>UMAQ01012288.1_pt1 | contig 90981 bp, 66 predicted proteins | sample 1963751 | NCBI WGS metagenome assembly UMAQ01 (sample SAMEA4835920, study PRJEB28245) | human gut metagenome | biome: gut microbiome; material: fecal sample | place: Denmark | collected 2008
GAATTTTAAAGGAGGATATCTTTAACGCTTACAATATTTTTGCAATTATTGCAAATTTCTTCAGCAGAAAAAGCAAAAAAAAAAGCAATACACGAATGTATTGCTCATATTACTCGATGGAGCTAGCGACGAGAATCGAACTCGCGTATCAACCTTGGCAAGGTCGTGTTCTACCACTGAACTACGCCAGCATCTCTTTAGTGCTTTGAAATCTTATCACCTTATGCAAAACTATTCAAGAACATCTTTAAAAATTTTAAAAGAAAGTTATCATAAGTAGGTGGTATTAATTAAATATGAACAAACAAATCACTAACCCTATTTTTCCATTTGGAGTTTGTATTCCAGATGGTGAGCCTCACGTATTCAATGGAAGAGTCTATGTTTATGGAAGTCATGATTTATTAGGTGGTAAGACTTATTGTGAAGGTAATTATCAAGTCTTTTCAGCTCCAGTAGATGATTTGACTTCTTGGTCTAGTAAAGGAATTTCTTATGATAAGAAAGAAGATCCTTTGATCACTGATAAGATAAATCAAATGTATGCACCTGATTGTGTCAAAGGAAATGATGGAAGATATTATTTATATTATTGTCTTTCAGGTAAAAGTGCTTCTTATGGATATTCGATTCCTGTTAGAGTTGCAGTCAGCGATAATCCCGATGGACCATTTAAGTTTTTAGGGTTTGTGAAGAATAAAGACGGCTCTCCATATTTAGATTATTTAACTTTTGATCCAGCTGCTATCAATGATAACGGAACAATTAGATTATATTATGGAGCATGGTTTCCATTCTTTGAATATCATTTTCTCAAGCCTGTTTTAGCTTTGTATTCATCTATTTATTTTCAAAGAAAATTTAAAGAAGTATGGAAGAGAAAAGCAGATTTCATGGGATCTATAGAAGTAGAACTTGAAGATGATATGATGACTATAAAAGGTCCAGGTAAACATATAACACCTGTAAATCCTAAAGGCACTTCATTTGAAAAACATCATTTCTTTGAAGCTAGTTCCATAAGAAAATTTAACAATAAATATTATTTTATTTATTCTTCTACTCAAGGTCATGAACTTTGTTATGCAGTCAGTGATTATCCAGATAGAAATTTTGAATGCAAAGGTGTTTTGATTTCAAATGCTGATATAGGATTGGATGGAATTACAAAGAAGAATAAGAGAAACTATTCAGGAAACAACCACGGAAGTGTAGAAAAGATAGGAGATGATTATTACATTTTCTATCATAAGATGACTCATAGAAATTGGTACTCTAGAATGGATTGTGCTGAAAAGATTTATATGGATGAGAATGGTCTTTTCAAGCAAGTTGAAATGACTTCGCAAGGACTTAATCCAACTCCTTTGAGTGATGAAGGAACATATGGCTCATATATTTGCTCAACATTGACTAATAATCATATGCCTCATATTAATCCTATCCTCAGAAATAAGATGCCTGCAATAATGGATGATGGCACGCAATATTACATTCAAAAGATTAAGAACAAGACTATTGTTGGCTTTAAGTATTTTGATTTTGTTAAGGACAGAACGGTATCAGTAAAAGTTAAAGGATCAGCCAAAGGTGAATTTATTATAAAAGATGGATTTGATGGTAAGGAAATAGGAAGAATAGCAATAAATTCATCTAAAGACTGGACTAGCTTTAATTCTAATCTAATTAAAGTTAGAGGAAAACAAGCTTTATTCTTTGAATTTAAAGGAAGAGGAAAGTTAGATTTCTTAAGCTTTGAAATCAAATAATTTAGATATATCTTAGCTAATACATACAATGTACCAAAAATAGAACTTCATTTACTTTAAATACATAATTTAGATGTTATAATAAAATTCTATGTATAAAATAACACTTGATAAAGTAAAAGAGACATTGTCTAAATTTTCTCCTGAAGTTATTGAAAAAGGAAAGATGATTTATAAGCGTAAATCAGCTTTCGGATTTTATAACGATCATTTTAGAGCATCTTGCTATTTTGAAAGTAATCCTAAAAAAAGCTGTAGAATTATTTGGAAAGACCATTTCTATGCTTCTTTAGCTGCTAACTGCTTTTGCAAAAACAAAAATTGCGAACATGAGTTCGGATTGATTTTGATGTGCATAGAAAAAGATTATGATGTGGGTTCGGTGTATCAAGTATTGGATTCCATTGCTATTAATAAAAACGAACTCGGAATAACGATGACTTCTGATGATGAGAAGATTTTAGATGAGATAAAGAGGCTATGTTTTAGCTATAAAAGAAACAGTTATTATAGTAGTTCTGTCAAGAGCGTTATGGACAAGATAATGACTCCTTTTAATAAACTATCATCAAAAGGTAAAGCTTATGCTATCTATTTCTTAGCTCTTAATTTTAGTGATTTTGGTAGAACTTATTCATCATATAACGAATATGATGAAGATTTATTTTTGCAAGAATTGAGTGGTCTTGTAATGTCTAGTAATATAGATTCCGTATCTTTGATGAATTTGTTTGTCTTAATTTTTGAATCCGTATCTTTCTCTACGCTCAGTGATTTAAGAAAAGGAACAATATTAGCTGTTTGTGGGAATACAAGCTATGAGACAATAATTAAGAACGCATATTTAAAAAAAGTTTTAGGTAATCCTGATAAGGAAAAGGATTTTAATAAGATAACTCAAGTAAATCGTTTCGAAGATTGTTTTAATGAATACACACCCTTAAAGTTTGTTGAGTTGTTCATTAAAAAAGGATATTTAAGTTCGAAATCAGCCGAGCCTTTGCTTAGATATACATTATCGTATGGCGATGATGAAATGCTAGTGACTTTGATCACTGAATTGATGAACGAAGATTGTCTTACTGAAGAATTGAAATATGAAGCCAAAGCTTTTAATAGAATATATCAAAACAAATTATTAAGCCAAAAAGAAATAGATACTATGGTATCTAAAATATTGAAAAATGGATGTTGTAATTCACGTGTTTATATTGATTTTATAGATTTTCTTTCAATGGATGCCAGAAAAGAAATCGACTTATATTTGATTGATAACGAAAATGTTTCGACTTTTGTTAAATTGTATGAAAAGATACCTTGCGATAAGTTTAGATTGACTGATTGTTCTTATGAAGATTATTACTATTTAGGTTTAAGAGTTCCATTGGCTTATCAAAAGAAAGTCTTTGATAGAATTAGCAAATTATTGGATAAGTTTTGTGATGGAAAAGCTAGAGACAACGATTTAATCAATGTTAAATATAGTCTTTTGTTTATGGATAAAGCTTATCCAGAAGTATGCAAAGCTTATCTATTGAAGACTGAATTTAAAAACAATGCTTTAAAAGAATCAACATTGATAGATTCCTATTTTAAATTGTTGGATAAATATGGGCTTTTAATAAAGCTAGGATATTTACCATATGGAGGATAGTGGTTATGTTCTTCTATAATAGTGATTCGGATTTTTTAACTGCCAAGGAAAAGAATCTATATAAAATTTTTAAAAATTCTTTGGATACTGAATATAAAATTTCATTTTCGTTTGATCAAGATGTTAATGAGATGACTTATTTGGCTATCAAGAAAAAAGAATTCGAAATGAAGAATTCCTTTCCCGAAGTAATAATAGCTAAAGTGCATAGTTTGAAAAGGACATCATATCCATATAGTATGGAGTCTTATTCTAAATGTCTTTTGCAATTTATATCAGACAAGGAAAAAGATTTGACAGATGCGGATTTAAATCTCCTTTATGGTGAATCTTTTGCACTTATTAAAAAAATTACTTCTTTATCTCGAGAGCAAAGAGAAAAAATGCTTTCTGTAAGAAACAATTTCGTTAGCTTGGTCGAGTATTTTGGAAAAGAAAATAGTGATGAAGAAGATGAATCAAACGACATCTATACAATGCGTGATTTATTCAAAGACAAAATCGATGTGTTTATAAATTTTTCATGCGATATTCGTTCTGATATTTCTAAAGATCCTAGTATTAAAGTCGAAGTCAGTTATAAGACTAAGAATGCATCTTATGATATTGATCCATCAAAATTCCAAGCTTTTAAAAAGTGCTTTTTTCAAGATGAAATATATACTTTTAGAGGAAAGAATTATAAATTTGTAGAAGATGATTTCACTGAAAATAGCAAGCGACTCAATGCTGCTGCTATGAAATATTTCGAAATAAATATGTTTTATTATGGTAATTACATATATATAAATAAATCTAGATTATTTTCTTTTTTAAATGATTGCCGAGGATGCAGTATTTATTTCGACGGAGAAGAAGTTCGTATCGATGAAAATATAGAAAAAGGTGACGTGTATTTGGAAAGTGATGGAGTCCCTCATTTAATTCCTCCTATTGATAGAAATAATAAAATTATCTTTGCTAAGAAAGGAAAAGATAGAATCATAATAGATTTAAATAAATATACAGCTGCTATCTATAGATTTGAGAAGAATGATTTTGCTTTAATCTATGATTTCTTTTATGAAAATGGAATGGATTCTTTTAATTACATCAAAGATATCTTTGTTAAGAAGCTGCTACCGACCATAGGTACTTCTATAGTAAAAATAGATTCCGAAAAAGAAAATAACAATTTCACGATTAATCTTTATATTGATTTAGATGAAAAAAATCAATTGATTACAAAAACTATATATAAGATTAATAATGTCGAAGTTGATAGAGATAAGATTCCGTCTAATCCATATTTTGATGCTTGTTTAGGTGCTTATTCTAAAGGGTTGAATGATTTAAATCTTAAAGAAAGTGGAATAGAAACAGACTTAGGTGTTGTCTATTATTTCTTAAAAGCTGATCTATCAAATATCAAGAAAGTGGCTAAGATTTTCTTGTCCGATGTATTAGCGAAGATGAAGATCAAGAATAGCTCTGTGATATCGATAAGTGTCAGTAGAAATGCCGGCTGGCTCAATGCTACCATTGATAGTGAAGATTATTCACAAGAAGAACTTAAAGATATGCTAGCTGCATATAAGAAAAAGAAGAAATATTACATACTCAATGGAAATATGATTCTTTTGGATGATCAGTTAGGAAAAGTTTCTAAAGTTATGGACGAGATTGACGTAGATTTCGATACTTTAACAGCCGAGCAAATTCCTTTCTTCGAAGCTTTTAAACTCAAAGATTCAGGAAATGAAAATCTTCGTATGCAGCTCAGTAATGATTTGATGGGTGCCATCAAAAATGTAATAAATTATAAAAATCAAAATATTGAATTCGATTCAAGAATAGAAGCGAGTTTAAGAGAATATCAAAAAGATGGTATCAAATGGATGCTCTCTCTGTATAACAACAATTTGGATGGAATTTTAGCTGATGATATGGGATTAGGTAAAACTTTAGAAACTATTGCCTTCATCTCTAAAGTCGACAAGAACATGCCTATATTAATAGCTTGTCCTACTTCGGTTGTTTATAACTGGGCTAGGGAGTTCAAGATGTGGAATCCTAGTCAAAGATGTGTGACTATAGAAGGAAACAAAGAATATAGAACAACAAGAATAGCAGGCATATCAAATAATGATAAGACTGTTTATGTTACTTCTTATGACTCTTTGAGAAACGATTTATCTTTGTATGAAGGAAAAAGTTTTTCTGTCTTTATTATCGATGAGGCTCAATATATAAAGAATGCTTTAGCTTTGAAAGCTAAAGCAGTTAAGAAGATTAGTTGCTTAAATAGATTTGCTTTGACTGGCACGCCATTGGAAAATAGATTATCAGATCTCTGGTCTATTTTCGATTTCTTGATGCCTGGCTATTTAGGCGATTATGATGAATTTAGAACTGAATTTGAACAACCCATTACTGAAGATCCTCATTGTCAAAAACAAAAAGAACTTCTTTTGAGAATAACGCCTTTTATCTTGAGAAGAACTAAAAATGAAGTGCTGAAATCATTGCCTCCCAAGACTACTTCAATTATTTCAGTTACAATGAATGAAAAAGAGAGAAAGCTTTATGTAGCTTATTTGCAAAAAGCCAGAGAAGCTTTAGGTGCTGATATCGGAAAGATTTCGTTCTTAGCTGCATTGGGCAAGCTTAGAGAGATATGTGTCGATGCTTCTTCTTTCTTTGAAGGTTTTGATGATGAATCTTCTAAGCTATCTTTGGCTTTGAACTTGATTCAAGAATCTATCGAGAATGGACATAAAGTCTTAGTATTTTCTTTCTTCTCTAGTGTTCTTCCTAAGATTAAAAATAAGTTAAAAAATGAATACAACATCACTTCAAAAATAATTGATGGATCGACAAAGAGTAACGATAGGGTATCTTTAGCTAATGACTTTAATTCTCCAAGTGGTGTTAAAGTTATGTTAGTATCTTTAAAAGCCGGTGGAACTGGTCTTAACCTTATTGGAGCTGATACTGTTGTTCATTTGGATCCCTGGTGGAACTTCGCAGCTGAAGAGCAAGCGACAGATAGAGCGTATCGTATCGGTCAGACAAAACCTGTTACGGTCTATAAACTCGTCTGTCACGACTCTGTTGAAGAGAGAGTAATTGATCTTCAAAACGCCAAGAAAGAGTTGTATGATTCAGTCATCAAAGATGGCGATAACGTATCTAGTATGTCTGAAAAAGACTATAAGTTCATCTTGTCTTAATCGAAAGTTGTTAGTTGTAGATAATATATAATTTAAGAATAAAAAAAGCCCTGAATTGATTCAGGACTTTTTATTTATGATGCAGGCTTAATTAGCACTGGCAGGCACAGGCTCGATAAGGATAACAGGTGCGCCGTTGGAGTATGCAACACCGAGGATATATGTATTATTGGGGCTGACGAAGATATAGATTCCAGATTGTGTTCCACCATATTGGAATCCTTGTTTTTGAACATAAGTTAAGTAATTGGTCAAGAATGTAGTAGCGGCAGATGAGGAGCTGGAGGAGCCGACGATCATAGTAAATCCATTAGGATTATATTGAGATGCCCAACCATCTTCTGCATAGTTAGAATCGAATAAGAAAGGAACAGTTGCAGCTTCAGTTTCACCGACAGCAGAGACGATATCCTTGTAAATAGTTTCGCTTTGCTCTTTCCATGAAGTAGGCTTTACATAAGCTTTGATGGCTGAGGATAAGTCAGCTGTTGTAGGATTGACAGCTGCAGTATCGTATGCGAATGTCAAAGTCTCAGTTCCTTTCTCATAAGCACTCGTGCTGCTGTTGTAGATTGAATATGTGTAAGAAATTGATTGAATAGTTCCATCATTATCGGTGTGGAAGACCATGGTGCTAGGAATCATTCCTTCACTTGCGGCAGGACCAAACAACATTGAACTGCTAATACCAGTTGCCAATGTAGTTCTAAGTACATAGTCATTTTCTGATCCTAATTTTTTCTTCAAAAGTGCAGGGCTCAATGCAGGAGTGAATAGATCAGCGATATGACCTTCTACATCTACGTTACGTGCAGTCAATGAATTGTCATCTTCAATCTTGAAAGGTGTAACTGCATTATCAGTAGCTTCCTTCCATCCTCTTACTAATTCATTAGAGCCTGAGGATTGCTTAACGATAAACGACTTATTAGTCTTATCGTAATAGTAAACAGTACTGACAGCATTTAAAGAAGTTCCTTCTACGGTCATGCTTGAAGTCATGGAGAATGAAACGGATCCCTTGAGTTTCTTCAAACCTTCAGCAATCTTATCTTCTTCAGCTTCTTGTGTGTATGCTGTTGGAAGTGTAGGTGCTACTGAATCACCGTTTTCAATTGTAGTCTTGAATGTGATTCCACCTTGGATGCTACCAGTAGAGCTGTCTCTAAAAGCTACTGTATAGTTGAAAGATTCGACCTTATCATTCGATCCGAGTGTGACTGATAAGGAGTTATATTCTCCACCGAAATCATCAGCACTTAAGAAGGATAATCCGTAGAAAATGTTTTCGGCTCCGATAGAATATCCAAGATACTTATATGTGTCATCAGATCCATTGACTTTTCTAAAAGCCTTGGGGTTGAAAACTTCAGTGTTAGACAAATCAGCGATAGCAAGATTCCAAGTGTACTTTTGTCCAGAGTCGCTTGTCAAAGCACCTGAATCATAAACCTCATTAGCAGCGGTCAAAGTCATATATTTGACTTGAGTTGAATCACCGACATAATAGCCCATGGATTCATTGCCGACTAAATTGTTACCATCAGCATCTTTTCCACTGTAGACAACTTGGTGAGTCGAGGCGATGTTTTGACCATCTTTAGTTCCATAAGCTACTTCAGCATATCCCAAAGAGGAAAGAGGGGTGTGGTATTTAACAGGCTTTGAGACAACATTTGAAATTTCATCATCAGTCAAAGAAGCGCCTAAGAATGCATCTCCGTCAGCTAAGACATCTCCGAAAGTGTCGGAGACAGCGGTACCTATATCATTGAAATATATAGGGTCAAATTCTTCAGTTAAGACTTTAGTTCCGGTAGAATCTGCTGACTTCTTGTAATATGCGGTGAGACTAACTTCAACGCTAGTCTCATCTTCAGAAAGGTAGAAATAAGCAGTTCCACCTTGGACCAAGGTAGCATATTGGAATCCGACAGCACCTGCAATAGTCTTTAAAAGTGTAGTGTTGGTGGTGTAGATATCTCCAGAATCTTTATCGACAGACAATCTATTCTTGGAAATCTGTCTACCGATTTGATAAGCATTGTTGTAGTCGTCTATAGAAGTTTCATAAATGAGATTTCCAGTTTGTTTGTCTGGTTCTGCCATGACATTGTCCAATACGATATCAGTATCGTTATATTCAAACATGTAAACTGCTTTATTTGATCCTGTTTCAGAAGGATCGTAGCTAGGTAACAAAGCGACACCCTGTCCAAACCGACTAAGCATTACATAATCTTTGTTGAAGATATCAGTGTATTCCTCACCGTCTAAGGTGTAGTTAATACTAGCAGCTTTGGTTGTTTTGAGCTTGCTCAATACTTTATAAACAGCGTCTCTATCCGCGGGTTTTTCAGTAGTAGTACTGTCACCGGTTGAGGGCTTAGGTTCTACTGTTGAAGGTTGAGTGGGTGTAGATGTGGGTGTAGAATCTTCCTTACTACAAGCAACTAAACCTAAGGTGCAAAGTAAACCTAAAGTAACAATTTTTCTTAATTTCATAATTTAAAAATTCCTTTCTACTTGGGATTGCGACACAATTATATACCTTTTTCATAAAAGTCAAATAGTTTATTTGTGCTATGAATGTGCTTACTTTGACTTTTATTTATATATACCTATATTGCGATTTGAATTTTTATCTTTGTTTTATTATTTTTGGGTTGACTTTCTAACCTATAAAAAACTACAATCTCAAAGCTATTGAGGATAAAGGAGTTTTTATATGAAAAAAAGTTTTTCTAAATTGATAGCCTTGCTATGTCTCAGTACTCTTTTAATGAGCTGCAATGAGACCAGGCCTACTACCCCTGGTTCTACTGACAACACGGGTAATTCTTCTAACACAGGTAGTGGTGATAAGAAAGAATTTGACGACAAATCTGCTTTGAACGTAAATCTTACCATCCGTTATAATGGCGCAGAAGACAAGACTGGAACTTATGGACTTGCTTCCATTGAAAGTCGTGATAATGTCACTGGTGCAGTGACAATCTTAGTTAAAGCCAAAAAAGGCTATGGTTTGTTAAATGTCATCGCACGTGATAGCCAAAAGAAACGTATTGAAACTACTAAGGGTTCTATTTTTAAATTGACCGAAAAGGTTTCTAACGCAAATGTAACTTATGATGCGACTAGAATTAATCTCACTTTGACTGATTCGGATATAAACGTAACCCTTTATATGGGTGATGATGCATCAGATAATTTAAGTGATGAGAATTGGAAACTAATAGCTGACTTAGGTGATTCACCTATTATATCTGCTGATGTCACTAGTCCTGATTTGAATGCTTACTTTGGAGCTTCGTTGAATTTCTCTCCATATGGATATTATGGTAAGAGAAACGGAGATGAAGAAGAGCCTAATTATGTTTCAGCTCACTGTTACTATAATAGCAACGATTATGAGGCTTTTTCTTTCGTTAAAGATGACGGTGGACATATGGCTTATACCTATTTGGGTGCTGATAACAAACAAGGGTATCAAGTTTTGACGAGTAATGGTGGAGATCCTATGGCTTGGGATTCCACATTCCTTGGGAATGGTGGAAGTGTGAACTTCTACACCAAGAATCCTTTTGAATTTGCTTATACGCCTTTGACTAAAAGTGAATATGAAAGCCATAGTTTGACTAAGATTGACTATCTCAAGAGAAGATTCAACGCTGTCAACGTCGGAGATGGAACTGTAAAGTTGACCACTAAGAGTGATAATGGATATGATTTTGGAGAATACTTTATTTTGGTTCTCGCCTATTTCTATAACTCAGTTTATTCTGGAAACCTCGATATAAACAGTGCTAATGATTTCAGCCTTGAAATCATTCTCGATCCTACTAATAAAGTTATCAATTCAGTAAAAGGTCAGTTTACAGCTCCTTTCAAAATCAGCGGACAAAATAAGACTTTTACTTATTATCTTGAATTGACAGCTTGGAATGATGCTCCTGTATCAAAGGGACTTCCTGGTTCTTGGAATTCTCAAAATGATGCCATTACTTCTTACTACACATCTATCCATAAGGATGATGGTACTAAGAATTCAGTTTTCGCCTATCCTAATGTTACTGCTATGACCAGTGAGGATATGACCGCTGATAAGGTTGATGGAGCTTATCCTGAAGTCAGTGCTGCTGATCAAATCTCTGAAAGAGACTTGGTAAAGAAGATCCAAGAAGGAAATTATTCTTTAGATGTCGATTCTAGAATGGTTATGGCTGATGGTTATCCTTCTGGTGTTGGAACTGCCGATCAAAGCTTTGCTGGAACAGCTAAGGTTGTTTTGAATGATGGTGCTTCCTACAAAGGAGTTCATTCTACTTTGCCTGCTGTCAAAGAAACTTTGAAAGATGCAAATCAAAACGATTATGATGTTGTTTTGTACGATGATGTCTATGCATTTGGAAACAAATTTGGAACTGAAGATAAAATAGCTGTTTATGGTGCTTATGGTGGAGCTTACACTTCCTTATCGAGCAAAGGCTTGACCGAAGCCGATTTCAACAAGGACTCCGGATTTGGATTCGATAGACAATTCTTGAATTTGAAGAGTAAAGAAGGAAATTCTTATACTTACTATAGAAACTTCAAGGAAGCTAACAACTATTCTTATGCTCAGTCTACAAACGTATTCTCTCAGGTAACCAATCCTTTGGATTTTGCCTTTGGAAGCTGCCCTAATTCAGCCGATACTACTTTGAGTGCATTGTATGGTTATGTCAGTGGAAGATCACAACTCAAAGACATCACTATTAACGTTGGCACTGATGAGGTGGTAGTAACTATAAATGGATGGTCGCGTGCTTATGGCTCTAACCTTGAGTACACAGCTACATTTAGATACTACAACATCGGAACTACAACACTTTCTTCTGATGAGCAAAGCTCAATAGATGCTATCAAAGCTTCTATTGCTAAGCAATGGAAAGGAGGATATTCAATATGAAATCAAATAAACTATTTATCAGTTTAGCTACCTTGGCTGTCGTTGGTGGATTTGCTGGACTTTCTTCATGTAATACTTCTTATGATGCTGGTTTACTTTCAGGAAAGAGCAGCTATTTAGTCGAATTGAAAGATAATTCCGCTTCTACTCGTTATTCTTTTAAAGCTAAGATGGACAAGACTTTCGGTGTGGCTAATTACACTATCACCGATACTTTTGAAGGAAGCTTGTTCAATGGTTATGCAGTGACCTTCAATTCATCTTACAAGAATTTGGTTAAGTCTTTCGATGTAGTAGAAGATGTGATTTTCAATCAGACTTATGGACTTCCTGATACTCAGGCAACTGATACTGAGATAGGAATTGGTGATGATTCAGGAAAGCCTACTGATACTGATCGTACTACAACATCTTATTCTCGTGCTACTATGCGTCTTCAAGATACTGATATAGAAGCACCTAAGAAACAAGGTGATGGAATGACTATCGGTATTATGGATACTGGTCTTTATGCCAACCAAGTAGCTGTCACTGCTGATGATAAATATGATGAGAAAGCCTTCCGTCCTATCACTGGAGAAGCCGCTAGCAATGTCTCTAGATCTAAGGAAGATATGGATGCAGTCAAGAATACTGCCGGTACTCATGGAACCAATGCTAAGTATGTAAATAACAAGATTATTTGGGAATACGATTATGCTGACAATGACAACAATGTCAACACTACAACTTCTAACGCTCACGGAACTCACGTCGCTTCATTAGCTGCTGCTAATGGTAAGACTTATGAAGGTGCAGCTCCTAATGCTCAATTGGCTATTATGAAGGTTTTCTCTGATAATAGCTCAGGTGCTACATCTAACGCTTTGTTACATGCATTCCAAGATGCTGCTAACTTGAAGTTAGATGTTATCAACCTTTCTTTGGGTTCAGCTTTGTTCCAAGTCGATAACAGTGAAAGCGATAGAGAAATCTATAAGCTTGTAAATAAGCTCGAAGCAGCTGGAACACAGGTTAACTTCGCTGCTGGTAACGATGGACGTGCTTCTTATGCACGTAATTCAGGATTCTTTGCAGATACAATTACTTTGGATACTGTAGAGCCTTCTGAGTTTGGAAGTTACGCTTTGCTTTCTTCACCTAATATCATCGCTTCTTCCTTCCTCGACAAGTCTTACCATAAGAAGTTGATTGTTGGAAATAGAAGCACTTCATTCACCGATCAAAATACTGATTATCCTATTGATAATTTGTTCGAATCTACCACTGAATATAAGTATGTGTACATTGGTGGAGCTGGTGAAGAGTCTGAATACAACAATATTCTTCAAGGAAAGACAAGATTCGAAGAACCTACAATCGCAGTTGTAAACCGTGGTGATATCTCATTTGTCGAGAAAGCTACTAATGCACAACACTTTGGTGCTAAGGCTTTGATCATCGTCAACAACCAAGCTGAGGATGGTGGAAGATTCAACCTTACAACTGGTGCTACTGAGCCTATTACAATTCCTGTCGTCAGTGTTCCTAAGACTACTGGACAACAAACCTTCGGTTCTGCCGGAACCAGTGAAGGTAAAGTCTCTTATGATAAGAATGGTAAGCTCGAGGATAACGACAGTGCTAGGATGATGTCTTACTTCTCATCCGATGGTCCTGCTACCAACCTTAATTTCAACCCTGATATTACAGCTCCTGGAACTGATATTTTAGGTGCTATCAACGGTGAGTATGGAACAATGTCTGGAACATCCATGGCAACTCCTAACTTCTCTGGAGCTATGGCTACCTTGTTATCTAACAATCCCGGAACTACCGATGAAGAGAAACAAGCCTATACAGATCATATCATGGCTCGTATCGAGTCTACTGCAACTCCTTTGCACGATGACTCCTTGCTCCAAATCTCTTCTTCTCGTACAAAGAAAGCTTTGGATGATAACGGACAAGTAATCGACAAGAACATCGGTGGTGCTTGGGACAGCAAGAAAGCTTCTCCTTTAACAGGTAAAGAAGATTTCGCCGAGAATTCAGAAGAGTATAACTACGCTTCACCTAGAAGATCCGGTGCTGGTATGATCAACGTCGAAGGAGCTTTGAACAACAAGGTTTGGTTGGAAAGCCAAGCTGGTGATTCCACTGATTCTAATATTAAAGGCGATGGAAGTGCTAAGATCCAACTTGGATATAAGGATGGAAATAACGATGCCAATATCGATTTGACCTTCATCACTCATAACGAGACTGAGACAGCTCAGACTTATGATGTCAAATTGTATGTTGCAGTTCCTGAAGCACGTCTCGGAATCTTGGGTTCCGATATCGAGACTTCTGGTATTGATACAAGTATGTTGGCTAAAGGATTGCCTACAACTTATATGCAATCCACCGATGACCATATGGTTGCATTCGATACTATTAAATCAGTTACTGTTAAACCTGGCGATAGTCTCTTGAATGTTCAAAAGGATTACAGCAACGATCCTTACTTGGCCGACTATGTTAATGAGTATTATTCCGATGGTACTTATTTGGAAGGTTATGTTGTATTAGAACCTACCGGCACTACTGCTAATAACGCTTCGACTGATACTACACTTCGTATTCCTTATATTAAGTTCTACGGAGATTATTCAAAGGCTAGTGCAGCTGAAAAGTTCGATTTTGAGAGAACTGATGATTCCACATTGAATTCTGATGTCATGGCTTCAGTCGCTCATAACATCTCTGGAGGAAAGCCTAATGCTGACTTCGGATCACAAATCTATGGTACCGACTATAGCTCATATGTGAAAGATGATGGTTCTTTGGATACATATAACGTAAATGATCATTTGAATAAGATCGCAGCTGGATCTAAGACTTTGGAAGACTTCAACTTTGCTAAGCTTGGAACTGATACTGATGGTGAATTGTTCGAAGAAGGCAAGCATGATGGAGTCTATGCCGGTGTTGAAGGAAAGTCTGATTTGTTGGTCATCAAGCAATTCATGAATCGTTCCTGCTACAACGGAAAGGTTACTTTGAAGGATGCTTCTGGAAAAACACTTCAAACTGGTTGGTTGAGAGATTACATCTATTCTTCTAGCGACGATAGCAATGATGATGAAGATATGCTCAAGAATGATGATCCTGCTAACAACGGATATCAATTATTGAAATCCTTCGTCACTGAGTCATTCATCTCTTCTGGATATTATGTAGCTATGGCTACAGTCGCAATACCTATGAAGGATGCTTCTGGTGATTCTTTGCCTGCTGGTGATTATACATTGCAATTTGACTACAAACTATTTGCTAAGAAGTCCTCTACTTCTACTGAGAACATAACCCAAACAAAGTCTGTTAAAGTCACAGTTCCTGAAAAGACTTCTAATCCTACTATTAGAAGTTATGGAAGACTCGGTAACTTCTTGGTGATATATGTCTCTGATGATACTAAGTATATCCGTTTCCCTGCTAACGATAAAAATAACAAGACTTCTTCTGTCGCTTCAGTTGTAAACTACAAGTCTTCTACTGAAATCACACGTTATGTCTTGGTACCTACATCTGCTATAGTAAACGGATATGTCCGTGGAACTGCTGTCGGTCAAGATGGTCAATCTACTGAATTCTTAATCGACACAAAGGGTGATGGAAACTATGGTTTGACCGGTAACAAGTTGGATAACATCGAGATGTTCTCCTTCCAGACACAAATCGATGATAAAGCTTCTACGATCAGATTCAATATGACTGTTTTAGGAAAGAATGGAAAGACTTATACTGCCTTTACTTCTTCATCTAACCATGGTGCTATAGTCCATCTTCCTGCTGGAACTGAAATCAAGAAGATTGAAGGTATCACTACTAGAAACAAACAAGATGTCTACACTGAGATTGATGCTTCTAACTACATTTATGACAAGGCTTCTGGTCAGTTGACTGTCAAGCTTCCTGCCAGAGCATCAAGCTTCGTAATCCATTACTAATCATTTGTCAGTTTTATAAAGCCACTGGTTTTATACCAGTGGTTTTTATTATTGAAAAATTGTATGTTAATAAAGTATGAAAAAGAAAAATAATGATTATGAAAGAATTAACTTCCATGAGGAAGATGATCCTAGAGATAAGATTTTCGGACCATATTTTTGGGTTAGGATCGGAATAAGTATATTCATAACTCTGTTAATCTTTTTGTTGTGCTATTTTTTAGAAGGAAGAAATTTATTGATTGCTTCTAATGCTTCCTTTGGAAACTTAGCCATTATGCTTTGCTTTGCTTTTTGCTCTTTCTTTAATAGAAAAGGCTATTTCGATGGTATGGGTTATGCTGTCATGGTGACTTTTAGTTTTGTCACAAGACAATATAGAGGTAGTTATGGTGATTATGTCGAATATATGAAAGAGAGAAGAGGTTTATCGGAGGACGGCAAATGGCCTTTTATGGCTTATTTGATTATGGCTGGAATTTGGCTTATAGTTGCTATAGTTTGTTATTCTCTTTTTAAAGTGTCTGTAGCCTAGGAAAACTATAAAAACCCAAAAAAAAGAAAAATAACCAATTATTAAGGTTGACATTAATTGGTAGGCTTTTATAATAATCAAGACTTTAGCAGGAGGAAATTTTGATATGGAAAAAATAATTCAAAATCTCCTGCAGTCATGGAGGTTTTAATATGAAAACTAAATACAAAGCTGGGTTACTTTCTTTGCTGTTAGGAGTTTTCTGTCTCGCTAACTGCAAATCTGACCCTTCCACTAATAGTGGAAATAGTAACACTGGTGGAGGCTCTCAACCTGCTGGTGAGGTTACTGAAGGATATACTGGTGGTGCATCTTATGTTACTGATGCCAAAGCTAAAGCTGATATTCTCGGCCAACTCGAAAAGTATGCCATGGATACAAAGCTTACTGGTATTCCTATTTTGAGTGACTCTAGCACCACTTATTACCACAAACGTGTTCAACTTCCTAAGGGTGCTGATGGAAAGAGCTTGGGTTATGTTCAAGGATATGGAACTGGACTTTTGAAGGAAGGTGCTTTGGATAGCTCTGTAGCTTTTGATGACCCTGACGGTTTCAATGCTTATCACAGCTATTTGCAGACCTTCGATACTCAATGTCCTACTAAAATCAACGGCATGGACGGAAATGATAACCGTGTCTCTAATTTCTACGGTTATATCTCCTCTGCATTCTATGATTTAAAGCTTGTCAAGGCTAGTAACTCCACTGAGTCTGATCCTAGATACACGAATGATTTTGAGTGGTATCCTGTTTTGGCTAAGAGTACATCCAAGAACTCTGACGGAAAGCCTCTAGCCGTCGATGACAACGGAAACACTTTGAGTGTTTCTGATTCCGGAAACGGACTTCACTCCAAGTGGCGTATTTATGTCAAGACCGGTGAAGATGGCTTGAAATATGCTACTGCTAGTAGTAAGAGATCTAAGTATAACGGCAAAGGTGTCAATGTTGAAGACTATGTCTTCGCTATGAAGGTTTTGCTCAACCAGAAGGATGCCTATTATCGTTCTTCCTCATATACCTCCGGAACTAACGAAATTAAAGGTGCTGCTTCTTATTACAACAAGACTAAGAATATTGGACCTGTAGCTGGAACTCATAATGATTCCACACATGAAGTAATCGATAACGATTCAAACTGGAAAAATGTCGGATATCAAGCTGGATACGATTCTGATGCTGGTGCATATTATGTCGATGTAACTTACAACGTTCCTTGTGATCGTTTCAATGCCATGTATCAAATTGCTGATGCTAACGTTGAACCTATCAATCCTGAATTCTACGGAGAAGTTACTGGACTTGATCCTACCACTGGTGGTGGTGCAAAAGGAAAATCCTTCAATCCTAAGCAATATGGTGCCCCTAACGGAACTAATGGTAGCGAAATCGTCGACTCTATTCTTTCTGTTGGACCTTATGTCCTCACTGAGTGGAACGATAGCAGCAAGGTTATCTTCGCACGTAATGATGAATGGTTTGAACGTGTAAACGATAAATCTATATATAGAATTCCTGGTGTTTGTATGCGTATTACTACCCAAGCACAAAATGACCAATACTGGGGAGTAAAGCAATTCACTAATGGAAATGGATCTTTGGATTCTTCATCTAAGCCTGGAAATACAACTGAATACAATTCAGGACTTGATAAGAATGGAAACAAGCTTGATACTCCGGGTACTTCAAACTGGAAGCTTTCCGTCAACTCTTGTACTCAAGATACATGGAACAAGTTGTTTGGACCTCAAGGAACAATCAAGCAACATTCTCAAGCTTCTGATATGTGGGATGTTAAGCCTATCATGAGCAGCTCTGACTTCCTCGATGGCTGTTTCTTTGCTATCGACCGTCAGAAGGCTGCTACTGCTTCAGGTATGTCACCTGCATATGAGTTCTTCTCAGATGCATACTATATCGATCCTCAAGAGAAGATTGTTTACAATACAACTCAAGCTCATAAGGATGCAGTCGCTGAATATTATCCTGAAACTTATGGATACAACAGCGAAGCTGCTGCAACATTGTTCACTAAAGCAATTAACACTTTGTTAGCAGATGGAACATATAAGGCTGGAGACAAGATTACTTTGACCTCACTTTGGATGAGCCAAGCTAATATCGATGAGTTTGGAGCTTCAGTCACAGGTGATATTGTCAACGCCTTCAACGATGCGGCTAAGAAAGTCAATGCTGCAAACCCCTTGACTTTGGTAATTAAGAACGAAGTCGCTTCTAACAAGGGTGATGTCTACACTCCTATCGGAGAAGGTAAGTTTGACTTCGCTTTCGGATCATTGACTGGTATGAACTATAATCCTCTTGGAATGATGGAAGTTATGAAGTCAGACAACTCTTCCGGATTCACTTTGAACTGGGGTGCTGATACTTCAGCCAATGATGGAAAGAGCTTGATCTACGAAGGAAAATCTTGGTCATTCGATGCTTTGTGGGAATCTGCTGTTTATGGTGTTACCGTCAAGGATGGAAAGATCACACTTCCTTACATCTACAACGATAAGAAGTCTGGATTCGTTCAAACATTCGATGATATTACCGGTGATTTGAGTAATCTTGAATTCGATTTATACTTTGATGTCGATAAAGATTTGCAAACAGCTGCCCATATGACTATCAATTCATTCCAGGTAGCTATCACCTTCTATGGAAGTGATGAGACTATATATTCATTCGTTGTAGACTTGGTTAAAGAGAAGGATGAGTCTGATCCTGACAAGGATTCAAAGGTTATCTTCACTCAAACTGATACAGCAATCACTGCTAAGTTGGATGTAAAGAGCCTCTACTATTGGGCTAATGTTGTCAAGAAGAGTGATGGTACTATAGATTCTAATTCCGAAAAGTCTGAGAAAGCACAAAGAGAAGCAATTAACAATATCAACGATGGTAGTATTGGTCGTAATATTGCTATGAATGCTTACTTCACTGTTAATATGGAGTTCGGTGGATTTGAATCTATTGCTACTTTGAATAACACTTACACATTTATTGGTGCTGCAAAAGCTGAATAAAATTGATTTAATTCAATTGTTTACTAATATTATTGTGGTTTAGTTTTTAGAACGGCAAGAAACTATTTTCTTGCCGTTCTATTTGTTAGATAATATTAAAGTTAAAGGAGTTGAAAATGACTAAATATGTTATCAAACGTGTGCTGCTAGCTTTAGTTACGGCATTCATAATTATTTCATTAACGTTTATAGTCTTTACACTCATACCACCAGCATCCCCTAGCGGAATGATCAGTGATCAAGTGGCATACTATAATGACCAAGTGGATAAAGGTTTCTTCATAGTTTCGAACACGGAACTAACACAATATGGAAAGTATACTTTCACATATGTCGATGGTTCTGCTGTGACTCATTATTACTATATTAAACCTGCCATTGAGCAATATTGGGCTTGGCTTAAAAACGTTGTTACAAAGTGGGATTGGGGTGTGTCTTCCTCAGTTCGTGTCAATACACCTGCTATTCAGTTGATTGCCGAAAAATTGCCTGTTACAGTCAAGATTAATGCTGTGGCATTAGTTTTGTCTGTCCCTTTGGGAATCGCTTTGGGTGTATTAGCTGCCTTGAAGAAAGGAACATTCACCGATAAGGCTATCACAGTAGGAATTATCGCTGTTGTTTCTTTGCCTTCCTTCGTTTTGATTTCTTTGCTTTTGCTCATATTCCAAAAAGTTTTGCCTTCTTCTTGGCCTGCTATAGAAGCACCCTTGGAAACTAGAGTTTTGGGATATGTCATTCCTGTCTTAGCTAGTTCTTTAGGATCTATCGCTGGATATGGACGTTTTGTACGTGGTGAATTGGTCGAAGTCATGTCTTCTGATTACTTGCTCTTGGCTAGAACTAAAGGTTTGACCAAGACTCAATCAGTCGTTAGACACGCTATGCGTAACGCCATGGTTCCTGTCCTTCCTTCAATCTTGGCTGAATTCATTTCAGTCTTAGGTGGATCGGCAATCTTGGAAGGTATGTACAACATTCCTGGTATCGGTAACTTGTTCATCACTGCTATCAATGGATTGGATTACAACTTGTTGATGGTCGATATGGCAGTGTTCACAACTATCAGTTTGATGGCTGCAGTCGTTTTGGATCTATCTTATGGATTCTTGGATCCTCGTATACGTATGGGAGCAAAGAAGTGATATGGAAACTAATAAATATTCATATACAGATAGCTCGCATGTCGAGCATGCAGTTGAAATTCTCCCTGAGGATTTGAAATTAGTTCACACTGAGAAAAAGATGCATGATGTCGACTTGAAAGGTAAGACTACTACTTATTTCAAGGATATTCTTCATCGTTTTATAAAGAACAAGATTTCTGTCTTTGGATTTATTATCATAGCATTGATAATTTTGGGCTCTGCTATCATCTCTGTCTCTATGCCTGAGTACAACATTACTAGCGCTAACGCTAGTGAAATTGGCTTGGCTGCCAAACTCTTCCCTAAGGGAACTGGATGGTGGGATGGATGTGTTTGGAAAGACAATTATATCTACGACACTGAAAATAAAATTCCTGTCGATTTGATCACTGGTGAACCTATCAATAGAAATGCCTATCTCGAAGATACAGCAAAGTTCACTTATAATGCTCCTATTACTAATGCATCTAGATTTGCTACTGATGGCGGGTATTTAGCAGCTCGTTCTAACAGTGAGAACGCTGGAAGAATCGAGTCTCCCGCCTATAATTTTGATTTTACTAACTATGAATATACATTGACTTACACTTTGACCGATGAAGTCACTGGTCATAAGGAAGAAAAGTACAATGCCACCAAGCCTACTTATGATGTCTATTTGAGCCAAGTTGTCGATGGAAATAGAATTGAAACTTCTGTAGCAACTGGTTTAACTAACTTTGGTGAAGACTTAGCTTTAAATTTGAACTCCTATTCAGCATTGCAAGGAAAATCCTTTGCAAATGCTAATTTGGTGCTTAGAGCTCAAAGTGGAGATTATGCTATCTATTTGCGTAAGGCTAGCATGACGACTACTGATACTAACTTTGTCGCTGCCGACTTCAATTTCGATTCAGCTAACAATATGTTGCTCAGAACTGATGGCAAAGGTATTTGGAACATCGCTGGAAATACTTTGGGTGGTCTTTATATGGCTACTGTTACCAAAGTGACATTCCGTTTCGATACATATGAAGATTCATATGGAAATCTTGAGAATCAGTTGATTGGATCTACTGATTTGAAGGCTTTGGCTGATGACGATGCTATTAAGATTTATACTGATGAAGCTAAAACTAAATTGGTTGATTTGAAAAATATGACTGTCGATGAATTCACTAAGGCTTTCTCGAAAAAGAATGGTCAAAGAGTTTATATCGATATCTTGAAGGATGGTGAAGTTCCTTTCATCATCGATGACAATCCTATCATTGTCAAAGCTACTTCCGGTAAGGTCAACACGGTTGAATTCTATGTGACTATGACTAAATGGAAGAAGCTTGGATATTCATCTTATCCTATCCATATTCTAGGAACAGATAAGAAGGGTTATGATTTGTTGAAGGTCACAGCTACTGGTACCTTGTATTCTTTAGGAATGGCTGTCTGTGTCTTTATCTTCTGCTTTATCTTCGGTTTGATTTGGGGTTCTATTTCTGGATACTTCGGAGGAGCAGTCGATATCATCATGGAACGTATCGTCGATATCATCAGCGGTGTTCCTCTAATGGTTCTCTTGACTTTGTTCTTGGTCGTCTTTGGTAGAAACTGGTTCATATTCATCTTCGGTATGTGTTTCAGCGGTTGGATCGGTGTCTCGGGTATTACGAGAACGCAGTTCTATAGATTTAAGCGAAGAGAATACGTCTTAGCTAGTAGATCCTTGGGTGCTACTGATGGAAGACTTATCTTCCGTCATATCTTGCCTAATGGTATGGGTACAATCATCACTTCTACAGTCTTGATGATTCCTTCTATTATTTACTCTGAAGCTGGATTAGCTTACTTGGGATTGGGATTCACCGATATCACTTCATTAGGAAGAATATTGAGCGATAACCAAGCATACTTATTGACTGATCCTCTCTTGATTCTCTGGCCTTCAATTATCATCGCTTTGTTGATGATATCATTTGAATTGTTTGGACAAGGTTTGAGAGATGCATTCAACCCATCGACGAAAGGAGCTTAAAAATGGCAATAGATTTTAATAAATACGATAGAATCGATTATTCCAAATCTCCTGTCGTCCTTTCAGTCAAAGACTTGAGAGTTTCATTTAAGTCTGATTCTGGCATCGTTCATGCTGTCAGAGGAGTCTCATTTGATTTACATAGAGAAGAGACTCTTTGTATCGTCGGTGAATCAGGATCTGGTAAGAGTGCTACATGTAAGACCTTGATGGGAATTCTATCTAAGGAAGCTATCATCGAAGGTGGTAGTGTCATGTTCCAAGGTGAGGATATGACGAAGATTTCTGAAGATGAATTCCATAGAATTCGTGGAAACAAGATTGGAATGATCTTCCAAGATCCTCTTTCTGCTTTGAATCCTATCATGAAGATCGGTCCTCAAATCGTTGAGACTACAATGGTCAATAGAAATATTTTGAAGAGATACTTCGAGAATTATATTTCTAAAGAACATACAGCATATAAGAATGCTATCACTGTTAGAGACTATACGATTTATCAGTTGAAGAGTGAGCCTGATTTCTATAGAACAGATGAGTTGAGTAAACTTGATGATGTTCTCTATAACCTTAAGAAAGACGGAAAATCTGATAAGGAAATCGCTGAATATAGAAAACAAAGAGAATCTGAAATCAATGCTAAGTATAAAGAAATCAAGGCTAATAATAAAACTAAGATTGCCGAAGCAAAGCAACATTTCAAAGATATAGAACCCGGCCTTAAGAAAGATTTGGAAAACAAGAAGAAAGAAGCTAAAAAAGCTACAAAGCAATATAAGGCAGAACTTATTAAGAAGAGAGACGCTTCTATCAAAGAATGTGAAGTAAAGAAGTCTGAGATAAATAAATCTTCTTTATCTCAAGAAGAAAAGAATAAACAGATTGCTGAAATCGATGCTGAAATTAAGAAGATAAAGTATGACTTTGAAAGCCATACAAAGATTTCTAAAGCTCAAGCTAAAGAAATGGCTTTGAAGGTCATGGAGGAAGTTGGAATTTCTCAACCTGAAGAGAGATTCAAGCAATATCCGTTTGAATTCTCTGGTGGTATGCGTCAGCGTATAGTCATCGCTATCGCATTGACTGCTAATCCTGAAATTTTGATTTGTGATGAACCTACAACTGCTTTGGATGTCACCATTCAAGCACAGATTCTCGACTTGATTAACAAGATCAAAGCTGAGCGTCATATGTCGGTCATATTCATCACACATGATATGGGTGTCGTTGCTAGAATGGCTGATAGAATTGCGGTCATGTATGCTGGTAAGATTGTTGAAATAGGAAAGGTTTGTGAGATATTCTACGAACCTAAGCATCCTTATACATGGGCTTTGCTCTCATCTATTCCTGATGTAGATTCTAAAGAAAAGCTTGATGCAATTCCTGGAACACCTCCTAACCTTGTCAATCCACCTGTGGGAGATGCGTTTGCTGATAGAAACAAATACGCTATCGGACTCGATTACAAATACGAACCTCCTTTCTATCAAGTGTCACCAACACACTTTGCTGCCACTTGGTTACTCTATGAAGGAGCACCTAAGGTTGAGCCACCTGCAATCGTGACAACTCGTATTGCAAAGGCTTTGGAAAAGGAGGAAGAATATGAGCGACGTGGAAAATAAAAAAGATAGTATTTCTCCAAGTGAGAAAGCTATTCAAGATCTCAATTCCAACTCTTTGGACACTGCTTCTGGTGGAAGCAGAGTTGTAAAAAGCGTGATGGCTGAAGATGATGGAGAGCATAGTTTTGATGAATCTAAGCTCGAGATTCCTGTTCATAAAGGACATGTTAAAGTAAAGCCTGAATATACTGATAACAATGTTATCCTTTCAGTCAACCATTTGAAAGTCTTCTTCCCAATGGGAAAGATGGGACATAAGTTCTATTTGAAGGCTGTTCATAACACAAATTTCCAAATTCATAAAGGTGAAGTCTTTGGATTGGTCGGTGAATCTGGATGTGGTAAATCAACCACAGGAAGATCCATCATCCGTTTGGAACAAATAACTTCTGGTTCTATTTATTATAAAGGTGTCAGAATTGCTGCCGGTGATAGATGGAATCGTAAGGAGATTAAATGGTCTAAGATTAAAGGTGAAGCTAAGATTAAAGAAATCAAAGCTGATTCTAGTCTCAGCCAAGCTGAAAAGGATGAGCAAATCTCTAAGATTAAGAAATTTATTACAAACACTAAGATTCAGCAAGAAGCTAGAATTAGACAAATTCATTACGATAACACTCATGTCGATAAACGCTTGATGAGCGAAATCCAAATGATCTTCCAGGATCCTATCGATTCATTGGATCCTAGAATGACTGTCGAAGACATCATTCAGGAAGGATTGAAGATTAAGGGTTCTTACAATAAAAAGAAGAATCACGAGAAGGTTGTAGAGGCTTTGGAAGAAGTCGGATTGATTCCTGATTTTTGTTCTCGTTATCCACATGAATTCTCTGGTGGTCAGCGTCAGCGTATCGGAATCGCTCGTGCTTTGGTTATGGAACCTCAGCTCTTGTTGTGTGATGAGCCAATCTCAGCTTTGGATGTCTCCATTCGTGCTCAGATTATCAATTTGCTTAATGAATTGAAGGTTAAGAGAAATCTCTCAATCATGTTCATCGCTCACGATTTATCAGTCGTCAAATACTTCTGTGATACAATCGCAGTCATGTATTTCGGTGATATGGTTGAATTAGCTTCATCCGATGAGTTATTTAAGCATCCTTTGCATCCTTATACAAAGTCTTTGCTTTCCGCTATTCCTCGTCCTGATCCTTTATTAGAAAGACATAGAAATAGAATCAAATATGATCCTAAGACTATGCATGACTATTCTAAAGAGAAGCCTACATTCCAAGAGATTGTTCCTGGTCACTGGGTGTTAGCTAACTCTGAAGAAATAGCAAAATATAAGGAAGAGATGAAGCGTGATGACATCGTCAATGCCGAGAAGGAAGCATATGATGCCAAGGTCGAAGAGCAGATGAAAGCTCAATTAAAACAAGGTAAAACTTTGGAAGAAGCTGCAGCTAATGTGGCTGAAGTCGAAATTGATTCAACCGAAAAAGAAGCTGTATCTCAATCTATCAAGCCTTCTAAAGAAGCCTCATTCAAGAGATTGTTTAAGTAAATATAAAAGCTATGCCAAGTGTACTGCACCCCTCTCACTGGACTTTAAATAGAACTATAGCACAACATTGAGACAGGCACAATGCTCCTGTTGCAAACAGGAGCACCGCCGAGCCTCGTCACTATCCTTTCGTTGTTGTACCAGATTATGTATTCGTCTATCGCCTTCTTGAGTTCCGCGAAGCTGCGGAACTCCTTTTCGTGTCCGTAGAACATCTCCTTCTTCATCTTCGAGAACAGGTTCTCCGTCTTGCTGTTGTCAAGGCAGTTCCCCTTTCTTGACATCGACTGTATTATCCCGTATTTCTTCAGGTCTTCCTGATAAGTCAGCATCTGATACTGCCACCCCTGGTCCGAATGGAGGACCATGTTGTAGGTACACGGGAATCTCCTGTGCAGCCCGTCAAGCATGTCCATCACCATCTTCATGCATGGGCTTTCCGATATCGAATAGGAAAGTATCTCGTCGTTGTAGAAGTCTATCACGGGAGAAAGATATGCCTTTCCCCACTCGCATTTGAACTCGGTGACGTCGGTCCCGGCCTTCTGAAGGCTTGCGTTCGCTTTGAAGTCCCTGTTCAGGATGTTCTCCGCGATCTTTCCGACTCCGCCTCTGTATGAGCTGTAGCGTTTGTCATGTCCGCAAAGCTTCGCATATATGCCCATCTCGTTCATCATCCTGAGCACTTTCTTGTGGTTGACGTTCTCCGAATATCTGCTTCTGAGTTCGATCATGATTTTACGGTATCCGTATCTCTTCTTCGAACGCAGCCAGATTGTCTTGATTTCGTCCTTTATTCGTATGTCATCGAGCTTTTCGGGCCTTTTTCCGGCCTTGGCCTTTACGGCATATTCGTAGGATGATTTCTGGAGCTTTGCTATGAAAAGCAGCTCGCAGAGCCTTACTTTTCCCTTGTATCTTTTGCCTTGGAGGAGAGAGACGATGGCGTCGGCCTTTTCGCTCGCTCTGACTTCAGTCTCTTCTCGACCAAGGCTTCCAATTTTTTTCTGTAGTCAAGCTCCGCATGAAGAAGCAGGTTCTCATGTTCCAGCTCCTTCAGTCTTTTCCTCAGGTCTTCCTGATTGTCTTCCGCGACGGTCTTGTCAGTCTCTTCTTTCTTTTCGCTGATGACAGGCATGTTCTTGGGCTTCCTCCCTGGATGACAAGATTTTAAGCCTTCCAGCCCGTCTTTCCTATATCTTTTGATCCATAGAACGATAGACGAGGGCCTCACGCCACATCTTATCGCCTGCTGTCTGCCGGTAATCTCCCCCATCAGAACGGGAGTTATGATCGAAAGCTTCTTCTCGGGCGAATAGGCCGAATTTAACTCATGCCTGATTCCTTCCTCGCCGTTGCGGTCATACTGTGCTTCCCAGAACTGGACGTAGAATCTGTACACTTGTTTTTTGCTTTTGGCTTCATATCCTTTCGGATATTTGTAGGTTCCTTTTTCCTTGTGCAGCTTCACTGCCGTGAGTTTCTGCTCGAATGTGAATTTCATCTAAAAAGCCCCTCCTATGGCTTTGGAGCGGCGCCGATGGATGGATTCCATGGAATCCATCCATCATTGCTATTGCTCCTTGGTCCAGTGAGAGGGGTGCATAGCTTTTTAAATTAAATCAAGCAATTCTTAAATTAACAACTTAAAACAATTTGCTAAATTGTCTTAGTATTAATAGTTAATTGAAGTCTCCGTATAGCTCTTTCTCATAAGGCTTCTTCTCTTTGTAGAGATTGGAAGATTGGATTTCAAAGATGGTGGATTCCAAATCGTTATCGACCATCTCCTTGTACTCTTTCATATGTTTTACTACTTCTGGATATATGGACGCATATTTCATTAGAATCTCTTTAGCCTGGTCGATTGTATATTCCTTGGTGTTGTAAGGAAGAATGACCTGGGAGAACTCCTCTTCGTAGGCTTGATCCAACGATATACCTCCACCAATTAATAATGGATCCATTTCATCGTATATAGAATCTAATTCTTTGTCTTTTTTATTTAATTCTTTTAGATATTTTATAAAAGCCAAATAAATTGAAACAGCATCAGTCATATATATTTATTCCTCCAATATTTTTTCTAGGAATTCTATTGATTCCATAATCACTAATTACACCATCACGAACTATAGATAAACTTCGTAAATGTTAGAAATATTAGGATTGCATCTATTTTCATTTTATTACTCTTTTGATGAGCTTTAATCGAAATTCCCGTATAGTTCTTTCTCACATGGTTTATTCTCTTTGTAAAGATCTGAAGATTGGATTTCAAAGATGGTGGATTCTAGATCATCATCGACCATCTTCTTGTACTCTTTCATATGCTTTACTACTTCCGGATAGATGGACGCATACTTCATTAGAATCTCTTTAGCCTGGTCGATTGTATATTCCTTGGTATTGTAAGGAAGAATGATTTGGGAGAACTCCTCTTCGTAGGCTTGATCCAACGATATTTGTCCTTGAATCATACTAGGGTCTGTTTCTGTGGCTATTTGTCTAAAAGTCAACTTATGAAGTTTCCATAATTCAACTATGAATGTTGTAAATGTCATATATATCGATAAAGCATCTATTTTCATCTTATAAATCCTCCATTTTGTTTTAGAGAGTTTCTCTCTAATAGTTTATTATAAGGAATTAAGACTTTAACTCCTGATTTTGTCGCATGTTTGAATAGACCCATAGTTCTGCTTTTGCTTGAAATAAGCAATAAAAATAAAGACTTATATTAATGAAAGTAGCCTTTCTTTATATATATTTTATATTATATATATTATAATATATACGTGCTTTTTAAGCATGATTTTTAGGAGGCTAAAATTCTTATGGAGAAAGAATTTCAACTTAAAGGTGAGTATATAAAACTCGAACAAATTTTGAAAATTTTCGGTGTTCTTGAGAAGGGTGGACAAGCTAAAGTTTATTTAGTGGAAAACCCTGTTAAAGTCAATGACCATTCCGAAAATCGTAGAGGTGCTAAGATTCGAAAAGGTGATACTGTTACAGTAGAAGACTTAGTTATCAAAGTTATTTAATGAAGATAGATTCTATTCAAGTTAAAGACTGGAGAAACTTTCAAGAAGCTTCTTATCAATTGAAACCTGGGTTGAATTTCATCACTGGTCAAAACGGCTGTGGAAAGACAAATTTATTGGAAGCTATATCTTATCTTTCTTTCGCTAGATCTTTTAGAAAATCTCCAGATAGAGATTTGATTAGAAATTCTTGTTCTAAAGCATATGTAAAGGGCATATTTACTTGTGAGAGTGAAAAATATTCTAAACAAGTAGAAGCCACTCTTACTACTTCAGGCAAGCAAATAAAAGTGGATGGAAAGAAAGCTAAGACATTATCTTCTTTTGTTGGAACTGTCTTAACCATGGTGTTTGAACCTAAATCAGTGTTTCTTTTTAAAGACGAACCATCGGAGAGAAGAAAATTGATGGATGAAACATTGAGCTCCATAGATTCTAAATATTTGTATAGCCTTCAAAGATATAGAAAAGTGTTGAGAGAGAGAAATCAAGCTCTCGTCACTATGGCAGATGATGAAATTGTTGGTGTGCTGACTAATGAACTTATAAGGGTTAGTTTTCCTTTAGTTCAAAGTAGGCTTTCTTTGATAAAAGAATTGGGTGTTAAAGGAGACAAATACTTTCAGCAGTTGTTCGGTAGCTCTTCTAAGTTGAGATTCACTTATAGAACTAACACCATAGTGGATGACGATATGGAGACTTATACGAGGAAGATGATTGCTCAATATGATAGAAAGAAATCATATGAGAGAATTCATAGGATTACTATGATTGGTCCCCATAGAGATGACCTGGTGGCTTACTTGGATGACAAACCTCTAGGCTCGTACGGGTCTCAAGGTCAAAATAGATTAGCTTCTCTTTCGGTGACTCTATCGCTTGCCGAAATGATTAAAGAGAAGAGAGGTGAGAATCCAATATTGGTTCTCGATGATGTGATGTCTGATTTGGATACTGAGAAGCAGAAAAAATTATTAGATACGATACGAGGATTTCAACAAGTTCTCATCTCAGGCTCCAGTTTGGATGAGGATGCTGAAAAGGTGAATGTTATAGAAATAAAGTCTGATGTTGTAGATGAAGAAAAAGGAGGTCAATAAAATGGCTAACAAAGACGAATTAGAGAAGGAGAGAAAAGAAGATCCTACAGTTGCAGTTAAGACTGTAGTAAAAGGTGCTGACGGAAATGTTATCGAGATAACAAAGGATACTACAGCTATTGAAACTGAAATCTCAGCCAAGGAGAAGGAAAAGGTTCAGGCTAAGATAGCAAAATTATCTAGGCAAGCTCCTGGAATGAAAGAAAAGACCGAGGAGACCATGAAGGTTATCGATGAGACCAAACCTGAAGATTTTTCCTCAGAAGAAGTCAAATTCGAAAATGTTACTGCTCAACAAGAGCAGGAAGCCATCAGAGCTAAGAGAGACTATACAGCTGATGATATTAAGGTCTTAAAGGGATTGGAGCCTGTTCGTGAACGTCCTGGTATGTATATAGGATCCACTTCATCTAGAGGACTTCACCTTCTCGTTAGAGAAATTGTAGATAACGCAGTTGATGAAGCTTTGGCCGGATATTGTCATCACATCCATGTTTCTATTCTTCCTGGAAACAGCATTAGAGTAACTGATGATGGACGTGGTATTCCTTGTGATATAGTCAAAGCTACAGGAAAGAGTGCTGTCGAAACTACATACACTGATCTTCACGCCGGTGGAAAATTTGAAGGTGGGACTGGATATAAGGTATCTGGAGGTCTTCATGGTGTCGGTGCTAAAGTTGTCAACGCTTTGTCTACAAAATTGACTGTCACTGTCTATCGTGGTGGAAAGATTCATCAAATTAGATTTGAAAATGGCGGACATGTCGTATCTAACGGACTTGAAATCATCGGAGACTGCCCATTGGAAAAGACGGGAACAGATGTTGAATTCTCACCAGATCCTACAATTTTCAAAGAAACTACGGTCTATAACTACTCGACCATTCGTGATCGTCTTAGACAAACAGCCTTCTTAAATAAAGGACTCGAATTATCTCTTGAAGATTTAAGAAATCCTAACGATATCGCAAGAGATGATTTCAAATATGATGGTGGTATCAAAGAATATGTTTCTTATATCAACCAAGGAAGAAATCCTTTATTCGAAGAAATTCCTTATTTCGAGGGACGTGCTGAGGATGGGGTGTTCGTAGAATGTGCTTTACAGCCTACTAGAAGCTCTTTATTCAACATTCGTTCATTCTGCAATAATATCAATACACCTGAAGGTGGAACACATGTAGAAGGTTTCCGTTTAGCTTTAGGACGTGAATTGAATTCTTTTTATAAATATAAAGGCTGGTTAAAAGATAGCGATGAAAACTTCAGCTTCGATGATTTGAGTGAAGGCTTGACCGTCGTTTTGTCTGTTAAGCATCCGGATCCTGAGTACGAAGGACAGACAAAAGGAAAGCTTGGTAACAGTGAAGTTAGAAAAGACGCTTCATCTATTGTCGGTGATAACCTCAAAACCTGGCTTTTGGAGCATCCTAAGGAAGGAAAGTTGTTCTTTGATCGTTCATTGACTGCCTATAAAGGTAGAAAAGCCGCTGAGAAAGCGAGAAAGAACGCTCAGATGAAATCTATGGGATTTGGATCGTTGCCCGATAAATTGGCCGATTGTGTATCCAAAGACCCTAAAGAAAGAGAATTATTCATCGTTGAGGGAAACTCTGCAGGAGGTTCCGCTAAGAAGGGAAGAGACGCTAAGACCCAAGCTATTCTTCCTTTGAGAGGTAAGATTCTCAATGTAGAAAAAGCTCAGGTCATGCGTATTGAAAAGAATGCTGAAATCATGAATATGATTCAATGCATTGGTGCAGGATCTGGAGAGCATTTTGATATAACCAAGATTAAGTATGACAAAGTTATCATCATGACCGATGCTGATGTCGACGGATCTCATATTCAAATATTGTTGTTGACATTCTTCTATAGATTTATGAAACCTTTGGTGGAGAGCGGACACGTCTATATCGCTGTTCCTCCTCTATATAAGCTTGGATATCAAGGACATAATTACTATTGTTTCCGTGAAGAAGAACTTCCTGAATTGAAGAAACATTTGCCTGAAAATGCTAGATATACATTGAATCGTTACAAAGGATTAGGTGAAATGAATCCTTCTGAATTGGCTCAGACCACTATGATTCGTGGTGCTAGAAAGTTGAAACAAGTCTCTGTCGAAGATGCAGAAGCTGCGAATAACGCTCTTACCGATTTGATGGGTGAATCTGTTGAACCTCGTAAGGAATTTATAACAGCCAATGCAAAGTTTGTTAAGAACCTCGATATTTAGTCGATAGAAAGGAGATAAATATGGCAGAAGAAAATAAAGATAAGAAAGATATCGAAGACGAAGAAGATACACTTTCTCCTGAAGATATCGATTCAGAAATGTCGAAGGCTATGAACGATGATCGAGAAGAGGAAGAAGAGAAGGCTAGTAAAGTTAAAGGAAAAGGCCTTGAAGGCGTAGCCGAAGGCATTCAAGGTGGATTGGAAGATGCACCTTTGGATGACCAAGTCAAAACATCATTTCTCGATTATGCTATGAGTACTATTACTGCTCGTGCTCTTCCTGATGTTAGAGATGGTTTGAAGCCTGTTACACGTCGTATCATTTACGGCATGGCTACTATGGGTATGTGGCCGGATAAGCCTTTTAAGAAATCAGCTCGTATCGTCGGAGACGTCATGGGTAAATATCACCCACATGGTGACAGCTCTATTTATGAAGCTATGGCTCGTCTAGCACAGGACTTCGCTGTTCGTTACATGTTGGTTCAAGGACATGGAAACTATGGTTCACAAGATGGTGATGATCCAGCTGCTTACCGTTACACTGAGGCAAGACTCAACAAGTTGTCGCTTCAGATGGTCCGTGATATGTATAAGAATACAGTCGACTTTGTCGACACTTATGATGGAGACGGACAAGAACCAGTAGTATTGCCTGCTAGAATTCCTAATTTGATAATTAATGGAAGTCAAGGAATTGCTGTCGGAATGGCGACCAATATCCCATCTCATAACTTGAGAGAGACATTCAATGCTATTATTGCTTTGATGAAGAATCCTTCGTTGGAACCTGTCGATTTGATGGAATACATCAAAGGACCTGATTTTCCAGGTGGTGGAATCATCTGTGGAAGAAGTGGAATCAAACACTACTTCGAAACAGGATCCGGTAATGTCAAAGTTAGAGGGCGTTATCATTTAGAACAAACTAAAGATGGTCGTACATCTATAGTTTTCACTGAAGTTCCATATATGGTCAATAAGAAATTGTTGGCTAAATCCATTATGGAATTATGTGCAAATAAGACTTTGGAAGACATTCAAAGCATCGCAGACTATTCCGATGAAAAGACTGGAACTAAGTTCACTATCGAATTGAAGAGAAATGCCAATGTCGATATAGTTTTGAATCATTTATTCAAATATACAAAGCTTCAATCTTCATTCCCAGTCAATATGTTGGCTTTGGATAGAGGAACACCTCGTGTTTTGAATATGAAACAAGCTTTGGAATTATATATAGAGTTCCAAAGAGAAGTAGTGAGACGTAGAACTGTATTCGACTTAGATAAAGCTAAAGCAAGAAATCATATTTTGGATGGATTGATTGAAGCTTGTGACAATGTCGATGAAGTAGTCTCTTTGATACGTGGATCCAAAACTCAAGAAGAAGCCAGCATCAAATTGAAAGAGAGATTTAACTTTGATGATGAACAAGTAAAAGCTATTCTCGATATGACTTTGAGAAAATTGACTGGACTTGAAAGAGATAAGCTTTCAGATGAAAAAGCCGGTCATGAAAAGGATATGCTCGAATACAATCACATCCTTTCTGATGCTGCATATCTAGATTCTGTTTTAATGAAAGAAATGCAGGAAATTTCTGATAAGTTCGGTGATGATAGAAGAACAGAGATTTCTGATATCGTCACAAGTGAAGAAGATGAAGACTTGATTGCCGATAAGTCCATACTCATCGCTTTGACAAAGAATGGATACATCAAGAGAATGAGTCCTGATGAGTTCAAGATGCAAAATCGTGGTGGAATCGGTGTCGCTGGAATGACCACTAAGGATGATGATGAAGTTTCTATCTTGACTCTTTCTAGAACTAAGAGAGATGTATTGTTCTTCACATCCGTTGGAAAAGTCTATAGAGTACGTGGATATCAAATTCCTGAAGGAAGTAGAACTTCTAAAGGAATTCCAGTTATCAACTTCTTGAGTCTCGCTAAAGATGAGCGTGTCCTTGAAATATTGTCAGTCGATGCACACGATCAAAAGTATCTAGTGTTTGTAACCGATAATGGAATTATTAAAAAAACTTCAGTCGAAGAATACGAATACATCAACAAAGCTGGAAAGATTGCACTCAATGTTCGTGAAGGTGATGAGTTGTTCAGTGTCAAAGCTACTGACGGATCGGCAAAGATTTTGATAGGAACATCTAATGGAAAAATTTGTATGTTCGATGAAAGCGATGTTCGTTCGATGGGACGTACAGCCACTGGTGTTAAAGGTGTCAACCTCGATGGTGGTAAGGTTATAGGTCTTGCAACATCAAAAGAAGGAAATATGGTTTTGACTGTTTCTAGTAAGGGTATTGCCAAACTCACACCTATCGATGAATATAGAGAGACATCTCGTGGAGCCAAGGGTGTAAAGACATTGAAGGAAAGCGATAGAACCGGTGGCTTGGTTACCATGGGTGTCGTTCATGGCGATGAGCAAATTCTTATTATCACCGATGGTGGTACTTTGATGCGCACATCTTTAACACAACTTCCTACACATGGACGTTACACATCAGGCGTTAAGCTAGTCACTTTGAGAGATAATGAAAATATCGCTTCTATTTCTATTCTTCCTTCTGATGAATCAATCGATACCTCAGCTAAAGAAAGCGATGAAAAAGCTGCTAAGGAAGAAGAACAAGAAGAATCAGAAAATAAGATTGATGCAGCTTTAACTGAAATGTTGCATAGATCTGAGGATGATGGTGGATCTGATGAAGGCTCAGGAGAAGATGATGATATCTGATAAAACTTTAAGAGTTTTCTTAGCCTATAAAAAGGACACTAAAGATGTCGGAAAATTTCCTACGGTTAACTTTTTGAGAGATTATTTGAGAAGCGAAAATGTTGAAATTGTCACAGACTATAAGGATATTGAAAGTTGTGATGTAATTTTATTGGTTACTCTAAAGCTATTCTCTAAAGTTAGAGGTGCTGCTAAAGAATTCAATAAAAAGATTATCGCAATTCCTTTCGGTGATCATGCCAATTTCAAAAAGAAGAAAAATGAATTGATATTGACCAATATAAAGAGCTTGAACCAGGTCGATTTGATTTGTGTAGAAACCAAAGGCCAAATGGAGTTCTTGAAGAAATCTAGTTTAGTTACACCTATTAGTATCAGTTGGTTTTCAAAGCCGATGAATCAAAGAACATCCATATCTTCTTTAGAAAAAACAACTTTTAATAAGTATTTCGGAATTTCCAATGATTCTCGTTCTATTATCGTTTTAGGTTGTACCGATTCATTTAAGAAGGCTCAGTCTCTAGCTAGAATGGTTCCGGGTGTCACGTTTGTGTTTGTCGACATATCATCTGGTTCTTTGAAACATAGATGGATAACTGAAAAGATTCCTAATTTGTATTATGAAATTGGAATGAGAGACGAATTGTATCCATCAGGAATTGCTTCGGCTAGTGCGATTGTAATTCTTGAGAGATGGTTTATGGACATGATTGTAATTCTTGATGCTATAGCATCTAATGTTCCAATCTTGGCTGTAGATATTCCTTTGGTCGGAACAGAGATTCAAGCTGGAACTGACTTCATTGCTACAGAAGAATCTCCAGTTGGAATCTATGAATCTCTTCAAGACTTAAAGCATAACCCTATATCTGATGTGGCTAGTTCTGATTTATTGACGAAGATAAAAAATGACGAGAATCATAAGTTTATCGATGTTATAAAAAATGAAATCGTTTCGCCGAAAGAAGAGAAGTAGTTTATACTAATTATTTGCAAAGAGGAGAGAAACCCATGCTTGATAAAAAATATGTAATCGAACACCTCGATGAGGTTATCGAAAGACTGAACACCCGTAATGGTGATTACAGCTATTTGAGACAGTTGCCTGAGTTGGTCAACAAGAGAAATGCAGCTATCAAGGAAAGAGATGACTTGAAGGCTATGAGAAATTCAGCTTCAAAGCAAATCGGTGCTTTGATGGCTCAAAAAAAGATTGAAGAAGCTAACGAATTGAAAAAGAAAGTCAGTGAATCTAAGGACAAGATTGCAGCTGATGATAAATTAGCTCTGGAATTGGATGAAGAGATTCGTCAAATGCTTTTGAAGACACCTAACCTTCCCGATCCTTCACTTCCTATAGGAACTGATGATTCTTTCAATAAAGCTGTTAAATACTGGGGAACACCTAGAGACTTCAAGGCTGAAGGCTTTGAACCTAAATCTCATTGGGACTTAGGATTGGCTGATGGTGATTTCGACTTTGAAAGAGGAGTCAAGGTCGCTGGACCTCGTTTCACTTTCTATAAAGGATTGTTTGCTAGACTTGAGAGATCTTGTGCTGCTTTCATGCTCGACTACCACACATCTCATGGATACACTGAAATTCTTCCCCCTTATATGGTCAATACTGAGACTATGACTGGAACAGGTCAGCTTCCTAAGTTTAAGGATCAAGCCTACCACGTAGACAATCAAACTGAAGGTGATTTCTGGCTTATTCCTACAGCAGAGGTTCCTGTTACAAATTATTATCGTGGCGAAATCATTAATGAAGAACTTCCTGTTAGATTCTGCGCTTATTCTTCATGTTTTAGAGCTGAGGCCGGTGCGGCAGGACGTGATACTCGTGGTATCATTCGTCAGCATCAATTCCAAAAGGTTGAACTTGTCACATTTGCAAAGCCTGAGGATTCATTCAATGAACTTGAGCATTTGACTAGAGAAGCTGAGTCTATTCTCGAAGCTTTGGGACTTCCTTATCGTCGTGTATGTCTTTCTACCGGTGATGTGGGATTCTCAGCAGCCAAATGCTTCGACCTCGAAGTTTGGCTTCCTTCATATAATTCCTATAAGGAAATCTCTTCTTGCTCTAACGATACAGACTTCCAAGCTAGAAGAATGTCAATTCGTTTCAAGAGAAGCAAAGATGCTAAGCCTGAATTGGTCCATACATTAAATGGATCTGGATTAGCCGTTGGAAGAACAGTCGCAGCTGTTTTGGAAAATTATCAAAATGCTGATGGATCTATTACAATCCCTGAGCCTTTGAGAAAATACATGGGCTGTGATGTAATTCCTGCTCCTAAGAAGGACTAAATAAATAAGCCGCAGCGATGCGGCTTTTTGAATCTAAAAATCAATCTAATATATAAATTTATATATCAATAATTATTTTTGGTAGTTAAAGAATAATATCTATCGTTGATTTTGACTTTGCTATATAAAAATGAATTTTGAAAGGCTGAGATGCTGAGCAAATATATACCGAGAAAATATAAATTGAATAAAGAGTTATCAGTAATTCCTATGAAATCTGAAACTAAAAGCATGAATAAGAAAACCCACTTATCTTGAGATTTCCTTAAAAAACAAGTTGAATAAACTGATATCTCACATATTATCCAAGCGATAAGCCCTATTGTTCCACCCATATATAGTGTAGTTACTAATGTGTTTCTTAAAGGTGTTATAGTTCCTTCTAATGTAGTTGAACCAGCAAATGTTCCTACTAATCCTTGTGCTGATGGACCGAACAATGGATTTGATTTGAATCCATCTATTCCATAGTTGTATAGTTGTGAATTGATCGATGCTGATGGGTTTAATGATTTGATTGATTCGATAAACAATTCTCTAAATCCAGATACATATCCTAATAGAATTGCAAATATAGCTACGAATGAGCAACACAAACCTAGGCTTATATAAGGATAAGCTTTTCCGTAACTTCTAAAGGAAATCAAAATCAAAGGAATGAATCCGATGATCATAGTTAATAGCCCTGATGGATTTGCTAGCAATAAGATTCCGATCAAAGAAATTATTGAGGTGATAGATTCAATCTTTTTATGAAATATAAGAGTTCCATATGAAGCCAGGCAAAGAGTCATGATTGTTGAAACCATCGACTTTGTATTTGCCCAACCAAGTTGGAAAGTCTCAGCAAATAAGTCATTGGGGTTCCAAATATAATATGAGAATATTTCTAATGATATCAAAATTGATAGCATTGCTAAGCATTTTGATAGATAGGAAAAACTATCCTTGTGTTCTTCCATAACATCGCAGTTTAGTGTTGCTATCATCAAAACCAATAACATTCCGATGACGAAGAATATAGCACTTGAAACATATTGCTCTGTTTTAACTATGCTTATGATGCAAGATATGAGGAAGACTAGAATTAAAGATAGGAAAGCAAAAAAAGGAAAAGATGTTTTGAATTTACATCTATTTATTGCTATATAAGCAACTAATGAAGCTACATAAGCTATTAGTACTATGTAACAATATACAGGAATATTTGAAAAAGAAATGTTTTCAGATATTATTGGAACAAACATGATTAAAGGAGCTTGATAAGCTCTTCCTGTCATAGTTATTAAAGGAAGGAAGCAAAGAATAGCTTCTGCTATTGCGAAAGGCCAAGCAAATTTGGTGACCCATCCAAAGAAACTGAGAATTCCAAAAAGAGCGGGAAAAGCCCATGAAGATACGATTGTTTCAGTTAAGTCTCTTAGTTTTCCCATTTCGTTCTCTCTTTCTCAAAGATTATTGTGCCACAAAAATCATACAAAGCTTAAAACAATTTCTATTTTTATTATAAATCCTTTAATGGTTTTTCTTTTTGAGTTGTTAAAACCATAGAATAGAAAAAACTCTTTTTTTAAAGTATGATATATATATACGGATTTTAGAGAAGGAGTAAAAGCCATGTTTCAAAATAAAGATTATGCATTCGTTGTAGATTCTACTACAGCATTAAATAAAGATATAACTGATGCAGTTAGAGTTGAAAAAGTTTCTCTTTCTATAACTGTCGAAAATTTGAATAAGCCTGAAAATGAATGGACTTCTGAAGAAATAGCTCAGGCCTTAAAAGAAAACAAAAATGTGCATTCAGCTTGTCCATCACCTGCTGAATTTGCTCAAGCCTACGAGAAACTTTTTGATGAAGGGTATAAGGACATTCTTGTATTACCTATGAATAAATCCATCTCGCACACTTATGAATCTGCTGTGATGGGAAGACAAGTGTTAGACGAGGAAAAGCAAAAACATGTCGTCGTTTTGGAACTGTTTGAAGCTAATTACGGTTTAGCTTTGTTAGTAATGATTCTCGCTAAATATTCAGAGCAAGGTTTTACCTTTGAGCAAATGGTTGCTAAGGCAAAAGAAATAGCTCCTACATTCCATGAATGCTGGACATTGTCGACACTTGAGCCTTTGTATAAAGGCGGAAGACTATCTAGGTTTTCATTTATTGTCGGAGCTTTCTTGAAAATCAAACCTATTATTGGAATAAATGAAACTAAAGGCAGTTTAGAGGCTGAGAAAAAAGTAAGAACATTCAATGATGTCGATAAGTATTTCTTAGATAAAATTGCAGAAGCTATGAATAAGTTCAAACATGTCTATATGTCTTTTGTGCATATGGGTGAGGATGATTTGACTAACAACTTAATAAAGAAAGTGACTGATTTATATCCAGACTTGGATTACACTGTATTCGATGGAGTTGGGCCATTATTTACGGTTCATCTCGGTGATGCCGGATACGGAATTGGATTTATCGGAGAAGGATTGAAGAACGAGAATCCTACAAATAAAGAAGAAAGCATCCCTACCAAGATAATGAAATTATTCAAGAAAGATTAGTAAATAGACTTAAGCTGCAGAATTTCACTGCAGCTTTTTTCATAGAAAAATACATATATAAAGAGGTATGATTTCGCTTTTTTGTATCTCAATTTGTTATGTAGCGTATAATTATAAAGTTGAAATAATAAATAATTTAAGGTCCCTAGCGAGCTAGGAAAGACATAGGGGGAAAAAACATGACCAAAGAAGAGGTTTTGGATGCATTGAGAGAAGGCGACAAAACGCCAGAAGAATTGATGAACTTATCACCTGTATCTAATGAAACATTCATTAGAATTATGAAGGATTTGATATTTTCAGGATTAGTTTGTTACGATGGTGATAAATATAGAGATATAGAACACGATAGATTGCATCTCTGCCAAGTAGTATTGAAGAAAGCTTCATTTGTCTATATGAGATTACTTCGTGAAGATCACATGGATGTTCGTTTGAGCGGTGCTGATGCAATGACATTGCTTTTAGGCGATTATGTTTATGTTTATGTAGATATAGATAAATTCGGTCCTAGAAATTGTACATTTGTCGCAACTCTTAAGCCTGTAGAAGAGATTAAAGGTAATTATCGCTTGGAGACTGAAGGTGAGTCTACATTGGTTATACCTTATCTTGAAGCAGCACAAGTCAAGGTTAAAGTTGTTGAGAATTGTGCTGAGAATGTTGGAATCGGTGATTATTGCAGTGCAACAATTTTGGAAAGAAAGCCTACTGAAATTGATGTTAGAATCGATAAGATGTTGGTCAAGGCTGGAGAAGTGGGAGCCGATATTTCTGAAATTATTGCTGATAATGATGCACCTATTCACTTCCCTGAAGAAGTATTGAATGAAGCTAAGGCTATTCCTCAAACTCTTCAACCTGAAGATTATGTTGATAGAACCGATTTGAGAGAAGAATGCGTCGTCACTGTAGATGGCGATGATTCTCGTGATTTCGATGATGCTGTATCTGCTAAAAGAGCTGAATATGGATGGGAAATAGGTGTACACATTGCTGATGTCGCTCACTATGTAAAGCCTGGTCATCCTCTAGATGAAGAAGCTCAAAAGAGAGGAACTTCAATCTATACAGCTGATCGTGTCGTACCTATGTTGCCTGTCGAATTATCAAACGGAATCTGCTCTTTGAATCCTAATGTGGATCGCTTAGCTATTACTTGTAGAATGCAGGTTGGAAGAGATGGAAAGGTTATAAAGAGTGACATCTATCCTTCAGTTATCCGTTCTCATGGACGTTTGACTTACAGACAAGTAAATGAATGGTACAAGAATAGAACAGCTGATAATCTCAGTCTTGAAATTCAAGGCATGCTTGATGTTCTTAAGGAAGCTGGTGATGCAATACGTTCTAGAAGAACTAGTCAGGGTGCTATGAAGTTGGACTCGGTCGAACTTCACTTTACTTTGGATGAACACGGATTCCCTATCGATGTCCAAACAAAGACTCAAGATATTGCAGAGATGATGATCGAGGATATGATGATCATTGCAAACTGCGAGGTTGCTAAGCATATTCATGCTTTAAATATTCCTACTCTTTATCGTATTCACGAGAATCCACCTACAGAGAAACTCGATGTTTTGAAGACTTTCTTGAAGAAGCTTGGTTTGTTTAGAGATTTCCCATTGGAAGTTAATGCTTATACTCTTTCTCAATTCCTTAATAGAATTCAAGATGAGAATGTTAAGAAAGTAGTCTCGTTAGTTATGCTTAGATCAATGGCAAAAGCTCGCTATTCACCTGACGAAGTCGGACACTTCGGATTAGCTGAACCTGAATACTTGCATTTCACCTCACCTATTCGTCGTTATCCAGATACAATCGTTCATCGCACACTACATGATTATGTCTTCAATAAGAAGCCATATGATGAGAAAGCTAGATATGACATGATGAAAAATCTTGGCGATGATTTATCAGCCGATGAAAAGCGTGCTCAAACAATTGAAAGAAGTGTCGATGATCTCGAGTCATCTAAATATATGTCTATTCGTATCGGACAACAATACCACGGATCAGTCGTATCCTTGGTAGACTTTGGAATGTTCATCCGTTTGGATAATGGAATCGAAGGACTTCTTCCTTTTGAATATGTTGATGATGATCATTATTATTATGATGAGAAACATCTCAATGCAATGGGTAAAGATACAAAGAGAGAATTTAATATCGGTGATGAAATCGATGTCGATATTTTCCAATGTGATGTCTCGAGAAGAAAGATAACTTTCTGTACTCCTTTCTTCTGGGAGAAGTCCGAAGTCAATTTGACTCCTGAGATGCTGGAAGCTTTGAAGAAGAACGATGTTACAGTCATCACTAAAGCTCCTTTCTTTGTACAACATCATGAAGATTATCGTATGGCTGGTGGAAAAAGAAAATTCGGTGGATCTACTTTCTCAAGATTTGGTGGAGCATCAAATGGTGGTGCTGATAACAGAGGTGGAAAAGGATATCACGTATACAACCGTGAAGCTTTGAACAGCGATTATGCAGTCGATATAGATAAGAAGAACAATTCTTCCGAAGAAGCTTCTAATAACAATTACGGTGAGAGAAGATATCCAACTGATAGAAGAGAAGGATATTCTTCTGACAGAAGAGAAGGTGGATTTAACAGAGATAGAGGTGGATATCACTCATATCATAGAGATGATAATAGGGATGGCGAACATAGAAGTTTCCATAAGGACGACAATAGAGGAAGCTATGGACATTCTGATAGAAAAGAAGGATATGGACATAGTAACTATGGACACCATGATAATGAACATGGACATTATGGTCATTCCGATGACAGACGTGGTGGCTATGGTCACGGAAGAGATGACAACAGAGGATCTTATCGCCGTAATAATGATAGAAAAGGATACCATTCATACGATAGCAGAAATTACAATAGCGATAAATCCAAGTATAACAATAATGGTGGAAACGATAATTCATCAAATTCAAATAACTAGAATTGTTTTTTAGAGTCGAGGTATATATATGGCACAAGAAAATTCGGGAATTAAATTAATAGCTTCAAATAAGAGAGCTCATTTTGATTATTTCCTCTCAGATTTTCTTGAGGCTGGAATGTCATTGACTGGAACTGAAGTGAAGTCGATGAGAGCAGGTCACTGCTCTATCAATGGGGCTTTTATCGATTTTAGAGGTGGAGAAGCTTACGTTGTTGGAATGAATATTCCAGAATATAAGTTTGGAAATATATTCAATCATGAACCTTTAAGAGATAGAAAATTATTGATTCATAAATATCAGATAGATAAGTTTATGCGAGAAGTGAAACAAAACGGATTTACGGTAGTTCCTACTAAAGTGTATTTTAAGAAAGGCCGAGTAAAAATAGAGATAGCCTTGGGAAAAGGTAAGAAGAATTTCGATAAACGAGAAACTATAAAAGAAAGAGACATAAAGAGGAAGATCAACGATGTCGTCAAGAGCCAAAACTTCTAATAAAATCAAGGCTATAAACTTCCTTAAGAAGATGACAATCTCAGCTTTTATGATGGGGTTGTCAATTGTTTTCGCTCGTTTTATCTCTATTTATATACCACTTGGCGGAATGCCTTCTATGCGATTTAGTCTCGGAAATTTACCTACCATAATTACTTCTTTAGTATGTGGACCTATTTGGGGAATGGTTGTAGGAGCGGGGGCTGATCTGATCGGCGCCACTGCTTTTCCTGTCGGTGCGTATTTTTTTGGATATACGATAGACTCTGCAATTATAGGTCTTATTCCTTGGGTAATATCAAAGATTTTAAATGGTAAGAAAAGAATTGAATTCATTTATTCTATAGTATTAAATGTTGCAAGTTTAATCATTGCTGTTACTTATTTGTATACTCATACTTCTTATTCGAATGGAAAGACAAACTTTAAGTATGAGTTAATACTTGATGATGGAATTAGATTAGGAATTACTTTTGGCCTTATAGCTTTATCAATGGTTTCATTTATAGTTATTTTGTTGTTAGCTAAGTTCATTGGAAAAGAAAAATATATAAGTAGAAATGAATTACCTAGATATGAGTTGTTTAGAGGTAAAAAAGTATGTGTAAATCCCGATGCTTTAAAGGCAAAAGAAGGTTATTCTTTTATAGACATCTATTCATTTTATATCACATCTGCTTTACTCGTTTCTATTTGCCTTCTTCCTTATTGGAATTCTTTAACTATGAGTCTTCCTTATTTCTATGGTGTATTCAATAACCTGATATTTATGTGGATAGAAGCTCCTATTAAAATCATTATTTATTGGATGGTATTGAATATATTAAAAAAATCCGGCTATATGCATATATCCGGATTCGATGGTGGAAAGTCTTATTCGACTAATGAATAGAGTTTAATACTGTTAATAAAGGGTTGAAGTTTAGACAGAGATTTTCATAACTCTCTTGTGATACTTCACCTTTTTTTATTCTTCTTATATCCATTGTTTTTCCAAATAATAAAACAGATATTCCATTTTGATCGATTGATAGAATTGTCAATTGATCTAAATCTTTGATTTTTTTAATATCTATATGATTGTTTAAATCATCCTTAGAATCACCGAAATAGGTCATACCATCACCACCTATCGATAGTTTTTCTAATGGCAAGAAGAAATCGGATAGGTTGTTTGTGGTCGCATACGATGGTTTTAATACGCCAGTATTAAATCTTATTCTTATCAAAGTTCCTTCCATTCTACTTTGAATAGATGAAATAGACTGATTAGAAGCTTTAAAGTCATATGTGGTAAAAGAATAGTCCTTGTATTTTCCTTTTAATACTTCTAATTCCTTTTTCTCAGTCAATTTATCATAGAAAACTGAGCCGAAGGACGTTTGTAAAGCTTTATCAAAAGTATTGTCTGTGGTCAAGAAATGAAAATCATCGAAAATATCATTTCCCGCTAATTCTATTAAAGGTATAGAACATAATCTGTATTTTGATGTTAAGAAAGGAATAATCAATAGAATGAATCCACCTATGAAACTCAATACAGTGAAGATTATCATAGCTATTAAAGAATCTTGAGATTTAATAGTTAAGACTAATAAAACTATAGCCAATACTATTAAAGCAAATCCCAATGACATCAGTCCATAGTTTTGCTTGAATATCGAAGGCTGATTGTCCAACTCTTCTTGCTCTGCTTTTAATATGTCAGTTTCATCTTCTATTTTTGAAAAGTTAAATGTATATGAATCATTTGATTGTTTTTTTATCATTTTATTAAATTGTTTTTGTACTCTAACTTTTAAATGATAACACATTAAAGCTAGACTTTATATTTATGATTCTTGGGATTTTTAAAAGGCCACCGAAGTGACCTTTTAAATTATTGAGCTTTGTTTTTCTCTGCTAATTTTCTTTGATTCTTATGTTCGTGGCTAGCTTTAACAAATCCAACAAATAAAGGATGAGGATTTAATAAAGTAGATTTGAATTCAGGATGTGCTTGAGTTGCAATGAAGAAAGGATGATTTTTAAGCTCGATGATTTCTGCAATTCCTTTCTTAGGATAAATTCCGGAAACATTCATTCCATGTTCTTTGAATTCATCTTTATATGCGTTGTTAAACTCATAACGATGACGATGTCTTTCTGAAATATTATCAGTCTTATAGAGCTTTTCAGCTAAGCTTCCTTTGGCCAATTCACAAGGGTATGCTCCTAAACGCATGGTAGCTCCCATATCTACGACACCCATTTGATCGGGCATTAAATAGATAACAGGATGCTTTGTGTCAGGATTTAATTCAGTTGAATTTGCATCGGTGTATCCTAATACATCACGAGCAAATTCAATTGAAGCAATCTGCATTCCAAGACACAGACCTAAAAATGGAATGTTATGTTCACGGACATACTTTACGGTATTGATCATACCTTCCGTTCCACGCTTTCCGAATCCACCAGGAATTAAGACTCCATCCACCCCATCAAATATTTGATTTAAATCTCCAGTTTCGCAAGTTTCAGATTCAATCCACTTGATGTCAACTTTAGTGTTATTTGCTGCGCCGGCATGTCTTAAAGCTTCGACTACAGAAAGATAAGAATCATGTAAATCCATATATTTTCCTACCATAGCGATTGATACTCTATGAGCAGGAGAGATTATGTTCTTTACTAATTTATCCCATTTTACATGATTAGGAACTACATTGTCTTGTAATCCTAAGGATTCAAGAATAGCTTTGGCTATTCCCTGTTTTTCCAAGATTAGAGGAACTTCATATACGGTAGGGACATCTGCATTATCGAAGACGTGATTTGAAGGAACGTCGCAGAACAATGAAATCTTGTCTCTTATTTCATCATTCAAAGGAACTTCACTTCTACAAGCAATAATATCTGCTCTTAATCCGACGGATTGAAGAGTACGTATAGCTTGTTGTGTAGGCTTTGTTTTTAGTTCACCGCTAGCTTTGATATATGGGACTAGTGTAGTACAGACGATTATAGCGTTTTGATATCCTATTTCATGCTTGAATTGACGAATAGCTTCGAAGAAAGGCTGAGATTCGATATCACCAATAGTTCCACCGATTTCTATAATACAAATAGTCGTTTTATTTGGATTAGGTGTGGCTTCACGGAAGAAACGAGACTTTATTTCATTGGTTATATGAGGAATAACTTGGACAGTATGTCCTTGGAAGTCACCATGTCTTTCCTTGGCTAATACCGTTGAATAGATTTGTCCCATAGTTACAGAAGAGCGACGATCAAAAGCAGTGTCTGTAAATCTTTCATAGTGTCCTAAATCCAAATCAGTTTCAAAACCATCTTCAGTTACGTAAACTTCACCATGTTGAATAGGATTCATTGTTCCAGGATCGACATTGAGATATGGGTCTAGTTTTTGCATGAAGACATCATATCCTCTAGACTTCATCAACATACCGATGGATGATCCAGTGATACCCTTACCTATACCACTGATAACACCACCAACGACAAAAATGTACTTAACCATGTTGCACCCCGCGATTTAAATAACTTATATATTATAATCGATTTTTGAGCTTTTAGAGTTGTAAGTTGATAATTGAGCAACATAGTTTTCCATAGCAATTATATTATCTAAAAAATAAGAATTCTTAAAATTAAATATTCATATAAGGTAAATTAATATAACAACTTATGTTGATATAAATAGATTTTAAAATAATCTTTACAATTTATTTACAAGCAAAATACTTTATACAAGAGTGCTAATATTGATAAAAAACAATAAATAAGAGTGAAATAATAAACTTTTAATTTCATAAATAAGAGAAGGCAGGAAATAATAATGAATTTAAAGTGTTTGTTTTGTAGATGTGATTGCTTAGATAAAGCAAGTGGAGTATTTGTATGTAGAAATTGTGGTTACCATTATTCAGTCTTCAGCGAATCTAAGATTGACTTCATGAATATGGCTCTTGATAAGATGATGAGTGAAACTGATATGAAGATGATGACTTCATATGCTGATGATATTCTTTCTTTAGATGCTATGAATCCTTACGCTTTATATGTGAAAGGACATGATATTTTATTCAAAGGAAAATTGACTGCGGCTATGAGATATTGGCGAAATGGAATGATATATCTCACGGGTGAAATCAACGATAAAAAAGATAAATATATCATCAATTATTTTTCTTTAATGATCATTAAATCTATTAGAGAGTATTGTATGAAGAAGTATAAAAAAGGATTTAAAAAGTATTTAAGTTCACCTTCATTAATGACTAAAGAATTGATATTAGATGCAATTAATTATTCTTATGTCTTATTTGATTTATCACGTAAGATTGTTAAATTGGACATTCCCGATATTGCTATCATTATCATATTGAATGATTTAATAACTTCAGTCGGCGATGACTTTCTTAAAACGATTGATAAATGCAAACAGGAATTCGAGAAAATTTATAAAAATAAAGAATATGATAATCTAGAAACTGAGATAAAAGTATTGAATGAAATCGTATTTATCATGCTTGAAATGAGAAGATATTCACACTTAGATTCTAGTCTTCGTCTCATGTATGAAGTATTTGGAAAAGTCCATGATTTAATGGTGTATTCTGATGAGAATGATCATCGAGAAGAAAGTGAGAAATTCAGTAGTCTAATAGATGAGATGGAAAATGTAAAAGAAATGATTCAAGCAGAAAGAGATCTTTCTATAATTTATCAATCTTCAATAAATAGTTTTAATCAATTTGTTTATATTTCATTGTTTAAATTCTATGGAAACGATGATAAAGATAAAATAAATAATACAATGATTGATTTGGGATATGATCAAGATCAAATCAATCAATTACAATTCATTAGTTCAGCAATTATAAATAATGAAACTACAATAAATGAAATAGAAGAATCAGCACATGAAAAAATTCCTTGGTTATCCTTAGAAATTTTAAGTCCTGAATTAGAATTATAATATTTGAATAAATATAATAAATATTGCTATTAACAAAATAAACAACTTTGTTAAAATATAGGTAGAATTAATGTAGGAGGACCTATATGGGAAACAAAGTCTTATTAGATACCTTCGAATATGCTCCTCTAAGTAATAGAGTGAGAAATCTTCACGTGCTCTTCGGACCGGAAGACAAAACAAATAAAGTACTTTTTTATATTCATCACGACATCTGGTCATCTAACGATAATTCCTTTGATTTAGATTTCTTAGAAGAATTAGCTTCGAGAGGCTTTACTATTGTTGCACCTTCATTAGTCTCAGGAAACATCGGAAGTATTAAAGCAGTGATGGAAGATATTTATCTAGCTCTCAAATGGACGAAATTTAATTTCAAAGATTTAGGTTCTCCCTATAAAGGAATAGGGCTTTTATGTTCTGGATTTGGTGCTCAACTTGGAATGCTGAGCTTTGCATTAAATTATTCTCCAGCATTTCAATCCTTGTTTGGAAATGAAAGCTTGAATATAGATTACAAAGGGATTGCTTTGATTTCTCCTATAACTGATATTAGAGAATTCAATGAAAATATAGATTCCAATGGATCTTCTATAAATTATAGACAAAAGTTGTTGTCTACTATTTATGGCCCAAATTATCAAAATTCAATTTTGTTTCAAAAGACCGGTTCTTCTATCGACTGTGCTAGAAGTTTAGTGTCTTGTAAAGCTAAAATAATGGTTCAATCATTTGAAAAAGATAGCCTATTTTTAGCTAATCAAAAAACAGTCGATAATTTAAAATTGTCAGGTGGTTTTCCGCTCAACAACATCTATTTTGAAGAGAAAATGAATATGTTCGATTATTTAATGCCCAATAATAAGGACATTTATAAGAAACCAATGGATGATTTATCCGAGTATTGCTCTAATCTTTGGAATTACGATTAAGTAGCATCTGTGTTGACCTTTTTCAACTTAGCAATGCTACTATTGTTGGTAAGTTGTAAATAATGAATTATAGCTTAAATAATGACTGAAAACTATTTTTTCATTTTCATTTCAGATAATAGCCTTATCAAAATCAAAAAGGCTTGTTTTTTGATATAATTTCACAGCTGGTTTTAACATATGGGAATTGATTTTAAAGGCTTATTAAATGAACGCCAATATGAGGCGTGCTGTTCGACTGCTAGACATTTGAGAATTGTCGCTGGTGCTGGTACTGGTAAGACACGAGTTTTGACTTATCGTATAGCTTATTTGATTTCTGAGAATGAAATAAATCCATCTAGAATTGTGGCTATTACATTCACCAATAAAGTGGCTAAGGAAATGGAAGAAAGAGTCGACAAGATTATGAAAGATAATGGCACTCCATTAACTGTTCATAGACCATTGATAGCAACTTTCCACGGCTTTTGTTATAGATTTTTAAGAAGAGAATGTGCACTTTTAAAAGACTTCAATTCTCAGTTTGGTGTAGCTGATGATGAAATGCAAAAAGAGTTGTTTAAACATGTCTTTTTAGATTTACATATTCCAGATGATAAAGATATAAGATCTGACATCACAAAAAAGATTGGATTTCTTAAGAACAAAGGCATTTTTCCCGATGAAGTTAATGAAAACATGTTTACTTCATTTGGTGCAGCTAATCCAAAAGAAATTATTGATTGCTATAAGAAATATCAAAGCTTACTGAAAAAGAATAACTCATTGGATTTTGATGATCTTTTGATGTATACAGCAAAAATATTGGATGATTATCCTGAGGTAAGAGAGAGATGGCATAGAAAATTCGACGCTTATCTGATCGATGAATTCCAGGACACTGATTCAGTTCAGTATAAGCTTGTTAAGCATTTGCTGTCTAGTCATACATCATTGACAGTTGTTGGTGATCCAGACCAGACTATTTATACATGGCGTGGAGCTGATAGTAATTTGATTCAAAATTCATTACCTAAGGATTTTCCTGATCTACAAACAGTGACTTTGGATTTGAATTATAGATCTACTCAACAAATCTTGGATAAGGCTAATATGCTGATAAAATTCAATTCCAATAGATTGGATAAGAGCCTGAGAGCTTTTAATGAAGAGGAAGGAAAGGATGTAACGTTTACTCCTTGCAATTCTAGTGATGGCGAAGCTGGTTTGGTAATAAATAAAATACTCGAGTTACACAGAAATGGTGTCGAATATAAAGATATAGTCATTATTTATAGATCTAACTATCTATCTCAACCTTTCGAACATGCATTGACTAGAAATAAAATCCCATACGCTGTTTATGGTGGCCTTAAATTCTACGACCGTGCTGAAATCAAAGATGCTCTGGCCTATATGAAGTTATTAGTAAATCCTAAAGATGATTATTCATTCTTTAGAATTTTAAAAGCCCCTAGCAGAGGAATAGGAGCAGTTTCTTATGAGCTTATAAAAGAAACAGCAAACAGATTGGGAAAGAGTAACTTTGAAACATGTATAGAGAACCTAGATGAGATTCCTTTAAAGCCCACTTTAATCGATAGACTTACAGAATTTAAAACAGTTTATGATGAAACGGTCAATCAATTAAAGGAAGCTAAACCTGAAGAAGTAAAAGATGTGATCGATCACTATCTCAATAATATTGGCTTTAAAAAATATGTTAATGATATAGATACAAAAGAAGACAAGAATAGTTTGGATACTAACGAGCAGAATACTAGGATGAAAAACGTTCGTACTTTAATTGGATTGCTCGGAAATTACATGGAGAGTGATAATTTTGATGAAGAAGGAAACTTGTTAGAAAATTCACTAGAAGAATTCTTGATCGATGCTGCTCTTCAAAGTGCTCAAGATGAAATCAAAGATAACAATAAAGTATTATTGATGACTGCACATGTCTCTAAAGGTTTGGAATTTCCGTATGTGTTTGTGGTTTGCTTGGATGAGAATATTTTTCCAACTGGACATGCTATAGAGAGAGGAAATAAAGGAATTGAAGAAGAGAGAAGATTGTGTTATGTAGCCATTACTAGAGCTAAAAAACAACTTTTCCTATCTTCACAAGGTGGATATTCCTTTGCTATTAAAGGATACAATACTCCTTCTCAATTTGTTAAAGAGATTGGATTTAATCAAGAAGCCCCTAAACCCAGCGATTCAAATGATTTATACAATGGAGGTGGAAGAGGATTTTATAAATCTAATAGCTATAGTAATGATAATAAGCATTATTCAAAATATAACGGATACTTTTCTTCTAATAGTTCTAAATCTAATTCAAATAGCATGCCTAAAACTCAAAATGTTGTTTATAAAGCATCATCTAGTAACATTTCTAAGGTGAAGGCAGCGACTGAAGTTTATGTGATTGGGGATAGGGTCGCTCATTCTTCTTTTGGTGTTGGAACAGTAATAAAAGTTGAACCTAGCAATATTGTAGTTAAGTTTCCAGAGCCTTATGGAGAAAAAAGATTGGTCAAAGGGTTCAAAGCCTTTAGAAAAGTTTCATAATATTAAGGAGGAATTGATACTATGTCAGAGATAGATAAAGATAAAGAAAGAGTTAAAGAACTCACGGATTTATTAAATAAATATTCATATCAGTATTATGTTTTAAACCAGTCTGAGATCCCAGATTCTGAATTTGATTCATTGATGAATGAACTTCAGGATTTAGAATTCAAAAGACCAGATTTAAAAGATGTCAATTCGCCTACTTCAAGAGTCGGTGGTTGGGTAAGCAAAGAGTTCAAAAAAGTAAACCATCCAGTCCCTATGCTTTCTATTTCAGATGTCTTTTCTTTGGATGAATTGAAAGAATGGGACAAATCCATTAGAAAGATGACAGGCTTAGATAAAGTTAGATATTGCTGTGAAGTCAAGATTGATGGATTGGCCTGTAATTTGAACTACCATGAAGGTCGATTAATTCAAGGATCTACCAGAGGTGATGGATCTATCGGAGAGGATGTCACAAACAATGTCAGAACTATTAGATCCATACCTTTGGACATTCCGGAATTAAGAGATTTGGAAGTTAGAGGAGAAGTCTATATGCCTAAAGCTTCTTTGAAGAAGGCTAATGAGGAAAGAGCTAAAAATGGTGAATCGTTGTTTGCTAATGCTAGAAATGCAGCTGCAGGTTCATTGAGACAATTAGATAGTGCTATTACTGCGAAGAGAGGGCTAAACGCTTGGTGGTACTATTGGCCATTAGCACCTCAATTTGGATATAGATATCATAGTGATGGTCTAAATCAATTGACTAAGTTAGGCTTTAGAACAAATCCAGAAAGAAGGGTTGTGTATGGAATTGATGAAGTTCTTCAATATGTTGATGAATATGCACAGAAGAGACCTACTTTAGATTATGATATCGATGGCTTGGTTATAAAAGTGGATGATATGGAGCTTTATCCATCGATTGGATATACAGCAAAGACACCTAAATGGGAGATAGCATATAAATTCCCACCAGAAGTGGTTTCGACTCAAGTCTTGGATATAGTGATGTCTGTCGGAAGAACAGGAAGAGTTACTCCTACTGCAGTTTTACAACCCGTGTTGTTGGCAGGATCTACAATTTCTAGAGCAACTTTAAATAATGAAGATTACTGTGCGGATAAAGATATTAGAATTGGTGACTATGTCACTTTGCATAAAGCAGGTGACGTCATTCCTGAAGTTGGAGAAGTTATATTGAATAGAAGACCAGCCGGTACAGTTCCATATAGATTCGATAAGAATTGTCCATTCTGTCATGAGCCTTTAATCAAAGACGGAATACAGACATACTGTAAAAATATTCACTGCCCTTCAAGAAAAATAAATAAGCTTCTCTATTTTGTATCTGATGCTGGAATGGATATCGATGGTTTAGGTGATGTCTTAGTCGAGCAGTTATTCAACGAACATATTTTGACTGAGATACCAGATGTTTATCATTTAAAAAATCATAAGGATGAAATTGAGAATCTTGATGGAATGGGTGAGAAATCAGTGGACAAGATTTTAAAAGCAGTTGAGAAATCAAAATCCAACGATTTACCTATGCTGATATCGTCATTAGGAATTCCATTAGTAGGAAAGAAGACAGCTATAGTATTAGCAAATCACTTTGAAACTTTGGACAAGTTGATGATGTCCAAAGTGGATGAAATAGCAAATCTTCCTGATATTGGTCTTAAGACAGCTCAAGGAATATATGATTTCTTCAAAGATGAAATCAATAGAAATTGTATTGAAAAATTAAGAGAAGACGGTGTTAACTTTATTCTTAAGAATATAGTTAAACCTGTAAAAGACAATTTCTTTAAAGGAAAGAAATTTGTATTGACTGGCTCCTTGTCTAAACCTCGTGATCAAGTGACTAAAGAAATAGAAAAATTAGGTGGTGTTTCAGCTGGCTCTGTATCTAAAAAGACTGATTTTGTAATTGTTGGTGAAGATGCAGGATCTAAATATACTAAAGCAGTCGAATTGGGATTGAGAATAATTAAAGAAGATGAGCTCAACGATTTGATAAAACAAGCTCAAAAGGATGCAGGATTGACTGGAACTGGTAATGATACTGGCGATAGATATTAAAAAATAATGCTAAATTTATATATAAATAAGTTATTTATATATATTTACCGGTTATTTACCTCTAAAAAAGGTTTATGATAGAGAGGTTTTATTGACTGGTAATAATAATGAGGAGATAAATATGGAGAAACCTACAGTAAAAGTTATCAACGAATGTGCAGGAAACTTGATGTTTAAATTGTCTCAAGGACAAGATGTACTTATCGCTGAAGAGTTTGATACCATTATCGACCAAATGGAGTTCTTGAAAGGAATTCCTGGTGTCGATGATGCCGAACCTATGACATTCCCTTACAAGATGCATCAAAAGGACAAAGATCTTCGTGTCGATGTTCCTGAGGCACCTATTGGAGAGGAAGCTACTTTGATGAATTCGAATGCTAAGCTTGGAAAGCAAATCAAAGTTCCTCGTGTTGTCGCTCATGGCGAAAAGAATGGCGAGGATGAGGGAGTATAGTTATGGCAACAAAATATTTGGATAAAACTATTAGAGAGATTCATATCGCTTTGATGAATGGCGAAGTTACTAGTTTGGACTTGGTCAACGAAGCAATCGAAAGAATCAATAGAGATGATTGCAACTCTTACGAAGCAAAAGCTTTTGATAAAGCTATAAAGAAAGCTAAATCGATAAAGAAAGTCGATGCTTTGGATTATTTGGAAGGTATTCCTTATTTGGCTAAGGATAATTACTCTACCAAGGGAATTGAAACCACTGCATCATCAAATATTCTAAATGGATATGTTCCTTTATTCGACGCTGAAGTAATTCGTAGATTATCTCGTGCAGGTGCAGTAATGGTTGCAAAGACTACACTTGATGAATTGGCAATGGGTGGAACTGGTACTTCCGGTCATAAAGGAACTACCTGCAATCCTTACGATCATTCTAGAATGATTGGCGGATCTTCATGTGGTTCTGCTGCTGCTGTCGCTAAAGGAGATGCTCCTTTTGCTTTGGGAAGCGATACTGGTGACTCTGTAAGAAAACCTGCATCTCATGCCGGATTAGTCGGATTTAAACCTACTTGGGGATTGATATCCCGTTATGGTCTTCTTCCTTTTGCCTGCTCAATGGATACAGTCGGATACTTTACACGCTGTGTTTGGGACAGCGCATTGATAACCTCTACTTTGGCTGGACATGATGACAAGGATATGTCTTCATCTAGAAAGCCTAAGAAGGATTACATCGGAGCTGTAGAAAGAAAGGAAAGCTTGAAGAGAATTTGCTATTTCAAGACTGTTGTAGATGCTTGTGCTCCTTATGTACAAGAGTCTTTCTATAAAGTTCTCGATGAATTGAAAGGAAGAGGATATGTAGTTGAAAATTATGATTTCCCAATTGATTTATTGGATGCCCTATATCCTACATATATGATTCTCTCTTGCTCTGAAGCAACTGCAAATGATGCTCAATATGATGGAATGCGTTATGGTCCTAGTGGTGATGAGTCAGCAAAGACTTATCAAGAATTTATGACTTCTGCTCGTACTAAGGGATTCTCTGATCTTATCAAAAGAAGATTTGTCATAGGCTCATATTCTTTGTTGGCAGTCAATCAACATGATTTGTTCCAAAGAGCTCAAAAGGCTAGAAGAGTCATTGTAAATGCTTTGAACAAAATGCTTGAGTCATACGATTATTTCGTATTGCCTGCTTCACCTTTCATCCCTAAGCATTTGAATGAATTGAGCACAAAATGGGATGCTAAACCTGAGTTTGCTGATAACCATTTATCCTTAGCTAATTTCGGCGGAATGCCTTCCTTGACTCTTCCTATGGGACTCGAACAAAATGTTCCATATGGAATAAATATCAGTGGAAGAATATTTGAAGATGATAAAGTTTTAGCTTTAGGTGAAGAAGTAGAGGAGATTACTGGACTTAAGAATCTCCATATCAAGGAGGAATTCTAATCATGGAATACGATGTAGTTATTGGTATAGAAATCCACGTTCAGTTGAAGACTAAGAGTAAGATGTTCTCAGCTTCACCTAATACTTATCATATGTCTCCTAACTCACAGACATCCTTATATGATTTGTCGATGCCTGGAACAATGCCTGTAGTGAATATGGAAGCTGTCAGATATGCAATAAAATTCGGTACAGCCCTTCATATGAATATCGATAGAACTCTTTACTTTGATCGTAAGAATTACTTTTACCCCGATCTTCCTAAAGGTTATCAGATTACTCAACAAGACCATCCTATCGTTTCTCATGGTCATCTCGATGTTACTCTTCGTGATGGTACTATAAAGAGAATTGATGTTCAAAGAGCTCATTTGGAGGAAGATACTTGTAAACAGACTCACTTAGCAACAATGACTTTGGAGGATTATAACCGTTGTGGTGTTCCTCTTCTCGAAATCGTTACTGAGCCTTGTATCACATGTGCAGAAGAGGCTGCAAAATATGTTGAAGGAATTCGTGAGATTGTCACTTTCTTAGGAATTTCAGATGGTCGTATGGATGAAGGTTCTATGCGTTGTGATACCAATGTTTCTATCAAGCCTAAAGGATCGACTGTCTTAGGAACTAAGGTCGAGGTCAAAAATATCAACACAGTTCAAAACGTTGAAAAAGCAATCGCTTTTGAAATTGAGCGTCAAAAGAAATTGATTGAATCTGGTGGACATGTAGAACAAGAAACTCGTCGTTTCGATGAGAAACTTCAAGAGACTGTTCTCGAACGTAAAAAGACTAATGCTGTCGATTATAAATACTTCCGTGAACCTAATATCATGCCTATCGATTTGTCTGAAAAGTTTATTCAAAGCGCAATCGACGATATGGCTGAACTTCCTTGGGAGTTTAGAAAAGAATTCCATGACTTAGGATTAGATGACTATCAAACTGAGCAGTTGATGTTGGATAAGAAGAATGTCTATTATTTCAAGAAATGTTTGGCTGAGAAACCATTGGATGCTAAGATTTTGTGGAATTTGTTCATGGTTGGAGTCATGTCATATATCAACAAGTCTGAAAAGGATGCGGAAAGCGATGTGTTGACTCTCGATACCTTGAAGTTTACTCCAAGAGATCTAGTCGATTTGGCTAACGAAATCAAATCGGGAAAGATTAATTCCAAGCAAGGAAAGACAGTTCTCGATGATATGGTCTTGAAAGGCGAGAAGCCTTCTAAATCTATTGAAGATCATGGATTTGAACAAATCAGCGATACTTCGACTATTCTTCCTATTGTTGAACAAGTTATTGCTGCTCACCAAGATGTTGTCGATGGTTGGCATCATGGTAAGGATAGAAGCTTAGGATACTTGGTCGGTCAGGTCATGAAGGAATCTCATGGTAAGGCTAACCCAGTCGAAGCTAAGAAATTAATTCTAGAAAAAATTGGTCCTATGGGATCGAGAGACTAATATAAAACAGCTACATGAATTTAAACCATGTAGCTGTTTTTTTGTTTCTTTTTACTGCTAATTTAAATAGAAATTAGTTGGTGACTACTAATCGTCTCCACCTAGGGCTTCTATTCCAGTCTTTATTTTTGTCTTATTAGTCTTGATGTTTTTTACAAACATGAAGATAGCTAAGGATGTTGCAGCACAAATTAAAGCATAGACCGGAAGAATTGAGAAATCAAATCCAGGAACTAAAAGTAACAATCCTAATAAGCAAGGTGTGATTGTTTGAGCGGCCATTGATGATGCATAATAATAACCTGTGAATGCTCCAACCTTCTTTGCTGAGCATAACTCCAAAACCATAGGCAATGAATTAGCATGAACAAATGACATTCCAACACCTTTGATAAACCAAATGAAGTAAATATAAATAGGAAATGCATTATATTGACCAGCAGCAGGTTCGGTAACTGGAATGACATAAGTCAGGATAGTCCAGACGACATAAGCAGTTATTGTTGCTATTAATCCAGAAGAAACAGTCCATTTTCTTCCAATCTTGCTAGCTATAAATCCACCGACAGCAAATCCGATTACGCTTCCTGCACCACCGACTATTGTATTTATCATATTTCCACTACTTTTAGCCATCAAATGATATTGAGTGTAGTTACCCATGAAGGTGCTGATTCCATTATCAGCCATGAACCAGAAGAACTCTGCCACTAAGATTAAGAGAAGCATGGTCTTATTAGCTTTACTCATAGTCTGATTCTCATCAGCTATTTTACCTTCGACTTCAGCTTCTTCTTCACCTCTCTTCATTTCAGGTTCCAATTGTTTTTCTAACTTATTTTCATCGATGGTGAAGAACAAAACAAGTGCAGATATTATCATTAAGATGGAAGCTATTAAAAATGGTGATTCTATAATCCAAATATTTGCTTGGTTTGTAGCCCATAAATCATTGTTGGATGACGATCCACCCAAGTATTCGGATAGAACGAATACGAGTCCGACCAATGTAGCACAAGCTCCACCGAGGTAACCCATTATGTTGATCATTCCATTAGCTTTGCTTCTCAAGGGCTTAGGAGTTATATCAGGCATCAAAGCGACAGCTGGATTTCTATACATCATAGCAAAGAAAACAACTATTAACATCATAACGATAGTTCCAACTAAGCTGTGATAATGGAATAAGACAGGAATAAACGGAAATGCTATCGCACATATAAATGTTCCTACTAATATATAAGGCATTCTTTTTCCTATCTTCGTATGTGTCTTATCGGATAACTTGCCGAAGATTGGAAGCATTATTAAGGCTGCTAAGTTATCCATAGCCATAATGATTCCAACTAAGTATTGAACTTCTTCTTCAGTTTTAGCTCCCATAGCTTCCTTAAACAATTCTGTTAAGAAAGTCGGTGTCCAAGAATCATAGACTTGCCACAACAACAAGATTCCAAAGAAAGCAAATCCGATTAAAAAAGTTCTTTTGTAATTAAGCTTCAAAGGTTGATTGTCCCCTTCAATTTTAGTATTGTTTTTGTTGCCCATAAGCTCCATCCTTATAATGTCGTATAAGTCTGCTCAACCTAAGATATTTTAACAAAACATAAAGTATCTTTATTTAAGTATTATTTTTTCTTTACAAGTTTATTACAATTGCTTGATCGTAATTCTTGACTCATGTTTAAAAAATATTACTAATCTTAAATATATATAGTAAAATAAAGGAGATGAGGAATTGTAATATGTATTATGAAAAGGGAAGTAAAATGAATCATTTGTTTTATTTGGCATTTAATTATCATTATTGAGAAATGTAGACTAGGTTTTTATGTGTTTAAGTTTGTCTTTTAGTTTACACTTTTAAATTAAGATTCGTTTAAGGATTATTTATTACTTTATTTATAGCATACGAAAGGAGTTTGAATTATGAAAATATTATTGGTGGAAGATGATTTAGATTTAGTCAAAGTACTAAATAAAATATTGATTTTGAATGGATATATTGTCGATTGTGCTAATGATGGAATTGAAGCTTTAGATTATTTGAATATAAATTCATATGATTTAGTTATCATGGATATCATGATGCCTAGATTGGATGGAATTTCTACATTAAAAAAGATTAGAAAAGATGGAAACTCAGTTCCCGTTTTATTGTTGACTGCTAAATCCATGGTTGATGATAAAGTTGAAGGATTAGATAATGGTGCTGATGATTATATGACAAAACCTTTCCAATCAAAGGAGTTGTTAGCGAGAATCAGAGCTTTGACTAGAAGACAAAATCAAATAACTACAATGAGTGTGGGTAATTTGACTTTGGATCCAAATACTTATGAAATGTCTGCTGAGAAAACGATCAAATTAACTAATAAAGAATTTAAAGTTATGGAAGTTTTGATCAGAAACACTAATTCTTATTTAGGAAGTGAAAAAATAATGGATTCTATTTATGATATTTCTAGTGACACTGAGATCGGAGTTATTTGGGTTTTCATTTCAACTCTCAGAAAGAAATTGGATGAGATTGGATCTAACTATAATATTGTAACAAGAAAAGGTGTTGGATATAGGTTAGAAAGTACGCAGAAAAATGATTAAAAAACTTCGCTGGAAATTTATCGCAGTAGCAATGATATCTATCATTGTTGTTTTGATGGCGATAATTGGAACGATTACTTTAATAAATTATAATAAAACAGTTGATAACATCGATAAAGTTTTGACAGTCCTCGTCGATAATGATGGTAAATTTGATGATCTTGATTTTGGTGATGATAATTTAGAAAATACTGATGGTAACAATAACAAAGACAATCTAAATCATCAAGAGGATCATGGTGAGTTCACAAAAGAAACTCCTTATTGGACTAGATTTTTCTCTGTTAAATTCACAAACTCTAATCCTGATCCTACTGTAGATACATCGATGATTGCGTCTGTATCTAAAGAAGAAGCTATCGATATGGCTAAAGAAACAATAGATAGCAATTCTATGATTGGCTTTTATGGTGCATATAGATATAAAGTAAAGATAACAGATGATTTCAAATTAGTAGTGTTCGTAGATTGCACTAAAGAGATGCGTTCTATCAGATACTTTGTATTTACTGGAACCTGGATATCTTTAGTTGGAATAATAGCTGTTTTTATTATTGTCTTCATTTTTAGCAAAATAGTATTTAATCCTGTTAAAAGAACATATGATAAGCAAAAGAGATTTGTCACCAATGCTGCTCATGAATTAAAAACTCCGTTGACTATCATATCGGCTAACAATGAATTGATCGATGCACAATATAATTCATTGGATGAAACACAGGCAATTGATAAGCAAGTGAAGAAATTGACTATCATGATTAATAATCTCACTTTATTATCTAAGCTAGATGAAGAAGACAAAAATGTTGATTTAAAAGAGAAAGTTGATTTGACTAAACTATCCAATGATTTGATTGAACCATTTAAAGTTATATTTGAATCTAGGAATATTAAATTCAATTTTTTCGTAGATGATAATTGCTATATTAAAGGTAATACGAATTTAATTTCTCAATTATTATCATTGTTGATTGATAATGCTAATAAATATGCTTTGACTTATATTGATTTTGAAGTTCGTATTGTCGGAAAGTATGTTGAATTAAAGACATCCAATGATGCTGATATAGATGAAAAGAATCCTAATTTATTATTGGAAAGATTCTATAGAAATGATAAAGCTAGAGGAAAAATAGAAGGAAGTGGAATAGGATTATCAGTAGTTAATGAAATAGTTAAATTACATAAAGGAACTATAAAATTAAATGCTTCCAATAATGTTTATTCTTGTGTAATAAAGTTTAAAAATTGAAAATCCTTGCAAAAATATTGACAAATTGTGCCATGGTAGATGAAATTACACCAAATCTAATAGAATTGCTGTAAAAGTGGATTTGGTCCCGGTCCAGGAAGACACTGATGACATATATATAACATTAAGGTAAAGTTAATCTTATACCCTAAATATCAATAATATTTTGCTTAAAAGTTGATATAATTATACAGAAGGATTAAAGCTTATTTCCTTCAGCGAAGCATCGATTATATCCCTTTCATTCTTTGCACATGATGTTTCGTTATAATTGTCTAACATTCACTCTCCTTTCTGGTGTTAGATAGCGTTTTAGAGCTGGCTATGGTCAGCTCTTTTTTATGTAGAAATTAATATATAGGAATTAACTTGTCCTTCATATAATCCATATATTTTTCTTTGATTTCGATTATTTTTCTTCTCGAAATAGAAATTTCAATATTTTTTAGTGATTGCAAATTCAAATAAATGGATATACTGTTCCTAGCAATGCAGTTTCTGAAACTACAAAGAAACAACAAGGTGGATTTCTCGGTGGCCCGATGGGAAGAGGCGATAATAAATAGTAGTAACCATGAAAAAATAAGCCTGAAAAGGCTGTTTTTTTATTCTCCCCTTTTCTTTTCCTAAAAAGCTCGTATAATATTTTTTTGCGAGTTGTAATAAACCACTTTAAATCAGTTTAAAGATGTGGTAATATCTCAAAGCCTGGTTCCGTAAGAAAGTGGTTTAATCCCCGCGACTGCAACTCGCGTATCGACGGTTCGAATCCGCCCGGAACCTCCAAAATGCTCCGTTAGCTCAGCTGGATTTAGAGTATCTGACTACGAATCAGAGGGCCATAGGTTCAAGTCCTATACGGAGCACCATAGTAAATAGTGACCTGATACAATTTGTATCAGGCTTTTTTATTTTGATCCGAAACTATCTAAGAAAGCAATTGTTAATCAAGCAATAATTGACCTTGCTGAGCATATAAGGATTAATTATGGTGTGATGTAATATTTTTATTTTAAGCTAATGTAAACGATATAAGAAGTATGGCTTTGTTATAAAGTAATTATTAAGCCTATGAAGCTAAAAGAAATGTATAAAGCAGTTGTGATTTAGTATTCACCGAAAGCAGAGAATATGTCCAAAGAATCGAAGAAAAAGCTAATGAGATGTTGAATGATGGATATGTATTGGTAACGATTACGAAAACAACGACAGTGAAAGCAATTTTGATATTTAAAATATAAAATGCTTTAATTCTTAATATTGTTAAAGATAGGCTATATTTATTAGAAGGTTGAATTGGATATGAATGTCGTAGCGATAATTATTTAATTGTTGATTATGTTCCTAGTTTTTGGATTCTTGGCATTTAGAATGCTTTTGATTAATCCATTGACTTTCATAAGTGGTTACCGCTAGAAATTTAGGAAGCATACATTACAAAACGCAGCATAAAGAAGCAATAAAGAAAAAACTGGTAATAAGAAGATAAATATCATTTAATTTTATGTATGCTACTGATGTATTTAAGTCGATAGATCACGAGTTTCAAAATATAAAAGAAAAAGTAAAGTTCTGGCCTCTAGCATATGGTAAACTTAGAAAACCGCTTTTGAAAATAAGTAATCAATTTTAAAAATGGTGAATTGAAGGAGTAGTAATATGATAAAAGCTATAAGGAAGAAAGAATCCGTTATAAAAGAGGTCATCATAAGCGAAGCAATTATATGGATGGTGGGACTGGCCTTGGCTATATTCGTTATAGCCTGGCCGAGAGAATACGCCTTGGATTTCTTCATGATGATAGAGCACATGCATATCGACAGGATATATCTCGGTCTTGCCATTATTATATTGACCTTAATCATTTCAGTTGTAATTTTCTTTTTGTTGGTCAAGGAAACAAGATGGAATAACCGTAATCTAAACTTAGCACCTATAGAGTTATCTATTGATCAGATTATCATTAATAATTATGATGGCAAGGATATAATCGATGTTGATGAGATAGTTGAAATCAAGATAATGAATCATGACTCTGTGCTTCAAATTAAGACCAAGGACGAGAAAACACACCTTCCCGACCATTTGAAAAACACTAGGGAAGTGTATGAGTCACTCAAAAATACAATGGCTAGTGATTATCCATCAATAGAGTTCACTGATTCTACCAACAAGGGATCAGAGAAGTGATTGATAATGGAAGCAGTGATGAAGAAAACTAATTTTTACTTTGTATTATTCTTTGTTTTTACGCTTTATTTTCAATAGTCTTCGTCATGGTTTGTAATCTCGATAGCAAATGAATATATTCCTGAAACAATCAAAGTTATTATCAAAGTTAATAATGATAGAGCATCAATTGTGAGTTCAGTTCTAGAGTATATATTTTTAATGGTTATATAATTCAACTTTATTATTTTGTTTCTTTTGTTGCGAGTATAAAACATTTAAAACTTAGTTTTTAATAGTGCTTGATTGTCTTTATTTGGAATAACTATTATTTTTGAATCGAATGATAAAGCATTGTTTTCTTTTGAAATTAGAAAATAGCACTAAATCCAAACATAGAAGCTAAAAGATTTCTTTAAATTTATGTCTTCTTATTGATTTTTTTGCTGAATTAGCCTATATTCTTCCCGCTAAGGGATTCGTTGGAAACGAATACCCGGGAGGATATAGCATTTATGAAAAAAGACATTCACCCAGCCTATTATCAGGCTACAGTCACCTGCACCACTTGCGGAACTTCATTTGTAGTTGGATCTACCAAGAAGAGCATCAATGTTGATACTTGTTCACACTGCCACTCTTTCTACACTGGTAAGGTCAACCTCAACTCTAAGACTGGACGTATTGATCGCTTCAACCGTAAGGCTGCAGCTGCCAAGAAAACAGAGTCTAAGTAATACACTTGAATAAACTGGACCACCTTTTAAAAGGTGGTCTTTTTATATTCAAAGTGAATTTAGTGTTAAGATTGCAAATGTTGAAAAAATCTGTGGCTTTCACATGACAAGTGATAAGAAGTAGTATAATTTGTTTTGAGAGGAGGAAAGGATTTGAATAGTATGAAAAAATATTTCTTGTATTTGATTGGTGCTTTTTGTTCATTACTAGCACCTCTCTTATTGGTCTTTATAGCTCAGCCTTTCTTTCATATTGAAGGTGATATGTCTCATGGTACTTTGAATGACTATGGTCAGCCTGGAAATTTAATTTGTATTGTTATTATTCCAAGTATCTTAATTGCAGTATGTCTTTTCTTCTCATATTTCTTATTGATTCATAAAGAGAGAATGAACGATATAAATATCGTTCTATCTTTAGTAGTTTCAATTATATTTACTATTGTAGAAGTGTTAGTATTAGCTTTGGGATCTTATATGGCTACTTTGGAATTGCTCAATTATATGATTCCTACAATTGTCGGTTATCCTGTTGTTGCATTTAGTCTTTATTGCTTGTGGAAACAATACTCTTATTCTTTGAAATACCATAAAAACAAAGTGATAGAAGAAAAGAGAGAAAAAGAAGTTTTATAAATAGAAAACTAGATTATTTTGAATTGAGTCCTAATTAGGAAATCCTAATTTGAAATATCAAATCTCAGCTTTTTTGGTAAATATGCAAATATTTATGAAAACGAAAAGTGCATATCTTTTTGACATGCACTTATTCAAAGTATTTGATTCGACTATTAGTTTTACTTAGATCTATCTTTTCCGATGAAATCCCCATAAAGCGGAGTCGCTATATCAAATCCACCTGCAACTGCTAGAACTTGGCCTGTGATGTATTTAGATTCATCGCTGGCGAAGAATAATACAGCATTGGCTATTTCTTCAGGTAAAGCCATTCTATTTAAAGGAACATGCTTTAAGAACATTCCTTGGAATGCTTCGCTTATGTTTTGCTTTACGGCATCAGTTGCTGTAATTCCAGGTAGAACAGCATTACAACGAATGTTGTTTCTGGCTTCAGTTACTGAAATCAATTGAGTTAAATAGTTTATGGCTGCTTTTGAAGTTCCATAAGCTACTTGAGACAAATCTGGGACTTTACCCCCGATAGAAGAGATATTGATGATAGATCCGCCGTTTTTATCCATATACTTTAGTGCTGCTTGTGAAGTCATAAATACGCTTTTAAGATTGATACTTATCGTATCGATAAATACTTTTGGATCAGTATTTCTTAAGTCTCTATCTTTTGTAGGGTCACTAGTTCCAAAATTGTTGACCAAGATATCTATATGACCTTCTTTTTTACCGACTTCTTCTACTGAAGAAGAAAAGCTTTCTTCTTTAGATGCATCACAAAATACGGGAAATACTCTTTCCTGCCACTCTTTAGGAAACTGCGCTATTGAATTGTTAGCTCTTTGAATGTTTCTAACAGCCATATAGACTTTTGCACCTTCATTTAGAAATGATTTGACGATAGCAAATCCAATTCCTCTAGTAGATGCTGTGACTATTGCAACTTTTCCTTGTAATCTCATTTTTAACCTTCTTTCTATACTTTTTGCAAGCAAAAGTATTATATCTTTTAATATAAGTAAATAAAAATGAAATAAAAAACCACTCATTATGAGTGGTGATAATATCTAGGTGGTGGACCGTAAAGGACTCGAACCTTTGGCCCGCTGATTAAGGGTCAGCTGCTCTACCAACTGAGCTAACGGTCCATCGCTATTTAAGATAGCGGAAGTAAATATACACAAGTCGAAATAAAAATGCAATAGTAAATTTTAAAAAAATGAAGAAACATAATTTGAATTGCACTTATAAGGCTGAATTGTGTAAGACTCGTTGCTATTATAAAATCAAGTTATTGATATTATCTATTCATATATGTGTGTTAAATATTAAATAGACACAACCAAAGGACTAATACTTAAGGAGTTATAGAATCTATTAGAGCAAATTGTAAGTTAATTGTAAAGGAATTACATAAAAGCTAATATTTAATAAAAAATAGTCATAATTGAGCTTAATTTACTCGGTATGATAGCAGATTAAATATTTAATTATTAAAAAGTATTTAGTAAAAATTAAATACAAAATTTTAAAAGTGTTCATTTTCTCTTTTTCTTTTTTTGCTAATCTAATATAAAACTATAAAAAAATAGATATTTTTTTCTAAAAAAATCAATATATTGAAATTTCTTGAATTAAATATAGCTAAGTTATATAAAAAAGTCTACGAAAGATTTATTTAAATCTACGCAATGAAAGGATATTTTGAAAAATGAAAAAATTTGTTTTGGCTTTTGGTATTCCTGTGTTGGCAGTCGCTTCTTTGATTGGATCTGGTTATGCAACATGGTATTTCAACAATACTGTCGATCCTGATAGTAAAAATATTACAGTAGAACCTGAAGAAAAGAAGGTTGTAGGTGCTAAGTTCCAAAAGGGTGAGGCGAATTTTAAGCTAGTTCTTGATCAAACAGATAAAAAAGATACAGATGAAAATTATGATGGAATGCCCCATGATCGTATGGGTGTTCATTTTGAAGGAGCTTTTAGTGAGTCTTTGATAGCAGATGCTGATGGAGATCTCGATACTCCTGATACGTTCGTTAATGGAACTTCTTATATAGTAACTACTACAATTACTATTCCTTCAGAAGTTGCTACATATGTTAATTTCACACTCAGAGGCCAACTTAACAAGGACCAACCTGATGACCAAACTTCCTCCACTACTAAGTTAACTCTTACAAAACAATATACATTAACCGTAGAAGGCGATGCTAAAGAAAAATTTGACGAGTTTTTCAAAATTTCTTTTGATTTGCATAATACTAATGTGATTGTTGCATATGCAAAAGAGCCTTCTACCTCGGCTGAATATGATGCTATGAAGACCGCTGTATCTGGTAAAACCATTGGTATTAGCTTTGCAGCTGAAATTGTTAAGTAGTCTGATAATCTTTCAGTTTTAAGGGAGTTCTTATATGAAAAGGTACATGAAATCATTGTTATTTGGTTTTGTGGTACCTTTTTTTGCTATTTTATCATTATTTGGTGTTGGATATTCAACATGGTACTTTGTAAATGATGTGACTAAAGATAGCATAACTATTTCTACCGATATAACAGGTGTTGCTGATTTTGGAAAGATAGTTATTAATGATGATAAAAATAGTGTAGAAGATATTAGTTCGCCTTCTTTGAATTCTAAAATAATTGTTGAATCTGATGGAATCCATTTGATTAATCCGTTTTATGTACATTATCTACTTCCGAAAGGAGCATTAATTTCTAGTGCGGGAAACGTACTTAAATTTAATTTGCAATTAACAGTTGATTCTGGATATGTAGATAACAAAAATTTGACTGTCGCCGATATTATGAAAGTGTCCTATTTACCTTATTCACATGATAATAGCTCAGGTCAGGATCTTATTGATGTTGGTGAAAAGAATGTAGATGTAACAACATCAGCAGATAATACTAGAAGAACAGTAATTTATAATGGAATTCAGTGGCGACAAGATATTGAACTAGCAAATTCTAAAGATGTTACTACTTTAGATCCTTACAACAAGTTTACAGTAAGCGATGAGGGTAGAGTTGAAGAGGATGGTCAATATAAAGTAGTGAGTCCGAGTAGCTCTACTCTTAGAGAAGCTGATAAGACTGATGCTAAGGACACATTCGTCTTTTGCTCTAACAATCTATATTTTAATTTTCCAGAAGGCTTTAAGATTACTGATAAATTAAATGATGTAGTTCAAATCTTTAGTAAAGCAAAGATTTCTTTTACTTTTTCAGTGTCCCTTTAATAAATAATAACAAGAAAGAAGGTATATATGGGTTTATCAACATTGGTACTGATTGTATCTGCAATATCATTGGTGTGTTTTGCAATTGTCTATATTTGTATCTTCTCCTTTTATTACTTTAATAGAAAGAAGTGTATAGAAAACAAATTAGAAGATAACGAAGTAATTAAGATTTTGGATAAAGATGTTGAGAAGTATGATAAGAAGAAAAATAAAAAACTATCTTTTATAGATACTTACTATAAGAGAAAAAAGAGAAAAAAAGTCGGGAATATTATTTCTAATAGTATTGTAGGGATATTCCTAGTCGCTCTCATAGGTTTCTTTGTCTGGGCTACTGTGATGAAGTCGAATGACCAGATTACTTATTTTGGAGATAAGACATATTTAGTTGTTCAAACTTCTTCTATGGCATCTATCAACGATAACAACAAGTATTTGAAAGATGGTAGTATAGATTCAAAAGATAAGATGAATACGAGAATATCTCAGTATGCTTTTATCGGAATCGATAAATTCAAATCCGAAGATCAAATAAAAGTATATGACATAGTAGCTTTTAGAATGGACGATAAGATAATAGTTCATAGAGTCTATTCTATATCTATAGGAGAAAAAGATGGGCATAAATTGTTCACCTTTAGAGGAGATGCAAACCCAGCCTCTATGTCGGGTGAAATTAATGTCACATCAGATAGAATAGTCGGAGTTTTTGATGGCTATCAAAATCAAGTATTAGGATCTATAGTCATCTATATTCAATCTGGTACGGGATTGATTTCAGTCTTTGCTATAGCAATAGTGTTGATGGTATATATCTTCTATTATGATAGAATCGATCTTAGACTTACTGAAAGATATGAAGCCTTGATGAAGGAAAGATTTGGTAATAAAGCATCCCTTTGCATAGTTGTTACTTTTACTAAGCAAACATATATTCCTTATAGTGAAGAGGATATTAGAAAATAAAAGGAGGTTTGAATAAGATGAGAAGAAAAACATTATTAAATAGAAATGTTATTATTGTTTTGATGCTCTTCATCTTTTTGATGACCGCTTTTGTTTCTACTGCTTATTCTTTGTGGTACTTCCCTAATTCTGGAAATCCAAAGACAGTTAACGCTGATATGAAGGTGGATGATATAGAAGAAAACTTTAAAAATAAAGATACATATGGTAGTTACTTAAAAATCATAGATTGTAGAGATGGCGTGATTCCTAATGACACCGATTTTGCTATACAAAGCGAATCAGGATTCTTGGATAATTCAGAGAATTTCACCGATAATGGCAATATTTTCAGAGGAAAGAAAAATAGCGAAAATAACTATAACTATTCAAAGAAAGTATTTGGTGTTTCTTCTTCAGCAGTCAATGAATTATATAAATATCCGTTTAAAGGAGAGTATGTTTTAAGAGATTTTGTATCTCGTGTCTTTTATGGCTCAGGTACTAGCATGACAGAAATTTACTTATATGATTTATTAAATTCCCAGTATAAGTTAGTAGATCATTTAACATACGAGAGCATTGAATTAATAAGAAATGGCACTAGTTCTGATGAATCATATTTTTCTACTAAATTTGAAGATTATAGGAAAAATATAGGATACTCCTTTTCTAAATCTAGAATACTATTTTTAGTCCCTAGAGATATTGAATTGATCAAAAATAAGCAGTCTGAAACTCCTAAGGTAGTTAGTGATTACAATATTTATTTCCATAACGAAGCTACAAGTGGCGACTACGATTATAGTAAATTAGATTATGTGTGGCTTTGGAATGATAGAACAGATTTTGGAGCTTCATTGCCTTTGAGCTCTGAGACTAAAGAAGATGGCAAGAGTTATAAATCATTGCATATTAATTATAGGACTCTTTATGAAGCTTACACTTACAATGATTTCAATGGCAAAGATTTCAATAGCAAAAATAAAAATAAAGCCGGGTTTATCATGACGTCTCAAACAGCACCTACAGGTATTATATTTAAGACGGAAGATGGAACAAATTTAGCTCCTAAAGACACTCATGGACACACTGAGTACTTAGCCTTGCCTTTACCTCCTATCAATTCCACTCCCTCACACTTTGATATTTATATTAATGCTGCAAAAGATGGCAAGTTTACAATCAGCACTGATCAAGATGTCGATCTTACAAAGAATAAGAACATAGTTTTCTATTCGGCCAGTGGTCTTGATCACTTATGGACGTGGTCTAAGAGTGAAGCTGATGCTCAACGAAATGTTGGACGTTGGATTTCATCCAATTATGTTTATAAATTTAACATGGCTGATTGCAAGAAGACTGTTTCTTGTTTCTCATACAATTATGGTGAAAAGTTTAATTTCTACAAGGAATGGAAAGGACCTTCGGCTGGTTCAAAGCATTTTTCTCCTGGATTTACTTTTGATAAAAATGAAACGGGTGAAAAAATAGACTATAACTATGATTTGCTAGTTTTGGTGGACTACGTAGCTGGTAGTAAAACCGTTGATATAAATATCAGTGATTTGTTTAAAGGTACTTCTGAATGTACTTCCGTTTATTTGCTTGAAAACAATAAAGAGGTTACTGTATATACGTCGAAGTCTGAGTTTATTACTGCATTGAATGATCTAAAATAAGTTCTAAATAAATACATATTATTTAAAGAAAATGTCTACGGATTGCCGTAGACATTTTTATGTTAGGGCTTTACATTCAATATGTCGCTTTTTCAACTACTTTTTTATTAAAAATTTTCTTCAAAGGCTTGACAAAACGCCCGGAACTGATATCATTATCAACGCACGAACGGGAGATGTTCGTATTTTTTATGCGACAAGTACGAAACGCCCGGAATCGTGGACATAAAATTAAGAGGGATAAGATAAATGCCTACAATTAACCAGCTTGTGCGTCATGAGAGACGCAGGCTCGTAAAGAAGTCCCTTTCTCCTGCATTGGGCAAGAGATGGGATTCTCTCAACAAGAAGATGAACAACACTCCAGCTCCTCAAAAGCGTGGAGTTTGCACCCGTGTCGGAACTATGACTCCTAAGAAGCCTAACTCCGCTCTTCGTAAGTACGCTCGTGTTCGTTTGACTAACAACTATGAAGTCACTGCTTACATCGGTGGAGAAGGACACAACCTTCAGGAGCACAAAGTTGTTTTGATCCGTGGTGGCCGTGTACGTGACCTCCCTGGTGTGCGTTACCACATCATCCGTGGTGCTCTTGAGTGCTTCGGTGTCGAAGGTCGTAAGCAATCAAGATCTCAATACGGAACCAAGAAGAATGGTGAGATCCAAAAGAAGTAAAGTTAGGAGTTAATGAACAATGCCTAGAAAGAATGGTTCAATCGAGAAGAGAGACGTACTTCCCGATCCTGTGTACAACAGCAAACTTGTTACTCGTCTCATCAACAAGATCATGAAGGATGGTAAGAAAGGTCTTGCCCAAAGAATCCTTTATGAGTCATTCGAAAAAGTAGAGAAGAAAACTGGCAAACCCGCCATGGATGTCTTCGGACTCGCTCTTGGAAACATCATGCCTGAAATCGAGCTCAAGGCTCGTCGTGTCGGTGCTGCTAACTACCAAGTACCTGTCGAAGTCTCTGCTGACCGTCAGGTTACTCTTGGACTCCGTTGGCTCGTCAACTATGCTCGTCTCCGTAATGAGAAGACCATGGTAGACAAGCTTGCTGGAGAAATTATCGACGCTGCAAATGGTGTCGGTGGTGCTGTAAAGAAGAAGCAAGATACCTTGAAGACTGCTGAAGCCAACAAGGCCTATGCTCACTACCGCTACTAGTCGTCCTAAGACTCAAAATATAGAGAGGAAACCATAAAAATGGCTAATAAGGAAGACTCAAACGTACAGTCGTTTGAAGCTATTGCCGAGGACCACGTTCGTAATATTGGAATTATGGCCCACATCGATGCCGGTAAGACAACTACATCTGAACGTATTTTGTTCTATACCGGACGTACCCACAAGATAGGTAACATCGATGATGGTAATACTTCACTCGACTTCATGAAGCAGGAGCAAGAGCGTGGTATCACTATTCAATCCGCTTGTACTACCTGTCTTTGGAAGGAAAGAACAACTCAGGAAGAGTATCGTATTAACTTGATCGATACTCCGGGACACGTCGACTTTACAGCTGAAGTCGAGCGTTCACTTCGTGTTTTGGACGGAGCTGTTGCTGTTTTGGATGGAAAGAACGGTGTTGAGCCTCAAACTGAAACTGTTTGGAGACAGGCTGATAAATACAACGTTCCTTCAATCGTTTATGTCAACAAGTTGGATTCTATCGGATCTGATTTCGAGATGTCTTTCCACTCAATCAAGGAAAAGCTTGGTGCAACCGCAATTGCTATTCAGTATCCTTTGGGAACTGAGAAGGAATTCTATGGTGTCATCGACTTGGTCAAGATGATAGGATGGAAGTGGGTTAATGAAGTAGATCCTAGAACTAACTCCATTCCTGCTCCTACTCAAATTGAAATTCCTGCTGAGTATATGGAGAAGGCCCAAGAGTGGCGTCAAATGATGTTGGATGAATTGGCCAACAACGATGACGAAATCATGATGGAAGTTCTTGAAGGAAAAGAACCTACTGTCGAAGAAATTCAGGCCGCTTTACGTCGTGGAACCATTTCTCACAAGTTCCACCCTGTTCTCGCTGGAGCTTCATTCCGTTCTAAAGGTATTCAAACATTGCTCGACGCTATTGTCGACTATTTGCCTTCACCTTTGGATATTCCTGCTGCTGTTGGAAAAGACAAGGATGGAAATGATATCGAGTGCAAGCCTAATGCAAATGCACCTTTCGTTGGACTCGCATTCAAAATTACTACCAACCAATTTGGTAAGCTCACATTCTTCCGTGTGTACTCTGGTACCTTGAAGAATGGTTCATACTTGTACAACGCTACTCGTAATGTCACTGAGCGTGTCTCCAGAATTGTTCTTATGAACGCTGACTCTGAAGAGGATGTCTCCGAAGTCAGAGCTGGAGAAATCGCAGCTATTATCGGTCTCAAGTCCACGAAGACTGGTGATACCCTCTGCACTGAAGAGAATCCTACATATCTTGAATCTATCAAGTTCCAAGATCCTCTTATCTCTGAGGCTATCGAAGCTGATAAACACACTGACACTGATAAGATGGCTGTAGTCCTTATGAAGTTCTGCGAAGAGGATCCTACCTTCCACTTCTACACAAATAAGGAAACTGGACAATCCATCATTGCTGGTGTCGGAGAACTCCAACTCGATGTTAACTGCACCCGTTTGAGAGATGACTACGGTATTCCTGTACACGTAGGTGCTCCTCAAGTTGCTTACAAGGAAACTATTCGTAAGTCTGCTACCTGTGAAGGTAAGTACATCAAGCAATCTGGTGGACACGGACAATACGGACACGTTATCTTCAAGTTCTCACCTAACCCTGGTAAGGGAATCGAGACACAGAATGAAGTCACTGGTGGTCGTATTCCTAAGGAATTCATCAAACCTTCAATCGATGGTTTGGTAGAAGCTACTGCCCATGGTTTGGTTGCTGGATATCCTGCAATTGACATCAAGGCTGAGTTGATGGATGGATCATCACACCCTGTCGACTCTTCCGAAGCTGCTTACAAGATGGCATCTTCAATCGCCTTCAAACTTGCAGCTCAAAAGTGTGACCCTGTCATCCTTGAACCTATTGTCAAGGCTGAGATCACCACTCCTGAACAATATCTCGGTACTGTTTTAGGAGATATTTCCTCAAGACGTGGAACAGTTACTGATACAAGCACCAAAGGTAATGCTCAAGTCATTAGTGCTTTGGTACCTCTTGCAAACATGTTCGGATACATCAACGATCTTCGTTCTATGACTCAAGGCCGTGGTATCTACACTATGGAATTTGCTCAGTATCAAGAAGTTCCTAAGTCCATCCAGGAACAAATTGTCAAAGCCCGTACAGGTGCTGGCAATTAGTCGAATTTGATTCGTTAGTTAAAAACCTACATAAAACGCTTTCAATGGCTCTACACCAGCTATGGGCCTTTATTGAAAAAAAAGCCTTACTAATGTATATTTATAAGGCTACATAGCAATGCTGGCAAACCAATTTTTAAGGAGGCTTATAAAAGCTTATGGCAAAGGAGAAATTCGATAGAAGCAAACCGAACGTTAACATCGGTACAATTGGACACGTCGACCACGGTAAGACAACTCTTACTGCTGCTATTACCAAGGTTCTCGCCGAGAAGGGTGAGGCCAAGGCTATGGCTTATGACCAAATCGACGCCGCTCCTGAAGAGAAGGCTCGTGGTATCACCATTAACGCCGCTCACGTTGAATACGAGACTGCTAAGAGACACTACACCCACGTCGACTGCCCGGGACACGCTGACTACGTCAAGAACATGATCACCGGTGCTGCTCAGATGGATGGAGCTATCCTCGTCGTCGCTGCTACTGATGGTGTTATGCCTCAGACCCGTGAACACGTCTTGCTTGCAAAGCAGGTCGGTGTTCCTTACATCGTTGTCTTCCTCAACAAGTGTGACCAAGTCGATGATCCTGAACTCATCGATCTCGTTGAGATGGATGTCCGTGACCTATTGAGCAAGAACGGATTTGACGGAGAGAACTGCCCTGTCATCCGTGGATCTGCTTTGAAGGCTCTTGAAGCTGAATCTGGATCTGCTGATGAGCAATGCATCGTCGATTTGATGAATGCTTGCGATGAGTCCATCCCTGATCCTGTCCGTGATATCGAGAAGCCTTTCTTGATGGCTGTCGAAGATGTTATGACCATCACTGGACGTGGAACCGTCGCTACTGGACGTGTTGAGCGTGGTGAAATCAAGTCTAACGACTCTGTTGAAATCGTTGGTTTGATGCCTACTCGTACTTCCACCGTCATTTCACTCGAAATGTTCCGTAAGACCTTGGATTATGCAAAGGCTGGAGACAACATCGGTATGTTGCTCCGTGGTGTCGATCGTGACCAAGTAGTCCGTGGTCAAGTTATCGCCAAGCCTGGAACCATCGTTCCTCATGCAAAGTTCCGTGCTCAAGTTTACATCTTGACCAAGGAAGAGGGTGGACGTCATACTGCTTTCGCTGATGGATATCGTCCTCAGTTCTACTTCCGTACAACTGATGTCACTGGTGTCATCTCTTTGGAAGAAGGAAGCAAGATCGTCATGCCTGGTGACCACGTCGAGTTCAACGTTGAGTTGATCAAGAAGGTCGCTATCGAGAAGAACACTAAGTTCGCTATCCGTGAAGGTGGCCACACCGTTGGTGCAGGAACCGTCATCGATATTCTTGACTAATTAGTTCCTATTGAAACAATATAGCTCTGCTTCGGCAGAGCTATTTTTATTTCCATAGTTGATTAGATCTTAAACATTAAAAAATGAATTTGATTCTTTCACTATTAAACAGGCACATATATTATGGATAACATTAGGTGATATGCTTATTTCTCTTTACTTTAAGACAAAACATCTTTATAATTATTTAGCTTTGTGAATATTTAACAAAGCTCTCTGCTATGCACCAGAAATGCTGTACATAGCCGTCATGTCCAAAGGGAGGAAAAAGAACATGAGAAAGTACGAAATCATGTATGTCCTTAAACCTGAACTCGGCGAAGAAGCTACCAAGGCTGAAATCGCTAAGCTTGCTGACATCCTCACCAATAATGGTGCAGTTGTTAACAAGACCACTGAGTGGGGTCTCAAAGACTTCGCTTATGAGATGGAAGGTTTCAAAAAAGGATACTACGTCATCCTTGAGATTGAGGCTGATCCCGACAAGAGCAAAGCTCTTAAGGAATTCCAACGTCTTGCTAGTCTCAACGCAAATGTTATCCGTTATTTGATCACTAAGGCTAATGCCTAGTAATCAACTAGAAAGGAAACATTTTAAATGGCAGTAAATCGTGTCGTATTGGTCGGAAGACTTACTAGAGATCCAGAGTTAAGAAAAACTACTTCTGATTCTAGCGTCGTATCATTCACTCTTGCTGTGGATGGAATTCCATCTAGAGATGGAAAGGCAAATGTCTCTTTCATCTCATGTGTTGCTTGGAGAAACACTGCTGAAAATGTCGCTAAATTCACTCACAAGGGAAGCCTTGTTGCTGTGGATGGAAGACTTCAGCAAAGAACCTATATGTCTAAGGACAATAGGAAAGTCAGTGTTGTAGAAGTCGTATGTGATACTGTTCAGTTCTTGGAATCAAAACGCGACAGTGCTTCACGTAATGAGCCTAGCGAACCTAGTGATGACTTCTCTTCATCTTCTAAAGCTGACGCACCTGTGGAAGGAATCGACACATCTGACGATGATTTGCCATTCTAGTATTCGATTTGATAATAATTAAAGAAAGGATGCATGAACTATGTTTGTGAAAAAGAAATTCACTCGTAAAAAGGTATGCTACTTCACCAAGAATCACATCAAGAACATCGATTACAAGGATGTTGAGACTTTGAAGAAGTTTATCTCACCTAACGGAAAGATCACACCTAGAGCTACAACTGGAACCAGTGCACGTTATCAACGTATGTTGGCAAAGGCTATTAAAAACGCTCGTTTCATGGGATTACTTCCGTTCGTTGACAACGACTAATCATATTGTAAGGTTAGACTTTAGCACCAGTTTTGCTGGTGCTTTTTCTTATAATTATTACTAGCTAATTGTTATCGTTGTTGTTAATTGACATTTGTTTTGAATAGTGCGACAATGACAATAATTATTTGGTTCATATGAGATGGAATCCGGGAGGAAAAAATATTCTAAAGTGATGATTAGCAAATATGTTTCTATAGGTAATTTTGGAATTCGATATACAGGAAAGCATAAATGCTCACATAACATGTGCACTTCAATGTCACCAATTGTTAGTGTTTGCGGTTATGGGAACTTTAGTCTTGATTAATGATAATATGGCTAAAGAGAAATTTATTAAGTATCACATTTGGAATAGTTTGAGACCTTATGGCGAAGCAAGCCATGATAATGTGATGAAATACTTTAAGTCGACTGGAACATATTACTATGAATTTTTAAATAAAGGATTGACTGCAAAGCAATCATATAAACTAAGTTTAAGAAAAACAGATAAAGACATTCAAAAGGAATATTCTGCAAATATCTATGACAAGTATTATCCTTTGATTGTGATATCGATAATGTTATTCTTCGGACTTATAAATATGATTATAGGTTTAACTGGATATAAAAATGGTGAATTAGGTGTTTGGATGTTATATATATTTCAAGACTTAATAACATTAGTTCTATTAGGAGAAGCCATATTTAGAAAATGTTATAAAACTTTATTTGATTGGACAACATTAATAGTTTTCTTAATTGGATCCTGGTCTTTCTTTGGATATAGTTTGAATTACTTTGGAGCTGCTCTTCCAGACATAAAATATAATTACATTTATACTTTTCCTGGACTGATATATAAGGCTAAGTATTGGGATGGAGATTTAGTCGAATCAGTTTATTTCTTCGACCCTATCTTATCGTTAGGATTGATCATGTTATTTATTTACTTAGCCATAGTTATAGTAAAGTCGATAATTAATAAAAGACTCGATAAACAAATAGAAACAATTTGAAATTGTAGCTAGAAAGTTTTAAAAAAAGAGATTGCTGTTTGTTTGGCAATCTCTTTTTTGATTAATCGTTGTCTTCGATTAAATATGTCTCGTAATGATCTACTGAGTCGCCAGCTTTGAGTGTTATATGAGATAAGCCTAAAGCTATTTGCTGAGGCTCTAGAGCCAAAGCACGTCTGTTATGAAGGATAAGACCTTCTGCATTTTCAAACTCATATTTAGAGCAAGAAGCATCAGCGTAGATGTTTATAGCTTCGAAGTCTGTGAACAATGACAACTTAACTTTTCCACCTTTATAAATGACTTGAGGTTTATCTTCTTGAACTTTATCGAAGACGAATAAGTGATCTATTGTTTTTTCCCAGATTGTCTTTTCAATGACATCGAGCTTAGGTCCTAATACAGACATGCTTCTAAAATCCATGCATTCAGGAACATTGTCGATTCCAGTTACTAACTGACTCTTACCATCGTTTGTTCCCCATTTATAGGCATTTATATATAAGGAATCATTAGATATATTTTGAATTCCATTGATGTCCCAGTATAAATGGTTAGAGAAGGAAACTACAGTGTCCTTATCAGTAGTTGCATGATATCTGATGGTGAATTGATTCTTACCATCGATGAATTCATAAGTGATTTTTGTTTCTAGATTTCCGGGATATCCATTTTCACCATCTTTATCAGTAAGAGTGAATTCTACTAAAGTTTTACCATCAGCGTTAATAATAGAATAATCGAAAATTTTGAATGACATGGAAGTCATTTTTCCACCATGGATACAGAATCCTTGTTGCTGTTCTTTCAAATGATAATTTTTACCATTGATAGTTATATCGCAGGGGATACGTCCAGCAGTTCTAGCCAAGGTCTTTCCGTTGAATTGAGTATCTTCTGGGTACATCTCTCTCTTAGGAGCGAGATTAATCAAATTCCCATCCCAAAGTACTTCCCAAACACCGGCACCAATCGAAGAAAGAATAACAGTCAACCTTCCGTTTTCAACTTTTATGTAGTCAGTCTTCTCGTCATGCATAATACTTGTTTTTATCATGTCTTTATCCTCAGTTCTTTAATAGTTTAGTCTTTTTTCTATTATCTTTAAATAACAATAAAAGATAAAATAATAAATACTAATTTTTATATTTAAAAAGCCTAGCAAGAGCTAGGCTAACTATCAAAATAAATTGAATAAAGCTATATAAGGCTTTGCACCCATATTGAAATAGATTATGTACAAAACAACCAGAGCTACTATCCAAAGGAAAAATAAAGTAATTCCAATCCAACACAATATTTTTGTATTTTTTCCACTTCTTTTATTGAATAGTCCATAAAATCCAAATACAAGTCCGAGTAATCCACCTAAAGCACCGAATACTAATGATAATACACCGAAAACAATATTATCATTTGGATTAGTTGAATTTGATTCTCTCGATGAGTTTTCTTGTATTTCATGGATATTCATTGGACTTCCACATCCGGGACAATAATTGCAATTGACATTCATCATCGAAGCACAAAAAGGGCATTGCTTCTTTGGACTGTTATCATTTTGATTGTTAGAGTTATAAATTTCCATATAATCACACCCCCTTTAATAATAAGCTCTAATTATATACATTAGGATAATTCTTTAGTGCCTGTATAAAGTTGGTAATAAACACCTTTTTCCTCTAATAATTGGTTGTGTGTTCCTCTTTCAATAATTCTTCCGTGATCTAAGATCATGATGACATTAGAATTCATAATGGTTGAAAGTCTATGTGCGATAGCAAAGACGGTTCTTCCTTCCATCAATTTGTCCATTCCTTTGGTGACGATAGCTTCGGTCATGGTATCGATTGAAGAAGTTGCTTCGTCTAATATTAGGACGGGAGGGTCTGATACAGCGACTCTAGCAATTGATAGAAGCTGGCATTGACCTTGTGACAAAGATGAGCCATCACCTTCAATGAAGGTATTGTATCCGTTAGGAAGCATTCTAATAAAGCCATCTGCGTTAGCAAGTTTTGCGGCTTCAATACATTCTTCATCAGTTGCATCCAATCTACCATAACGAATGTTATCCATTATTGTTCCACTGAATAATGATGTGTCTTGAAGAACAACACCTAATGATCTTCTCAAATCTTTTTTCTTGATCTTGTTGATGTTAATATCGTCGAATCTAATCTTTCCATCTTCTATATCATAGAATCTATTCAACAAGTTGGTAATAGTTGTTTTACCAGCACCAGTGCTACCAACAAAGGCAATCTTTTGACCAGGTTTAGCATATAAATCTATATCGTGTAATATGATTTTTCCGGGTATATAACTAAAGTCGACATCAAACATTTTAATGTCACCTTTAACAGGAACGTATGTGGTTGAGTTATCGGCTTTGTGAGGATGTTTCCATGCCCAGTTTGAATGAATAGAAGCATGCTCTTCTTCGACAAAATTATTGCCGTTCCAATGGCCTTGTACTAATTCGACATATCCATCGTCGGCTTCGACCTTCTCATCCAACATTTTGTAGACTCTTGAAGCACCAGCTTTTGCTTGTGCGATGAATCCAAATTGTTGACCGATGGTGTTTACCAATCCTATAGCTTGTTGTACTAAAGGATCAAATCCTAAGGTTATTCCTAAAGTCATAGTTCCTAATCCGAATTGGAATCCATAGTTTTGAGTGTTGAAAGCAAAACATATGATTCCAACGATGATTGTTATGACATATACGATATAACCGACATTGATGATGACAGGACCTATAGCACCGGCAATCCAGTTTGCTTGATAAGATGAATTCATTAATTTTTTGTTTTTCTTATCAAATTCATTTTTAGCTTTTTCTTCGTGGTTAAAAGACTTAACAACTTTTAATCCACCCATCATTTCTTCGATTAAACCTTCTTGTTCTCCAATTGATTTTTGTTGATCATCAAAGTATTTTTCGGCTTTCTTACCCATCATTGAAGAAGCTATAAACATTCCTATGACACCAACGATAAAGATGATTGTCAAATAGACAGAGAACATCAACATCATTACAAATATAGTGATGAATGTTAGTAAGGATGAAAACAAAGTCTGAGTTGTTTGTATTGTGAATTGACGTATCGTATCGACATCATTAGTGTAGATGGACATGATTTCACCCTTTTGGTGTTGATCGAAGTATCTAACAGGCAAATCTTCCATATGCGAGAATATTTTGCATCTAGTCTTATGCATGAAATCTTGGCCTATGTATGCCAAGGCTACGGCATATGTACCCATAGCTAAGTTTCCTAATGTATAGGATATAGCCATGAATATCAAACAAGGATACAAGGTGCTTTCAGCAAATGACTTAAATACGTCTTCCGACACAGCGACATCACCTGTAGAATGAATATTCTCTAATCCATCAATAACTCTTTGTATTGCTACTGGTGCTGTAACAGAAGCAATTGCGGATATGATGATACAAATGATGGATAAGGCAAATAACCATGGATGTAGTCTAGCCATCTCTTTGATCAAAGAGAGAAGGACATTACGTTTCTTTTTCTGATTCATAACTGTTCCTCCTTTACACCTTGAAGGTCGCAGACGTTTTTAAAGATGTTATTGTTACGATAAAGGTCTTTAGCAGTTCCTTCACCATCTATTCTTCCATTGTCTAAAACAATGATTTTATCAGCGTGTAGAACAGAAGAGATACGTTGAGCGATAATGATTTTTGTAACTCCAGGTAGGGTTTCTTTAAGGCCTTCTCTAATCTTTTCATCTGTTTTTGTATCCACTGCTGAAGTTGAGTCGTCAAATATCAAGATCTTAGGCTTCTTGATAAGAGCTCTTGCTATACAAAGTCTTTGCTTTTGACCACCAGAGAAGTTAGCACCACCCTGGTCTACTTTGGATTGATATTTATCAGGCATTTGCTGAATGAATTCATCAGCTTGTGATATCTCACATACTTTTTGAATTTCTTCGTCGGTTGCATCTTCTTTTCCCCATCTAATGTTTTCAGCTATTGTTCCTGAGAACAACACGTTCTTTTGAAGAACCATTGAAACTTCGTCACGCAATGCTTTTTTATCGTAGCTCTTAACATTTGTTTCTCCAACTAATATCTCGCCTTCACTAGCATCATAGAAACGCGGAATTAAGTTGACTAATGTGGATTTAGCAGAACCTGTTCCACCTATGATTCCAATCGTCTCTCCACTATTGATTTTGAGATTTATATTTTTCAAGACTTCATCTCCGTTACCATCTTTATATTTGAATGAGACATTTCTAAATTCAATCGATCCATTTTTTATTTCTTTTAGAGCGTTAGGGTTGTTCTCGATTGTGGATTTTTCAACCAACACTTCATACACTCTCTTCATAGAGGCTAAACTCATGGAGACCATGACCATAATAGTAGCTAGCATCATAAGGGCAAATAAGACCCAAATAGCATAGTTTGTAAGGATTGAAAAATATCCAACTTTTATTTGACCTCTAAGAATTGCAAATGTTCCAAAAGCTACTACTAAAGCCATAGAAAGGTTTATTGAAAGATTCATCAAAGGATTGGATAAAGCACCTGAGATTTCTCCTTTGGTCAATATCTTTCTAATATCTTCAGAAGCATTGTTGAATTTTTGCTTCTCGAAATCTTCTCTAGAATAAGTCTTTACTGTTCTAATTCCTAAAACGTTCTCTTCGACAGCTTTGTTCAAATTGTCATATTTCATAAAAGCTTTAGAGAAGAATTTCAAAGCTAAGATTATCAAGATTACAGTTATGATTGCAACTATAGGAAGGGTAACTGCATAGATCCAAGACACTGGTGCAGCTACAACAATAGAAGCGATTATGGAATAGATAAAGTATATCGGCGATATCATTCCGTTTCTTAGAATCATCATATAAGCCTGCATGATGTTGGTCACATCCGTAGTTTGTCTTGTCACCAATGAAGCTTTTGAAAATTGATCAATGTTCTCAAATGAGAAGTCTTGAGTTTTATAAAATAAATCTTGTCTTAAATTGGCAGCAAATCCAGCAGCAGCTTTAGATGATTCCTTCATTCCCCATAGGGATGTTCCAAATGAGAAAAAAGCTAAAACAACTAGCAATACTGCATACATTACAACATGGTACACAATTGTCTGTGTATCATTTCCACCATTTGTTTGGAAGTCGTTCATCTCATTGATCATAAATCCCATCAATAAAGGAATAGTACAATCAGAGCAAGCTTGTAGTCCAAAGGCTACAAAACTTAAAATTGAGCTTTTCTTATATTCTCGAACGCTTTTAAGGAGCATTTTAAAGATTCGAACATAAGAAACTCTTTGTGTTTCTTTTCTTTCTCTCATATATTTACCTCAAAAAGCTATTTATCTTTAGTAATCTAACATATGTATTTTTATTGACTAGTCTTATATTTCGGTATATTTTTAATCGAACATAAAAGCGATAACAAAAAGCCATTTCCTTCTAGAGATGGCCTTCTTACCAAAAAAAGAATCTATTTTTAGATGTTTACTTCTTAGGGAACTTCTCTTCTGCAGGGATTGCAAGAGGATCGAAGTCAGCATTTGTGTAAATGTTCTGAACATCTTCTAATTCATCCAAAGCATGAACGAAGTTTGCAAGTTTTTGCTTGTCAGCATCTGCTACATCATGTTTGACATAGTCAGGAATAGGAAGCATAGTGATTTCGTTTGTGACAAAGTCAACTACTCCAAGATTTTTCAAAGCATCTCTGGTCTTTGCGAAGTCCTTGGGCTCTACTTGAACTTCGATGATTCCATCTTCAAAGGAAACTCCTCTCAATCCTTCGATTCCGGCATCGAGAAGACCCATCTCGATTTCTTCACTCTTGTCTTCTTCACCTTCAAAATCGAAGACACCAGTTTGTGTGAAAAGATAATCTACACAACCTGAATCTCCAAGGTTTCCACCACGATGAGAGAAGATTGCACGAACTGATGCATAAGCTCTCTTATCGTTGTCGGAAAGAGTGTCGACGATGATTGCTACTCCGGCAGGAGCATATCCTTCATAACGTCCACCGACATAAGTGGTGGCATCTCCACCCTTAGCCTTAGCTATAGCACGATCGATGACATCACGAGTTACACCTTCTCCACGATATTTTTCAATTGCTGAACGTAATGCGAGGTTAGAACTCGGGTCAGGATCTCCGCTCTTAGCGGCCATGTAAATTTCCTTACTGGCACGGTTGTAAAGTGCAGACTTTGCGGCGTTTGTTTGAGCCATCTTTTTGGCTCTGACTTCATGTGCTCTACCCATATTCTATTTACCTCTCTTGATTAAAATAATATTGGCTTGTATTCAATATTTCACAAGCAAAGATTAATATACTACTTAATAAACACTCATAGCAAATATTTTTTATTAAAATCCATTATTCAAAATGAATTCTTATATGGTTTTAGAATTATTGTTTGGATTTATATTAGGAGTACTTAATGAAAAGTGTAGATAAAATTGATTAAGAAAAGCCAGATTTTCATCTGGCTTTTGGCAATTATTCAGTTTTGGCTGAATTTGATTTTGCTTGTGGTAATTTGAATTTTGGATGTGCTTTTAAGACAGCGGATTTCGCAGTTTCAAAGTAACGCTTTTCTTGACGGAAACGAACTGAATTGCTTCCCATTTCGAAATTGTAGTATTTGTTTGCTACATCGATGGAATCATCTTCACGATTGAGAATCAAGCCTTTTACTAAGAGAGAATTTCTATATGTAGACAATCTATAAGGCTTCAATACAGCGTTCTTGACATCTCTCTTCAATCCGGTGAACAACATATCAGCTCCAGCTCTATCATTGAGAAGAAGAAGGATGAATAATCTTTCACCAGCGATATAAGCTTGCTCTTCAATAGTTAGAAAACGTGAAATTTGATGACACTGCTTTAATATGGTGTAGCAATTATCCAAGTCACCTTTATATAAGCTATCGATATACTTATAAATCAAAGCTTTTGATTTCCAATATGAGGTAGGATCAAAGTTGAAGTCAGGAGCTATTAAATCTACATCGGCAAACTCATAAGCAGTATCTATACAGTATATGTTGTAAGCTTTACGATCTTCTTCTTTTCTCGTTTTTATGAATACGAACATATCGTTAGGATAGTCCTGTCTAAACGGGAAGAGTTGGTAGATCAATGTTTCTATAGCGTGGATACCACAGAATAGGAATCCCCATTTCAACCACAAGACACTGTCAGGAATGACGAAGTATAGAGCAAAGAGCAATGCAACCATCACTATGATTCCACCCATTCCTCCCCAGAGCATTCCAGAAGGATTGGCATCTACTTTTCTATCCTTGGGAGCAAAGTTTGCATGCATTTCAAGGATGTATGAACTATTGAAATAGAATCTTTTAACTTTTCCGTTCTTATTCTTGACCTCCCTATGTTTCTCATAGCAAAGTCCAGATAGAGTTAGGAATGTTAATTCATAACCGGTCATCTTTCCTACTAAGACTTTTCCTAAAAACCAAGCTGATATCGCAAGTAGGTTTCCTACTAAGATGGGGACTAGCAAGAATCCGATACGTGCTCCCGATGAATTTTGAATTGCTTGGTAACCACTTCCGTATATTTCCCAAACAGCAAGACCTACCATATAGGCTAGAATGATGACGAAGGAAACATTAGACCAGCTCTTATCCTTCAATTTTAGTGGAGGAAGGGGTGCTCTAATTTCATCGACCATCTCAACGGCTCTTTTAGATGGCTTATCAGTGTGAAGAGATTCTCTTGACTGAGCCTGAGAAGAAGACTCTTCTTTTTCAAAGTTATTTTCTTCTGACATTTAATTTCTCCTTAAAAGTTTTAGACTTTAGACAATAAAACATTATAAGGGTAAAAAAAAGTAGGCTTTATTTTTAAGCTTGGTTTTTAGAACTTCAGGCAACTCTAGTTTGGTAGTTATTGATTTTGACAACAAATCCATTAATTTTTCTTTTTCTATGCAAGGCTTTATAAAATCTAAAGATGAGTAGACTGATTCTATAAAACTGGATTCTATAATCTTAGAGTTAATTATCTTTGACAGCTTTTTTATCACGGATAAACTTTGATTGAAATTTGAATTAAAACTATAGATTTTAAAAGCTTCGTCAATGGAAATATTATTTAAAAAAGATTCATTTCCAGAGTTTAAATATAGATTTATTCTATTCTCTAAATTTAATTGCGAATTGCCTCTAACATAAACAAAACTAGGATTTAAATCATTGCTTGATAGAGTATGAATGAAATGATGCTTTCTATCTTCTATTTCTACTTGATTAGATGTTTCGTATCCGTTAAAAGATGAGCTTAGAATTATTCCAAAAGGAAGAACATGATAAGGATCTACTTCTTTTTTAAAGAAATCCAAAATATTTTCCTTATAGAACATTTTTAATGAAATTAGTTTTGCTAAATTTGCTGATTTTCCACCATCCAAAGCTAAAACAAATCCAATGTCATTTCTCATGTTTAATTTAGAAAAACAATCGTTGAATTCATTTATATCAACGTTTCTATTCTTTATGACGAATGAATAATCTTCAACATAGAGTTTAAATCCATTATTTTCCAAGAAACGACAAAATGGATCCTTAGAATCTCCAAGGACCATTATTGTCTCATTTTTGTAATGACTGAGATTTAAAACGATTTTGTTTAATATGTCTTGTGACGTATCATCAACCATTACTTTTTGTGTTCAGCGTTGTATCTCTCGATGTACTCTTCCATAGTTCTAGCAAAGAAATCTCTGTTAGAAGTGATGGCTTTTCTCTCGACAGCATCAATAGGCTCTTTCATTCCGGACTTAACCCAATCGCTAATCAAAGTTATATCAGCCATTGCGAATTGAATCAAGATAGGTCTTGTAAATGCTTTACATTCGTTTGAATATCCTCTTACGAAGTAGCTAGCCAAATTGTCATAGAGATCAACTAACTTTTCTAAGAAGAGTTTGCAGATGAGGTTTTCTGACTCGGCTGTGTCAAACATCTTGGAGTAGAAGACCTTTCTCTTTTGAATGATTGTCAAGATAGCTCTCAAAGCGTTTGCTTTAATTTGGAAATCACTGATATCTTTGATGTCCACATCTACTAGTTCTTTGATGGCTTCGTCAATAGAGTCGAAGTAGTAGTAGAAGTTTTGACGCGAGCATCCTACCTCATCACAAATGGTTGTGACAGATACCTTTTGATAAGATGCTTTCTCGATTTCGTTTGCGAGAGTGTTGACCAACGTAAACTTTCTTTTTTTCATAGTGCCATGCCTTTTTCTAGTTTTTAAACCAAAACATATTTTAAAACATAGAACCGGTATTGAAATTCAAATTTAGTTGGTTTTAATCTTTAAAAAAACTAAAATGCTTGCTATATTTATTTTTACTCAAATTTCTTTCATAAAATAGATAGGTTGAAAGATTGGGAGGTTAAATATGCAAAGAGTAAAAATGATGAAAAAATATGCTGATTTAATTATCAGAAATGGTCTTAATACTCAAGCTCGACAAGACGTTGCTATTATCGCCAATGCCGAAATGCACACTTTTGTGGGATATTTTGTGGCAGAGTTATACAAGATGCATGTTCATAGCGTTAGAGTCTTTTATCGTGATCCAGTTGCAACTAGATTTTACCTTATGAACACTCCTGAAACTAAACTGAGCCCAATAGCTGACTACATAACTTCTTTTTATAAGGAAGCATCGGAAAAAAACTTCTCTATTATTCTTTTCGAAGGTACTGATCCACAAGTATTGAGAAAGAACACCAGAGAGAAGCATCAAGCTTATCGAAAAGCTATTGAGAATTCTTTTCATAGTTCATTCTATAAATATAAAAGAGGAACTTTGCCATTTGTTAGAGTTGCAGTTCCTACTCGTGATTGGGCAGTTTCAATCTATCCAGAACTCACGCCAGTTCAAGGTGAAGATAGACTTTGGCAAGATGTATATGAAAGAAGTGGAATTTGGAGAGAAAGACTTTCTGCTGAGAGTGGATACAGAGAAAGAATCACCAGATTATTCGATATTTCTCAAAAATTAAATTCATTAAGATTAGCCAAAATAATAATAACTGATTCCAATACCAAGACTAATCTAACTGTCAGTCTTCCCATTAAACATATTTGGTATTCTCCTTTAAAAACCAGTGAGGAATTCAATGAAAAATTCTTGACTGAAATGCCAGGATTCTTCATCTCTACAGTGCCTCATTCTCACGGGGTTAAAGGTGTGGTGAACTCGACTAAAGTTGTCTATTTTGATGGTGAACCTATCGAAGACGTTTCATTGACATTTGAAAACGGAAAAATAGTTAAAGCTACTGCTTCTAAAGGACAAGAAGCTTTGAATAAAGCTTTAGCCGTAGATGATTATTCCAACAGATTGGGTGGAATCACTTTAGTTGATAGGGATTTGATGCCTGAGGCTTCTAGTGAAGAATATTTTGACAATTATGTTCTCAATATGACAGAAGGATCTCATATCACGATTGGATGTGCTTCATATAGAGGGTTTGAAGGTGGATATGACCTCACTCCAAATGAATTACAATCCCATGGATTGAATCAATCCTTGCTCTCATTAGATTTCCCTATCATGTCTGATACATTGAGTGTTGTAGGTGTCGGTGATGATAATTCCAAACATTTGATAATGGACGAAGGACATTGGGCTATATAAAAATAAAAACTATTTTCTCCTAGCTATGGGAAAATAGAATTTTTATTTGTGAGAAAATCGTTTTTATAATTTTTATTTTAAGAAACAAAAGAAAAGATTTTATTTAATTATCACTAAACCGAAAATTTATAAAATATAAATTATTTCTTGTGCTATACTCTCTATCGCTTAGGGCACATTTTTTTGTGTTTTGAGTCCCAGCTAAATAATTCTTAGGAGGAAAAAATGGCTGAAAAGAAACAATATGTTTATCTCTTCAAGGAAGCTCATGGATTGGGCAAGAATGTCCTTGGAGGAAAAGGTGCAGGACTTGCAGAAATGGATGCTATCAAGATCCATATTCCACAAGGATTCATCATCGATACTGATGCATGCAACCTTTATTATAGATCTCATGAGTCTATCCCTGCTAGCTTAGCAAAGGAAATCGATCTCAAGCTCAAACAACTCGAGAAGATTACAGGAAGAACTCTCGGTTCAGAGAAGAAGCCTTTGCTTCTCTCCGTCCGTTCCGGAGCTCGTGTCTCCATGCCTGGTATGATGGACACCATCCTCAACCTCGGTTTGAATGACAAGACTGCCGCTGCTTTGGCTAAAGAGAGCAACAATGAGCGTTTCGCTTATGACTGCTATCGTCGTTTTATCTTGATGTTCACCAACATCGCTATGGGACTTCCTCGTGATGACATGGATGCTATGCTCGATGAAATCAAGGAGAAGAAGGGTTACAAGAACGACTATGAAGTAACTGCCCCTGAGCTCAAAGAGCTTATCGAGAAGTATAAGGTTTACTACAAAGGAAAGTTTGGAGTTGACTTCCCCGAAGATCCTCATGCACAACTTATGACTGCTATTCAGGCTATCTTCCGTTCATGGAACAACCCTCGTGCTATCCTCTTCCGTCGTTTGAATAATATCCCTGGAGATTGGGGAACTGCTGTTACCGTCATGCAAATGGCTTTCGGTAACATGGGACCCACTTCCGGAACTGGTGTCGGATTCACTCGTAGTCCTGCCACTGGTGAGAAGAAGCTTTCCGCTGAGTTCTTGCAAAATGCTCAAGGTGAGGATGTCGTTGCTGGTATCCGTACACCTGATCCTATCACCAAGCTCAAGGAAATCATGCCTAACGTCTATAAGGATCTCGTAGAGGATGCTTACAAGCTTGAGCACCACTACAAGGATATGCAAGACTTTGAGTTCACAGTTCAAGATGGACATCTCTTCATGCTCCAAACTCGTACTGCTAAGAGAACTGCTAAGGCTGCTTTGCACATCGCTATCGACCTCGCCAAGGAAAAGATTTGCACCAAGGAAGAAGCTCTTACCAAGATCGATGCTCGTTCTTTGGATCAATTACTCCACCCCACCTTTGTCGAAGAGGCTTTGAAGAATTCCAAGCCTATCGCCACTGGTAACCCTGCATCTCCTGGATCCGCTGTTGGACACTTGTCCTTCACTTCTGAAGATGCCAAGGCTCGTCACGATCAAGGAGAGAAGGTAATTCTCGTCCGTGCTGAGACCGCCCCTGAAGATCTCGAGGGTATGGTTTCTTCTGAGGGTGTCCTCACCATGCGTGGTGGTATGACTTCTCACGCCGCTGTCGTCGCTCGTGGTATGGGACGTTGTGCAGTCACTGGCTGCGGTGCCGCTCAAGTCGATGAAAAGAACAAGACTCTTACTATCAATGGTAAGGTCTATGGCGAGAAGGATACTATCTCACTCGATGGTTCTACAGGTGCTGTTTATGAAGGTTCAATTCCTACTGAGGAAGCTAAGCTTTCTGGTGACTTTGCAACCATTATGAAGTGGTCTGATGCTGTCCGTAAGGGCAAGATGTCAGTTGAAGCCAACGGTGACACTCCTCTCGATGCAGCTAATGCTGTCAAGTTTGGAGCTGATGGAATCGGTCTTTGCCGTACTGAGCACATGTTCCGTAATGCCGGACGTTTGCTCTCTATGCAAAAGATGATTCTTTCCAACACCACCGAAGAGCGTGAAAAGTATTTGGATGAACTCGAACCTCTCCAAGAGGAAGATTTCTACCAAATGTATCTCGCTTTGGATGGACTCAATCTCAATGTTCGTTTGCTCGATCCCCCTCTTGATGAGTACTTGCCCAGAAAGGCTGAAGAAATCAAGACTTTAAGCGAAGCTACTGGAAAGACTGTTGAACAAATTCAAGCTAGAATCGATGAGCTTCATATGTCCAACCCTATGATGGGACTTCGTGGATGCCGTTTGGACGTCGTATATCCTGAAATCGGCCGTATGCAGGCTACCGCAGTCATCAAGGCTGCTCTCCGTGCTGAAGAGACTCTCTCCAAGAAGCATGGCAAGCCTGTACACATCCTCGCCTCTATGATGGTTCCTCAGGTTGTTGAAGTTCGTGAATTCAACTACGTCAAGGGACTTATCACTGAGACTGCTGACAAGATCATTGCCGAGTCTTCTGATAAGAAGCTCAAGTATCGTGTTGGAACTATGATCGAGACTCCTCGTGCCTCTGTCACTGCTGGTGAAATCGGTAAGGAAGCTGCATACTTCTCCTATGGAACCAACGATTTGACTCAGTTCACCTATGGATTCTCTCGTAACGATTATTCTACTTACATCACTTCTTATCTCGACAAGAACTTGCTCGACTTCGATCCTTTCAAGACATTGGATCCTGATGGTGTTGGAAGATTGATTGAACTTTCCGTCAAGGAAGGTAAGGCCAGCAATCCTAAGCTCCTTTGTGGAATTTGTGGTGAGACTGGAGGAGATCCTGCTTCCATCGCTTACTTCTACAAGTTTGGATGCGACTATGTCTCCTGCTCACCTTTCCGTGTTCCTGGAGCACGTCTTGCTGCCGCTCAGGCTATTGTTGCTGAAGAAGCTGCCCAAAAGAAGGCTGCCGCTTTGTCCCGCCGTGGAAGAAAGCCTGCCAAGAAGGGTGGAAAGAAGAAAGCTAAGTAATTAGCTCTTTACTTCCTTTAATAAATGATAAAAGCCAGCCCAATGGGGCTGGTTTTTATTATGCAAAAATATTTAGATTCCTAAGAAAATAATTTAAAAGTTTTAAAATGTAAAAAACTCAATATATTTAGTTTTTTATTCATTTTGAAAATGTGAAAACGCTTGCAACATACAA
>UMAQ01059059.1_pt1 | contig 37573 bp, 29 predicted proteins | sample 1963751 | NCBI WGS metagenome assembly UMAQ01 (sample SAMEA4835920, study PRJEB28245) | human gut metagenome | biome: gut microbiome; material: fecal sample | place: Denmark | collected 2008
CTGAATTTTAAACTGATAAGTCATATATTCCCGTTTAATTAATTTGTCTGATGTTTTTTCATAGATGTGCGTGTAAAGATAGAAAATAATTATCAGACTCAATCATCATGTCACTTATTTCTATTACCCATTCTTCATTTTTTATTTTAAATACACCTCACACTGCATCCACCCCCAGACCAGGATAAATAGTCAAATATTTGACCATTTCAAAAGAAAGACTTAACTTTGCAACCCGAAAAGGATTCCCCCACACTAACTATTATGACTGAAAAACGAGATAATGCTACGCCACGGGACTGCATCCTGCAACTGATACGTACCCGTATGGCTTCAAGACAAGCCATGCAGAAACTATTAAAAAACTCCAATGCCGGAATCACCTTCGAGATGCTTCAAGTAATGAGTTGCCTATGGAATGAACAGGGTATCAGTCAACAAACACTAGCAGAACGCACGGCCAAAGACAAAGCCTGCCTGACAAGTCTGATGTCAAACTTGGAACGCAAAGGATATGTATGCAGACGCGAAGACCCGAAAGACCGACGAAACAAACTAGTCTATCTGACCGATGAAGGTGAAGCGTTTCACCAATGGATAGCTCCTACATTAGCGGCCTATTACGAACGGCTGGAGGAAATACTGGGAACCGACAAACTGAAACAGACTGAAGAACTGCTAAAAGACTTGCAACATGCCATTGAAAGCTATTAAACGACTACTGATTACCGGATGGTGCATGCTGCTGTACACCAACCTGTACGCCCAGCAAGACACCTTATACCTCAGTCTGCAACAGTTGTTCGAGCGGGGTACGGAACAGCATTTGCAACTGGCCGCTGACCGACTGAAAGAGAAAATGGCCAACGAACGGGCAAAGACAGCACGTACAGCCAGACTGCCGGAACTGAATGTAGGCCTGAAAGGCGGGTTTCTGGGACAGCCTGTTGTCTGGCAAAACGGCATGGATAATCCTACCTATCCAGACTCACCCGACTGGCAACAGAATTACGCCATCGATTTCACTCAACCCATCTACCAGGGAGGGAAAATCCGGTATACCATCCGTCAAGCTGACCTGCAGCAAGAAATAGCCCGGTTACAGACTGTTACAGACCAGGCAGACATCAAACTGGTGTTACTGGAACAATACCTTAACCTGTTCAGCCTGTACAAACAATACCTCGTTCTGAACAGAAAAATCAATGAATCAGAGCGACGACTAAAAGATATTCGGCAAATGAAAGCCGAAGGCATTATCACAAACAACGATGTGTTACGCAGCGAGATGCAACTGACCAATGACCGTCTGTCGAAAAACGAAACGGAGAACAATATCCGCATCGTATCACAACAGCTGAACCTACTGATCGGACTGGATGAACACCTGCTACTCATTCCAGACACAACTTTACTGAGCCAGGAGTGTCCCACCACAGAATATGAGGATTATGTTAACCGTGCTGTCCTGTCAGACCCGGCCTTGCTTCTGCTCCGGAAACAGACGGAACTGGCAGAAAACAACATCCGGCTGACACGTGCTGAGCAATTGCCCCGCCTGTCGCTTACCGCCTCCAATACCTTGGCACGCCCCGTTTCGCGTACCTTGACAGATATGTACAACAACAGCTGGAACATCGGTCTCTCTTTCTCCTACCCCCTTTCATCGCTCTACAGGAACCGGCACAAGATGAAAGAAGCCCGACAGAATGTGCTGCTGATGCGAAACGCCGAAGAACAGAAGCAACAGCATATCCGCATGAATGTACAGGCAGCCCTGCTGAAGCATCACGAAGCAACCGACCGCGTGGAAGCTTTGAGACTATCGGTAAAACAGGCGGAAGAGAACTACCGAATCATGCAGAACCGGTATATGAACCAACTGGCCATTCTGACGGACCTGCTCGATGCCGACAACCTGCGGCTGAATGCCGAACTGCAACTGACCACTGCCCGTACTCAAGTAATCTACACTTACTACGAATTACAACGAGCCATCGGAGCCTTATAAACAGAATCAGACAAATACCAACTTTAAACACTCTATTCCCATTATGTCCGAACACCAACTGAAATACAACCGGCTGAAACGCCGGAAACGCCGCAACATCATTCTCAACATCGTGTGTCTCCTGATTGCCGGTTCGGGTCTGACCTGGACTGCCCATTATTTCTGGCGCTACATCAATTATGAAATCACGAACGATGCTTTTGTCGACCAGTATATCGCTCCGGTAAACATACGTGTGGCCGGTTACATTCAGGAAGTGCGCTTTCGGGAACACCAATATGTGAATGCCGGCGATACGCTCGTCGTTCTCGACAACCGTGAATACCTCATCCGGCAGAAGGAAGCCCATGCAGCCTTACTCGATGCCCAAGGTTCCCGCGATGTTCTGGCTTCGGGCATACGTACCTCGCATACCCGTATCGCCGAGCAGGATGCCAACCTGGCCGAAGCACAAGCCAAGCTGTGGCAGGCCGAGCAGGATTTCCACCGTTACGAACGGTTACTGAAACAGGAATCCGTCCCCGAACAGCAATACGACCAGGCCAAAGCCAACTATGAAGCAGCCCGCGCCCGCTATGATGCCCTCCTGCGGCAGAAAGATGCTGCCCGCTCCCAGTACGATGAAACAAATAAGAAGCAGGTCAATGTAGAAGCAGGCATCCTGCGTGCCGAAGCGGCTCTCGACCTGGCAAACCTGAATCTGTCGTATACCGTAGTGACCGCCCCTTACAGTGGCTACATGGGACGACGGACACTGGAACCTGGACAATACGTGAGTGCCGGACAGACACTTTCATACATCGTCCGCCAATCCGGCAAATGGATAACCGCCAATTATCGGGAAACACAGATAGCCAACATCTACATCGGCCAACCTGTACGAATCAAAGTAGACGGACTGCCGGGAAAGATTCTTCACGGACATGTGACTGCCATATCCGAGGCTACCGGTTCGAAATATTCACTGGTCCCCACAGACAATTCGGCAGGTAACTTCGTAAAAGTACAGCAGCGCATTCCCGTCCGTATCGACCTGGATGATGTAGACGATGAAAGTATGAGCCGCCTGCGTGCCGGCATGATGGTGGTAACCGAAGCTTTGAGAAAGAAATGAAAACAGCCCGCGAACTTGATATCCCCGCACGTCCCTGGGTCCCCGACCTGCTGGCCATAGCGACTGTCTTTGTGGTTATGCTTCCCATCGCCATGCTGAACGGTACCTATACGGGTAGCATGGTAGAGGTATCGAATACCCTGGGCGTCTATACCGAAGACATCACCATCGGCTATTATGCCGCTTCGGCAGGCATGGCAGTGTCTTATCCCATCGTACCTAAGATTCTGGCTACATTCTCCAGTAAGTCATTGCTGCTGGTCGACCTCACCCTCCAGTTCTTCCTCAGCTGGTTCTGCGCACGGCAAGCCAACATCGACCTGCTCATTGCCGCCAGTTTCGTCATCGGTTTCCTGAAAGGATTCCTGATGCTCTGGATTATCCGCCGTATCAAGTTCATCTTCAGTCCTCAAGATGTCCAAAGTGAATTTTATGCCTATTTCTACCCGCTGGTATTCGGAGGAGGTCAGCTTTCAATGGTCATCACCGCCCTCCTGGCTTACCATTACGACTGGAAATACATGTACTATTTCATGATGCTTCTGCTGCTGATAGCCATTCTGGCAGTCATTCTGTTTTTCCGCCACGACCGACCTTCCAAACCAATTCCCTGGGGAGAACTTCACCCCCGCGAAATGCTGATTATCGCCACCGGAATACTGATGCTTATCTATGTCATCACCTACGGCAAGACACTCGACTGGATGGCCTCCAAACGTATCTGCATCTACATCGTCATTGCACCGTTGCTGATAGCCCTTTTCCTGTGGGAACAGTTCCACTCCCCCCATCCCTACGTAAGCCTGAAACCCCTGTTTCAGTGGAAGGCCATCGTAGGATATTTCTACATGGTTCTGGTGATGTTCTTCAGTACCTCAACCAGTCTGATGACCAGTTACCTGACCACCATCCTGCGTGTAGACAACACCCATAGTTACACACTGTATATCTGGCTGCTTCCTGGATATGCGGTAGGAGCCTTCATCTGCTTCTGGTGGTTCCGGTGGCAACGATGGCGCTTCCGTTTCCTCATAGCCGGAGGTATGGCTTGTTTTGCCCTCTTTTTCGGCGTCCTCTATTTCGGTATTTCACCCGACAGTACGTACGAGATGCTTTATCTGCCCATGTTCCTTCGTGGACTGGGCATGTTGACCCTCATCATTGCTTTTGCGCTGTTTGCGGTCGAAGACTTACCTCCGAAATACCTGCTGTCGAACGCCTTTTTCCTGATCACCTTCCGTTCGGTACTGACACCGGTAATAGCTTCGGCCTTCTACAGCAACACGCTTTACCGCCTACAACAGAAATACATGGTAGAACTTTCCGAGAACTTCAGCGCCACCGACCCGCTGGCAGCCGCGCGCTGGCAATCCACTTTGAGCAGTAGCCTGGCACAAGGGCACGGTATCGATGAGGCTACCCAACTGGCTACCAATACACTCTATACCGTTCTGCAACAACAAAGTACCCTACTGGCCTTGAAACACATCCTCGGCTGGCTCTTTGTGGTAACCCTGGTCATTGCCATCGTTTCACGGTTCATTCCGTTCCACAAGACGGTACGGGTACCGGTTATCCATACCGGCGAAGATATGGTATAATCCAATTCCTCGCAAGTATTCAGGAAACAAACAAAAAAACGAACGCCCGTTTTCACCCAAACAAACGTTCATTTGGGTGAGAACGGGCGTTCGTTTTAGCTCAAACGTCTAATCGTTTTTCCGCCGGTGGCAAACCGTGCCTGTAGCCTGGTATGTAGGCATCACCAGTACTTCAGCTATCTGAATGTGTGCCGGAGCCGAAGCTGCATAATATACCACATCAGCTATGTCATCGCCGGTCAACGGCTTAATCCCTTCGTATACGGCATCCGCCTTGTCCTTATCTCCCCGGAAACGGATGACCGAGAAATTCGTCTCTACCATACCCGGCTTGATATTCGTGACACGTAGCGGAGTGTCCACCAAATCAATACGCAAGCCATCGGACAAAGCCTTCACGGCTGCCTTGGTAGCACAATAGACACTTCCACCTGCATAGGCAGCATCGCCTGCGATAGAACCGATATTGATGATATGTCCGCAACCACGTTCCACCATGCCCGGAACAATCATCCGCGTCATAGCCAGCAGAGCTTTGATGTTCGTGTCAATCACAATGTCCCATTCATCCAGTGAACCTTCGTGTTCCTTGTCCATACCGATAACCAGTCCCGCATTGTTTATCAGGACATCGATATTCCGCCATTTCCCTTCCAACGAATCGACAGCCTGACGCATCGCTTCACGGTCACGGACATCGAAAGGTAAGATAAGGACTTCCACACCTTGCGCCGTTAGCTCCTGTTTCAAGGCTTCCAGCTTCGCCGTGTTCCGTCCGTTCAAGATCAGGTTACTTCCCATAGCCGCAAACTTGCGGGCACATCCCTCACCGATGCCACTGGTAGCTCCGGTGATAAAAATCAGTTTTCCTTTCATATCCTATTCCATTTAAGGTAAATCTCACAACTATCAATCAGCACATCCGGTCACGGTAGTCTTCGTAACGGAAATCCTTGTACACCTCCAGGCGGCCATCGGTATGCAACAGAGCGATGGACGGATGGTGGATTCCGTTAAACATGTTTGTCTTGACCATCGTGTAATGAATCATATCCTCGAAGACAATCCGTTCGCCTACCTGCAGTTCGTGGTCGAACTTCCAGCTTCCCATATAGTCACCGCTCAAGCAACTGTTACCGCCCAAGCGATACACATGCTCCTCGGGAGCCGCCGTTTTCACTGCATCGGCCGGCAACGATTCCGCATTCCGGACTTTCGGCTGATAAGGCATTTCCAGACAGTCGGGCATGTGACAGGTAAAGCTTACATCAAGAATGGCGGTACGGATTCCCCGGCTCTCCACGACGTCTACCACCGAAGCAACCAGCGGTCCGGTCTGCCAGGTGAAGGCCGACCCAGGTTCCAGAATAATCTGCAGATGCGGATAACGGGCTTTCAACCCCTTCAACAAACCGATAAGGTGCTCTACATCGTAATCCTTACGGGTCATCAGGTGTCCGCCTCCCAAGTTCAACCATTTCAACTGCGGGAACCAGCGGGAGAATTTCTCTTCGATATGTACCAACGTACGCTCCAGCTCATAAGAACTGGACTCGCAATGGCAATGGCAATGGAATCCTTCAATGCCTTCGGGCAAGGTATCGGGAAGCAAATCGGCCGTAACTCCGAAACGGGTACCCGGCGCACACGGATTATACAGCTCCACCTCCACTTCCGAATACTCCGGATTCACCCGGATGCCACAGGATACAGGCTCTCCAAAAGCCTTCACCATCGGATAAAAGCGCTCAAACTGAGAAAGAGAATTGAAGGTAATGTGGCTGCTATATTTCAGAAAGGCCGGAAAATTCTGTGCTGTATAGGCAGGCGAATAAGTGTGTGCCCGACTACCGAATTCCTCGTATGCCAACCGTGCCTCGTACTCCGAGCTGGCAGTAGTATACTGAATGTATTCACGGAAAATCGGAAATGATTTCCACATGGCAAAAGCCTTGAAAGCCAGAATGATTTCTACACCGGCCCGGTCGGCCACTTGCTTGATAAGGCTCAGGTTCTTTCTGAGCAACTCCTCCTCCATGACATAACAAGGAGAAGGTACTTTCGTGATATCCAACATTTTTATCTAGGGTTACGTATTATCCAATCACTTTAAACCGGGCGAACTTGAGCAACAGATGCTTTTCGCCGGCATTCCGGAAACGGACGGTAGCTTTACAGTTATCTCCCGTACCTTCCAACTTTATCACTTCACCGATACCGAAACGTTCGTGTTCGATAGTCTGTCCCTCGGAAACTCCATGAGATGAAACCGCTGTACCGGTTCCTGCAGCCGATGGAGTAGCAGAAGGAATAGGACGCAGTTTGCGGGGCGGAGCCGGTTTGACAAACGGACGGGGTTCCTGCGGTATCTCTCCCCCATCGAACATGTCGGCTCCCCAGTTGTCGTCTTTTTCTTTCCGTTCATACGAACGCTTTACGGTAGCGGTCGATGTAAGGCCATCGCCAATCTCTCTCCGGAACCGAGTGGCTCCTTCGTCCACCCGACGGGAAATCCGCTCTTCCTGCGGAACATTCAAGTAACGGGCATCAATGTCTTTCAAAAAACGGCTCGGATTACTGAACTCCATCTTCCCGTACTTGAAACGGCTTTTGGCAAATGAGAGGTAACAATGGTCCTCGGCACGGGTAATGGCTACATAAAACAAACGACGTTCCTCTTCCAGTTCCTTGTAGGAATTGAAGGACATCGCACTCGGAAAGAGATTTTCTTCCAGACCAACCACAAATACATTCTTGAATTCCAGTCCCTTGGCAGAGTGAATCGTCATCAGCGTCACTTTCGGCACATCGGCCTCCTTATCACTGTCCTGGTCGGTCAGTAACGAAATCTCCGACAAATAATCAGTGAGCAGGACATGGGTATTTCCCTCTTCCTGACGGGTCATGCAGAAGTCATGGATACCGTTTATCAGTTCCTCGATATTCTCCTGCCGGCTCAGATTCTCAGGCGAACGGTCCTGATACAAATCATTGACGATACCCGATTTCCGAAGAATTTCACTACCCAGCTCGTAAGCATCCTTCAGTGGAACAGCTTCCACAAAACCGGCTATCAGCTCCCGGAAGCCCTGCAACTTGGTATGCGTTCCCTTGTTAATGGTCAGTCCGTAAGCCAAAGGTTCATTCAACACCTTCCACAGACTTACTTTTGCCGCAGTAGCCGCTGTCAGGATTTTATTCAGAGTCGTATCTCCGATACCTCGTGCCGGATAGTTGAGGACACGTTTGAATGCCTCTTCATCGTTCGGATTGACTGCCAAACGGAAGTAAGCCACTACGTCCTTGATTTCTTTCCGCTGATAGAACGAGAGTCCTCCGAAAATCCGGTATGGCAGGTTCCGTTTACGCAACGCCTCTTCGAAAATACGGCTCTGGGCGTTGGTACGATACAACACAGCACACTCGTTATACGGATAGCCGTCACGGGTATGCAGACGGACAATCTGATTGGCCACTATCTCTCCTTCTTCTACATCACTGTAAGCACTGAACACCTCAATAGGGTCGCCTTTCTCCTTCTTCGAATAGACTTCCTTACGAATCTGCTCACTGTTCTTCTCAATCAGGCTGTTCGCCGCATTGACAATCGTCTGCGTGGAGCGATAATTCTGCTCCAGTTTGAACAGACGGGCATCCTTGTAAAGTTGGGTGAACTTCAGGATATTATCTATCTTTGCTCCCCGGAACGAATAGATACTCTGTGCATCGTCACCTACCACGCACACACGACGGTTTATCTGGGTCAATTGCTGTACAATGGCATGCTGGGCATAATTGGTATCTTGATACTCATCCACCAGGATATAGTTGAAACGCCCGGCATACTTCTCGCAAACTTCGGGATGCTGTTGGAACAACAGGTATGTATAAACCAACAAGTCGTCAAAATCCATGGTGTCACTTTGCTTGCAGCGCTCCCAATAACGCAGATAGATATCGCGCATCAACGGAATCTTGGCAGCCTGGTCAGCAAGGAAAAACTCACCGTTGGCTGCATAGGCCTGCGGCAACACCAGCTGATTCTTGGCATTACTGATACGGCTCTGTATCATCCCCGGTTTGTATACCTTGTCGTCCAGATTCATCTCCTTGATGATACCCTTCAACAGATTCTTCGAATCAGAAGCGTCATAGATGGTAAAATTGGAAGTAAATCCCAGAATCTCGGCCTCTGTACGCAGAATGCGTGCAAAGATGGAATGGAAAGTCCCCATCCACAGGTAACGGGCACGCTCCATACCCACCTGGCGGGCGATACGTTCCTTCATCTCCCGGGCAGCCTTATTCGTAAAGGTCAATGCCAGAATGGACCACGGCTCGAAGCCGTTGTCCAACAGATAGGCTATCTTGTAAGTCAGCACACGGGTCTTTCCCGAACCGGCCCCGGCTATCACCAGCGAAGGACCTTCGTTATACAGTACCGCAGCGCGCTGACTCTCATTCAGTTCATCCAAATAAGTTGTCATCATGTTTCTTAACTATTGCGAGGACAAAGATACGATAAAAACACGGTATCAAAAAAACAGCGAGTCATAAAGATAAGGCAGCAACAAAAACAGTCTCCTCATCCCTATGACCCGTTTTATCTGAAAGGCTTTAGATTCACCTTGGCTATATCAGTTCTTGAAGCTATGTATCGGAGCCGGAATACGTCCTGTACGATGTACAAACGCTTCACAATTGAAACTGTTTACCGGCATAATCGGAGCATGTCCCAACAGTCCACCGAATTCTACACTTTCACCTATGCCTTTTCCGATGACCGGAATGACACGTACGGCAGTAGTCTTCTGGTTGACCATACCAATAGCTGCCTCATCGGCAATGATACCTGAAATGGTTGCGGCAGAAGTATCGCCCGGAATGGCAATCATATCCAGTCCTACCGAACAGACACAAGTCATCGCTTCCAGTTTCTCAATAGACAACGCACCCGCCTCGACGGCATCAATCATTCCCTGATCCTCGCTCACCGGTATGAAGGCACCGCTCAATCCGCCTACATAAGAAGAAGCCATGACTCCCCCCTTCTTCACCTGGTCGTTCAACAATGCCAACGCAGCGGTAGTACCCGGAGCCCCCGGATGTTCCAGACCGATTTCCCGCAAGACATCGGCCACACTGTCACCGACAGCCGGAGTCGGAGCCAATGACAAATCAATGATACCGAACGGAACGCCCAAACGACGGGAAGCCTCCTGAGCGACCAACTGACCCACACGGGTAATCTTGAACGCAGTACGCTTGATGGTTTCACACAACACTTCGAAACTTGCACCGCGAATGCTTTCTAATGCATATTTTACTACGCCCGGACCGCTGACTCCCACATTGATGATGGCATCGGCCTCGGATACTCCATGGAAAGCACCGGCCATGAACGGATTATCATCGGGAGCATTACACAATACTACCAGTTTGGCACATCCCAACGAATCGGCCTCCTTAGTCATTTCTGCCGTTTCTTTGATGATTTCACCCATCAGACGGACGGCATCCATGTTGATACCGGTCTTGGTAGAACCTACATTGATGGAACTGCACAGTCTTTCCGTACAAGCCATCGCTTTCGGGATAGAACGAATCAGCAATTCATCGCTATGTGACATTCCTTTTGAGACGATGGCAGAATAACCTCCAATGAAATTCACGCCCAGTTCTTTGGCTACCTTATCCAAAGTCAGTGCTATCTTGACATAATCATCAGGAGTCTTACAGGCAGAACCTCCGACCAATGCTATCGGAGTGATGGAGATACGTTTATTGACGATAGGAATACCGTATTCTTTGGATATATCCTCACCGGTCCTAACCAGATTACAGGCCAGACGCGTCACTTTATTATAGATATTCTGACACAACACATCCAAATTGCCGTCAGCACAATCCAATAAATTGATACCCATTGTAATGGTACGCACGTCCAGGTTCTCCTGTTCAATCATCTTATTGGTTTCAATAACCTCTGCTATATTAATCATAATTGAAAAATAATTTTAGTGGAGAACAAGATTTAGATACGGTGCATCATGTCGAAGATTTCCTCCCGCTGACACTTCACCTGGACACCCATTCCCTGCCCTAAATCGGTCAGTTCGCTGTCTACAGTTTCAAAACTCTTTTCAATCTGTGTTACATCGACTATCATCATCATATTGAAATAGCCCTGCACAATGGTCTGAGTAATATCCAGGATATTCATGTTATTGTCAGCCAGATAAGTGCACACCTTGGCAATGATACCTATCGTATCTTTGCCAACCACAGTAATAATCATCTTACTCATCTATCAGTTGTATTTAGTTCGCGACAAATGTACGAACTTTATTGTTTCCACGTATCTTAAACAGGATTTTTTTGTCACATTTATATCCATATGTCTATATTACGTTTCAAGTGAAATCATTTTGTCCAAACTATTCCTACAAAAGGACATTAACAAAGAGCTTTTGCCTCGACTATGAAATGACAGCTATTCTCACAGACATATCCATTGTCCCACAAAAAAAACAGGGAATCAGGCCATACCTGCATACAGCCTGATTCCCTGACGGAAAATCCGATGACAAATAATATTATTTCTTAGCGTCGATCAAACGTTCTTTCAGTTTAGCCAACATATCACGGGTCATTGAATCCAAATCATATTCCGGTTTCCAGCCCCATTCTTCACGGGCGCAAGTATCGTCCAATGAATTCGGCCATGATTCAGCGATAGTCTGACGCAAAGGATCCACTTCGTATTCCATCTTGAAGTCCGGCACATACTTCTTGATGCTGTTATAAATAATTTCCGGATCAAAACTCATGGAAGCGATATTGAATGAGTTACGGTGTACAAACTTAGATGGGTCTGCTTCCATGATTTCGATAGCGGCACGCAAACCATCAGGCATATACATCATATCCATGAATGTACCTGCAGCAATCGGACATTTGAAGGTTTCACCCTTTACCGCTGAATAATAAATATCAACAGCATAATCGGTTGTACCACCACCCGGAGGTGTCACGTAAGAAATCAAACCCGGGAAGCGTACAGAACGTGTATCAACACCGAAACGGATATTATAATAATCACTCAACAACTCACCTGAAACCTTTGTAACACCATACATGGTTCTCGGGTTACGGATAGTATCCTGCGGAGTCTTGTCTTTCGGTGTATTATTGCCGAAAACACCGATTGAACTCGGAGTAAATACAGCACAATGCATTTCGCGGGCAACTTCCAGCACATTGAAAAGGCCGCCCATACCGATTTTCCAAGCCAACTGAGGTTTAGCCTCTGCTACAGCCGACAACAGGGCAGCCAAATTATATATTGTATCAATCTTGTAACGAGAAACAGTTTCTGCAATCTGCTGTTCATTGGTAATATCCACAATAGCAGAAGGACCAGATTCCAGCAATTCCCCTTTCGGTTCTGCTCCCGGAATATATCCAGCAACCACATTGTTTCCACCGTAAATACCTCTCAATTTCATTGTCAGTTCAGATCCGATCTGTCCGGTTGAACCGATAATCAATATATTCTTCATCTTACATTAGAATTTTAAGTTATTTGTCAACAAAGGTAGAAGAAAAAAATTGTTTCAATGTGATTTTCTTGTTTTTTTTCATTCATTTCTCAAAAAAAAATATGAACTTTGTTTCGCTCAAGTTGAAAAAATGAACTTATCCGCAGGAAGCAATTAAATTGTTTCTGTATTTATAGCTTTTTATTTAAAACGATAAACAATTTCAACCTATTAAATAACATCAATATGTACGGAAAATTTAAGGATTTCTTAGCACAGGAACTGGACAATATCAAAGCTGCCGGTCTGTACAAGAACGAAAGAATCATTACCACTCCACAGCGTGCCGACATCAAAGTAAATGCCGGAAGCGATGTATTAAACTTTTGTGCCAACAATTACCTAGGCCTTTCTGACAACAAACGCCTGATTGAAGCTGCCAAAGCTGCCATGGACTCTCATGGCTACGGTATGTCATCCGTTCGCTTCATCTGCGGAACCCAAGATCTGCACAAGCAACTTGAAGCTGCCATTTCCGATTATTTCAAGACAGAAGACACCATCCTGTATGCAGCCTGCTTCGATGCCAACGGTGGTCTGTTTGAACCGCTCTTCACCGATGAAGATGCCATCATTTCAGATGCCTTGAACCACGCATCCATCATCGACGGTGTACGTCTGTGTAAGGCTAAACGTTACCGTTATGCCAATGCAGACATGGCTGACCTGGAACGTTGCCTGCAGGAAGCTCAAGCACAACGTCACCGTATCATCGCTACCGACGGTGTATTCTCAATGGATGGAAACGTTGCACCGATGGATAAGATCTGTGAACTGGCAGAAAAATACGATGCCCTTGTTATGGTAGACGAATCTCACTCTGCAGGAGTTGTCGGCCCAACAGGACACGGCGTAGCAGAACAATACAGCTGCTACGGACGTATCGATATCTTTACCGGAACATTGGGTAAAGCATTCGGTGGTGCCATGGGTGGTTTCACAACCGGTAAGAAAGAAATCATTGATATGCTCCGCCAGCGCTCACGTCCATACCTGTTCTCTAACTCTGTAGCTCCGGCTATTGTTGGTGCCAGTCTTGAAATGTTCAAGATGCTGAAAGAAAGCGATGCCCTGCACACCAAACTGATGGACAATGTCACTTATTTCCGCGACAAGATGTTGGCTGCCGGCTTCGATATCAAACCGACTCAATCAGCGATCTGCGCCGTAATGCTGTACGATGCTAAATTGTCACAAGACTTTGCCGCCAAGATGCAGGAAGAAGGCATTTATGTAACCGGATTCTACTACCCGGTTGTACCGAAAGGCCAAGCACGTATCCGTGTACAATTGTCTGCCGGCCATGAAAAGGAACACCTCGACAAAGCCATTGCCGCCTTCATCAAAGTTGGTAAGGAATTAGGCGTTATCAAATAAATGTTCAAGTAACAAAGGAATCACTTTTTTAGTATAGACAGAGGGTGCGTCAGCCATGATGCATCCTCTGTTCTTTTGATACCCCCTTCCTATAACCGGCTCTTCCCCCAACAGCTGAATCAAAGTGAAACAAGTCATATATCATTGAAATGCCAAACAGCAATCCGGTATTCATTTTCCAAGACTTTTCCAGCGCCCGTTACACCTCACTTCCGCATCCCTCACGCATTATATACAGGGCTTCTTTTGCCAATCAAATCCTTTGACAAAGCTCCACTCCATTGAGTTCACAGGCTATAAGAGCAAGGCAACAGAAGCATCAAACCGTCTCTAACCGGAAAGATTCTATCAAAAGCAGCTGTTTTCTCAAATTTTATACTTACTTTTGTCATATCAGTGATTGTTTTACAACACAAAGTAAAACAAATGCTCCATGAAGGACATCTTTTACATTGATATTATCCAAGCCGTTATGTTCAACTGGCTATGCCAGGGTAAGATATATGATATGATAAACCGTAACTAGAGAAACGATTCATAAACCAACAAACCTAATTCACATGAAAAAAAATTTACTTGTATCTGCTTTAGTAAGTTCTTTCCTGTTATCACCACTGACAGCCGGAAGCCAGGAAACACAATCTGCTGCCACATCGGGAGACAAGGAAAAACGTATGGAATGGTTTGCAGATGCTAAGTTGGGCATCTTCATCCATTGGGGAATCTATTCCGTAAAAGGAGTATCAGAAAGCTGGTCTTTCTTCAACAATTATCTTCCTTACGAAGAATACATGAAACAGGAAGAAGGATTCACAGCCTCCAAATACGATCCGAAAGAATGGGTAGACTTGATCAAGGAAAGTGGTGCACGATACACCGTCATCACGACCAAACACCACGATGGAGTAGCTTTATGGGATACCAAAGCAGGCGATTTGAGTGTGGTCAAGCAAACGCCTGCCCAGAAAGACCTGCTGGATCCGTTCGTAAAGGAAGTACGCAAACATGACCTCAAGCTCGGTTTCTATTACTCCTTGTTAGACTGGTCGCATCCCGACTATCCGAACAAGACCCGCACAGAAGTCCGTTACAAAGATGACCCGGAGCGCTGGAGCCGCTTCTGCAAATTCAACTTCGCCCAGTTGAAAGAATTGAACGAAACCTGGAAACCGGACCTATACTGGTTCGACGGCGACTGGGAACAGAGTGCTGAGGCCTGGAATTCGAAAGGTATTGTCGATCTGTTACGCTCTACCAATCCGGGAGTCATCATCAATTCCCGCATTCAGGGTTACGGCGACTATGCGACTCCGGAACAAGGTGTCCCTGTGGTACGCCCGAAAGACAATTATTGGGAACTTTGCATGACCATGAACGATTCATGGGGCTACCAGCATACCGACAAGAACTACAAATCGCCGTACATCCTGCTCCGTACATTTGTAGATTGTCTGAGTATGGGCGGTAACCTGCTGCTGGACATCGGTCCGAAACCGGATGGAACCATTCCGGAAGAGCAAGTTGCCATTCTGAAAGAGTTCGGCCGTTGGACCACCAAGCACAAGGAAGCCATTTACGATACCCGTGCCGGTATTCCGAACGAACATTTCCAAGGTTATACCACATTGAGCAAAGCCAAAGACATTCTGTACCTTTATCTGCCTTATCGCCCGAACGGTCCGATAGAAGTCAAGGGGCTGATGAACAAAGTGAACCGTGTGTGGGTAGTAGGTAACGGTGCCATGCTGAATTACAAGGTATACAACAAGAACTACTGGAACGAAGTTCCGGGTAACCTGTATATCGATGTACCGGAACACGTTCAGGATGAACAGATTACCGTCATCGCCGTTTTGTTGGACGGTCCAATCAAGCTATACCGCGGTGAAGGTCAGGTAATTTCAAGCAACTAACCCATAATTTACAATATGAAAATATGAAAAAGCTCATATATACTTGCCTGCTGGCGATAACCGCCCTGCCGGCAGCCTCACAAAGTCTTTTCGAAAAATACGAACGGTTTCTGACCGAACCGAGAACCTATACCTGCTTCCGGACTACCGAAGCCTTGAATATAGACGGTAAGCTGGACGAAAGCTCTTGGCTGAAAGCAGTTCCTACCGAACCGTTTGTAGACATCAGTGGAGAAGGTTTCCCGACTCCCAAGTATGAAACTACAGCCAAGATGCTATGGGATGACGACTATCTGTATATCGGTGCCGTTCTGGAAGAAGACAACATCAAAGCCAAACTGACCCAACGGGATACCATCATCTATTACGACAATGATTTCGAAGTTTTCATCGATCCGGACAACAACGGACAAGGCTATTTCGAATTTGAGACCAACGCCCGTGGTGTGTTATTCGACCTGATACTCGACAAGCCCTACCGCACCGGCGGAAGCTTCCTCATTCCCTGGGACTGCAAGGACATCAAACTGGCCATCCACCACGAAGGCACATTGAACAATCCGACAGATAAGGATAAGTACTGGAGTGTGGAAATGGCAATTCCTCACCAGGCCATCACATGGAACTTCGAAAACCCGCTGAAAGCCGGAAACATCTGGCGTATCAATTTCTCCCGTGTGCAATGGCTGAAAGAAAAAGGACCGGAAGAAAACTGGGTATGGACGCCGACAGGAAAAGTAGACATGCACATGCCCGACCGCTGGGGCTATCTGTATCTGGCCGACAGTCCGGTAGGAAGCAGAATCAGAGTAGACTGGGCGCCAACCTGTCCCTCTTCCATCTATAAACTGATGTGGGCCATGTTCTATGCCCAGCTGGATGCGTATGCACAGAATCACAGCTACCAGCAAAGCATTGACCAGTTCGCGATTACAGACAAGGAACGTGAAGGATTGCCAACGGGAACACAGATTGACCTCGAGGCTTCACCGAATCTATACCGCATTTCCGTAACCGACCCGAACACCCAGACCCGTTACCTGCTGAACAATGAAGGACGGTTCTGGAGTGAAAAAATAAGTCAGTAAGTCCATAAAGTCTGTATTCCCATCAGGTATATAGAACCACCTGAAAAGGAATGTCCCTTCTTCCGTTTCCTGTCATGGCAACCCGAAAGAAGGGACATTTCTTATATTCCTGAAACCGTCCGGCATCAAAGTCCTTTACGTTTGGCCTCGTTCCATATTTCATCCATTTCGGCCAATGTCATTTCATTCAGATTCTTTCCAGCCTTGATGGTATGCTCCTCCAGGTAATTGAACCGGCGGATGAACTTCTGGTTGGTCCGCTCCAGCGCATTGTCCGGATTAATCTTGTAAAGACGGGCCGCGTTGATAAGACTGAACAGAACATCACCGAATTCCGCTTCAGCCTTTTCCTTATCCATCTGCTCCACTTCAGCCTCGAACTCACCGATTTCTTCCTTCACTTTGGTCCAGACCTGCTGCCGTTCCTCCCAATCGAAACCTACGTTACGGGCCTTATCCTGGATTCGGTACGCCTTTATCAGAGAAGGAAGCGCCTGCGGTACCCCACTCAACACCGATTTGTTTCCATCCTTTTCCTTCAGCTTTATCTGTTCCCAGTTTTCCGAAACCTTTTCAGCCGTATCCGCCTTCACTTCGCCGAAAACATGCGGATGACGGAAAATCAGCTTGTCGCACAATTTGTCACACACATCCTTGATATCGAAATCGCCGGTTTCGCTACCGATCTTCGCGTAAAAGACCACATGCAGCAAGACGTCGCCAAGTTCCTTACAGATATCCTTCTTGTCATCTTTCATCAAGGCGTCACAAAGTTCGTACACCTCTTCTATGGTATTGGGGCGTAGGCTCTCGTTAGTCTGCTTTCTGTCCCACGGACATTTCACACGCAATTCGTCCAGTACATCGAGCAACCGTCCGAATGCCTCCATCTTTTCTTCTTTCGTATGCATAATTCGTTTCATTAAAGACCCTGCAAAAGTAATGAAAAACTATGAAAAGGTGATACACATTTCCGATTCTCACTCCAAAGTTGTCCCTTTCCGGGCTTTCCAGTAAGCCAGATGCTTGGGACTTCCCACCACCTGCGAAGTATAGATACCGGTATGACCGGAAAAGAGATAAGCGGCTACACAGGCAATACCCAGATAAATACCCGCTTCGATGCCGAAAAGCTCGATACCCATCAGCGTACAGGCTATCGGCGTATTGGTAGCTCCGGCAAAGACCGCCACAAAACCTAATCCGGCCAGGAAAGAGACAGGTAAAGGCAACAACGCCGACAATGCGCTGCCCAGCGTAGCACCGACAAAGAAAAGCGGCGTCACCTCTCCCCCTTTGAATCCTACCCCGATGGTAAACGTAGTGAGCAACAGTTTCAACAGGAAATCGTACCACATCTGCACCTCCGTAAAGGAGCTGACAATCACCGGAACACCCAGACCGATATACTTGGTCGTCCCCATCAGCCAGACACACAGGGCAATACAGATACCTCCCAGCAAGGGACGGAAAGGAGCGTATGACACATATTTCTTGGCCAACCCGCTCCAGAAACCGATGGAACGTGAAAAAAGCATGGCGGTCAATCCGAACAGCAGACTTGCCAACAGCACCCAAAGCAACGTCTGAATATTCAGCCCCGGCACTTCGCTCATGGTGTAGACTGTATGCTCCACCCCCCAGGCATGACAGGCATAATGGGCAAAAAAGGCCGAAAGGAAAATAGGCAGTATCGCATCGTAACGCATACGTCCCACCACGATGACCTCCAGGGCGAAGACAGCCCCGGCCAAAGGAGTACCGAATACCGACGCAAAACCGGCACCGATACCTATCTGTACCATAATCTTGCGGTCGTACGGATGCATCTTGAAGAAACGGGACAGGAAATCGGCTATAGCCCCTCCCATCTGCACACCGGTACCTTCGCGTCCTGCCGAACCTCCGAAGAGATGTGTCAGTACCGTACCGATATAGACCAACGGAGCCATCTTGAAAGGAATGATATTGCGGGAAGTACGGATTTCTTCAATCAGAAAATTATTTCCGCGGGCAGCCGTACCTGCCAGGTAATGATACATCAGCCCGATGAACAGTCCGGCCAAAGGCAACAGACCGATGATCCAGACATGACTCTCCCGGTATTCCGTGGCCCAAGCCAGAGAATAAAGCAACAAGGCGGAAGCCGAACCAATCAGCCCACCGGTAACGGCCGTCAAGACCAGCCATTTCAAACAATACCCGAAAACGACTTCTTCGAAACGGGCCCAACGAAGACAATTCTTTAGTTTTTCTTTCATATATCCGATAACTTCTATAATTACTATTCAACAGTGAGCCTTCATGTTATCAGACAAAGACAAGGAGAAACAGCCACAAGCCTCCTGCCCGTTCTGCATACAGAACCGACTCACGACAGGAACTATCAGCTATTTTCTTAGCGGTTTATGACAGGGAAGTCCCATTCCCTTTTAGCAGCTGCAAAATTAAGCACTTCCTTCCAATTGAACAAAATTCACGACAATTTTCTACCGGACTTTCCATCGGCAGGCCAACTGAAGTTTTTTTTCAAAAAAGTGTCCTTCTTCTGTTACAAAAACAGGAGGTGCATCGTCTAATCATACAAAAGAAGACATAAACCGAATAAAAGACAAAAGAAATGAAAACATTATGCACCCTGGTACTGATGTGCATCTGCCTGGAAAGCCTTGCACAAAACATCCAACTGAAAGGAACAGTCGGAAACGGCGACAAGCAGCCGATAGAATTTGCCAACGTTGTCCTACAGACCACAGACTCAATCCTGGTAACCGGAACGACCTCCAACCTGAAAGGGCATTTCGAGCTGAACGGAATCAATGCCGGGACCTACTGCCTGCTGATTTCCAGCATGGGTTACCGCACCCAGGAAATCTGGCTGAATGACTTGAGCCAGTCACGCGACCTGGGTAATATCCCATTGGAGGAAGAATCCTTTGCCATCGACAATGTAACGGTTACAGCCTCAACCCAACGGAGCGAAGTGGACCGGAAAATCGTCTATCCGTCGGCCCGTCAGCAGAAGGCCTCTGCCAACGGGGTAGACTTGCTCCAGCAGCTGATGCTTCCCCGCATCCAGGTAGACCCGGTAAACAATACCATCAAGATACCGGGCGACGGCGAAGTACAGATGCGCATCAACGGAGTGAAGGTAACCGCTCAGGAAATCCGTGCCTTGCGGCCGGATGAAATCGTCCGTGTGGAATACCACGACAACCCGGGCCTCCGTTACGGTAATGCAGAAATCGTTATCGATTACATTGTACGCCGTCCGGAAACAGGAGGAAGTTTTGGTATAGACATCATGCAGTCTCCTCATGTAGGCTGGGGCAACTATCAGGCAAGCATGAAAATCAACCACAAGAAATCGGAGTTCTCTGCCAACTTCTGGGGAGGTCCGCGCAATTTCTACGGAGTCTATCGGGATAACCTGGAAGATTTCAATCTGGAGAACGGTACCGAACTGCACCGTTACGAAAAAGGTGTCCCCTCACACTGGAAAATGATGCAGCAATGGCTGAATGTGGCCTACAACCTGCAAGACAACAACAAGTACCAGCTGAATATCTCGGTCAACTATTCCGGAAACAACAGTCCCATCCAGCGATACCACGGCCAGCTGATAAACCGCACAGACGAAACAGATTATGTAGACATGACTGACGAAACAAATTCCAACCGTCATACCCCCTCCATAGACATCTATTACCAGCGTAACCTGAAAAAAGACCAGGTTTTGATTTTCGATGTTGTAGGTACCTACAACAAAGAGTTTTCTGACCGCATCTACCAGGAAAGCCGCGACAACGTGCTGCTGACGGATGTGCAGAACAAGGTGTACGGTAAGAAATACTCCCTCATCGGCGAAGGTATCTACGAAAAGAAACTGTCAAACGGCATGCGCTGGGGAGCCGGCATCCGTCATACCCATTCTTTCTCGAACAACGACTACATCAACGGACACAATTACCATACCCAAATGCAACAGGGCTCGACTTACCTTTACGGCGAGCTCCGAGGAAAAGCGAAAAAGCTGGACTATATGGTGGGTATCGGCGGAACACGTTCGTTCTACCGGCAGGAAGGCAGCGTAGATCTCTACCAGTATTATACGTTCAATCCGCGTCTGACCCTGAAGTATACCTTTAATGACCGGAGCTACCTGCGTCTGCGTTCCTCCATCAGCAACGAAATGCCATCGCTCGGTAACCTGAGCGCCATCGACCAGGTCATCGACTCTCTCCAGATTCAGCGGGGAAACCCGAATCTGGAAGCCTATCTGCATTACAGCAATACCCTCGACGGCGAATGGTCGTCAGGAATCTTCTATACCTATTTCAGCGTAGCCTACAACTACAAGCCTCACGCCATCATGGACGAGAAATATGTGGAAGGAAACAAAATCATTCAGACCTGGGACAACCAGAAAAGCTGGCAACGCATTGCTCCGATGATACAGCTGCGTGTAGGTCCGGTAGCCGATATCCTCCAGTTTTCGGTGAGCGGCGGATTGAATCATTTCATCAGCCGTGGCAACACTTACCACCACAAGTACTCCAACTGGTGGCTCGACGCCAGTGTATCCGCCAGCTGGAAAAACTTCAACTTCATGTATCAGATTATGACCAACCAGAACTGGTTCAGCGGCGAAACGTTGAAAGGTGGTGAAAACGCTCAGATTATCATGCTGAACTACAAGTGGAAAGACCTGCAGATAGGAGCCGGTATGTTCAACCCGTTCACCAACGACTACAAGACCCAACAGGAAAACTGGAACCGCTATGCCTCCAGCCGGAAAACGAACTATATTCAGGAAAGTGCCCAGATGGCCTTCCTTACCTTCAGCTACAATTTCTCATTCGGCCGTCATTACAAGAGTGCCAACAAGAAAATCAGCAACCAGGATTCAGATTCCGGCATCATGCAGACAGGGAAATAGAATTCCTTCCCAAAAAACGTCTAGACGTTTCAATGAAAACGTCCGTTCGTTTGAATCAAAAGACGAGTTTGTTTTGATTCAAACGAACGGACATCTTATTTAAAACAAACGTTTGTTTTTAAACGGTTACAATCAGCTATCCCAACATGTATTTCCGCGGCGTACACCCCACCGCCGCCTTGAAATACTTACCGAAAAAAGAAGCGTTCGAGAAATTCAGCAAATCCCCTACCTGCTGCACGGTATACCTTCCGCTTTTCAGCAAAGCCTTGGCATCGAGGATGACATAATCCCGGATCCAGTCGGTAGCATGGCGGTCACTCACTTCCAGAATGACCTGCGACAGGTATTTGGGAGTCAGGCAAAGCTTTCCGGCATAGAAACTCATGCTTCGCTGTTCGGCGTAATGAGCCTGTACCAGTTCCAAAAAAGCCTCGAACAACTGTTGCTGCCTGCTTTCCACCCGCTGCACCTGCTGCCGGTTATAATCGGTTATCCACTGATAGGCATTGTAGAACAACACTTGCAGATACCCCGTCGCCGCCTCCAGCTTAAAGGAATAGCCGGGCTGTTCCACCTTGGCACGCATCAGCCGATACAGGTTGATGCTCTCATCCATATCTGCCTGCGAAATATGCATCAACGAAGTAGATGTAAAGAATTTCAACATAGCCATGCTCATGGCCGCTTCCTTCCCTCCCACCAGCCGATGGTCGGACAAGCCGATGACAACCAGCTCCACATCGGCACTGATTTCCAGACACTCGCCGATGGAACCGGGCAGAACTACCAACACATCGTTTTCTGCCAGTGTATACTCTTTCAAGTTCAAACGGACGCGCATGAACCCACGCAGACAGAACATGGTCAAAGCAAAGGTAAGCTTGAATGGATAAGTAGCCGATACGAAATCGGACATCGGGTCTGTATCAAGACTGGTACCGATGTTGTCCACCAGCACCAAGTCATCATCAATCATCAGTGTCCGTCCAGTATCGGGCAGCATCAACAGATGCAGTTCCTTGAAAGGTGTGTCTTCTTTTTTCATGATTCTCTCTTAAATGACTTCAGCACAAAGATAGCGTTTTAGAACAGAAAGACAGAAAAAAAATCAAAGAGATTGATATATTTATCCGACATATAGAACACTTTACAGGTTGATAAGGCAGTAGGAGGAAAAATCATGGATATCCTGATTCTTTTTCATCAAACAAAAAATGACACGAAAAACACTCTTAAAACATTCGGAAACAAAACCAATCATTTATTATGGCATGTGAATAACAAACTTCTTGTAAATTCAAATACAAATCCATGGACAAACCTTTGGTGTAAAAGGGTTATCCGAAACAAGTATCAGATAGTCTACCCCCTATCTTCCTTATAACAAACTGGGTTACAATTCACCCCAAAATTGTGGGCGAATTACAGAAAAGTATCCATACCCCCAGCGGTATCAGTCAATCAAGTAAATTGGTTCCATGGGATAGTATTTGTGATAAAAATAACATGATTCATCTTATAGGTCCATACTTATTATTATCTTTGCGTATAACATAAAGATAGTGAGAATACAATGGCTGATATTAATAGATTGAAAGTTGTTTTAGTAGAGAATTTGCAGACAGTGACTAAAATTGCTTTTTTGTTAGGTGTTGAAGTTCGAGATTTAATTAATAAGAACGAGGATATTTATGAGAACACCGAAGCAATTCAATAATATAACAGAACGTGTTATAGATGATTTGAAACAGGTATTGTCTTCGGGCAATAGTCAAATCTCTATAGCGGCAGCCAGCTTTTCTATCTATGCTTATGAAGCCTTGAAAGAAGAACTGGAAAAGGTGGATTGTGTAAACTTTATTTTTACTTCACCGACATTCTATACGGACAAGTCCGAAAAGCAAAAAAGAGAGTTCTATATACCCAAATTAAATCGTGAAAGGAGTCTTTTCGGATCTGATTTTGAAATAAGGCTTCGAAATCAGCTTACACAACGAGCTATTGCCAAAGAATGTGCAGACTGGATTCGTAGAAAAGCACGGTTCAAGACAAATATAACTCACGGCTCCATGAACACTTTCCTTAATATAAAGGAAGGTGAAGAAACCTATACCTATATGCCTTTCAATGAGTTTACCACTACTGAACTCGGGCTTGATAGAGGTAACAATATCTGTCCGATGGTTGTAGGTATGCCAGGGCATAGTTCTACAGATATGTTTCTGAAGAATTTTGCCGAGCTCTGGAAGGACAAAGAGAAGTTTCAGGATGTGACAGATAATGTCATAGAAAATATCGAAACCGTTTATAAGGAGAATGCACCGGCTTTTATCTACTTTATTACGCTGTATAATATCTTTAATGAATTTCTTGAAGACATCAGCGAGGATGTGTTACCCAATGAAGCTACTGGATTCAAAAGTAGTGTTATATGGAATAAACTATATAATTTCCAGCGTGATGCATCATTGGCAATCATAAACAAGTTAGAAAAATATAATGGATGTATTCTTGCTGATAGTGTGGGTTTGGGAAAAACATTTACGGCTCTTTCGGTTATCAAGTATTACGAAAACCGAAACAGGAATGTATTGGTGCTTTGTCCCAAAAAGTTGAATGATAACTGGCAGACATTCCGTTCCAACTATAAGAACAATCCAGTATTGGCAGATCGCTTGCGCTACGATATATTGTTTCACTCCGACCTTTCAAGGGATAGAGGATTAAGCAATGGACTTGACCTGGAACGAGTGAACTGGGGCAATTATGATTTGATTGTAATAGATGAAAGCCACAATTTCCGCAATGGTGGTCGGTTTGATAATGATGACGAAGAAGATGATTTCAAGGAAAACCGTTATGCCCGGCTGATGAATAAAGTCATACGCAGTGGTGTCAAGACAAAAGTGCTTATGCTTTCCGCCACACCTGTAAACAACCGGTTCAGTGACCTGAAAAATCAGTTGCAACTGGCGTATGAAGGCAAGGCTGAAAATATAAACGATTTGCTGGATACAGGAAAGAGCATAGACAGTATTTTCAGAGATGCCCAGACGGTATATTCAAAATGGTCCAAGCTACCTCCTGAAATGAGAACTACGGAAAAACTGGTAGATTCATTAAGCTATGATTTCTTCCAGTTGCTTGATGCTGTCACCATAGCCAGAAGCCGCAGTCATATCATCAAGTATTACAATACCAATGATGTGGGCAAATTTCCTACCCGTCTGTCACCTGTATCACGCAGACCCAAACTTACGGACTTGAACGATGCCATCACTTTTGCTGATATAGCCGGATTGCTCGACAGATTAAATCTTTCCATATATACACCCTCATTGTTTATATTCGACAGTGTAAAGGATAACTATAGAATTGATTTCCAAGGAGAAGGACTTACTGTAGATGGTCGTGAAAAAGGTATTCGGAAGTTGATGGCTATCAACCTGCTGAAGCGTCTGGAAAGTAGCGTGAACTCATTCCGTTTGACTTTGACCAGAATACATGATTTCATAAAAGACTCCATTACGGCCATTGATAAGTTTCAGGAAAGTAGCAGCGCAGAAACTATAGATGTAACTGATTTTTCGGAGGATTTTGATGCTGAAGACAGCGAAAACGATCCTTTTGTAGGTCGCAAATCAAAAATCAATCTCCGAGACATGGATTATGTAAGTTGGAGACGTGATTTGAAGGCTGACCTGGAAGTGCTGGAACTGCTTATCCTTATGCTGAAGGATATTACGCCCGAGCATGACACCAAATTGCAGCAACTTGTAGCTGACTTGAAAAACAAGTTTGAACACCCCATCAATGGCATCAATAGGAAAGTACTGATATTTACAGCTTTTGCCGATACGGCAAACTATCTTTATGAGCAGCTTTCCGGCAGGATTCTGAACGATTGCGGGCTGCATACGGCTCTGATAACAGGCAGTACGGAGGGAAAATGTACGTTGCCTAAACTGAAATGTACGTTCAATGACATACTGACCTATTTTTCTCCTATATCAAAAGACCGGGATGCTATTCATCCGAATGATACAAGGGAAATAGATGTACTGATTGCTACTGACTGTATCAGTGAAGGACAGAACTTGCAGGACTGCGATTATCTGATAAACTACGACATACACTGGAATCCTGTACGCATCATTCAGCGCTTCGGTCGTATAGATCGTATCGGAAGCAAAAACGATGTCATTCAGTTAGTGAACTACTGGCCGGATATGGAACTGGATGATTACATCAAGCTGAAGGGTCGTGTAGAAAGCAGAATGAAGGCAACAGTTATTACCAGCACAGGTGATGATAATCTCCTGTCTGCTAATGAAAAAGGCGATTTGGAATACCGTCGCTATCAGTTGAAGAAGTTGCAGAATGAGGTGGTTGATATAGAAGATATGGATACAGGTGTCAATATCATGGATTTGGGCCTGAATGAATTCCGTTTGGATTTATTGGCTAATTTGAAAGAACATTCAAATATGGATTTGACACCTTTTGGCATGAGCGCGGTGGTCAGCGCATCTGAGTTGGTAGAACCTGGAGTGATGTATGTATTAAAAAATAAAAATGATGGTGTAAATATTGACCGTTCCAATCTGTTACATCCGTTCTATATGGTTTATCTTTCGCATACCGGTACGGTTCTCTGCGACCATCTGTCACCCAAGAAACTGCTCGACAAGATGCGCTATGCCTGCAAGGATAAGACGGAGCCGGACAGGACGCTTTGCAAGCAGTTCAACAAGGAAACACGTGACGGGAAGAATATGCGCCATTACAGCAACTTGTTGCAGTCGGCCATCGAAAGTATCATCACAGTCAAGGAAAAAAGTGATATAGACGACTTTCTGAATGGCGTGCAGGGCAATTTGTTTGCTGGTGAGATACGTGGTTTGGATGATTTTGAGTTAATTTGTTTTCTGGTAATCAAGTAAATAGTCTATGTACGGTCTTCCCTTATCTACCGAACGGAAACAGCAGCTGCCCAAAAAGGCAATCTATGCGAAGCTTGAATGGAAACCTGCGCAGCGGGAACATTTTGATGCCGATATTGCACGCATTGACATCGTGGCGGTAGTTTCACCGGGCACGGTGCCGGGACTTGGCGAGGGCGCTGTCGTAAAAGAGTTCTATGTACTTGCGGTACAGCTGAAGCACAGGGATTATGACATTCAGAATATTGTGCAACTCACAAAACTTATTCCGCAAAATATGGTCTTTGCCCTTCAATACGATAATCGGACGCAATTTGCTGTCTTCCATACGAAATTGTTCACGTCGGCCTGGCAACCCACAGATGAAGCAGTTTTGCCGTTGTCGGGGTTGAGCCTCGATACCGTTTGGGAGAATATTGTAAAAGGTATCGGGCAGATTGAAGTAGCCGATGGTCGTACGCTAGCCGAACAGATAGCCGATAATGACCAACGGGCCAAGTTACTTGCTCAAATAGCAACGCTTGAGCGTAAAATGGCGAATGAGAAACAACCTCGCCGCAAACGGGAATACTTTGAACAGATTAAAAAATTAAAAGAAAAGATATGAATAATATAAATTCGTCTTCATTATTTCACTTCACGAGAAAATTTGATACGCTGCAACGTATTATTAGAACCGGATTACGGTATTCATTTGCTTATGAACAATATCCAAAAGAATTAGTACAAGCAAATTTATATCTAGATAAAGATATAAACGATAGTATAATAACATCAAATGGTGTAGCTATTCCAATGATTTCCTTTTGCGATATACCAATAACAAGAGCGAAGCAGCATATCGAAAAATACGGTAAATATATGATAGGCTTTGATAAAATAGCTTTTTCTAAAGATTTTGAGAATTTGATTAATCCTGTGATATATGTACATTCTCCAAACCTTAAAGATGCAATTATAAACTATGGAATGGAAAATGCGAAAGCTTATTGCGAATTATTACAACTAATCACAAATAAGGATTCTGTATCAGAATTTGTTAATAGAACCAGTCATGGATTATTGCCTTCCAATCAATTTATAAAGAAAATAGACCCTCTTATTGAGAAACGTTTCCTTTCAAATTTTCTCATGGGTTTAGTTAAACCAATATCAGATGAAATTTACTATTACTATGATGAAAGGGAATGGCGGTTATTTATGCCAAGTAATGTAAATGGTATTGATTGGAAATGGGGTATTACTAAGGAAGAATATCAACAAAATAAAGACACTTGGAATGATGATATAGAAAGCTATGAAAATATGCATATAAAAATCCCATGGGAATGTTACGATGAATATATTACACACATTGTTGTATCAGAAGAGAAAGAAATAGATGAACTTATTGAACAAATAATGGATGATGATATAGTTTTTGGATATGAGAACGATATGGATTATTCTCGAATGAAGCTGATTAGTAAAATAACATCATTTGAAAGAATAGAAAAAGATTTTTAAATATGGACAAACTGAAAATGCAGAGCCTTGATGTGGTAGGCTCCAACATAAAGAAGATACAGCAGTTGTTCCCGAACTGTGTGACGGAACGGTTGGGCAAGGACGGCAAGCCCGAGTTGGCTATCGATTTTGAAAAGTTGCAGGCCGAATTGTCAAACGAGATTGTTGGCGAAGGCGAGGAACGCTATCAGTTTACCTGGCCCGACAAGCGTGCGGCTAATCGACTGGCCAATACACCCACGACGATGACCTTGCGCCCTTGCCGCGAGGAGAGTGTGGACTTTGACCATACGCAGAACCTCTATATCGAGGGAGACAACTTTAATGTACTGAAAGCGTTGCGCGAAACCTATTTGGGTAAAGTGAAGATGATTTATATCGACCCGCCCTACAACACCGGCAACGATTTTGTTTATAACGACGATTTTGCACAAAGCCGTAGCGAATTTGAAGAGACAAGCGGATTGTTCGATGAAGAAGGTAACCAAACCATCGACCCGATGCAGCGTAATGCCGAGAGTAACGGACGTTTCCATACTGATTGGCTCAATATGATCTATCCCCGCTTGAAAGTGGCCCGCGACCTGTTGTCAGACGACGGAGTAATTTTTATCTCCATCGATGATAACGAGGTTGAAAATCTGCGTAAAATTTGTGACGAGGTTTTTGGAAAGGAAAATTTAGTAGCAAATTTAATATGGGAGCAGGGACGGAAATCAATGGCAGCACAGGTCGCTGTAAATCACGAATACTGCCTAATATATTGTAAGAATAGACGTTATAACATAGAGTATGATAATCATTTTGCCAATGAAAATTGGAAGACTCGTAAAGGAGGATTAGAAAAAATCTATACAGAAGTAGATCGTTTGGTTAAATTGTATGGTCCTGATATTGAAAAAATCGAAAAAGGCCTTATGACCTTTTATAAAGGATTATCAGATTCAGATCCTGCCAAATCACAATCTCATTATAAGAAATACGATCCGTGCCTTGGGATATATTATCAGGGTGATATATCTCAAGGCACGGGTAAAGGAGGAAGATTCCCGATAATCCATCCAGTCACAGGTTTACCGTGCAAATGTCCTTCTGGAGGTTGGAGATTTGCAGAATCTAAATTACCTGAACTGTTAAGAGAAAATAGAATTGCTTTTGGACCAGATGAGACTACGGTTCCTTGTCTAAAACGCTTTCTAAAGGAAACTGAAAATGAGGTTTTTGCAAGTGTTTTCTATAAAGATGGACGTGGGGCATCTAAAAGATTAGATAGATTAATGGATGCTCATATATTTGACTATCCTAAAGATGAGGAGGTGATAAAGACTTTTATTTCATTAGTTACCTCCTATGTAAATAGCGATTCATTAATCCTTGATTTCTTTTCCGGCTCAGCCACGACGGCCCATGCCGTAATGCAACTCAATGCCGAGGATGGAGGTTACCGCAAGTTTATTATGGTGCAGCTCCCCGAAAAGACTGATGAAAAGAGTGAAGCCTATAGAGCCGGATACAAAAATATTTGTGAGATAGGCAAGGAGCGCATACGCCGAGCAGGCCAGAAAATAAAAGAGGAAAACAAAGACAAAGAGGGTATAGAAAAGCTTGACACTGGATTCCGCGTGTTGAAACTCGACTCCTCTAACATGGAAGATGTGTATTATACCCCACAAGAGTTTACAATGCAATCGTTGTTCAATGAAAATGTAAAGGCTGACCGAACAGGCGAAGATTTGCTGTTTCAAGTAATGCTCGACCTTGGTATAGAACTCTCGGCCAAGATTGAGACTCAACAGATAGCAGGTAAAACAGTCTACTTGGTAGATGACAACTATCTGATAGCTTGCTTCGACCGTGATGTGACTGAAGCAGCCATCACGGAAATTGCCAAACTGCATCCGATATACTTTGTCATGCGCGATGCTTCAGCGGCCAACGACAATGTGATTGATAACTTTGAACAGTTGTTTGAAGTATACAGCAAAGATACAGTAAGGAAAATCCTGTAATCAGAAAGGTTAGACGAATGGAAGAGAACAAGATGATTATCTATACCTCCACTGACGGGCAGACCAGGATTGATGTCAGACTGGAAGATGAAACACTTTGGCTTACCCAGGCGCAGATGTGTGAACTGTATCAGACCAGTAAATCGAATGTCAGTGAACATATCAAGCATATCTTTGAAGAGGGGGAATTAGACGAGGAAGCAGTTGTTCGGAAATTCCGAACAACTGAATATAATAATCAAGAAAATGTTTATCTTTGTACTGAATGGCTTTACAAATCGGGACGTTTATGACAGAAAAGCAATATAACAAGGATTCTAATATAGATAAAGAAGATACCTCATCGGGTGAAGTTATCACTCAACCATTTTCGCCAAATGATATCGAGATTTCTAATCCTCCCATGAATTTGGGCGATTTGATAGATATGATCGCTTATGGATGGATTGATTTTAAAACGGAGTATCAGCGAGAAGAAGATTTGTGGGATGCTGTGAAGCAAAGCAGGCTTATAGAATCGGCCTTATTAGGGTTAAGGCTTCCTGCATTTTATTTCGAAGAGGTATCTAAGAAGAACTGGAAAATCATTGATGGATTACAAAGATGCTGTGCCATTCGTAATTATTGCGTAGATGAATCTTTTGCGTTATGTGATTTGGAATTTCTCAAGTTTAATGGACTAAAATATAGTGAATTGTCTTTTGAATTGAAACGTGATATCCGTATGCTACCTATCACAGTGAATGTCCTGAGTAAGGGAACTCCGGATAAGGTCAAGTATATTCTTTTTAAACGTTTGAATACAGGAGGTATAGAACTTGAGCCCCAGGAAATAAGAAATGCCGTTTTTCAAGGGAAGGCGATAGAACTTGTGAAAGAGATGGCACATAATAATTGGTTCAAAAAGGTTACCAGGAATAAGATACCAACAAAGAGAATGCAGGATCAGGATTTCGTAACCCGCTTTATGGCTTTCTATTTGTTGGGATATGAAAATTATAAGCCGGACTTGGACAATTTCATGAACACCTGCCTTGAAAAAATAAAAGTAGGGGAAATATCAGATGATACCATAGCAACAATGAAGGAAGACTTCTCACAATCTATGATATTGGCTGAAAAGATATTCGGGAATGATGCTTTTCGTAAAAGAGAATCTGAATCTGATAAAAAAAGACCTATTAATAAAGCTTATTTTGAGGTGATTGCTGTCTCTTTTGCCTATCTTTCAAAAATAGACAGTAACAGATTGGTTGCAAATAAGGATTATTTTAAAAGATTACTTATGGATGAAATGAGAAATAACAAATCTTATAATAATTCTTTTTCCGGTGGTACCGGAAAAAGAGAAAGCGTAAAATTACGTTTCTCCAAATTTAATGAGATAATAGGAAAAGCATTGGAACAAAATAATTAGAAGTTCTTTTATATGATAACCAAATTAGAGATTTCAAACTTTAAATCACATAAACATACTTTTATCCATCTTGGTCACTTGACTGTTCTTACAGGTATTAACGGTTGTGGGAAGACCAGTGTTATACAAAGTTTACTCCTGCTCAGACAGTCTTTTCTTAAAAACAGACTTGCTTTGGGCTTGGATTTGAATCAGCCGCTATGCAATATAGGTATAGCAGATGATGCTTTGTATCAGTTAGCTGAAAATGGAATCATATCATTTGTATTTTCTACGGATAATAATGATAAGTATACTTTTGAATTTGATGCTGAAAAAGGACTTAACGATTCATTTATCAGAAAACATAAATACAATGAAGCAGCGAGCCAGATAGAAAAACTGGGCAGCATATCCTTGTTTAACAATGATTTTCAATATATAAGTGCTTCAAGATGGGGAGGTAGAAGTATTTTCCCGAAAGAGTCTTTTGCGGTAGAAGTGCAGAAGCAAATCTCGCAGGCTGAGGGGCAGGGAGAGCTTGTTGCACACTTCCTTTATAAATATGGCAGTGATAATGTCTTGAATTATTATGATACTGATGAACAGGATTTAAGTCTGTTGGCCCAGGTGGTTTATTGGGAACAGAAAATCAGTCCTAATGTCACTATAAATGTTGAGGCTGGTAGGGATAATAACTCTTTTACAATAGGATACGGTTTTGACGGTGAGAATGAACAAACAAAACCTATTCGTGATTTGCGTGCGGAAAACATAGGATTCGGAATATCTTATACACTGCCTGTAATTGTTGCGATATTATCAGCCAGACCTGGGGCTTTGGTTATTATTGAAAATCCAGAAGCCCATCTGCATCCACAAGGACAGTCTGAACTGGCAAGATTGATATCCAAGGCTGCCAGTTTCGGGATTCAGGTTATCGTTGAGACTCATAGTGATCATATTATAAATGGTATTCAGATAGCTTGCAAGGAACATGGTGAGAATGCAGAAAAAGGAATAGATAACCATTTTGTCCGGGTATATTCTTTCTATAGTAAAGTAAAGCATATATCTCAAATAGAAGAGATAGTAATTAAGTCTGACGGGTTGTTGGAATTGCAGCCGAAGGGTTTTTTTGATCAGGCGGAAAATGATATGTATAAATTGTACAATAGTTGAGTCATGATTAATATCTATTTTCATGTCATAGATCAGGAAACGAACTCCATCCTGAAAATCCTGAGAAATTTGAGAAACCGGAATATCAAACTATGGTTTAACAAATCGGATAATAAGGAAGCAATAAATTTTATTAAGGATAAAAGTCTTATTGAATATAAAGATATTGATAATGAGATAATTTGTTATCAGTGGAATATTTTGGATACGGCAATAGTTCCTTTGTACAATAATGACGGTTTGTTTCATCTGGTATCCCGATATACATCAGATAAAACGGATTTTGTATGCATTGATAGTAAAGAATATGCAAAGAACCAATTGGTGTTATTCCAAGATGCAATACATAAAACGGAATACCCAAAGGAACTGATAAAAATTCCTTGTTATAAGGATTGGGACAGTCTTTTGCTCTACTTGAGGGATAAAGGGCTATTTACCTTTTCTTTAAAAGATACGAAAAGGTTTCAAAAATGTGCTAATATTGATCCTGTTCAAGGAGCGAGTGTTTACAAAGAACTAGCCACAGGATATTATTGGTATATGGATAATTTCCATAAAACACATTATGAGGTCTTTGATTCTTTTGGGAAAAAGCATCTTGGCGAGGCTAGTCTTGATGGTATTATAGATAAGGGGAAAGCGGATAAAGGCAAACATTCTATATTATAAGTTATCAAATGAAATTCAAGTTCAAGATACAGCAATATCAGACCGATGCCGTAGAAAATACGGTGGCGGTATTTCGTGGGCAACCGTCACATACTTTATCGACTTATCGCAGGGACTTGGGTACCTATCAGAACCAACGGATCATATACAAGGAGGAAGAGGCCGGTTACGGCAACCACCGTTTGGAATTGGACAAGCAGACGATACTCCGAAATATCCGCTCAATACAGAATTTATACGATATAGTCCCTTCGGAAACACTGTCCAAGGGAGTGGCACCGGTAAATCTGGATATAGAGATGGAAACCGGTACAGGTAAGACCTATGTCTATATCAAGACGATGTTTGAGCTGAACAAACAATATGGATGGAGTAAATTTATTGTGGTGGTACCCAGTATAGCCATTCGTGAGGGCGTAGCTAAGAGTTTTACTATGCTGGAAGAGCACTTTATGGAACTTTACGCCAAGAAAGCCCGGTGGTTTGTTTACGATAGCAGCAATCTGCAACAGTTGGACAGCTTTTCGTCAGATTCGGGATTGTGTGTGATGATTATCAATACGCAGGCCTTTGCTGCCTCTATGAAAGAGGGTGGCCGTAGTAAGGAGAGCCGTATTATATATTCCAAGCGCGATGAGTTTGGAAGCCGCCGTCCGATTGATGTGATAGCGGTCAACAATCCTATTGTCATTATGGACGAGCCACAGAAGATGGAGGGTGATGCCACTCAGGCTGGTATCAAACGATTCAATCCGCTGTTTGTGTTGAATTATTCGGCTACGCACAAAACCAAGCACGACACAGTCTATGCGCTCGATGCGTTGGATGCCTACCGTCAGCAACTGGTAAAACGCATTCATGTAAAGGGCTTTGAGTTGAAGAACTTGCGAGGTACAAGCGGTTATATGTATCTTGACAGTATTGAACTATCACCCAAACGGCCGCCTATGGCTCGCATTGAAATCGAAACTAAAACGGCATCGGGTACTATCGTACGAAAGACTAAAACTTTCGGTACGGGTGACAGCCTGCGTGAGGAATCGGGATTGGCCGAATATGAAGGGTTCACCCTGTCTGAAATCAACGCCAAAGGTTATGTTACATTCCTGAATGGCGTTACGCTGCGACGGGGAGAGGTAACCGGAGATACGAATGAGTTAACGATGCAGCGCGTACAGATAAGGGAAACTATCAAATCGCACTTTGAGAAAGAACGGCAATTGTTCAAGCGGGGTATCAAGTGTCTGTCGCTTTTCTTCATTGACGAGGTTGCCAAATATAAAAGTTACGACGAAGAGGGAAATGAAGTGAAGGGTGTGTTCCAAAAGATATTTGAAGAAGAGTATGCACGCCTGGTAAGTGAAGAGTTCCACATTTGGGACGAGGATTACAATGAATACCTACGTCGGTTTGTACCCCAAGAGGTACATCGCGGCTATTTCTCGATAGATAAGAAAACAAACCGAGTAATAGATGGAAAGGTAGAGAAAAAGACCGGCCTGTCGGATGACATATCGGCCTATGACCTGATATTGAAGAATAAGGAACGCCTGTTGAGTTTTGACGAACCTACCCGCTTTATCTTCTCACACTCGGCACTGCGTGAGGGATGGGATAACCCGAATGTATTTCAGATTTGTACGCTGCGACACTCTAATTCAACCACAGCCAAACGGCAGGAAGTAGGACGTGGCCTACGCCTTTGTGTGGATAAAAACGGAGTCCGTATGGACAAAGAGTTATTGGGAGATGATGTACATGAGATTAACAAATTGACGGTCATAGCTAATGAAAGCTATGCCGATTTTACCAGTGCATTACAGAAAGAGACCCGCGAGGTACTGCGCGAACGTGCTGCCAAAGCAACTGTGGCTTATTTTACCGGCAAGCAGATAAAGATTGGAGAAGAGCTTCATACCATAGACGAATTGGAAGCAAGTCGTATTATCATCTATTTGGAAGACAATGGCTATATTGACGAAGATAAGCATATCACACCTGAATATCGAGAGGCTATAGCCAGCGGCAACGTAGCGCCATTGCCACCAAAATTACAACCGATAGCCGAGGGAGTTACCCGACTGATTAATTCCATATTTGATCCGAAAGCTCTTGATGATATGGTGGTGGAAGAGAAAACCACTATCCGGGAAAATCAGTTGAATGAGAATTTTGGCAGAGAAGAATTCCAGGCATTATGGAAAGAAATCAATCATCAATATGTTTACACGGTAAGCTATGACAGCGAAGAACTAATTGAGAATGCAATTTTGCATATCAATGCAGAACTGGATGTAAAACAGCTTCGTTATATTATGGTTGAAGGGACGCAGGATGAAAAACAGGTTACAGAATTTGGCGGCACCCAGTCACAATCGCATCTGTTGACCGACGTATGTACCTCGACGGTTCGTTACGATTTGGTAGGTGATATTGCCAAGGGGGCAAACCTCACGCGTCGAACAGTTGTGAAGATACTGCAAGGTATCAAAGAGAGCAAGTTATATTTGTTTAAAAATAATCCCGAGGAATTTATCCGGAAAGTTATCAGCATCATCAAGGAACAGAAGTCCACGATGATTGTAGAAACAATTCACTATAACATGACCGAGGGAAAATACGACAGCAATATCTTTACGGTAAAGAGTAAAATGGACTTTGACAAGGCTTATGAAGCGAAGAAACATATAACTGACTATGTATTCAGTGACAGCAAGGGAGAACGACAATTTGCCCATGATCTTGATGAAGCCAAGGAGGTTGTAGTATATGCCAAGCTGCCGCGGACCTTCCAGATACCGACACCTGTTGGAAATTATGCACCGGACTGGGCTATTGCCATGGAGGTAGATGGAATAAAGCATATTTTTTTTATTGCCGAGACTAAGGGGTCGATGGGCTCTATGGAGATGGAGATAAGGGGTATAGAAAAAGCAAAGATAGAGTGTGCCGAGAAGTTGTATAACTCAATCTCTACAGCCAAGGTAAAGTATCATAAAGTAACTTCATATAGTGACTTGTTGGACGAAATGGGTAAAGAGTGTTAATGCAGCCAAGCAAGAATAGCCGAAAGCAATTTTATTTGCAATCTTTTATAATACTTAGTTAAATTTCCATCTAATCCATTAAAAACAAACGAGCCAGTTAGCATAGCTTAGTATAACTGAATAGGATAATTTCACCCAGATGGAGCATTACTCCGACAGTTCGGAGCAATGATTCCGACAGTTTTTTTGAACGTAAGTTTGACCGGAGGGAGTTGAAATGGAGACTCAGAACATGTAGAAAAATGTAGCTGATGAAGTTGAAAAGGTAACTATCCGGAAAATCCGGATAGTTAATTGCAAAAAACGGGGTAGACTGTTACAGCAAAACGGCGATGCTGTTATTTCAGAGAAAAGATCTCATACTAAAGAGCATTAGATTCAACCATTTGAAAACAATATAAATTGTTATGACTCCCTGAGCAAACATAGATAAAGATTACGCCTTTTGGATTGAAGAACTCAGCTAGAGGTACTAACATAGCCGGATAAAGGCGGCAACTCATGTAAATAGTGAAATGCTGCAATTTTACTGGTGCTGGGAAAAGATATTGTGACGCTTCATGCGGAGAGCCGATGGGGAGAAAAATTCCTTGCAAATTTAAGTTCGGATTTGCGTACCAAACTTCCGTGGTAAAGGGACTTTCGGAAACAAGTATCGGATACGCCAAAAGATTTTATTTGATTTATAATGAACGGGATACAATTCACCCCCAAGTTGGGGGTGAATCCAGAACAGTGATTTGGCACATTCCTAGGGAATACTACAAACATATCATAGGCATAATATTCTATTTGATTTAGAATAAACAGCTTACAATCCACCCACAAATTGTGGGTGAATTACAGGATAGTGCAATTAGTGTCGACATAAATCAAGCGTATGGGAGATTATATGCAATCAGAAAAAGGAAGACAGATAGCCCTTTAGAACAGAATATCAGAAAATCCTCCAATAAATCACGCACATTTCCGACCTTTAGAACATTTTATAAGTTGATTAGGTGGCAAAAAGAAGGACAAAATATCAGACCTTTGTAAAAATGAACACTAAACATCGGAATATGAAAAAATTACTGTTGCTTCCGGCCATCCTTTGTCTGACAAACGGATGCACCGAAAAACCTGCGGAGACATTCACTGCATATTCCGGAGCATACCCGTTCACTTTCCG
>UMAQ01020198.1_pt1 | contig 32256 bp, 25 predicted proteins | sample 1963751 | NCBI WGS metagenome assembly UMAQ01 (sample SAMEA4835920, study PRJEB28245) | human gut metagenome | biome: gut microbiome; material: fecal sample | place: Denmark | collected 2008
TCACATCCTTCAGGTAATGAATGTCATGCACACTTAGTTGTGCATACGATATTTGTCTATTAAAAAGTTTGGTCACCTTTAATTTACTAAATATCAACAATATGCACAACTTTTTAAACATAAATCTTTTATAATTTAATTCCGCCAATAGGTAATCTATAAGATTTTTACTTTCGCAGTCCCATTTTGAAACAGCTCAAAGTGCCTAGCGCAAAATGTATACAGCCACTTGCCTTCACACCCGTCCAGCAATAAAAAAGTGAGGGCTACCCCTATCACTAGGAATAGCCCTCCAATGATTCTTTAAGAGAGAAATTAATAGAGAAAATTATTATTATTCATGATAACCAAACGGAGTTTCCTGATTGGTTACAACGATTACATTCTTCGTATTGCCAACTTCAGTCAGCGTCATCTTTGTTGGATTTACCGGATTGTCAGCAGTAACTGTAAATGTAACACCACCGTTCAGGTATGCAATCGGACGAACCACAGTGTTAAATCCGGCATTCCACAAATCAAGTCCTGTCTGGTCACAGTTACCAGGCAAGTTCAGGTTAATCTGATTGTCAGACAAAACAGTCGTTTCCAAAAGCATTACTCCATAATAAGGTCCATAAGCAATGTTTACAGCATTATCTGCATAGAAATAACTACCAAGAATCAAATAATCCAAAGAATTATTACCCGAAATATTGCTGCTCATCTTCTCCAATCCAGAAGTCACATAACTCTGTCCGTATGAACTCATACCGTCGTAAGTAACAAACCACGGACCACCGTTGGCAAATAACAATGCCGGAGGAGTAGTTTCACCGCTCAATACAGCTTTTCCATCTTCAGACTTCCAAGTACCAGAAGCACTATCGTAAACCAATTTCGATACTTCCATTCCACCCAGTGTAATCGGGCTGTAGAATTCCATACCTTCCTTGGTCTGAATGTATGAAAAGACCTCTGTTACATTCTCACCGTCAACTTCATGCGAGATAGCCAGTGTTCGATATGATTTTGTTACGTCATATTTCTCACCATCAGCAGCATAAGAGAAAAGTACATAATTTACTTTTTGCTCAGCTTCCTCGATATCAGTGAGATATGCCTCCCAAGTTTCATTTTCCGGCATCGGAGTCATGGTAATGGTATTACCAGTCTTTTTACCTTTCAATACAACCTGTTCCGGAGTGGCCGACTGAATAGTAAATTCATAGTCACCTTCCATACCGAGTCCTGTAGCACCTACACCCGAGGCCGGATCAGAGAAGAAGTGGAAAATTTCATTATAAGTATCTACAGTCAGTGTAGGACCAGCCTGTTCTTTCAAACGGTAGAGACTTGTCGATTTAGCACTGGGATCAGTGATATCAGCACTGACCGTAACTTCACCTTCTGCAGTAAACGACATCAGCACGTTGTATCCGCCAAAACTCTGCTGAGAAGAAGGATAATATTTCATCAACCATCCGTTCGGTGCCTCAATCAAAATTTTCTGGGCGTTTTCCATTGCTTCCTCCACACGGTTCGAAGCCGATTCACCGAACAAGTTTTCCGTTTCTGAAGTACAGCCCGCCAGCAAGAACGAACTGATCAGAGTAAAAATATATAATAACTTTTTCATACTCATTCCGTTTTTATCATTTTAATGTTGTCCAATCCATTTCCAGTATATGCGACTGGCGTTCCTGCACTTCTTCATGCAAAGCCTGAATATCAATTCCCCATGAGTCACTCAGATATTCGGTAACCATATCCAGTTTTTCCTGAATCAATGCGCCACCTACTGTTCCGGCCTGGCTCATGATGTTCTGCCATTCAGCGTCCGATTTTACCACGTAGTTTGCAATGGTTTCTACAAAGTCTTCATCCGGTTTGCTGGAACCATAGGCTGTAACAAATCCTTCCTTACGGACATCCGCATCCTTCAGATTCACCCAACCTTCACCCGAATACTTACCCGGAGTAATATCGTTGAAATCGGTAGAATAATTCTTTGTCTGATGCAGGATATGAGCAAACTCATGGTGCATGGTCTTGAAGTACCATTCATTCAACACATCTATATTCGGATTTTCGACATCCAGTCCGTTTACATTGAACAACGTAATCTTCATACCACCTTCCGCAGTACCCAATACAATGGAACCGCTGGCTGCGTTGTATTCCGGTGAACCTACAAAGTGCATAATCTTCGGACAGTAAGTAGGAAGAAACTCTGGAGCAGCCAGTTTGGCATACACTTCCAACCACAGGTATTTCACCATCTGCGCCAGAGCTATCGACTTGTTATAATCGGCTGGTATCACGTTATAGTCCATATCCGATTCGATATCTTCAAAACGATATTTCAAATCGATATTATATGGAGTTGTATAGTTCGTAAGAATCCAGTTATCAAACTCATTGCGCTGAGGAGCCGTCGTATCAAAAATGCTATCAGGCGACAAATCATCTTCGCTGCATGAGGTAGCAGTACACATGGCTACCAATATTAAAAATAAGTATTTTATCTTTTTCATAACAACTATCATTTTAAAGTTCATTTATCGAGGATTAGCCTCCAGACCAGCTTCTATAACATCCTGCGGCAACTGGAATGCGCGACGCGGATCGTCTTTTGTCAATACGATCGGGTCCATACCATCACGGTTATGAGTAATTTCAATACCGTAGCGTTTTACATCCATCCAGCGTGAACCGTCGTGAATAGTTTCGATACGGCGCATCTGCAACACACAGTGGATCATGTTTTCCTGTTTCTTGTTTACAAACGAGAAGCAAGGATTCAGGTGTTTCTTCACTGTACGCTTGGTTTCATCGGTTACAGGTATCGGTGTATATCCCACACCTTCATAGAAGTCTACAATTTTATCTTCTGTCAGTGTTTCCGGATATCCGTATCTTCCGTCACCCTTCTGCGACTCCAGCCAGTAGTTCATGTATTCTACAGCTGTAGCATAATCGGGCTGAGCCTTCAGAATATTAGCCTCGATGCAGCAAAGCAATGTTTCGTTGGTACTGAACGGAACGATTACAGCGTGACGATAACCGATACCGTTTACCTTATCTGTATACTCAAAATACATGCGATACTTAAAGAAACACAACTTCTGTTCCATACCGTTCAGGCTGGCATAAAACAACGGGTTGTTCCATGGAGCGCCTGCCCACAAAGTTTCTGTTTCAGTCACCGTACGGTTCATACCATAACGTTTTGCCATGTTGTAAGGACCGTAAATATAAGGCCATGAACTGTTGATCGGAGTTATCAGCAAGTTAGCATCTACCGATGCAGAGATATACGCATCACCTCTTTCATCTATTTCAGTGATAGAACCCAGATCGGCCTGCAGCTGGCGCAGTGATCTTGCCGGATTTGTACCCAAAACAGCCTTACCATATTCCAGCACCTTTTCATAGTTTGACTTATCTTCTTTTACATAGAACAGGTAGAAACGTGCGGCAAAAGCATTGGCAGCCTTCTTGTTGAAATGATATTTAGGCACTGAATATAAATTGTCATTAATCAGCGGAAGTCCTTCCAGCAAATCAGCCTCAATATGCTGATAAGTTTCTTCCAGTGTACCTCTGGTATATTCAGGAGCTACTTCTGTTTCCGGTTTCGTAGCGTAAGGAATACCCAATTTTTCCGCAGCGGTAGCCGGATCGTAAGCTTCACAGAAGATATTAGCCAAGACAAAATGTGCATATGCACGGCACAACAGCGCTTCACCTTTCTGAGCGTTCAGCGAAGCCGGATTTCCCATCTGTTCGATAGCCTGCAGTGCATGGTTTGCCGAAGCAATCGCCATATAAAGTCCGTTCCACATTCCCTGCGGAGAGTCCTGACTCGTATCTGTCTTGATATCACTCCACAGATAGGCATCCTGTTCCTGCTGGAACTCAAAGCCATACATTTCACCGTTGTCAGCCGTATTGTCCGAAGCCTGCTCAAACATCATTATCGGATAATAGTTAGGATAAGCCGAAACCAGCAGACTGGTAACCTTCGACTCCGTATCAATTTCTGCACGATTATCTGGCACTGTATCAAGGAAATCGCTACACGAAGCGAAAGCCCACGCCATCAATAAAGCAGCACTGTATGTTTTTATATTTTTCATCATAATTTTCTCTTTTAAATCAAATTAAATACCCAATCTCAAAGTCAAAGTAAACTGCTTAGGAACAGGAGCAGCCACACCACCGGTGTTGAAGAATTCCGGATCCTGACCGTTCAGCTTCTTGTCGGCATAAATCAGGAACAGGTTGGTTGCCTGAAGTTTCAGTGACAGGTTGCTCAGTTTCATACGGCTGGCCAGTGATTTCGGGAAATCATAGTTCAGTGAAATTTCCTTCATACGGATGAAGTCACCTTTGGCAATACGTTCTGTAGAGTAGTTGTATGCATTGTATGCGCGGCTCAACTGAGAATCCTGACGGTTCATACGTGTATCGGCGATAACCGGTATGTTGGTAATATTTTCGTCACCCGGCTTAGTCCAGCGGTTTACAAACTCTTTCGGTGTTGCATCCAAGTCAGTATATTTATTGCTGAATACCGGATCCAGACGGATTACATTTCCGAATGAGTAAGTGATAAATACATTCAACTTAAAGTTCTTGTAGGTAAATACGTTACCGAAACTACCGGTAATAGTCGGATCGGTCGGACCTTCGTAAACCAGATGATCTTTAACGTTACGTTCCTGGAAGTTGATGTCACTTACAGTCACTTCACCTTTTTCATTGATGAATGTCGGGAGACCTTGTCCGTTCAGTCCCTGGAAGTCCATAGAGAACAGTGAACGTACCGGATAACCTTCCAGAGCAAAACCTGTACCTGCAATCAGGTCGATAACACGTGAGTTAGCATCCAGTTCTGTAACTTCGTTCTTCGCGTTAGAGAAGATAAAGTCGGTATTCCATTTGAAGTCGCGTGTTACAATGTTTCTTGTAGACAATGTAAATTCCACACCGTGTGACTTCATGCTGGCAACATTGGCATATTTTGAAATCTGTCCGCCTACACCCATTGTATTGATGATACCGATCAAGTCGTAGTTGTTACGCTTGTACCAGTCCATAGCCAGATTGATGCGGTTATCCAGGAAACCGATTTCAGCACCGACATTCAACTCATGTTTCTTTTCGTAAGTCAGCTCACTGTTTTCCAGTTCTGTAATCTGAAGTCCGGATTCACTTACACTGGCAAACGGGCGGTAAGAGTTATAACTGTTGACGATTACGCGTGAGTTAGAAACCTCAGCCGGACCACGGTCGGCAGTCAGTGAGTAAGAAGCCTTCAGAGTCAGGTTAGACAAGGCCGGTCTCAGGTTTTCGAACCAGCTTTCTTCGTGTGCGTTCCATGCACCCGAAACGTTCCATGTAGGAAGCCAGCGTGCCGAACGGCTCTTACCCAGCTTGTTAGAACCTTCATAACGGACTGTACCGTTTATTGTATATTTACCTTTCCATGAATAAGTAGCTGTACCGAAGAAAGCCACGTCACGAGAGCGGGTTGTAGACACACCGTAGTAAGCAGCATTTTCCTCATTACCCTGTTTGAAGTACAAATAGTCGTAAGAAGGAAGCATACCCATATCATACTGCAAACCTACACCCTGGAACCAAGTCTGTGTACGGTCGGTAGCGTTCAACTCCATACCACCGAAGAAGTTGAAGATATGGTTTTCATTAAATACGTCATTGTAGCTGGCAGTAGCACGGAAGTCGTAGCTGTTCATGCCATATTTAGTTTCACGGTAGAAACCTCCCACCGGAAGAACCGATACCGGCAATGCATTCGATACATCCGGGTCAGTATACAACCACGGGTTAGCGTCACGGATAGTAGCATCATCCATTGCACGGTAAGCCCATGCCTGGTTAGAATAGTCAGTAATCTTGTGAGCCTGAGTAGTAGTAGAATACTTGTAAGCACCCAGCACACTCAGTTCTACCTTATTGATAGGTTTATATTTAAACTCACCCTGGAATTTCATATCTACTACATCCAGGTCCATATAGTTATTGTCCAGTTCATGCAAGATATTGAACGGCGCATAGTTACGTACGTAGTATTCATTCGGGTCGAGTGCACGTGAAGTATTCAGCGCGTAAGAATACGGGTTGATATCGAAGTCACGTTTTACTTCACCACTTACAGGGTCCAGATTTGAGCTCAACGAACCCGGCGCACGCTGTTTACGGTAAGAAGCGTTACCGATCAGGTTCAGTGAAACTTTCTTCGAAATATTATACAGTGCATTCAGGTTGGCAGTGTAACGCTGTACCTTGCTCTGTTTGGTCCATCCCGGGTCGTTCATCACACTCAGTGAAGTATAGTACGAAGCCTTTTCAGTACCACTTGTCATACTGATTGCATGGTTCTGCGAAATGCTGTTGTTGAACAAAACATCAAACCAGTCTGTATTTCTGTATTCAGCCTCACGCAGATAAGCATTTCTTGCTTCCGGAGTGTTTGGCATGCCAAATCTTGTGTTTTTTGCGTCGTAACTGTTGATCAAATGATACATCTTACCATATACACCACTGTTAGAAGCACGGTATACATCGGCAAATGTCAGGTAACCGTTGCTTTCCAGTGTCTTGTATACGTCCATCTGTTCCTGAGAGTTCATGATGTTGAAGTTACGGTAGTTCGGTTTCAGACGCATGGTGAATTCACCTGTATAGCTGATCTTGTTAGAACCTGCCTTACCTTTCTTGGTAGTAACGACAATCACACCTGCCATGGCACGAGCACCATAGATAGAAGTAGCCGAACCATCCTTCAGAATCTGGAAGCTTTCGATATCGTCAGCATTCAAACCAGAGATAGCCGAACTGATCAGTGTAACGGCATCACCCGAAGACAAATCGTCAGCACCTACTTCCGTTACATCCTCCATGATGACACCATCTACTACCCACAACGGTTTAGAGCTACCGTAGATAGATGTGGCACCACGTACACGGATTTTCGGAGCTGTACCGAAAGTACCTGATACGTTCTGAACCGATACACCGGCTGCACGTCCTTCCAGGGCACGGCTGATTTCCGGCACACCGTCAAGTTTAGAGTCTTCGGCAGATATTTTTGTTGACGCACCTGTAAATAATCGCTTGTCCATACGCTGCATACCGGTAACTACGACTTCATCCAGCACTTCTGTATCCGATTCCAGTACCACCTTCATATTATTTTTGGCAGCTACTGTCTGCGATTTCATACCGATATAGCTGATTTCAAGTTTATCCCCCTTGTTAACTTTCAGTATAAACTTTCCGTCGATATCCGTAATTGTACCATTAGAAGTTCCCTTAACCAAAATAGAAGCTCCCACGACAGGCATGTCATCCTCCGCAGACACCACGACACCTGTCACTTGTACAGCCTGAGCTATCGCCAGACTTATGCCTATTAACAAAAAGGCACAAAAAAGTGTAATTCGCTTTTCCATATTCTAATAAAATTTTAATAACGGACGCAAATATACATATCATTTCATTAAAAAACAAAAAATTAAAGCAAAATACATAAATATTCTTGCATATTCTATAAATTATCAAATAGACAGTTTCAGCTTTATTTTTTACTATAAATACCAATATTTTACTAACACATTGAACATTTTTATACCCTCTTCGAGAATCTATGGATAAAACCATATAAGAACAAACAATAACAAATATTTAAAAAATAAGGGACTCCTCAAAAGAGTCCCTTAATACAAATTACTATAAACCAAAGATTTATATAAATGTTAAAATTTAATAACACACATATTTATTTTACATATTACATTTTGATAGCTTTTTAACACAAAAACATATCATCACAACACTGTACATAAATTTTCTTATAATTCCGTCCCAACATCAAAGCAGGGACACACCTTCGTCCACTCTTCCGGTTCTATCACCCCGTCACCGTCCAGGTCCGGACTCAGGTCGCGATGTCCTACTATCCGGCGTGTCTGGAAGTCCATGGCAAGCACTCTCACCAGCACCCTGAGCGAACGCTTCTGAAGTTCCGTACGTGTATCGGCAGGACGTCCCTGCTCGTCCAGTCCTCCTTCGTAGCACACACCGATACTGTGCCGGTTGTATCCTTTGGCATGCGCTCCGGGGCGGTCTACCGGACGCATCGTACATATTTCTCCGTCGCGCCTTACATAATAATGATACCCGCATCCGTCGAACCCGCGCTGCCGGTGCATTTCATCCAGCTGGCGGGGCGAGAGCGGAACATCCGCTCTCGTTGCCGAACAATGAATGACAATCATGTCAATCTTTCTCATCACATCCTCCTTTCTTTCCGGTCAGTATGCAATACAGACACTTGATTATCCTGATCAGAATCCATTTTACCTTTCCAGTCATACATTCCTCCTTGTTTTTTATATTTCACATCTGTCCGCATCTCCCTTCCGGAGTCTTACTCCTCTTTTTTAGGCTTTACCGGCACACGTTCGTAGCTCAGCGAATTCAGAATGTCCGACAGATCGGCTCCCGGACGGAAGTTGATATGCGCCTTCTTTATCAGTCCGGTGTGATATTCTTCCTCCGTGACACTACCCTCACCGTTCAGACCGATCTGAAACGAACCCAGGTCGCCCAGACGCACGATTTCTCCGGCACACAGACCGTCACGCATCACCGTACCCAGCGAAATCAGCACCGCCATCGTATCGGCACGTGTCACCGTACACATCTGCTGAATACGGTCCGCCATTTCACGGATTCCCATCTCGCCGCGTGCCTGTGCCAGGGCATAATATTTGGCACTACCTTCCAGATCATTAGGTTTCTTTCTTGCTACTACCGAATAAGTCACTGCTCTTTCCATAATCTTTTTACTTTTTAAATGATTAAAACGAATACCTGTTGAAAGCTTTCAATCTCTTTTCTGTATCACAAAGATACATAGCCAGTTCCGGGCAGTGTCCGTCACCGTCCGCTTACAGGATTGCATTGTTACGATAAAAATAAAAAAAACACAGGCCGTACAGTTCGACGCCTGCCGGTAGAGAACCGTCTGCGTAAATGCTGTACAGCCTGTGGAACCTCTCTGCTACCTCACCTGTCAGTTGGCGCGGCTCAGTTTGATATTGTCGATAAACCAGCGGCGATATACACTGCTGCCCGAAGTAGCGGCAGTTTCACCCCATGCATCCGACTTGATGGTGATGCGTGTATCTTTCGTGATGGAAACACCCTCCAGCACCACATCGGCATGCAGCCATTCCAGTTTGTCTACCTCATTCACAAAGTTATGTCCTATCGGATCCAGTTCGACTGTCTCGCTGCCGTTGGTCACGGTGATGATCAGCTGTACCGGGTCGAACTTTCTCGTACCGCCCACCATCGGCGCCCAGTCGAACGAAAGCATCACCTTCTCGCCTGACGGTATGCCGTCTACAGCCGGCAGTGTCAGTCCTGCCTGATAGTCTGCCTTACCGAACTTCAGGTAACATTTCTGCAGGTAGATAGAAGCACCGCGACTTTCTTCCAGTCCGTATCCGTGAGCCAGCAACGCTTCGGCAGCCGTCTGTCCCTCGTCGTTCTTCGCACTGTAAATCTGCGGAGCAGTACCCGATCCGTCGTTTTCCACTGTCTGTCCGGCGCCACTGTTCTCTGCCCAGGGCAACAGCCACTCAAAGTCTTCCGAGAAATAGATCACCTCTACCACACCCTTGTCTTCGATGCGTGCAGCCTGTATGCGCAGTGCAGGAGCAGCCACTCCGTCGAAGTAGCCGTACACCGTCACCTTGTGACCGTTCAGGACTGCCAGATTCAAGCTTTCGGGCGCGTCGATGATAGACACCGAGTTCACCGCACCGTCTATCGTCACATTGTTACCGCTCAGCACACCGCTTGCCGAAATCCATTCACGGCTATCCGATGTGTAACTGTCCACTTCGGCAGTCACGTCGTGAGCTTCCGGATAATCGATATTATTGCCTTCCGATACCACACGTACCTCGTCGCATACCACGTAAGGCAAGGCGTGTGCATCTGTGCCTTTCGAACCTTTCACCGCTACCTTGTCGCCCACGTTCACGGCAGTTGCAGTTTGCAGGAACATGTTTACAGCGTACTGTGCGTCGGTTACGATGCAGCCCGAAGTCGTCACCGCCGTAACCAGTGCTTCCGGAACCGAAACCACCGTTTCATCTTCCAGTGCCGGCAGTTCGTCCACTGTATACTCCTGACAGTCGCGGTACTTGTCGCCATCCTGCGAAACCACTACCTCCGCACGGCTTGCCAGCGTACAACCCTTGAATACGATTGTCGCCTTGCGCGGATTATCCTCCGCCCCGTCGCGCATGTTGTCAGTTACCGATACCGTCACATCCGTCGTACCGTTTCCTGTGGCAGGAGTCACCGTAATCCATTCGGGCAAATCCTCCATCACCCAGTCGGCATCCGCATACACGGTAATCGTTTTCGGCTGTGCCCCTTCAGCCTCAAAGTCCAGGGCACTGGCACTTGCCAGTACGGCTTTCGAAAGCGTATTCTCCTCTTCGCTGCAACTGCCCAGAAGCGTTGCCGAGAGAAACAGCACCGAAGCCATGATATAATTGATCAGTTTCATATGTTTTACAGAGTTAATTTGTTTGTTTTGCAGTTGAAGGATCTTTCCAGAAAATCCCTGTTTCACCCCCGAAAAACCTGCTGATATTTCAAGAGAGAGATTATTTATTTCATTTCTCCGAAAAACCAGCAGATGTTTCAAGAGAGAGATTATTTATTCCATTCTCCGAAAAACCTGCTGATATTTCAAGAGAGAGATTATTTATTCCATTCCCGAAAAACCAGCTGATATTTCGAGAGATACATTATTTATTTCATTCCCGAAAAACCAGCTGATATTTCAAGAGATACATTATATTATTTCACCTCTAGAAAACCTGCTGATATTTCAAGAGAGAGATTATTTATTTCATTTTTCCGAAAAACCTGCTGATGTTTCAAGAGATAAATTATTTATTTCATTCCCGAAAAACCAGCTGATGTTTCGAGAGATACATTATATTATTTCACCTCCAGAAAACCAGCTGATGTTTCAAGAGAGATTAGCTGTTTTGTTTCAGAACAGAAGCTGAAGTTTAGAAACCCAGTCCATCGCTCCATCCCGGATTCTGTGTCAGATTCGGGTTCAGCGAACGTTCGTTGATAGGAATCGGGTACAGATAGTCACGCTCCTCATTGAAACCGTTGCGCACGATATTCTTGTGAGAGTACACATACCCGCTGTTGCTTCCTGTCAGCAGAATATCCTTGCCGATTTCGTACACAAGTACCCCGCTGCCGGCTTCCGGTTTCGCAGTACCTTTATTATATAAGATCACATCCGGATTACCGTCGCCGCTCAGGTCGTATTCACCCGCACCGGCGAAATACATACCGTAGATATCCTGATCGATGCAGGCTCCGGCTTTCCAGCGCACCAGGTCGTCGAAGCGGAAACCTTCCTGATTCAATTCAACGGCACGCTCACGGCGGATTTCCAGAATCACCCCCTTGTTGCTTCCCGATACGTTGGGATAACCCGTTTCCTTAGCCGACAGATAACGGTCCGGATTGGCATTGGCAGCAGCCATGTTCAGGTGCGCGTCGTTCATACCTACACGGTCACGCAACAGGTTCACAGAGATATCCAGATCCTCCTGAGTCAGCGTACCCAGTTCCGCCTTTGCCTCGGCATAGTTCAGCAGCACTTCAGCATAGCGGTACACAGGCAAGTCGTTCGTATTGCGGTCGTTGCGGTCTACCTGTCCGCCGGAAGCAGTCGGTTCCTGCACGAACTTGATCGGCTGGTAGCCAGTCACAGTAACCGAAAGGTCGGGAGGAAGCACCGTTGTTTCCCCGATACGGGTATATCCCGGTGTACGGATGCTCTGAGCCAGACGCGGGTCGCGGTCCTTTGTTTCCTCCAGGAAGCTCATTTCCTGCCATCCCGGCTGGTCGGTAAAGCGGCTTCCGTCCTTCATCAGATACATATTCACCATCTTGCGTGTCAGTCCCGGACGTCCCTGAGTAGGAACCAGCGTATGTCCGTTGGCATTGTGATGGATAGCCAAACTGTAGTCGAACTTGATAGCCAGGATATATTCATCCGGATTCGCATCCTCGGCAGCGAAGAGATTCAGGTAGTCCGATTCCGGATGTCCGGTAGAGTACAACTTGTACGGACCATCATTGATAATCTCGCCGGCAGCTTTGGCAGCCAGATCCAGGTAATACGTATAATCGTTGCCCTCCAGCTTCAGGCCGTGATACTTGCGGTACGTACCTTCGTACAGACAGAACTGTGCCTTCAGCGCCAGTGCCGCCCAGCGGTTCACACGGAACGGACTGCTCGACTCTTCCTCGCGTGTAGGAAGATTATCGATGGCATAGTCGATATCCTCTATCATCTTGGTCATCACCAGCTCACGCGAGTCACGCGGCTTGTACAGTGCCTCGTCGGCAGAACCCAGTTCCACATCGTACCAGGGCACATCGCCGAAGCGTTTGACTTTCTCGAAATAGAAGAACGCACGGAAGAAGCGGGTCAGTGCCGTATATTTCACCACCGCATTCTCGTCGCTGCACTGATTCACATACGCCAGCAGGGTATTCATCTTGCGCAGGTCGGTCCATGTCCATCCCCCGCCCGAAGCAGGCACGGTACGGTTGTTTCCGCCCAGCATCTCGTCGGAAAGATTCTGCTGCACGTACAGGTCACTCTGGTCGTCGAAAGGGCTCTTGTCCAGCAGGTTGTTGTAAAACGAGTTACTGAAAAGCTGCAAGTCGCTCTCTGTCTTGAAATAGTCGTCCTGCGATATCTCGCTTTTAGGAGTCAGGTCGAGCAAACCGTCACACGAAGTCAACCCCATTGTCAGTACCAGTGCTGTAAATATATATTTTTTCATACGAATCTGTTCTTGGTTGTTTTATTCAATGAATTTTCGTTTAGAAAGTGATGTCTACACCAAACAGCAGCGTCTTCTGCCACGGATAGAAACTTTCGTTGTACGTATCGTTGCTGCGGCTGATGGCTCCTTCCGGATCCACGTATTTGGTAATCTTCTTCAGCGGCGACCAGTAGCAGAGGTTCTCGCCCGAGAAGTAGAAACGTGCCTGACCGATACCGATTTTCTTTGTCAGGTTCACCGGAATGGTATATCCTACGGTCAGGTTCTTCAGACGCATGTAGCGGATGTTCTGCAAATAGCGGTCGTTCACCTTGCTCAGCGGACCGGAAGTCGACGAGTATGCCATCGGACGCGGGAAGTAAGCATCCGTATTGTCTTCGGCCCACACCTTGTCCATGAAATCCTTCTGCAGGAAGGTCTGGTAAGGATAAGAGAACGAACCCCAGAACGACATCATGTGTCCGTGAGGATACCAGTAGTGGTTACCTGTTCCCTGGAAGAACACCGATACATCGAATCCGCACCAGCGAACACTGGCATTGATACCATACGACAGGCTGGGCAGTGAGTTACCCAATACCTTGCGGTCGCCCGGATCGGCTACATTGTTGCTGCCTATATCCACCATACCGTCACCGTCGAGGTCGACAAACTTCACGTCGCCGGCCTTCCAGCCTCCGGTCAGTCCGTCTACCATGTAACTCAGGTCTACCTCCTTGGCATACGCCTGTGCCTCCTCGTCGGTAGCAAACAGACCGTCGGTCACAAATCCCCAGATTTCTCCGATGCGCATGCCTTCGTAGTAATCCTTGGCAAATGTCTTGTCTTTATTGTCATACTTGGTAATGTAGCTTTTGTAGTTGCTCACGTTGAATCCCAGACTGTATTCCAGCGGACGTCCGGCCAGTTCGAACTGATCTCTCCACGACATTGTCACTTCGTATCCCTTAGTCTGCAAGTCGGCTGTATTCATATCCGGCACACTGGCTCCATATACAGCCGGCAGTTCCACACCGTCTGTCAGCATGTTCAGAGTGTTGCGCACATATCCGTCTACGGTAATGTTCAGGCGGTTCTTCAGCATGGTCAGGTCGAAACCGAAATCCCACTGTTCCGAAGTTTCCCAGGTCAGGTCCGATGCCACCGGCGCACCCAGTGTAGCATATTTCGCCATCGAGCTGCCCTCGCCGAACGTGAAGCCGGCAAAGTCGTTTACCGAAATCAGACGCATGTATGTATAGTAAGAAGAAACATTCTGGTTACCCAGGCTACCGAACGAAGCACGCAGCTTCAGGTTGTCTACATATCCGCTCAGCGGCTTGAAGAACGGTTCTTCCGAGATACGCCATCCCACAGAACCCGAAGGGAAGAATCCCCAGCGGCTTCCGGCAGCAAAACGCGATGTACCGTCGTAGCGTCCGCTCGCCTCAAACAGGTAGCGTCCCTTGTAGTCGTAGTTCACACGGCCGAAGAAACCAGCCAGCGCATATTCGCTCTGTCCGCCGCCCACTTCGGTCAGCACTTCACCCTCGGCATTCTGTCCCACCAGGTCGAGGTCGTCCAGCGAAGTAGAAGTCAGGTTCTGTCCCGCAGCCGAAACATTCTTCAGATACATGCGTTCGTAGTTGAAACCAACCACCCCTGTCACGTGATGTGCTTCGCCGAATGTATCTTCGTAGTTGGCAAAAACGTTTGCCGAATAATAGTTGCGTGTGTTCACCGATTCACTCAGCTTGTTCAGACCGGCTCCGGTAGCATACGACAGCAGCGGTCCGTCCGGATATTCGCGGTAGAACAGGTTGTTCGAACGGTGTGTATTGCGTGTCTGGTACAGACGGTAGGTAAAGTCCCCCGTCAGACTCAGCTGTTTGATCGGTGTGATGACCAGTCGTGTAGTATTCGAGAAGTCGTTCGTGCGGTTCTCGTTGCGGTGCGATCCCTCGCCCAGCATGATATGACGTCCGTTGCCCACCTTATAGTTCAGGTAAGGAGTACTGTACAGCCATGAGCCGTCGGGGTTCTTCATCGGGAAGCATGCCAGCGCGTGACGTCCGCTGTAACCGATGGTATCGTCGATGCTTCCGTTACCCTGAAAAGTATACTGCGAGCCATAGAACGAAGTATTGTTGCTCAGCGTAGCATAGCGGTTGATGGTAAAGTCAATCTTCGAACGCAGGTTATACTTGCGGTAGATATCCGGATTCATGTTCAGGATACCTTTCTGGTAATCGTATGCCCCGCTCACCAGGTATTTCACATCCTTCGTACCCCCGCTCAGCGAGATGCTGTGCTGCTGGGTAGGACGACGGTCGTTGTACATCATGTGCCACCAGTCGTAGTTGCCGTAGTACACCCACTGACGGCGACCGTTTCTTGTATCTTCCACTACCCACGGGCGGTCGGGGTTCTCCGTCTTGTCGTTCACACGAGCCAGCAGCTGCTGCATGTCGTAGTCGGTATAGTCCACGTAGTTCGTGCCGTTCTTCGCACGCCAGAAGGTGTTTACCGTATACACCGACCAGTAACCGGTTGTTTCGTAATCGGTAGTCGTGGTAGGAGCCTGCCATCCCAGACGACCGCTGTAACGCACGGTAGCCTTTCCGTCCTGTGCCGAGCCCGACTTGGTTGTGATCAGAATCACACCGAATGCCGCACGCGCACCGTATACTGCCGCAGCCGACGCATCCTTGATAACCGAGATAGACTCCACGTCGTTCGGGTTCACACGGTCCAGTTCACCCACCGCACCGTCTATCAGCACCAGCGGACTGGCACTGTTGATAGAAGTCGTACCACGCACGTTGATGCTGGGCGAGCTGCCCGGCACACCCGACGAGGTAGTGACATTCAGACCGGCTACCGAACCTTGCAGCATGTTTGCCAGCGACTGAGTCGCACGGTTTTCCAGCTTCTCGCTGCCCACCGTAGCCACGGCTCCCGTCAGGTTCACCTTCTTCTGCGTACCGTAACCGATCACCACCGCCTCATCCAGCATGATGGCATCTTCCTGCATATATACCACAATATTTTTCTGTCCCGGTTTCACCTTTACCTTTTCGGTAAGATAACCCACATAAGAGAAATTCAGAGTAGCCCCACCGGCAGGTATCTGAAGCTCGAAGGCTCCGTCTACATCAGTAATGCTTCCCTGAGTAGTCCCATCGATGACGATAGACACCCCGATAAGCGGTTCCTGCAAGGCATCCAGTACCTTACCCGATACTGTTCTGTTCTGCGCCGACAGCGTAGAAACACTGCCCGTCAGCAACAGCAACAGCAAAAAAACATACGAATTGAAAACTTTCATAAATAAATATTTAGTAAAACATTAAGTAGCTTGTCGGTGCATCCCCGTTCAGCGAGGCAGGTAAGCATCCGTCGAGAACGCCTTCGGACGTTGCATCTGCTCGGTCCATTCGTGTCCGAACTCATCGCGCACGGTGATGGTCAGATCCACGTCGGCATCCGCCGCCTTCACCTTGAAGAAATGCGTAAAGTTTTCGGTAATGAAGCTCGGTGTAGAGCTCAGTGTCGACGAGTTGAAACGCTTCACACTCAGCGCTGCCACATGCAGCGGATCGTAAGCCCATACCTCCTCGGGAGCAAGCTTGTTGCCCTTCTCGTCGGTCACCGTCAGCGTCCAGCGCGGATTCCAGTTCCAGATGTTTATCAGCACCTCATTGTCCTTGTTCACCGGATAAGCATCCACATAGCGCTGGAATTTCGCCTTGACCGAAGCCGGTACACTGGCCGGCATCTGCGGCACATCCGCCATCGAGAAATGCACATTGTTCAGGTCGTAGCTGCGGAACTGGTAATCCTCCGTCCATCCCGTAGCCTTGTATATCCATTCGATGTCCGTTCCGTTCACATCCCATACCGAGTATCCGCCCGGTGTTCCGTCGGGACTGATGTGCACACCCGGAGTAAGGTAGCCCGACCACCACCACGAAGCGCATATCGCACCCGCGTTATGTTCGTACACCTCGCGTCCGCCCGTTACGTCATCCTCCGGAGTCACGTTGAAACTCAGGTGCGTATGTCCGGTCACGAAATGCACCTTGTAGCCGTCCAGCACATCCAGCAGCTGCGTAGTGTTCAGCACATCATGGTCTATCTTGAAACCTTCCGTCTGCGACGGGTAGAACAGCTGTGCGTGCATCACCACTACCAGCGGTGTCGACTTGTCGACATATGCCAGATCCTTCGACAGCCAGCTCAGCTGTTCGGCCGACACACGCTTCTCGTAGTCGCGTGAGGTAGTGCCGTCGTAGTTGCTGCAATCGATGTCATCCAGCACCACGTAGTGCACCTTTCCGATGTTGAACGAATAATATGTCGGAGCGATATAATCCATGAAACGGCTTCCCGCCTCCTCGTCGCTCGTAGCCTTGTAGTCGTAGTCATGATTTCCGATAGTATGGAAAATCTGAAGTCCCTTCACCTGATTGTTGATGGTATTCAGGTACTCAGGCAGCGCATAACTGTTCGAATACCAATACAGGTCCCAGGTCATGTCGCCCAGCGTAATGGCATACATCTTTTCGTGCTGATGCAAGGCACGGTAGCTGTTCAGATCCTCGGTAAAGTCCATAAACTGTCCCAGGTCGCCCGTACGGTTGGCCAGATGCATATCGCCCAGCATAAACACCTTATAGCTATCCTGTCCTTCCACCTCAGTCAGCGAGAAATCTACACGCTCCGTTGTAGCGGCATCCCCCTTCATCACCTGGTAGAACTGAGGCAAGACTCCCTCGGCAGGAACTTCATATCCCGAAGGAACGGAGATAAACACATACCCCCATTTCTTTTCCGACTGAAGCTGGTAGATACCCCGTTCGTCGGTCACGCTCACCTCTACACCGTCCGATACCACAACACCCTGCACCGGACCGTCGGCTGTCGATACCACCCCGTACACCGTCGTTCCGGCATCCGGCGTGAAACCAATTCCCTCTACTATATTAATATAGGTAGTACCAATCTGTTTCTTGCGGTCACCACGCTTGATGAACACCCGGTACGTACCGCTTTCGCATCCGTCGGCAAGCTTTATGGTAAAACAGTTTTCCGAAACACTCACCAGCACACACGTATACGAGATTCCCCCTGTCGATTCCAGAATAATCACATCCGATTCCGCCGGCTTGCTACTCCCGGTCACCTGGAACGTATATTCCCCTCCCTTGGCCACTTCTATCAGCGAAGGGCATTCAAACTGTACCTCGAAGCTGCCTGCCACAGCCTCCGTCATTCCATCGTTGCTGCACGCCATCAGCGGCAAGACAGCAATCAGCAAAAACCAAAGTAAATACGCTGCAAATTTTTTCATTTTATTTTTAAATTGTAAATTTCCCCAACCTGTTCCTTACCTTTTCACTACCAGCTATCTACATGACAGCCAGCACTTTTCAAGCAATTAAAAATCCTTGATTTTCATTGCGCAAAATTAAAGACAGCGTATTTCAAAACAGAAACGCGCATGTGGCAATCCTGTTTCAAAACGATTAAGTTTCCGATGCAGCATACACACAAAAAAACGGGGTGTGAACCACGTCGCGATACCGCAAACGTGAGGTTCACACCCCGTGTCAGTTAAAATAAAATCCTTATCCGACCTTTCCTGTTAACAGTTCTTCTTCCAAAAAAGCAAAAACATACTTAGGACTCTGGTAATAAAATGCAGCCTCCTCATTCATTACTTTCTGATACGTATCCGAGTTAAAAACAAATGAAAGCGCCTGTTCCATTGTTAATTCCCTGTTCTTCTCCATCAGTAACAGTGCAAGGCTCTTTACCATATCTGCCATCATTTCCTTTTTCTCATTCATATTCGCTTCAAGTATTTTATAGCACGTTCCGTACCGAAAAAATATTGTATTGTTACTCCTTTCATGTATTGCAAATTACGGACAAGTGTAGGCAAATCAATTGAATGATTTTCATACTTCCATAACTGTACTCCCACTCTATCGTCAGCAATAGGTCCTATTACCACATCATAATCATGAACAGGCTGATCAGACGGATTATTACGGTTTAAAAGTATAAATTTAGCCCATTCTTCAGAGTAATTTTCAAACCTTAATACGCGCAAACTGTCCCATGCCTCTTCGCTTATTTCATATTCCAACACAACAGGGCTTCCGGATTCCAGCTGTTCCATTTTCACATGCGCCATATTTAAAGCCTGATTGTAATCTGCTGAAAGATAAAAACCTCTCCCAAAATCCTTATTAGGTTTAGACTTCAGCAAATCAATTTCCAGAAACTCCTTATTCGTCCCATGATACAGCCTCATACCAGCGCCCCTCCGTGACGGTGACAATACTCAGCTATATCGTCCACCATCGAAGCAAACGACTGAGTATGCACATAATCATAATGGCGATCGATAAAATCAATCCCTTTGAAACGACTCAGGTAATTGAATGCCTGCTTCATCGAAAGTCCGTATTTACGTCCGAACTCCCTGATGAAAATAATCGTCCACTCCATTTTATCCTTTATATCATAATCCATATCTACAGCTGTTGATGATACATATGCAAATATAATGATTTTACTCATTTTTTCCTCATCCGATTCTGAAAAAGCGTCCAGGCCTCCGCCATTAAGTTTCCGATGCAGCATACACACAAAAAAACGGGGTGTGAACCACGCCGCGATACCGCAAACGTGAGGTTCACACCCCGTGTCAGTCAGATACAATGATTTCTTTATATTACGATAGAGTCAGAACAGAATATGATACAGCCTTATACCAGCGCCCCTCCGTGACGGTGAGAAACATTCGAAATAAATCAGCGGGGACCAAGGAATCTATCACCGTTAAGATGAATCATATGATCCGGCATATCAGCTATCCAGACTTCCGTTTCCCAAGCAAGTCGTCCGGAGAATTTTTTAAAAGTACCAAAGTCAAGAAAGGCTGTAACATATATACGGCCAGCAGTCACGTTACTTGTCATAGACTCAATCTCCAATATTCTTTTAGGATCCATCGGACCTACAGATGTAACAGCTTCAATAAAGTATATCCAATTCTTATCTTCCCTATACAAAACCACATCAGGCATCTTATCATGTAATGTTATCTCAAAGCCGAGAGAAGAAAGCCTTTCAACATCCTTTATCATATCCTTTTTAATGGTATCCCCCACATACAAACATTCAGAATGAGGAGCAAAGCGTGGCGCAAACTCTTCCAATATGGCTTTCTGCAACTGATTGTGCTTGCCCGGACTAAATGTAAAATCCTTGTTATTGATTCTGACAGGCATCTTTTGCATTTTCTTCTTGGAGGCATATATATCAGACAATGTATCGTGCATACGCAAGAACTGTATAAGAGCGTCACTCTCCTTGTCCGAATCACAATTATCTTTCACAGAACAGATAACAGTTAAGAACTCAGAGGTTATGCGATACCGAAAATTAGGACTATTGGTCGACAGGCCGTTATCTTCGATCAATGCGGCAGTCTTGAAAGGATGAATGACCTGCTTACGAAAAGTCTCTCTTGAATTTTCGGCATACTTTACGCCATAATATTCCGCAATAAACGAGATTATGTCATGTATTCTGATCCATTCATTTGTAGCCTCGGCCCAAGGCGTATCTTCTTTAAGATGAGCCATAGCAAGAAGGGTAAGACAACAGAGCGTACTCTGCTGTCGCAAAGGCATATTGATTCTGCCCAGCAAACTCTTAGCAGTTTCTAATTTATCCATTTATTAAAAATTTCATTACAATTTGTAACAGACAGTTCTTTATGCATCAACTCCCGTCCCATACTTTCTATAATCAATCTATCGGGAACCGGCATTTGATTGATTTCAGTAGAATTTACCTGCGTAGACCCATTCAGTATTCGATAGTATTTATCATAAAAACTGGAATTAAGTAACACGTACAGACCATAAGTAATACAAGGAGAATCGCATTTTATAAAGTTTATTTTATTCTGTGTACTAATATACGGAAATTGCGAAAATCTTTGTTTAAGATATATACCACACTGCAGTCTCCTGTCCTCTTCTTTTGAGGTGAAACGCTTAACCATAAGAAAATCACTGTTCTCCTGCAGAAAAGCCTTCCGGTCTGTTTTTATAACTTCCCCTTCTTTACCCAACGGCCATACTACCCGTCCGTTTCTGATATGCTGTGAATACAAAAGGGGATACGAACCATCTTCCAGATGATCACGAAGCACTTCCCTTGTTCTGAAATCAACAATTACACCTGTTTGCATACGCAGATTCATGTCGGGAAGAGTCTTGTCGAAGCGGTTAATGAGAGAAAGTACGGCAGCGTCAGCTTCGTTTGTAACCAGATATACAAACTGGTTTCGCGCCACCACGGTAGCATAAGGAGCACGGAAAGTCCTCAAATCAGTAAATTGAGAAGTAGAAGAAGAGGTTATATTGATATACTCCGGTGTAGCCGTAGTCTTCTTAACTTTTACGATTACTGTCTCCTGCAATACCGATTCACCCTCAAAAACCTTGTCACGGCTTTCGAACAAGTGCATATCGGTAATAACACAGTTTTTGAAAAAATATTCCCTGAATTTCTTGAAATAAGCTCCGGAGGTCCAGGAACGGGGCACAATATATACCAGTTCGTGTCCTTCCTTAAGGTTATGTATACCCATAGCCCAGAAAAGAAAATAAAGATTAGGAGCGCCATAACATATACTTGGCATCACTCTGGCTTCGTCCGCATCTTTCGGTATTTTAAGATAAGGAGGATTTCCTATGATATAATCATATACATTATCCTGAACAGAGAATAATGTATCCCCTTCAAAATTCTGCGAAGTAATATAATTATCCCTGACTATAGAATATTCAACTCCATACTCAGAATGAAGAAACTCAAGATTAGCCTCCAAAAGAGGTAAGACATTCTCATCCGTTTCATAACAAGTAAGATGAATCCTACCCTCATAGTCAGACTCCACCAACTTGTCAACAACCGCCGCCGACAAGATGCCTGTTCCAGCACCTGCGTCCAACAGGCGAATTTCAGGCTTTGAAAGATCGAAACAGAAAAGCGAAGCCATATAAGAAGCTGTAGTCCCGTTTGTAAAGAACTGACCATATTTCTTACGCTTGGTTTTAGGAACCGAAGCTATAAATTTCTCCGTATTTTCAATAACCGTTTCTAACATCTTTATATTCTTAAATTTTATCAACAATCAGATATTTCATCTCAACAGAAAGAATTTGAGTTTTTTCCATTCTACCTGCTGCAACATTACAACAACAAGCATTTGTCGCACTAAAACTTCTTACTATCCTAAGTTGACAAGTACCTTTGAAACAAATCATTTCCAACCAGTACGGGTTTCTTCCGATTCGGTTTCATAGAATAACTATTTAGCAACAAAAATACGAAATAATCCACTAATTACAGCATTAAACGTGACATAACATGACGAGAATACCGAATCCGACCGTGATGTAACATATACGTATCTTATATTGCCATATAAAAAAACATACACAAACACCGACTTAGCTTACAACACTCCCGACACAGAGGCACAGACCAAGTACGACAGGTATATGCAAGTCATTAAGGCCGATCCATACAACAGTTATGGTTACAAGGCTCCGGCTTTGAACAACCTCGGAGTACTCTACGAAAGTCTGGGTGACCTGAACAATGCCAAAGCATGCTATGAGTATGCACTGCAAGCCTGTCCTACCTACGACATGGCAAAGCAGAACCTTAAGAGTGTAAAAGCCCAGCGCAGAAGTAAGCGATGGAGCACCATCGGAAACATACTCGGTACCGTAGGCGAGACATTAGGAACGATGAGTAATAGCCAGGCAGCAGGAACATACGGCACATATCAGGAAAATGGATCTTCCTACAGCGGATCTTCTTCCGGAAGTTCTACAGGAAGCTCGATGTGTAAACGTTGCCACGGTTCAGGAAAATGTTCGTCAATGAGTGGAACCGCAGACAAATACTATTGCCATGGTTCTGGTAAATGCGGTTATTGTAACGGTAGCGGCATTGTACGTAATCTTGGTCAGAACATTGTCTGTACAGCTTGTAACGGACGTGGAAAATGCAGTTACTGCCATGGTTCAGGTAAATGCTCCGATTGCGACGGCTCAGGAAAGAGATAATGACAATCGGCTATATCATACATTATATATATCCACTTGCCCGCCATTGACAAATTCACGTCAATGGCGGGTTTCTTTTTAAAGAAACAGCGCGCAGCAATAGCCGCGGGACAGGAACAGGCCATGAAATTACAGAAAAAATAGTGCCTGGAATATAAAATCAAAAAACGGGGTGTGAACCACGCCGCGATACCGCAAACGTGAGGTTCACACCCCGTGCAAGTATATATCATAGTTTCTTTATCTTACGGCTCCCCCAGTCCCCGCACGATCACCTCCACCTCCGGCTTGAGGAAAAACTTGCGGTGCTTGTCGTGGCCCAGTGCCGCCAGCCCTTCGCGGATGGACGGACAGCGGTACATCCACCGGTACAGATTGCGCCGTGCCGTTTCCGGCGAACGGTCGGGAAAATACAGACAAGCCAGCTCCGACTTGCCGTAGATACGCAGACGGAATTCTCCATCGCCATGTTCATTCTCTTTCATACCGCATCCCCTTTCCGGCACGTCCGGCTTCCTTGCGCGGCGAAACCCGTTCGAAAGCCGCCCCGTCCAGCATCCCCTTCAGCACCATGCCCGGACGGAAACGCACCCATATCTTGTTTATCATCGATTCGTGGAAGTCAGCCTCCAGCCGCACTCCCTCGCTTTTCACTCCCACCTGAAGCGAACCCAGCTCACCCAGACGGACAATCTCGCCGTTGCACAGCCCGCGGCAGACCTCCTCTTCCAGCGCCACAAGCACCGCCAGCGTATCGGCACGTGTCACCGTACACCGCCGCTGAATACGGCGCGCCATGTCGCCCAGCGTCACCTCTCCCCGCGCCTGTGCACGGGCATAATACGTCATCTCTGCCGAGATATCACGCGGATCAACCCGCGGAACCACCGAATAAGTCACTGCTCTTTCCTTCATCATTCTTCCGTTTTAAATTGTTTGCCGGCGCAGCTACGGGCGTACCCGCGAACTCGCCGATTTTCGTCATGCTGGGATTATACCCGTAATATACCTTTCCCGTCGCCCCGTTGCGGTGCTTGGCTACCGTAGCGATGCCCATGCCCCGCGTAGACCACCCCGTATCGGGATCCACCCGGATGTGATAACGCTCCGGACGGTGCAGCAGAATCACCAGGTCGGCATCCTGCTCGATGGCCCCGCTCTCGCGCAGGTGACGCAGCTCCGGACTCCCCGCCCGGTCTTCCGCCTGACGGTTGAGCTGGCTCGACACGATAACCGGACAACCCAGCGAACGCGCCAGCCCCTTCAGCTTGCGGCTGCACTCCGCCACCTCCTGTTCACGCGTACGCCCCGGATTCACCGTGGCAAGCAGTTGCAGATAGTCGACGATGAGCAAGCCCAGCAGCCCCTTTGCCCGCAGCGACTTGGCGATGACACACAACTGGTCGACGTTGATGTACGGCGTATCGTCGACATGCACCGGCAGCGCGCTCATCCGTTCCGCCGTACGGCGCACATCCTCCACCTCCTCCGGCGAGAGCCTGCCCTGACGGATACGCAGCGGATCGGCCGAACTCTCCGCCAGTACCATACGCTCACCCAGTTCCGAAGCCGTCATCTCCAGCGTGAAGAACACCACCGGCACACCCGCCATCGCCGCCTGACGCGCAAAGAACAAGTCGAGTGCCGTCTTTCCGTCGGCCGGACGCGCCGCCGTAAAAATCAGGTTGCCCGGCTGCCATCCCCCTGTCATCTCGTTCAGCCGCTGCAAGCCCGTAGGCACACCCGTCAGCCCGTTCACAGCCAGCTCCTGCCGGCGGTCCACCAGCGCCACCGTATCACCCATCACCTCCGGCATGGGGTGCAAGTGATTCTCCAGCGGCGAATCCTCGAGCAGCGCCCCCAGTTCCCGCTGCGTATCAATCAGCACATCATACACATCACACGTCATATCGTTTGCCGCCGCCAGCTCCCGTGTCAGCACCTCCACCAGCTTCCGCCGCAGGTAATACTGAAACAGGATGCTGCAATGATATTCCAGGTGAGCCGACGTAGCCACCCCCGCCGCCAGTTTCGCCACGGCAAACGGACCGCCCGCATCGTCCAGCCGTCCCAGAGCACGCAGCTCCTCAGTCACCGTCAGCATATCCACCGCCGCCCCCCGGGCATACAGCGCGTTTATCGCCTCGAACACCACCCGGTGCGCCGTCAGGTAAAACATCTCGGCACGCAGACTTTTCAGCACCACCGCCTGAGCCGAACGCTCCAGCAGGCACGCCCCCAGTACCGCCCCTTCTATTTCTTCCGCATAAACCATCCCCATAATCCTAAAAATATGACTGCTGTCCGATACAGCTTTTCACAATACTGAAAATCCGATTGCCTTTACGGACAATCCCTCCTGTTAAAATTATTGCTTAATTCTTATATATCAACAAGTTATTGAGGGTTTGAAAAATTTCATCAGACAGCAATGATTGACAATTAAAAAAAGTTTCATCAGACAACACAGATAAAAATATAGTCAATTGAGTACAAAACTCTTCATCTGCAAATACTTCAGCGCCGTACGAGCCCGGTCGATAGACGGCAGCATGCAGAGATACATCTCGATGTTTCCCACCGCCTCCTCGCGTTCGGCCAGCGTCAGCTTCCCCCACGCCTTGCGCGCCGCCTCGATGTCGAGGGCAGGCTGCTGCGTCATGTCGTGATACTGTTCCCAGAACACCTCAAACATCTCGTCGCCCGCGCTCCTGCGCCTTCCGTCCGCACCGTTTTTCACCCGCATGCGGCACAGCGTATCGTAGTGCAGCAGACGCAGCTTCGAACAGTTCTGCACCTTCATCACCTCCACCACACCGTTCTGCTCCAGCTCTCCGATAAAGTGGTTCACATGCCTCCGGCTCCAGGCGAAGCGCAGACTCAGCTCCCTTCCTGAGAAAAACAGCTCGCCCCGTTTCAGGCATCCAGGGGTATCACCCTGATCGGTAAAGCACGCCGCCATGAGCAGATACACATACGCCTGCGAGTCGGAATGCCACTTTCCGTACATTTCGGCAAACATCTGGGTAAGCAGTCGCCTCGAAAGTACCAGAAAGCCCAGATTGCCAGGATTTTTCATAGTTGTTATCACCTCCATAATTCTTCATTTTTTTACGCAACCCGAAAGGGCGGGCCACCACCGTCACCAAAGTGTAGCATAGCAAACCCTCAGAGTTACAAGTTATTACAATGTCCGGCGGGCCACAAGAGCACCACCAGGGTTGCCACCCTTTCCTATTATATATTAAAAGAAAGAGTAAAAGCAAGGGAAGTTTTTCTCGCAAAGAAAAACGTTCAGCCACGATTTTTCCGTTATCTTTGTGTCATCAACAGAACCTGACAGGTAAACTTCCGTTCTTGTCTTTCATCGGTAAAAATACCGATTGGCAGAGTATTAATTACTGCCCTATACGGCAGAGATAAACCCCGAGAGACAAGACTAATGAAATATTTCGAAAAATTATACGCTTCGTGCGAGCCTACGAAGCAACAGATAGACGAGTGGCTCAAAGAATTAAGAAAGTTCATCGATACACTGTACGCCCTGTCGCACGTATCGAAGTCGGAAATCCAGCGCATCACGGGCATCGGCACGCATACGTGTTTCGACACCGTCCGCAATTTCCGTTTCAAGACGCTGGCCACCTTCTTCAAGGCAGCCGAACAGGTGTGCGAGATAGATTTCGACGTAACCACCCTGAGGCTGATCATAGAGAGCTGCATCATGCACAAGACGAACCTGATAGTACGCGAGGCCGATCCCGACGAGGAGCCGGGAGAAAACGAGTTCAGGATTCTGAAGCAGCTTTCCGTAGGCACGGACTCCCGAAAAGGCAACCCGACGGGAAAAAAAGCTGAAAAGTTGAAGTAAACATCAGGAAGTTTACCCGGATATTCGTACAAAAGCTCCGGCTTTTCGTACGAATATTCAAAAAAAATCTCCGGACATTGTCTGCACATGATGCCGGCATCCGGAGATTTTTTGTACCAATCGACAAAAAAACGGATAAATTGACAAGCCAGCCCGTTTGCGTCCACATTCGGAAAAAGACGGCAGTCCTTGTGTAAAAATAAAAAAATTGAACAATCATATCTAAAAAAAGGGTTAAAATAAACCTTTCTGCATATAAATTTGTTATCTTTGCGCCGAAGAACGACTTCCTATGCGGCTGTGGGAGTATACTCCTAGACAGAAGCACGATGTGCGTCATCTTCCATTTTTGGAGATAACAAACTGATTCATAGTGCTTTTCAGGCGCTAGGAAGGAGAGAGAGGTGCATCCGTACCTCAACAAACATTCAATCAAGAAAAAAGGGAACAAAAAACCAGAAGGACAAACATCCACAGACATGGAAAAAGAACAGGTATGGCTGCCCCTGCAGACGGTGTACAACAAAGAACTTACAGTAGCCGCCTATCTCAAAGAGCAGGGCATCGAGCATTACATCCCCATGATATACGAGCTCCGCGACACCGGGCGCGAGGGTGAATGCAGCCATGTACTGGTACCGGCCATCCATAACCTGATTTTCATCCACTGTCCTTATGACGCCAACTGGTGCCGGCAGTTCGCCTCCGAAGCCCCGCTGCCCGTCTATTTCCTGAAGAAGGAACGCAACGGCAATGACTACTGCACGGTGAGCGAACGCGACATGCAGAACTTCATGCATGCCACCAACCCCGACATCCAGGGCACGCGGTTCATCGATTCCGAAAAGCTTCGCGGCAAGCGCAGCGTCCCCGTCCGGGTAGTACGCCGCGGTCCGCTCTACGGTGTGACCGGCAAGTTCCTCCGCTACGGAGGCCGCCACTACATCGCCATCGAAATGCCCCAAAGCACCGCCCTGCTCAAAGTGAGCTACACCTGGTGCGAAACCATCGAAGAGTAAATTCAGAAAAACAATATAAAATCACTAACAGACAAGCATGAAACTAAAAGCTTTATCACTTGTTATTTTTATGGCATGTTCGCCCCTGCTCATGGCGCAGTCGGGCATGACCGACCAGCAAGTGCTGGAATATGCTAAAGATGGTGTAAAACAAGGCAAAGACCAGCGTACCATAGCTACCGAGCTGGCACGCCGAGGCGTAACCCGCGAACAGGCGGAACGCGTGAAGAAAATGTACGAACAGCAGACAGGTACCGCTGCCGGCGACATGACCGGAACCGCCAAAGCCGAAGCACGCCTGCGCGAGCAGACACAGGAAGACAATTCCACCATGCTCGACGAACAGCCACAGGCACAGGAAGTGGCACAGCAGGACGCCGTATTCGGCCGCAACATCTTCAATACCCGCAACCTTACGTTCGAACCGAACGTCAACATAGCCACCCCGCCCAACTACCGTCTCGGTCCGGGCGATGAAGTGGTAATCGACATCTGGGGAGCCAGCCAGAACACCATCCGCCAGCAGATCTCGCCCGACGGAACCATCAACCTCGAACAGCTCGGCCCTGTATTCCTGAGCGGCATGAGCATCGAGCGCGCACAGCAGTACCTCACCGGCGAACTCCGCAAGATCTATTCCGACCAAAGCAACCAGATACGCGTCACGCTGGGCAACACCCGCACCATCCAGATCAACGTGATGGGCGAAGTGATACAGCCGGGCACCTACGCCCTCTCGGCCTTCTCTACCGTATTCCACGCCCTCTACCGTGCAGGCGGTGTGAGCGACATCGGTAGCCTCCGTAACGTGAAAGTATCGCGCGGCGGACAGACCGTAGCTACGGTAGACGTTTATCAGTTCATCATGCAGGGCAAGACCCGCGACGACATCCGCCTGGAAGAAGGCGACGTGATTATCGTTCCCGCCTACGAAGAACTGGTACAGATTACAGGCAACGTGAAACGCCCCATGCGCTACGAAATGAAGAAAGGCGAAACCCTTTCTACCCTGCTGAAATATGCCGGCGGATTTACCAGCGACGCCTATACCCAGAGCCTGCGCATCGTGCGCCAGAACGGTAAGGAATATCAGGTAAACACCGTGGATGACACCGACTACAGCGTATGCCAGCTGCACGACGGCGACGTAATCACCGCCGAAGCCATTCTGGACCGCTTCACCAACAAGCTGGAAGTGCGCGGCGCCGTATACCGTCCGGGCATCTACGAGCTGGGCGGCAAGCTGAACACCGTACGCGAACTGGTAGAGAAAGCCGACGGACTGATGGCCGACGCCTTTACCGGCCGTGCCGTACTGTACCGCGAACGTGAAAACAAGACCCGCGAAGTGAAGCAGATAGACATCCGCGCCATCATGGACGGCAGCCAACCCGACATCCCGTTGCAGAAAAACGACGTACTCTACATCCCCAGCATCCACGACCTGGAAGACCTGGGCAACGTACAGATATTCGGCGAAGTAGCTCATCCGGGCGACTATCCGTATGCCGACAACATGACCCTCGAAGACCTCGTGATCACCGCAGGCGGTCTGCGTGAATCGGCTTCCGTAGTACGTGTCGACGTGGCACGCCGCGTAAAAGACCCGAAGAGTACCGAAAGCCCCGCTACCATCGGGCAGAACTTCTCTTTCGGCCTGAAAGACGGCTTTGTGGTAGACGGCGAACCGGGATTCACTCTCCAGCCTTACGACCAGGTATTCGTACGCCGCAGCCCGGGCTACAGCGCACAGCAGAACGTGGTAGTAGACGGTGAAGTGCTTTACGGCGGAACCTACGCCCTGAGCAGCAAGAACGAACGCATCAGCAGCATCATCGCCAAGGCAGGAGGCGCCACCCCGTTTGCCTACGTCAAGGGAGCCAAGCTTACCCGTGTAGCAAACGACGACGAGAAACGCCACATGCAGGATGTAGTGGACATGATGCGTAAGGAAATGGGTAACGGAGCAGTCGACTCACTCGGTCTGAAAGTACTCGACACCTTTACCGTAGGTATCAACCTGGAAGAAGCCCTTGCCAATCCGGGCAGCGATGCCGACATCGTATTGCGTGCAGGCGACGTGATCAGCGTACCCGAATACGTGAACACCGTGAAAATCAGCGGTGCAGTGATGATGAGCAACACCGTATCCTACAAGCAGGGCGAAAGTGTGAAATACTACCTGAGCCAGGCAGGAGGCTACAGCCAGAACGCCAAGAAGAGCAAGAAGTTCATTGTCTACATGAACGGCCAGATAGCCGAAGTGAAAGGCAGCGGCAAGAAGCAGATCGAACCGGGCTGCGAGATCATCGTGCCCAGCAAGCGTCACAAGCCGAACCAGTTAAGCAGCATACTGGGCTATGCCACTTCGTTCGCTTCACTGGGAACCATGGCAGCATCTATTGCTAACTTGATAAAATAATATAGATTTCTCATAAGCCACAGGAAAACCTCCTGTGGCATTTTCCTCTTTATAAAACCTATGACCGAAAACAAGAACTACCAAAATCCGGACGTACAGGAACCGGAAAACGATGAAATCACCATAGACTGGATGGATATTCTACGCCGTATTATCGCTATCCGTAAGACACTCTACAAGGCGGCTGGAGTAGGCGTAGTGCTGGGTATTATCATTGCCCTGAGCATTCCCAAACAATATACCGTAACAGTCACTCTTTCTCCTGAAATGGGTGGGGATAAAGCAGGCGGAGGACTTGCCAGCCTGGCCTCTTCCTTCTTAGGTGGAGCTGCAACCAGCAACAGCCCCGATGCACTGAATGCCACCCTGGCTCCGGATATTGTGGCCTCTACTCCATTTATTTTGGAACTTTTCAATACCCGTGTGCAGACGTTGGATAACGAATTGGACACTACCCTGGTAACTTACCTAGAGGAAGAAAAATCCTCTTGGTTCAGCTATATTGCAAAAGCGCCGGGTATGGCAATTGGAGCTGTTAAATCCCTCTTTACAGAAGAAGCAGATACAGCATCTGTTTTAAATCCTTTCCAACTGACAGAAGAAGAAGCAGCAAAGGTAAAAGGACTAAGACGATCAATTCTTGCTGAAGTTGATAAAAAAACAGCTATGACTACCATTACTGTTACTTTACAAGATCCGAAAGTAACAGCCATAGTAGCCGACAGTGTCGTAGCCAAACTCCAGCAGTATATCATCGACTACCGCATCAAGAAAGCTAAAGAAGACTGTGCCTATCTGGAACAGCTGTATAAAGAACGTCAACAAGAGTATTACGAGGCACAGAGCAAATATGCCCACTATTTTGATAGCAACCGTAATATCGCCTTGCAAAGTGTTCGTGCCGAACAAGAACGCCTGCAAAACGATATGAATCTTGCCTATCAGGTATATAGCCAAGTAGCGCAGCAGCTACAGGTAGCACGTGCCAAGATACAGGAGGAAAAACCTGTGTTTGCTGTTGTAGAACCAGCAAGTATACCACTGCTACCTTCTGGAACTAGCAAAAAAGTAATTATTTTAGGAGTTCTTTTTTTCACAATACTAATTGTAGGAAGTTGGAAAATATTAGGTCAAGAATATTGGAAAACGTTTAAAAATCAATTATAAATAGTATTCCTATCTAAGATAAATAGTATAAATATAGTAATTAAAATTAAATAGGAATAACATTGTTAAGATAATCAAAACAATATTTTTCCTACTAACACGTATATGAATTAGGATTTTTAAACTTCATTTCATGACTCAATCATCAGCAAATAAAAGATTATATACTAACACCCTACTATTATACATTCGTATGCTATTTACTGTTATAGTAGGACTATATACAAGTAGAGTAATTTTAAATACATTGGGCGTTAGTGACTACGGTATCTATAATATTGTGGGTAGTATAGTATTTATGTTAGCATTTCTAAATAATGCTATGATTACAGCAACTCAAAGATTTTTATCATACGCATTAGGCAATAAGGATTTTCAAAAATTGCATGACGTTTTTTGTACATCTTTATCTATACATATAATACTATCATTTATAATACTGGTATTTGCAGAAACAATTGGTTTGTATATTCTAAATTTCTATTTGAATATACCTGAAGAAAGATTAACTGCTGCAAACTGGGTATATCAATGTTCTCTTTTTACTTTTATTTGGAATATTATCAGCGTTCCTTATAATTCTACCATTGTAGCACATGAAAAAATGAAAGTTTTTGCTTATATAAGCATACTTCAGGTTACAATGAAATTAATCATTGTATTTTTATTATTAATGCCAATCAGCAGTTGGCTTTCTGATTCAAAA
>UMAQ01015246.1_pt1 | contig 23508 bp, 9 predicted proteins | sample 1963751 | NCBI WGS metagenome assembly UMAQ01 (sample SAMEA4835920, study PRJEB28245) | human gut metagenome | biome: gut microbiome; material: fecal sample | place: Denmark | collected 2008
AAGCGCAACCGCCGTTCTTCAGCTTCCTGAATCCGAAACAGGATAGAGTTTTCTTTCATTTTGATGGAACGAGCCGAATCCAGATTGCTGCTGCGCATCATGTCTTTTACCAGCTTTTCTTCTTCACACATGGTAGACACCAGATGATGAATCTGATCCATCGCCACCATCATCAGCATTTTCTCCGGCACCGCATGATAGGCGCAGGGAGTCGTGTTCTTCTTTCTTTTGCAAATGAACACTCCATAGTGCGTTTCTTTCACCGTACCATGCACTCTCCGTTCAAACGTCATGTTGCGTCTGCAACAGCCACAGTAAACCATTCCTGAGAGATGGTTATAACACTTTTCTCTGGTTGCCTTGGAACGAGCCATCGCCATTTCCCGTTTTTCCTTATTCTGTTCCCGCCGTGCCTGCACTTTTTCAAAATCCGATTTCAGAATGATTGCTTCATGCGCGTTTTCAACAATATGCCATTCCTTCTTTTCCACTGGATGGAGGCCAATCCCTTTGTATGATGCAGTTTGCGTTTTTCCAGATACCAGTTCTCCAATATAGGCACTGCTGTTTAAAATACGAAGAACCGTACTGGGGTGCCATTTATTATAGGTAGGGTCATCTCCCTCATGTAATTTGCGATTCAGCCGTTCGTTCGGCCTTGCTACTTCTAAAAATTCCAACCTGCGGGCAATTTCGTTTGTACTCACTCCTGCAAGATACCATTGATAGATCAGTTTGACCCACTTCGCATCCTCAGTCGCTTCAAGCTTATTTCCCTGTTGGTTCAACTGATAGCCATACGGTGTACACCACGATGTAGGGATTCCCTTCTCGCGGCGCATCTGGTAACTAAGGCTGATTTTCTTTGAAATGTCCTTCGCGTACAAGCTGTTTACCATGTTCTTGATGGGAACCGCAAGACTATCCACATCCGACTGCCGGATGTTGTCAAAATCATCGTTGATGGCGATAAAACGAACATGGAGCATCGGGAAAATAGTTTCCAGATAGCTTCCCGTTTCGATATAGTCACGACCAAATCGAGATAAGTCCTTCACTACGATGCACTGAATTTTGCCTGTCCGTATATCCTGCATCATACGCTCAAATTCTGGTCGGTCAAAACGTGTTCCCGTAAAACCATTGTCTGCATAGGTATCGGTCAGCGTCAGTTCCGGGTTTTCCCTGATATAATTATGAATTTGCAAAATCTGTGTGTGCAGGGAATCTTCTGTTTCATGCCCGCCGTTCTCAACCGACAGCCGCGCATACGCTGCCGTGCGCAGAAGTTCTTTTTCGTTTTGCTGTACGGCCTCCTGCACAGCAGCCTGCGGCATCATATTCTTTCTACTCTTTCTTGCCATTACAATCTTCCTCTCCGTTGTTCAGCCATTCTTCCGGGAAGAATCTCTTCCACTCACTTTCTTGTAGGATCACTTCTACCTGTTCAAAATCTACGATCCATACATGGTCAAGCCATTCTTTAAAATGTGTGCGCTCCAATTTTTCAGGAATTGAAATCGCTCGGAACTTCATCAACCAGGGATTTCCATGGCTAAATGCTTTTTCTATGTCATTAACAGCCAGCATTACTTTTTTAAAAGCCGCTTCCTGCTTCTGGACCGCCACCTGATACTGATGTTCATACTCCTCTACCTGTTCTAGTAAAATTGATCCCTGCTCGTATTGCCGATAAACTGCTGTTCGTTCATCGTCCTTGGCCATCAAGTGCGCAACGATCTCATTTGCTCTTTTTCTGTACTGCAACAGTCCAGCATCCATGCACTGCTTGACTTTCTCAGGATTCAAGTCCAGCACCCTATCAATATGCGCAGCTTGCATTTTTTCTTTTTCCAAAGCTGAAAGAATCTCTCGAAAGATTTTCTCGCTTTCGATGAAAGGGGCTTTTCCAGAGAAGCATCTATACCCCTTGTCAAACGAATAGATTTGCTGGCTTTCATCTTCTGATGTTCTGCACAGCAGACCTTTTCCACTTTCCTTGTCATAGATTTTTTTGAAGAGCAGATTTGGTTTTTTTCGAGCCTTTTTTCTCGAAGGCAACCTCGTAGATTCCAACTTTTTCTGAGCTTTCTGAAATTCCGTCTTTGAAACAATCGCCGGAACCTCCAATTCTCGCTTTGCCTTTGCCAGTGTCAGCGTACACTTTCCGATATAGAGTGGATTTTTCAAAATCGAGCGAATTGTTGAATCCTGCCACTTATTTTTTGTTCTTGATCTTTTTTTCTTTGCCATCTGGACTTGCGGTGTTTGAACGCCCTGTACATCCAATGCTCTTGCGATTTCCGGGATTTTCATATCTTCCAGATACATCTGAAAAATCAGCTTTACAACCTGTGCGCTTTCAGGATTAAGAACAAGGCTTCTGCGATCTTCCGACAGCGCATAACCATATTTAGCCTGTCGATGGGTCAATGTACCTTCTTCAAAGTGATTCTGGCGATTGGTAATAAATTCCGAACGAATCTTATCAATGGTCTTTCCATTGAAATACTCTGCAACCTCTTCGGCAGTTTTGTCTATGCTGCAAAAGTCATCTTCCACAACTGCAAATTGGATACCAAGCGGATAGAACGTCCTCTGCAGTGCTTCAATGGCAAACGGAAGGGTTCTTCCACAGCGGAAGATAGAATCCACAACAACTGCATCAAATTTCCGAGCCATCCCATCCTGTACCAATTTGTCAAAGCCCTCCGTGGCTTCTGCTGTTCTCCTGCGGTCACTGTATTTTTCGGATACGCTGCACCCGCACTTTTTTAGATACCGTGCAATGCGCTCATTCTGTTCCGCAATCGTATTGGATGGATTTTCTTCTCCGATCCTGCTGGAAATCGACCTTGTATAACTGACCCATTTCATTCCTCTGCCACCTCATTTCCATGATGTGCTTGATATTCCATAAATTTTTCTGTGATACTGTGCAGTTCATCCTCGAAGCAGAAATGAATTTCAATCTCTGTTTTGCTATGAACATCTATGTGGTCGATCAGTTCCACCACGACCCTGCGTTCGAGCGTTTTGATATGTTCGTACTGCTTAAATTCTTCCAACCAAGTAGGAAGCAGTGTGTCGTGCTTTAATGCCTCCTGCTTCTTTTCGCGGATTTCCTGAATCTTATCCTGTGCCTCTTTTATCTTCTGCGCAAAGCGAGTATTCATTTCTCCGTACTCTTCCCGACTGACAACATCATCGCATAAGTCCTGATACAGACGGATTTTTAAATTACTGTACCGTTCTAATTCAGCTTCCAGTGCAGTGATCTGGCTGTCCAGAATCTTTATGCCAATCTGTTCGCCGCTTGCCAACTCTGCATTGGAGAGTACCTTTTCCGCTTCTACAAGAAGTGTCACTTGATGCCGGATCGCAGCCAGAACACTTTCCGTCAACTTCTCACTGTTTATCATGTGCGGTGTGCAGCCGCCGCCATTCTTATAGGTAGAGCAGTGATAGTATTGATACTTCTTCCCGTTTTTCGTCACCGTGCGGCGAATCATATTCTGCCCGCAGTCTGCACAGCGCAGAAAACCTGATAATGGATAAACTGTTGTCTGCGATGGTGCGGTACGAGTGTCCAGTTCCAACAACTGTTGTACTTGCTGGAACTCGCCTTTGCTGATAATGGCATCATGCGCATCTTCCACCCGAATCCAGTTTTCACTTCCAACATCATGGCTCTTTTTTACTTTGTAATTGATTTTCCTGCGTTTACCCTGAATCAATGTTCCCGTATAGGATTCATTTTTCAAAATACGATTGACGGAAACCACTGTCCACTTCTGATTCAGCCCAGCCTGAAAACCGCAGGTATAGTTGAATCCATTGGCTCTCTTATACTCGTTTGGCGGCAGGACACCCAGTTCGTTCAAGTGACTGGCAATGCGCTGTGAACTCATTCCGTTCAATTTCTGCTTGAATATTTCCTGCACAATGCCCGCAGCGTATTCATCTATAATCAGATGATTCTTGTCTTTCGGGTCTTTCTGATACCCGTATCCTGCAAAGCTGCCAATGAACTGACCTTCTTTCCGTTTCACATCCAAGTGACTTCTGACACGCATCGAAATGTCACGGCAATAGGTATCGTTGATAAGATTGTTGAACGGAATCAGGATACGTCCCTTATCATCGTTTTCTTCCGCACTGTCATAATGATCGTTGATGGCGATGAACCGGACTCCCATAAATGGAAAGATTCTTTCCAGATAACGTCCTGTTTCAATGTAGTTTCTGCCGAATCGTGATAAGTCCTTGACGATAATACAGTTGATTTTCCGATTCTCAATGTCCTGTATCATCCGTTTGAAATCCGGGCGTTCAAAATTCGTACCACTGTATCCATCGTCTACATACTCATCGACCTTATGCAGTTCCGGGTGCTTTCCCAGATAATCATTCAGTAAAGCTCTTTGATTTTTGATGCTGTTGCTTTCCTGCTGATCGCCGTCCGAACGTGACAATCGAAGATACACAGCACAGCGATATTGTCCATTTTCCTGAAAAAACATAAAAAGCCGATAACCTCCTTAATCTATTTGTCGTTCTGACAATAAACCAAGAAAATTATCGGCTTTAGTTAGCATATTCTGTTTTGACCCAAAGCCATTATCTCATATTTCGCGGTCCATGTCAACGCTTTAATGTGCTAAAGTGTAAATTTTCTTCTGCTTTCTTCTTTTTTATCTCCGATGCGTCCGTGCGCATTTTTTCAGTGTGTCCTCTAATCGGTTCTCTCCCGCAAAGCTGATCTTCACTACCATGCCCTTGTCGAGATAGCAATAAGGGTTCTTGATCTGCGAAATGAAATCGACCATCCGCTCCCGCTGCGACAAGTCTTTTCTAATTTCCACTTCGTTGATGTCTACCAGTTCCTTGCGGTTCACATTACGGAGATCGGTCTGTGCCATCTGGCGCAGGCTTTCCATGGTGTGATAGGTTCGTGCAGTTGTTTCGGTCATTCACTCATTCCTTTCTGTTTTTGGGGTGGTGTGTCAGCCTCTTTCACTTATAGAATTGGAGAAAGGCCATTTCGCAAGGTATTTCAAAAATTTTTTGTCTTTTTTCAAAAACACCTTGCGAAACACGCTCTGCCCGATTCTAAAGATAGAAGAACCCGAAAAATGCGTAAGGCAACGGCTTCACCGTAAGTAGGGCAAGATTCGCCTGGAGTAACTCAAAATTCACTTTCGTGATTTTTCGTTACCGGCAATCTTGATGGGGATTCCGCTTCCCCATTCCCTCGGTACGCACAAAATCTCTGATTTTGGCTATTTGGCTTCCACTAAAGTGGTCGCAGCCGACCGCCTACGGCTTGTCGGGATTTGCTTCGCAAATAAATTTGAAGGGAGTTTCTATCTATGGGCAGAAGAAAAAAGTGCGAGCAGATAAAAAGAACAAATAACGTAATGGTACGTTTTACGGATGCCGAGTACGCTTCTATTTCCATTTCTGCTGAACAGGCAGGCTATCCGGTTGCCGTTTATGTCAGGAAGAGTGCGCTGGACGAACGCATCGAAGTCCACTACAACATCACTGCAGAACTTCCCGAACTTCAAAAACTGATTGCTGAGTATTCTGCCATCGGCAACAACCTAAATCAGATTGCCCAATACTTCCACTCTGGCGGTTTCTATTCCAAGTCAATGCAGGACGAGATCAACCGCCATCTCACTGCATTATGGCAGCTTCGGCAGGAAGCAATCAAATTAGGGGGAACCTATCATGGCCGTGTTAAAACACATCGCAATAAAAAACGCTGATTACAGTGCGGCAGTCTGCTATTTGAAATATCAGCATGATGAACGACACTTAAAACCGCTCCTTGATGAAAACGGGAGCATGATGCTCCGCAGCGAATTTCACATGAATGGAGTAAACTGCAATCCCGACACCTTTGATCTTGAGTGCGAAATGCTCAATGACCAGTATCGAAAAAACTACCGATACGACGAAGTCAAGTCCCATCACTATATCATCAGTTTTGATCCGCGCGATAAAGACGAACACCATCTTACTGGCGAGAAAGCACAAACCCTGGGACTTGAATTTGTGAAGAATCATCTTCCCGGCCATCAAGCATTGGTCTGTACTCACACGGATGGACATAATGGCAGTGGCAACATCCATGTTCATATCATAATCAACAGCTTACGGAAACTGGACATAGAGCCACAGTCATACACCACACGCAGCATTGACTGCAAAGCAGGATACAAACATCACCTGACAAAAGATTATCTAAAATACTTACAGCAAGAACTTATGAATCTATGCCAGCGTGAAAATCTGTATCAGGTCGATCTTCTCTCTCCGGCTCAACATAAAATCACTGAAGCTGAATACTGGTTGCAAAAGCGAGGGCAGAAAGAGCTGGAAGATATAAACGAACAGATCATTGCTGATGGCATGAATCCAATGGAAACAACATTTCAGACTCGTAAGCAGTTTGTTCGGAATGTTGTTTCAGAGATTTCTTCCTCCGCAATTTCGTTTGAAGATTTTCAAAGCCAGTTATTTGAAAAGTATAAGATTCATGTGAAAGAAAATCGGGGAAGATATAGCTATCTGCATCCAGAGCAAGAGAAGTACATTTCTGGTCGCTCTTTAGGCACAAATTTTGATAAAGATTATTTGCTCAATCTTTTTGAAGCCAATGCACTTGCTGCTGAGCAAGAAGAAAAGCAACGACAGACCATGCCCGATTACCATGCAGACCCGATTGCCATTCTCTTCATTCGCTCTGATCTGCGTCTTGTTGTGGACTTGCAGAACTGTATTAAGGCTCAACAGAGCAGAGCCTATGCTCAAAAAGTCAAAATTTCCAATCTTCAGCAGATGGCAAAGACCGTAGCTTACATTCAGGAAAACGGATTCGATACCAGAGAAAATTTACAGACAACCTACGATAGCATCACATTACAGATGCACGATGCACGGCAAAAGACAAAGGACACCGAAACACAAATCAAATCTGTGAATGAGCAAATCCACTATCTGGGTCAGTATCTTTCCACAAAATCCACCTACAATGAATTTTTGAAAGCTCGCTTCAAAGGAAAATTTCGCAAGGATCACGCTGATGAAATTGAGAAGCACGAAAAAGCCGCCCAGATTCTGAAAGCACAAAATCCAGACGGCTCACTTCCGAAGATGAAAGATTTGAAGCTTGAAAAAGAACGATTACTTGCCTTGAAAGCGGCTCAATACGACACCTATACCTATTATAAAGATTATCAAAAAGAATTGCGAACAGCCTGTGCCAATGTTGACAGCATCTTGGGACAGCACCACATTCGAGATCACATTCAACGCACAGAACAGACCCTTTAAGCAAAAAAGAGCCACCATACGCTACCCTTTTGTTGGGTAAGCCTATGGTGGCTCTTGCACTATTTTCAGTTTTTAAGCGTCCCTGTATTTCAAGAAACCATTTTGTAATTCCACAAAGCGATCCTGAAATATTTCTTCCAACGCCTGTTTGCAGGGAACCCTCTGCATCCGGGCAACAACAGATCACTTCCTGTTCCGTTCCATATCAGCCGACTGCTCTTGGCTACTCTTTTGCTTTTCCCGTGCCATCTGCCTGATTCGCAATTTATCAAGAACGGATTCCCGTCCGTTGATTATGCGGGGCTTAGGGAGATTGTTGGCACAGCCATCAATCATATTGTAGTTCTGTTCCGTAGTTGATTCTACGGCCCGAACATATTCCCCGTTCTCATAGAACTTCTGATAATGTTCCATCTGGTGTAGTGACGGCTTCTGGTTCATCGGCTTTTCCATCAGCGGTGGATGCAGATAATCCAGAATCTTTTTTCTGGCATCCTCATCCAACCCTTTTCGGATTTCAGTGGAAACCAGTTTTCCAGAAGCATCTACAATCACGTTCGGTGCTTTTTCCTTATAGACTTCATGCTGCATCAGAAAAAAGTGCTGGCTTTCTACTACGCATTCTTCGGTTGCCATCCACGTTCCAGCACATCCATCTATAAAAAGATTTTTCGTGTCAAGTGTAACCAGAATGCCAGAACTACTACTGCGGATAAAGCCAGCAACCACAACAAGGGAGTCCTTATCCACAAAATACGCCGTGATTTCTCCCTGTTGGTTTATGACAATCACATCACCGACACCAAATGGACGGCCACGGAAATTCTTCGGTCGATGCTCTTCCAACCGTTTCCGAATCATCTCTGGTGTGTCCGATGTAAACAACTTGGTAAAATACGCCTGCTGATAATTTTGTACGATCACCTGAAAATGATGTTCCGTCAAATACTGATATGAACGTGACCGATACGCAGCAAGTTCTGCACTTTCTTTCAGCTGATAGACCGCATACTGATTGATATTCATTTTGCCACCACATCCTGAAGATACGGTTTAAGGTCAAGTCTGGAAAATTCCATGTCCGAAATAGAGCGCATCTTTTTCATGGTCGATGCTACCAGCGAAAAAACTTCAACATCGTCCTCGACAAACGGAACAACTTCCTCGATATATCTCATGGTTTCCGTCCGTGTCGGCTGCTCAAACATTGCCATAACCATCATCTCATCTGCATTAAACTTCACCTTGCTCACAGTTCCATTTCTCCTTTCTTCTTTGCCTTCTTCGGTTTTTCCTGTTCCTGATTGGACTGCTGTTCCTGCGCCTTTTTGCGGTTCTTCAACGCTTCACGAACAGACTGCCGGGTGCTGGGGCGTTCCTCTAACTCCTTGCTTGCCTGCCGCTTTTCCAAAAGCGTTTTCATATCCGAAATTGCTTTCTGCACCAGCGGACTTTCCCGGTAATGCTGGATATGGTTGACGATTTCTGCCTGCGCTTCTCCACCTACCATCAGGTCAAACATTCCCGAATAGATGCTTCCATCCTCAAGGGAAAAGCCAATGCTCTTGATTCCGTTCATCCGCTCTGCCGGAATCTTATCGTAGACTTCCAATGCCTGCTCCAAGGTCAGATTGTCATGGAACTCACCCATCACTGGGAACTCTGCACACTCTGCCACATAAAAGCTGATGTTCGCTTCCGGCGCAGGCTTCTCTGCCGCCAGCTTTTCTTTCATCGCTTCTGCCCGCTGTGTTTCTGCACGGTAGGACTGTTCCTGAAGATATTCAACGCTAATCACACCGCACTCAGAAACGCTGTGTCCGTGTTCTGCCAGAACTTCTTCCATCATTTCCTGCACGGGTCTATATCCATCCACTTCGATGATACCGCCGTCCATTACCGTGAAGTCCTTATTATATAAGGTATAGTCGTAGCCATCCTCGCTGGTCTGGATGTAAAAATAGCCATCGTTGATTTCATAGGCTACCGCCACATCCTGCACTTTCAACGCTTCTGCCACCAGTGCGACCACATGGTTCTGGATGTATGGATTATCCCAGCCCGGAACTTTCTTGTAGTCCTCTACGATCGTGTCAATACCGTTCTTACACCGCACAATGTCCAGACTGCCCGGAAGTGGGTCAGGCGTTTTCTCTACGCCAAGGGCTTTCAGATGAAAATTCGGAACCTGCTGATAGCAGGACATTGCATCATCGAGATTCCCGAACTTCTCAATTTTCATCGGATTGGTCTGCAAATCTGTCACAACATAGAACTGCTGGACAAACGGTTTTTCTGGCTCCCGCTGCTGTTCAGCCGCAAGTTCTTTACGGTACATATCCACAAACCCGTTCAGCACAGCCGGGTGACTGCGCACGATCCAGTCGGTGCGGATATTGCTGCCCCGTTCTCCCTTGCAGGTGGTGTCTGCCCATTCCTTATTACTGTGTGAATAGCGTCCGTCATGGTTGTTATAATTCAGCGTGTACGCCAGAATATAGCCCATGCGCTCCATGCCAAACTGTTCAACGACGGACTTCGTAGCATCATCTGCAAGGTGCATTCCATCGAAATTGTCTGCAATCGCTTCTTCAATGGCATTTCTGCAATCTTCATTGAGCTGTCTGGAAATGCGGTACAAATCCACCTCGCCATTCTCTGCTGCATAGGCAAAAGATTCGTAATAAACCGGAACATCCGAATTATCCGTGCGGCTTTCCTCTGCCACAGGCACAGCCTGTTCTTCTTTTTGTGAAGTCGGATTCTTTTCTGCAAAATACTCCTTTACGGCATCCTGAAAGTCCTCATCAAAGCCGTTCCACAAATCTTCTGCCACCAGTTTTCCCTGCTCATTGACCGCAACGCAGGCAGCTTCATCCCCGTATTCCTCATGCTCCAGCAGGAAGAACTTCTCGCCGCCGACCTCCGTTTCATCAATCGCATACCATGTACCAACATGACCCTCAACTGCAATCTGGTCGGAGTCACCGTGTATTAAGCCATCCTTTTTATGCTCTTGTTCTTCCATAAACTCCCGTACAGTCAGCAATCCACCCGTGAAGTTCAGCCCTTCCTCGCCCAGTTCCAGCCGACCGCCTGCGCCAAGGTCAAGTTCTTCTGCCATCAGAACAGATGCCGCATGGTTTACGATCACTGTTTTCTCCACCAGAATCGGCTGCCCCGGATCATAGTCCGACCCGCGCAGGTCATAGCGGTACAATCCATCCGGCACATCCTCATCCCGCAGTCTGCTGTTGCTGAAAAGACCGGGCTTATCAAAGATTTCAATTTCCTGCAACTGTTCATCCAGAATCGTTTCTTTCTTCAAATCCATCTTTCTTTCCTTGAAAAAATCCGGCAACTCTGCAAAGCCGATGCTGTCCACATAGCAGGCTTTGATCGACTTGCCATCGTTCAGCACCACAACATCACTGACGGAAAGCGAATGCCCGGTAAAATCCGTTGGACGCTGGATATTGAAACGTTCGTAAATAGCTTCAAGTGTATCTTTTTCCGTAAGAGGCTCGATATAGACCAGCTCATAGTCTGCACGGTTCACTTCCATCCCATGCCGTTTTACAAAGTCCAGATTCATAAAACGATAGTCGTGTTCCGGGTCACGGGCAGTGATCTGGTAGATGCCAAACTGCTTTTCACTGCCGGAAAGCAGCTTCTGCTCCTTAACCAACGCATCCAGCCGGGTTATCAGCTCCGCCGCCTTTTCTGCGGACTCTCCCTCTGATTCCTCCACTGCGGCTTGCAGCCATTCCCGGATCGGCTGAACATCCCCAGCCTGAATCTGTTCTTTCAGTGCTTCAACTGCCTGTTCCCGATCCTCCACGCTATCTTTATAGTGGTAGAAATCGAAGTCAAAGGCGAAATCGTCAAGGTCTACTGCCAGCTTTTCAACGGGTACTTTCTCGCCGTTTTCCATTGTTTTCTGCTTGTCCTTTTCCAAATCTTCCTTAGCAATCTGAAAATAGTCACTTCCACGCTCGATTTCTTCACGCCCTGTAACAAGAACCGGCCACGGGCTGATACGGATAAGATAAATCTGCTTGCCCTCATCAAACAGCCGCAGAGCCTGCTCCCGACTTATCACCGTCAGTGCGGCATCCGGGCGGGAATACTCATCTTCCAGATACTCTTCGTTCTTTTCCAGCAAAATTGCACTCCATGCGTCAGCCTTGATTCCGAAAATGCCATCATGCTGTTCGATCTCTTCCTGACTGGCGAAATCTCCTGCCGTGCCATCCTGAAACAGCGGGTAAATCCGTTCGCCCAGCCGATGCCACTCCCGTGCGCCTTCCTTTGTCAGCGGCAGAACATCATCTTTCAGATACCCATATTCGTGCATTTCCGAAAGACCGATCATGCCATCCGGCAGACTTTCGATCTTCTCCTCTGCTTCCCACATCAGGCGATTGATTTCTTCCGTATTTTCAGCCGCAACCGCAGCCGCCAGATTGTTGGCAAGTTCTTCCGTTGCCGCCCGGTCATCCAGCTTGTAAGCAAAGTTTACAACGAGATTTCGCTGGCTGTTGTCAAAAACGGTTTTGTCCCGTTCTTTGTCTGCAATCAGCTTTTCAGCATATTCCATCGCCGTCATGCGCTCCACACTCCTTTCTGCCACCGCCGTTTCCAGTTTTTCAAGAAAATCAGCAGCGGTCAATCGAATCGTATCCATCGAATCTTTCAATTCTTTCAGTTCCTTGCCGCTTGCCCAGCTTGCTACATACGGGAACGAGTAGTCCGAAGTATCAATGCCAAGTGCCGAGCAAACCGTAAATGCAATGCTTTCCGCTTCTGTTTCTTTGGTAAGCTGGTCTTTTTCCTCGCCGCGCTGTTTCATCTGGTCGCTGTCATGCAGCATGGCATGAGCAACCTCATGGATCATCGTCTTGATGGTCTGGCTCTCACCCATATCGGCACGAACACAGATTTCTTTGTCCATGTGGCTGTAATAACCTTTTGCGTTGCCCTCGATCTCTCCAAAACGAATTGGCACAGGAGATACCTGTTCGATTGCCTCTTTCAGCCGGGTATAATCCTTGACACGGGCAGTCAGTTCATTCACTTTCAGCGTAGGCAGCGGTTCTCCGTCTGTCTGGGCATAATCGAAAACCGTTGTTACCCGGAACCGGGGAATCACCCTCTCCACCACTTCGATTTCCGGCTCCCCGCTCTCATTCAGCACCGTAAGCCCGGTGTCCTTGTCGATTTTCTCCCTCTCTTCCCGTTCCTTTACCGGGGCAGGCGCGATGATCTGGATGCCCTTTTCACCCTTTTTCACATAGCGGTTAAACTTATTTTTCCAGGCATTGTACCCAGCCACCAACGTAGCATCTGGACGCTGCATTGCGATCAGCAGCGTATTATTGAAGCTGTAATTGTGGAATTTCGACATTGTAAGCAGGTACTTCGTATACATTTCCGAAGTAAAAATGTCCTTTACGCCCTGTTCCAACCGTTCCGTGATTTCTTTGAGCTGGTCTGCCCGCTTATCTGCCATTCATGCCCTCCTTTACAAAATCTGCCCCATCAGATTCCCTTTCGGAGATCTGACGGGGCATTCTCAGTTATAGTTCCATATCGTGACTTTTCTTTTTCTGCAGTTTCGGCTCTGCCATGCGTTCTGCCTGCTTTTCGTGAAGCTGTGCAAGGATCGACGGACGTTTTACGCTGTCTGCACTCCGCTCAATCTCACGTTTCGGCGCAGGAAGTTCGCTATCCGTTACTTCCTCATCCATGCCAAGAGCCGCATCATCCCCCTTTTCGTCCATATCCAGCAGGGCATTCAATTCTGCAAGCCGTGCAGATTTTTCGTTTAATTCCGCCTCCTGCGGGAACGGACGCTGCACTTCTTCCTTTGCTTCTGCCAACTGCTGCTGTAAGGTTTCCAATCTGCGCTCCACCTGCGGCAGTGTCTTTTCGATAGATGCCAGCGCATTGAGAATACGCTGGATATTGCCAGCCGGATCACTGCCAAGTTCAATCGTATAACTGCTCTGCCGCTTGATGGTCAGCTTGAATGTCTGGGCGAACGCATCAAACCGGGAACTGATTGCAAACCCTCCCAAATCTGCGATTTGCCCCTCTGTCTTAGCGATCTTCATTGCGGCACAGGCTGCAAGAATTGCCGAGCCTGCTTCCTTGCGGTCGGTATAAACCCTGTCCTCCACCGTGATGGAGAACTTCTCCTTGTCTTGTTCCAGCAACGGCTTTGCCACTGCAAGGTCAGCTTTCAGACCTGCTATGCGCTCTTTCGCTGCCGTGATTTCTGCCGGATACCGCCGTGCAATATCCGATTCCAGGCTGTAAATCTGGCTGGTGTGGTTGGCCCGCATCAGCTTCAGCTTGCTGACCTGAATATCCAAATCCATCTTTTCCTTGATGTAGGGATTCCCCGTTGCCAATGCTTTGATTTCTGCATAGGTCAGCGCGGTATCGTCCACATCATCGCAGGCACGAACAGGAGATTTCGAGGTCATGATCTGCGAGATGAACTTCTGTTTATTTTCCAGAATTTGCCACATATACGAATCGAACGTATTCTCTGTGACGTAACGGAAAATCTTCACTTTCTGGTTGCGGTTTCCCTGACGAAGAATGCGTCCTTCCTGCTGTTCCAGATCAGAGGGCTTCCACGGGCAGTCCAGATGATGCAGGGCGATCAGTCTGTCCTGAATGTTTGTACCAGCACCAAGTTTCGGGGTCGAACCAAGCAGGATACGCACCTGACCGGAGCGCACCTTTGCAAACAGTTCTGCCTTTTTGGTTTCGGTATTTGCCTCATGGATAAAGGCAATCTCCTCACGGGGGATTCCCTTTGCCACCAGTTTTTCCCGGACATCATCGTACACATTGAATATTCCGTCTGCTTTCGGGGTCGATAAGTCGCAGAAAATCAACTGGGTGGATTTGTCGGGCGTGGATTCTACCCATACCTGATAGGCATTCTCCACGCAGAGGTTGACCTTACTTTCCGGCTCATCCGGCAGCAGGTCATTGATAAGCCGCTGATCCAAGGCCAGCTTTCTGCCGTCGTTTGTGATTTTGAGCATGTTATCGGTTCTCGGATCGACATTTCCGTTCCGCACACGCTCTGCACGGTCGGCAAAGCTGCTCACCATTTCCTGCTGCGTTTCACTGGGTTTCAGCACCTCATTGATGTACTCTGCTTCTGGCACAGGCAGATTCAGCATATCTGCCGTCTGTACGTCTGCGGACTCCTTGAACAGTGAAATCAATTCAGGGAGATTGAAAAACCGGGCGAACCGCGTCTTTGCACGGTAGCCCGTTCCCTCTGGGGACAATTCGATTGCCGTTACGGTTTCGCCAAACGAAGCCGCCCAGCTATCGAAATGTCCAAGATGAAGTTTCTGCAAGGTGTCATACTGCAAGTAGCGCATAATGGTATACAGCTCTACCATGCTGTTCGATACAGGCGTACCTGTTGCAAAGGTCACACCCTTGCCGCCAGTGATTTCATTGAGATACTGACATTTTGCAAACATATCCGAGGACTTCTGTGCATCGGTCTGAGCAATACCAGCGATGTTCCGCATTTTTGTGTAGAGGAACATATTTTTATAAAAATGGCTCTCGTCCACAAACAGGCGGTCAACACCAAGCTGCTCAAATGTAACTACATCATCCTTGCGGCTCTGGTCGTTCAGCTTCTGAAGTTTTGCCTGCAAGGTTTTCTTTGTTTTCTCCATCTGCTTGACCGTGAAACTCTTGCCATCGTCCTCTGCCTTTGCTTCTGCAATCGCAAAGGTAATGTCCTGAATCTGCCGCTCGATCATGGATTTCTGCCGTTCCGGGGAAAGCGGAATCCGCTCAAACTGCGAATGCCCGATAATGATAGCATCATAATCGCCCGTGGCAATCCGGGAACAGAACTTCTTTCGGTTGGATGGCTCGAAATCCTTTTTCGTTGCCACCAGCACATTGGCATTCGGATACAGCCGCAGGAAGTCTGCACCCCACTGTTCCGTCAGATGGTTCGGCACAACATAAAGATTCTTCTGCGCCAGACCCAGACGGCGGCTTTCCATGCCGGCAGCGATCATCTGGAAGGTCTTGCCAGCACCCACACAATGCGCCAGCAGCGTATTATTGCCATACAGGATATGCGCCACTGCATTTTTCTGGTGCGGCATCAGGCTGATTTCCGGGGTCATGCCCACGAACTTGATGTGACTGCCATCGTATTCACGGGGACGAATCGCATTGAACCGCTCATTGTAGACCTTGCAAAGTTCCTCTCTGCGGTCTAAATCCTTGAAAATCCACTGCTTGAACGCATCCCGAATCGCTTCCTGTGCCTGCTGCGCCAGCATGGTTTCTTTTTTGTTCAGCACTCTCCTTTCTTTTCCATCCTCATAGATGGTATCGTAAATTTTGGTATCCCGGAGATTCAGCGCATCTTCCAGCAGTCGATAGCCGTTGACCCGCATTGTGCCATAGGTGTTCGTCACACGGGGATTACTCCGGTCAAGCGACTTGCCGCTGATATTCCATGCACCGCTGATCTCCGAATAGGTTGCTTTGATGGAACTTCCGATATAGTAACTCGGCGTTTTGAACACCCGCTCCATAAAGTCCGTAATGTACTCTGCCTTGATCCAGTTTGCACCAAGCCGCACTTCAATCTCCGAAGCATTCAAATCTTTCGGCTGTACCCGCTTGAGATACTCGACATTGACCTGATACTCCGGGTGGTTTGCAGCAAAGGTTTCTGCCGTTTCCAGCTTTTCCCGGACATTGCCGGACAGATATTCGTCTGCCGTCACCCACGCCTGTGTGACAGGATTGCGGAAGATAACGCCCGCCAGTTCTTCGGTCACTTCCTGCTCTGTCTTTCCGCAAAGTTCAGCCATAAACGGCACATCGACCTTTGCTTTTTCTCCGATGGAGAGTGCCAGGGCTTCACTCGGCGTATCCACAGAGGTCACAGGTTCCGGCTTGCGAATGGTGCGCTTGGTAAAAATATCTGCCAGCCGCTTGAGGTTTTTATCCTCGTCCAGAATCTCAAGAGATGCCAGCAGACAATAGCTGCTATCCTGCCGGAATGCCCGTTTGTTGGCGGTGCTGTTGATCAGACCATACTGCGCTGTGAACCGCTTATACTGGTCTTTCAGCTTTCCTTGCAGCAGTTCCACTTCGGCATCCGTACCATCGTGCAACTGGCAGTCCAGCAATTTCTGTGTGGTTTCCCGCAGGGCAATCATCCCCAGCACACGCTCTGCCGTGACCGCAGGCAGGTCAACCTTGTTCATATAGGAGTTTTCACGGTAATAGACCTGTCCGTCCACATTGGTGTAACTGAAATTCTTCACGTTTGGGTCTGCCGGAAGTGGTTCTGCGTTCTGGTCAAGTTCATCGTCCGTGATTTCCGGCTCAGTGATTTCCGCATGGATGTTCTCAACGGCTGCTTTCAACTGTTGTGCAAGGTCTTCGCCCTCGATGGGCTTGACCGTGGTTTCCTGTTTGCCGTACTGTGTACTTTCAGTCGTGATCTCACCCAGCACCATTTCAGGATGCTGCGCAAAATACTGGTTGATGGGGTATCCCTCCGGCGTTGTGCCAAGGTCTACCCACTCTGCCCGCTCCACTGCCGCCCGGTCACGCTTTTGCAGGAACAAAATGTCAGCTACAACACTTGTGTTCGCATTGCGCTGGAACGCATTGTTTGGCAGGCGAATTGCACCGACCAGATCGGCACGGTTGGCAATATACTCTCGGACAGAGGAATCCTTTTTATCCATCGTACCGCTGGAAGTGACTACCGCCACCACGCCGCCCGGACGAACAAGGTCAAGACTTTTTGCAATAAAGTAATCATGGATGAGGAAGTTGTGGCGGTCATACCGCTTATCCGGCACTTTGTAATTGCCGAACGGCACATTACCCACCACACAATCAAAGAAACTGTCCGGGAACTGCATTGTTTCAAAGCCCTGCACTGCAATTTTGTTCTTCTGATAAAGCTGCTGTGCAATGCGTCCTGATACGTTGTCCAGCTCCACACCATACATCTTGATGTTCTCCATGCTTTCAGGCACAAGACCCATGAAGTTACCGACACCGCAGGACGGTTCCAGTACATTGCCTTTGCTCAGACCCATGTTGGAAAGGGCTTCATACATTGCCTTGATAACCGTAGGCGAAGTGTAGAAAGCATTCAGCGTGGATGCCCGCGCTTCGCTGTACTCATCTGCCGGGAGCAGAGATTTCAGTTCCGCATACTCCTTTGCCCAGTCCGCATTCTTCTCGTCGAACGCCTGCGGAATGCCGCCCCAGCCGACATACCGGGAGAGAACTTCCTGTTCTTCTGCGGTTGCCTGCCGCTGTTCTGCATCCAGCGTTTGCAGCAGCCGGATGGCTTCGATGTTTGCTTTGAATTTTGTCTTGGCTCCTCCTGCGCCGAGATCATCGTCCGTAATACGGAAGTTCATAGGCTCCTGTTTGGGCTGTACAGGCTGTTCCGTTTCGACTCCACTGTCCAGCGGAAGGTTGTGCTGCCGCCGTGCATGGTTGACCTCTTCCGGGGTCATAGGCTTGCTGGTAAGAGGCTTCACAGCATCATCTGCCGCTGAACGATGGATGGCATCTGTCCGGGTCTGCACATCCGCGATCAGCTGCATCTGTTCCGGCGAGAAGTCGGGATTCAGCAGTTCTTCTAACTCGCTGCCCGATTCTGCCACCGAATAGATCACATCCATCTGCTCCGGGGAAAAATCCTCGTAAGCCACACCAGCATTGTGTAGAGCAGTAAAGACTGTGGTTTCTATCGCTTCTTTCATCGGCACGTCGGCCTGTTCGTACAGATGCCGAATGTACTCCAGCGGTTCCGTTCGGAAGATCGGATACCGGGCTTCTTTCGCAAGGGTCATGTCCTGCAAGCTGACCGTCCCCTGCTCAAAGTTGACCGAATCCACACGGAACTCTCTATCGTCCAGTTCAATGATGGTATTGACTGGCAGATATTTCTCTCTGCGGAAATACTTTGTCTGCGCATGGGTTCCATCTTCCTGCTGGCCGGACAGATAGACGCTCTCCCCCTGCTTCCAGAGCTTCATTGCCTGAGAAGCCCACTGTTCACGTGGAAAACCAGACACCTCAACCTTGCCGAGTGCGGTTTCCTTTTCCAACAGCTTGCTGCCAAGAAGTTCTGAAACGCGCTTTGCATCCTCGCCGTAGAACTCAAAGTTGCCGTACTGCTCATAGCCGACCAGAGCATCCGGGTAACGCTCTTTCAGCGCGTTATATTCGTTTACGGCATCCAGCGGCAGGGGCTGCAAGGTCGGCTCAACGGCCTTTTCTTCCGCTGCATACGGAACCATAATGCCGCGCACCCACTGCGGTGCGTCCTTGCTATCCTGATACAGTGCAACGGCATCCCGTCTGTCCGTAATAACGTCCTGATAGGTGTGCTGGAAAATATCTTCTACCAACCAGTCTTTGAAGTTTTCCCAGTTCTGGCTTGCTTCCAGATACAGCGGAGCAGTTTTCGCATTCTGCTCTAACAGCTCGTCAATCTTGTTCCGAAGTTCCTTTTCCGCTTCGTCTGCATCCACATCGCGGTCGCGGAGATACGGATAGATTTCACTCTGCTGCACCGCATCCAGCATGGAATACAGACATTCTTTGTAAACACATCGACTATCTTTCAATGCAGATTTCTGCCCTGCCAGAAGATAATCATTCAGCGGATTCTTTGCCAGTTCTGCATCATACTGGTTCGGTCGAAGCACCCGCGCCGCCCATGCAGGACGCTCCATATCTTTCAGATAGATCAGAGAATCCGTAACACGTTCGATTTTATAAAGGCGGTCATCTTCCAGATAGAGATAATCCCCGACATTTCTGCTGTACTTTGCCGCCTGCTTCTGGGGTTCTTCAACCACTGCGGTGGTTGAATGCTCTTTCGATTCCTGTTCCTGCGCCCAAATATCGAAAAGCGATATTTGTCCTGTCTCAGAAACAGAAATCTCAACAGCCTTTTTCTTTTCCGGAAAGATCGTGTACGTTCCCTCAACATACTGGTGCAGTTCAGCAAGCGTCTTTGATTTTTCCGCATATTCCGGGGAATCCAGCGGCACGGAAAGAAGTGCTGCATCCATCTTTTCCAGAAGCTCTACCGCCTGTTCCGGGTCAGCCAGCATGGTGGGCAGTTTCTTTCTGGCATCCTCATTCAGCAATTCCCGCTTAAATGGACGCTCTACTTCATCGGGCAGACGATGGTAGAAACCGATTACCCGATTTGCCATCTGCTCACGCTCGTAACTCGGCATCCGGCTGTAATCCGCAGGCTTCAGATACAAACTCTGGTCAATGAGCTTTGCAACTCGTTCAGCCGCCTGGTTCCAGTTCAGCTTTACCAGCGCATCCGGCTTTCCATAGATGCCCCGTGCCAGTTCAAGACCTCTGCCGTCATAGCTGGCATGGGAATCATCGGCACGGGAAAGTGCATGACTGCTGCCGCCCACACCGTATCGGTCTTTCAGAAATGCCGCGCGTTCTGCTTTCTCCGTATGGGTAAGGAAGAAACTGTACGTTGCCAGCCTGCCATCCGAATACGGCCCGCCGCCTGCAAGAAAAGCATTGATCTCATCGTCCGTGATAAAGACTTTCTGCGTATTCCACTGAAAGCCCTCTCTTGCCTGATAGGGCTGATACGGGAGGGCGAACTTCTGAAATCGTTCCGACACCTTATCCGGGCGATAGAACTGCATCCGCATCACACTTTTATCTTCGGCGTAGGCTTCTGCCAGTCCTAAAAGACGTTCGTTCAGGTCAGCCAGAAATTCCGGCTGGTCAATCAACTTTGCAAGTCGTTCTGTAAGTTCCGGGTATCCGCCGGAGAAGATGGACGTATCGGCAAAGACCATCTCTGCCACGCCCTCTGCCATATCGCGTTCCATATAGCTTAGGACTTCTGCGTGTTCATGCAGAGCATTGCCACGGGCTGCATCCAGGACAGACTTTGGTGCGTACTCTCCCTGCTGCAGAAGCTGATGGATTCTGCAGCTGACATCTTCCCAGGACAGAAATGCTTTGTTTTTGGGGTCGTTCCGAACCGTATCTCCAACGGCGATCTGCATACCCAACTCATCGAACCAGACTGCATATTTTGTGCCGCCGATCTCAAAGCCCTTGCCGCCCTCGCCATACTCTTTTTTGACGAAAGCAGTATACTCTTCCGGGGTCTGTTCGGTCATAAAGTTATAGATAAGGCGGAGCTGGCTTTTGCTTCGATTGCTTCCCGTCCGCAGGATTTCATCCACAACTTCTGCCGGAATCGTGATCTCATCGGCATACTGGGCCTGCATCGGGGCTTCGATTGCCCGAATCTGCTGTTCCACGGTCGGCAGACTGGGCAGAGAAAAAGCAGAGGCAATTTCTTCCTCTGCTTCGCTCAAATCCTGTTCGGTTGTGTCAGCGGTTAGTTGTACACCAATTCCTTCAGCACGATCTCTTCCGCCATCGCGGTCAGATTGTTCTGATGTGCCACCCATGCCATCTGTTCGGTTTCCTTGTTCGGAGCCGGATACTTCTCGTTCAGGCTCTCGATCAGTTCTTCCATCCGGTTCTCCGCCTGCTCGTCGATCTGCGCCAGATGCTGATTCAGCCTGCCGCTCATCAGCATACTCTGATACCAGTTCTTCTTGTTTTCCCTCAGATAAGTCCTGCGCAGCATCCCGTACTTCCCAATGCTCATCGGCTCGTCCTGTACGGTCAGGTTCGGAAACAGGTAGTCCCCCTTGCGGTGATAAGTCAGTTCCATACGGTTTTCCTCCTTCAGTGATGTTCGTTTCAGTTTCGTGCTTTAATGCGCTAAAGTCCGTACTGGTATTATACAAGCTGTCGGCAGTTTTTGCAAGATGTTCTGTGACTTCTTTTCGGTAAATTTTCTGCATTTCCCGTCCGATGTCACGGAGAACCGCTTCACATTGTTCCGAAACAGCATTGCCCAGGAACGTCAAAACCGGAAGCTGGTTGAAATCCACAATACGGATAAAATCCTCATCTTCCAAAACTTCCAGCGGTTCCTGTTCGCAGCGTCGGGAAAGGGTATAGAAAATACTGTTGGTCATTAACTCCCGGAAACGGACACGGAGGTTATCTTCATCCAGTCCTTCCAGAAAAGTGTCTGCCACCTCATATTCCAGACCATCCATCGCTTCTTCCAGATTTTCAGCGGTCAACTGCTGTGCCAGTTCCATCAGCGCAGCATTCATGCTGTCCGTCTGCGTCAGAGCATAAGTATCTGCCAGATGGTCGAGGATCATCTGCTGGTGTTCCGAATCATCAATGCGCCAGAGGATCGGCGTTCTGCCGCCCTGCACCAGATGCGTGTCCGCAATGTCGAACACATAGCGCAGCTTTGCCCGTGGGCTGGCATCGTCCAAAAGCGCAATGCCTTTTGCGCCACGGTTTACCCAGCGGTTCATTTTCTTGTTCCAGACTTCCAGCTCTGCACAGGCGGTCGCATCAGGACGCTGAGCATGGATCAGCCGAGTATCTTTGAACGAATAGCGGTACAGCCGTGCCGCCACATCCAGATAGTTCATCCAGTCTTTCGGAGAATTGCTTACCCACCGTGCGTTCTGCTGGGCAAGTTCCCGAATATCGTTAAATTTCGCCAATCGTTCCCTCCTTACTTCTTAGCTGGTGTTTTCGGAAATTCAAGACTGTACTGCGCCCTGCCATTTTCTATTGCCATAACAAGGTCTGCGGCAAAGGTCTTGTCCTTTTTGGCAGAGTAGAAGTCTTTTGCATAGGTACGTCCTTTCTTCAAAAGGTCAGTTGCCATCTTCTTTGTGAGCGTCTTTTTCATGCCGGAAAGGTATTTACTTTCTTTCCAGAGGGCAAATTTACAGTCCCGGTCAGAGCAATAGAAATTCAGCTTGCCTTCACAGACGGGCTTTCCACATACCGGGCAGTTCCCGATAGATACCTTATTATAAATAGGTGATTCCTGTACGGTCGGAATTTGCCGGAGGTCTGCCAGCATTCGTTCCAGCAATCCACCGATGCCCTGCATGAAGTCGGCGGGCTTTGTTTCGCCCCGTTCCATCCGCAGCAGTTCATTTTCCCACTCAGCGGTCATGCTTGCCGATTTCAGGTAATCCGGGATATTTGCGATTGCCGTAACCCCCTCTGCACTGGGAAGAATCTGCTTGCCTTTGCGTTCCACATAGCCGGAAGATACCAGCTTTTCCAGAATCGCTGCACGGGTCGCAGGTGTTCCCAGTCCTTTCTTTTCCGTGTCTTTTTCAAACTCCTTGTTGCCTGCGCTTTCCATTGCAGAAAGCAGGGTGTCTTCGGTAAATGCTTTCGGCGGAGATGTAAAGCCCTGCTTTTTCTCCGCGCTCACCACAGGAATCACCTCGCCCTGTTCCAGTTTCTTGGGGAATGCCATATCCTTGCTTTTTTCCTGTTCTGCAAACGGAGCAGGCATTGCGGTATGTCCCGCCTGCAAGACATTTTTGTATTTTGCAGTGAATTTCCTGTCCTGACAGCATACTGTTACCAGAACATCTTCATAGATGTATGGCGGCTGTACTGCCTGTTGCATCTTCCAGACGATGAGGGCAAAGACCTTTTCCTTATCCCCGGACAGGCTGTTTGACCCACGCTTGCAGCTTTCCAGTGTCGGCAGAATCGCATGGTGGTCAGTGACCTTTTTGTTATTGACCACCTGCTTTACTCCATCTGCTTCGCCGCCATAGTGTTTGAGCAAATCTGCCATGGTCTGCTGCATATCTTCCGTGATGTACTGGCTGTCCGTTCGCGGGTATGTCACCAGCTTTTCTTCGTACAATTCCTGTACGATCTTCAAAGTCTGACTGGCGGTAAAGCCATAATAGCGGTTAGCTTCTCGCTGCAAGGTCGTTAAGTCATACAGCTTCGGCGCAGACTGTTCTTTCCGTTTGCGCTCGATGCTGCCAACTACGGCACACTGTCCATCACAAGCTGCCTGCATGGTATCCGCATCCTGCTCCTGTGCCATCCGTTCCGATTCTGCCACGATGCCATTTCCTGTGATTTCTACTTTGTAATACGGCTCTTTTACAAAGTTCTGGATTTTGTTCTGCCGTTCCGTCAGCATTGCCAGTGTCGGAGTCTGCACCCGTCCAATGGTCTGCCGCC
>UMAQ01016475.1_pt1 | contig 21039 bp, 34 predicted proteins | sample 1963751 | NCBI WGS metagenome assembly UMAQ01 (sample SAMEA4835920, study PRJEB28245) | human gut metagenome | biome: gut microbiome; material: fecal sample | place: Denmark | collected 2008
GTGCCTAATGGTCCTTTTTTTGTTGGAGTTAAAACTTGAATATTTTTGAAAAAATCATAATTTCCGAATTTTTCTAATCTTCCTGTTGATAGACTTATTATTTCTTGTAACATTCTTTCTGTTGAATTTTGTTTTATAAAGAAAAAGTCTTGTTTTGTATCTTCTTCTATTTCTTCATCATCATTTTTTATAAATCCTAATCCATTATTTACTCTATGGGCATTTAGAACTATTTTACTTTTTGCAGCTTGTCTAAAAATTTTATCTAATTTTACTGTATTTATTACTTCTGAATTTATCAAATCTTTTAAAACACTTCCTGGACCAACTGATGCTAATTGGTCTACATCTCCTACTAGTATTAATTTCGTACCTTGATATATGCAATTTAATAAATAATTCATTACAAACATATCTACCATTGATAATTCGTCTACTACAATTAAATCTGCATCTATTGGTTCTCCTTTATAATCAATATGTCTTGAATAAATTCCTTCATCGTCTAATTTTCCAATTCCTAATAGTCTATGTAAAGTTGATGCTTCTTTTCCTGTTGCCTCTGTCATTTTTTTAGCTGCTCGTCCTGTTGGAGCAGTTAAAACAACTTTTTTCTTTCTTTCTTCAAATAAGTCAATTATTGTTTTTATGATTGTAGTTTTACCTGTTCCCGGTCCACCTGTTATAATCGTTACATTACTATCATTTATTGATAAAACTGCTTCTCTCTGTTTATCTGATAACTCTATACTTGATTTTTTCTCTATATCTTTTAGTGCATTTTCTATATGTTCAATTTTCTTTACATTTTTACTTTTATCTAATCTTATAATTCTAGTTGCAATTTCTTTTTCTACACTATAAAAATTTTCTAGATATATCCATTCAAAATCGTCTCTTTTTTCAACAACAATTTCTTCTTTTGCCTTTAAATTAATGATATTTTCTTCTACGGCTTCTGTGGTTACATCTAATAATGATATTACATATTCTATCAAATTTTCTTTTATTACACATGAATGTCCATTATATGTTGCTTTAATTAAACTATATTTTATTCCACTTTCAACTCTTTTTTGATTATCATAATCTATTCCTAGTTTTAAAGCCATTTGGTCTATTTGTTTAAAATCAACCCCACGTGCCATATCAATCAATATATATGGATTTACTTCAATTTGTTCTATTGCATTGATTCCTAATAAATCATAGATTTTTTTTGCATTTTCTGCTCCTATTCCAAATCTCTCTAAAAATCCTACTATTTGCCATACTTCCCAATTTTCTAAAAAGCTTTCTGACATTTCTATTGCTTTATTTTTTGATATTCCTTTTATTTGTGCAAGTTTTTCTGGTTCGAATTTGAATACATTTATTGTATCTTCTCCAAATGTTTTTATAATTTTTTTTGCAGTGGCTTCTCCAATTCCTTTAACACTTCCATTTGCTAAGTATTTTTCTAGTGCATCTAATGTTTCAGGCATTAATTTCTCAAATGTTTCAACTTTGAATTGTCTTCCATAGTCTTTGTGTTCAACAAATTTTCCTTCTACTCTCAATGTGTCTCCACTTTTGACGAATGGTAAATATCCTACTATTGTTGTTTCTTCCTCTTCTGTTTCAAATACTGCTATTGTATAACTGTTTACGTCATTTTGATATATGATGTCTGTTATTTCTCCTTTGATTTCCAATTATTTTCTCTCCTTTATTTTGCCTCTATCTCTCTTATTTGTTTTTTAAGTTTATCATATTTACAGGCAAAAAACAAGAGTTTTACTGTTCATCAACATTATCAATTATATCTTTACATTCTTTCCATCCAGTCACTTTTAGAATATCATAATCTTTTGATAATTTTTTTGCAATTTCTTTTGTATTATCACTTGAATTCAAGTCAGCAACTATTATATTTTTTAAATAATCTTCTCTTCCATATAATATTTTAAATAAAATTGAACGCAAAAATCCTTCAATCTTTTCTTCTTGATTTTTAACTGCAATTATTACATATATTCCATCTGATTTAAATTTTGTAAATCTGCTTATGTATATAATGTTTTTTATAACTTCAAATAAACCATAAATGGCTAATGTCCAAAATATTGTGCTTAATACAAATTCCAACATTTTTATGCCTCCTATGGTTTATAATATGATTTTTTTATTTTTTTGTGATTTTGTTATTTAATATGTCTAATTACTATGATTTAACAGATTTTAGCATCCAAATAATCTTTCCATATTCTTTGATATAATCATCTATTAATGATGATGTTGAATATTCTTTTTCGTTTTCTGATTTTTCTTTTATTTCTATTGTTTTCTTTAATAATTCTTCATAATCTGAAAGTATATTGTTATATATTTCTTCTGATTTTATTTTTTTGTTTTCTGCTTCTTTTATTGATGATTTTTCTAAGTAATCTTTCATTGTTCCTAATGGTTGTCCTCCTAAAATTGCTATATGCTCAGCTATTTCGTCTATTTGCTCATTTATTTTGTCATATAATTCCTCTAATTTTGCATGTACTTGAAAAAAGTCCTTTCCTTCTATGTTCCAATGATAGTTTTGTAATTTTCTGTAAAATATATTTAAGTCTGCTAAAAATTCATTTAATTTGTTTTCTAATTCCATAATAAAACCTCTCTTTCTATGTTTTATTATGAACTGTATATTTTAATTTTATTCTTTTATAGTTTTTTATTTAAATTCTTTTTTTATTTTTTTATATTCTGGCATATATTTTTCCACTAGATTCCAGAATTCTTTTGAATGATTCATGTGTTTTATGTGACATAATTCATGTAATATTACATATCTTATTGCTTGTTGGCTGTATTTTATTAATTCTAAGTTTATTGTTATATTTTTTTTGCTTGTACAGCTTCCCCATGCATATTTTATTTGTTTTATAGTTATTTTATTTGGCACTAATCCTGTTTCTTTTATTAGTTCATTAGCATTTTTCTCTACAATGTTTTTAAATTCTTCTTTTGTATATCGTGGCTCTTTTTCTTGTTTTTTATTTTCTTTTTCTATTGATTTTTGTATCCATTCTGATTTTTGTTGAATTATTTTTTCGATTTCTTTTTTATTTACTCTTTTAGGTGCTTTTACAATAACTCTACCATCTTTTATTTGGATATAGATGTTTTTTATTTTTGAGTATTTGATTTCATAATTTAATATTGGATTATCCATTTTTATTCCTTCTATTTCTTTTTAAATAGTTTTATATATTAGGAAAATTGCATAACTAATATATAAAAAATGTCCTTTTTTGAGACGACGTCCTTTTCAGAACCGTCCCTAAAAGGACATTTTAATTATACTAATTGTAATATAGCTACTTCTGCTGCGTCTCCTCTTCTTGGTCCAGCTTTAATAATTCTTGTATATCCTCCAACGTTTTTACCTGCATATTTAGGTGCTATTTCGTTGAATAATTTTGCTGGTACATCGATATTGTTACCTTCAGCATCTTTTACTTTATTTACTTTTTTCATTATTTTTCTTCTAGCATTTAATCTAGATGGCATGTCTTTTTGTCTTTTTTCAGTAGTTTCTTCTTTTACTACTTTTAAGAATTCTTTACCATTTTTGCTTTTTACTAATTCTGTAACTTTATTACCTTTTGAGTCTAATTTAGCTTTAACAACTTTTACTTCAACTTCTTCAAAATTGTCTTTTTCTTTTATTGCAAGTGATATTAAGCTATCAGCTATTGCTTTTACTTCTTTGGCTCTTGGTAATGTTGTTTCAACTTTTCCGTATACTAATAAATCAGTTGTTAGGTTTTTTAACATTGCCATTCTAATATCTGTTGTTCTACCTAATTTTCTATTTGTTGCCACTTTATTTACCCTCCTTTAAAAAATTTAAATCTATTATTCATCTTCTTGTGCAAAGTCTAATCCTAATGAATGTAATTTTGCTGTTACTTCATCAAAAGATTTTTTACCTAAGTTTCTAACTTTCATCATTTCAGATTCTGATTTGCTTATTAAGTCTTCAACTGTAGATATATTTGCTCTTTTTAAACAATTGTATGATCTAACTGATAATTCTAACTCTTCGATTGACATTTCTAGGACTTTTTCTTTCTTAGACTCTTCTTTTTCAACCATAACTTGTGTGTTTTTAGTTGTTTCTGATAAATCTATGAATAATTCTAAATGTCCTGTCATTACTTTTGCAGCTAAGCTTAAAGCTTCATGAGCTTTTAAACTTCCATCTGTCCATACTTCTATTGTTAATTTATCATAATCTACCATTTGACCAACTCTTGTGTTTTCAACATGATAGTTTACTTTTTTAACTGGTGTATAGATTGAATCTATTGGAAGTACAGAGATGTCTTGATTTGGTTTTTTATTTTTTTCAGATGAATTATATCCTCTTCCTCTATCAGCAGTTAGTTCCATTACAAGGTTTCCACCTTCTGAAACTGTTGCTATATGTAAGTCTGGGTTTAGTATTTCTACTGTTCCATCTGTTTGAATATCTGCTGCAGTAACTTCGCCCTCTCCTTTGAAGTTTATTCTTAATTTCTTTTCTTCATTTCCATCAAATTTTAATCTAACATTTTTTAAGTTTACTATTACTTCTGGTACATCTTCTACAACATTTGGTATTGTTGAAAATTCATGTAATACTCCTTCTATTTTAACGCTTGTTATTGCGCATCCTGGAAGTGATGAAAGTAATATTCTTCTTAATGAGTTTCCTATTGTTACACCATATCCTCTTTCTAATGGTTCACATACAAATTTTGCATAATTATTTGTTTCATCAATTTCTAGACATTCAATATTTGGCTTTTCAAATTCTATCATTTTTACCTCCTAAATTGAGACTAATCTCAAACTCCTTAAAAACTTTATTAAGTTTTTTAAGTAAAATTTTAAAGTTTTGACTAAACCTTTACACTTACTTTCAAAAACTATTATTTTGAGTAAAGCTCTACTATTAAATGTTCTTCTATTGGAAGATCGATGTCTTCTCTAGCTGATAATCTAACTACTTTACCACTTAATTTTTCGTTGTCTCTTTCTAACCAAGCTGGAACTGGTCTAGCTGCATTTTCTTCTATATTAACTTTTAATGTTCCATTATCTTTTTTACTTTCTCTAACAGTTATTACATCTCCTACTTTTACTAAGTATGATGGAATATCAACTCTTTTACCATTTACTTCGAATTGTCCATGGTTTACAAATTGTCTAGCTTGTGCTCTAGATGTTCCAAATCCTAATCTGTATACAACATTATCTAATCTGCTTTCTAATATTTGTAATAAGTTTTCACCTGTTACACCTTTTTTATTTGAAGCCATTTCAAAATATTTTCTGAATTGTTTTTCTCCAACTCCATAATATGCTTTTGTTTTTTGTTTTTCTCTTAATTGAGTACCGTATTCAGAAAGTTTTGCTCTTTTTTGTCCGTGTTGACCTGGTGCATAGTTTCTTCTAGATATACTACATTTATCTGAGTAGCATCTTGCACCTTTTAAGAACAATTTTTGTCCTTCTCTACGGCATATACGACATTGTTCGTCTTTATATCTTGCCATTATTATTTACTCCCTTCTTATTATACTCTTCTTCTTTTTGGTGGTCTACATCCATTGTGTGGTATTGGTGTTACGTCTTTAATTGCGCTTATTTCTAAACCTGCTGTTTGAAGTGCTCTTATAGCTGCTTCTCTTCCAGCTCCTGGTCCTTTAACGAATACTTCTACTGTTTTTAATCCATGTTCCATAGCTGCTTTTGCTGCTGTTTCAGCAACTTGTCCTGCAGCGAATGGTGTGCTTTTTCTTGAACCTTTGAATCCTAATTCTCCAGCACTTCCCCAAGAAATTGCATTTCCTTGTGTATCTGTTATTGTTACTATTGTATTATTAAAACTAGAATGAATATGTGCTGCACCTTTTTCGATGTTTTTTCTATTTCTTCTAGCTACTGGTTTTCTTGTTGTTTTATTATTAGCCATTTTCTAAAATTCCCTCCTTCATTGATAATAAGGTTTTATTTAATATTTTCAAAAATTGATAAAAATCGATTTTAATTATTTTTTGCTTTTACTAACTAACTTTCTAGGACCTTTTCTTGTTCTAGCATTAGTTTTTGTTCTTTGTCCTCTTACAGGTAAACCTTTTCTATGTCTTAATCCTCTGTAGCATCCAATTTCTGTAAGTCTTTTTATGTTTAAAGCAACTTCTCTTCTTAAATCACCTTCAACTGTGTATGATTCGTCAATAACTTTTCTTATGTCATTAACTTGATCATCAGTTAAGTCTTTTACTCTAGTGTCTGGATTTATACCAGCTTTTGCTAGAATTTTTTGAGAGCTTGTTAATCCTATTCCATAAATATATGTAAGTCCTATTTCTACTCTTTTTTCTTTAGGTAGATCTACTCCTGCTATACGAGCCATATTATTTTGCACCTCCAAATTTTTTTATAAAATTATAATACATTATTTGCAACATTTTGTTGCGTTGTCTTTATTTTTTCTAAAGGTGAAATGCACCCATGCTCTTGGGTCTTTAGATATCTTCAAGACATATATATAAACACAAATCGATATGTTAATACATATTTTATAAATATATATTTACAGCCGCTACCTATTTGTGTTATAAACTGTTTTAACTGTTTTATCCTTGTCTTTGTTTGTGTTTAGGGTTTTCGCATATAACTCTAATTACACCTTTTCTTTTTATTACTTTGCATTTGTCACATATTTTCTTTACTGATGGTCTTACTTTCATGTTTTTGCACCTCCTATTTTTTTACCTTTTGGTTTTATATATTTGGGTTAATTTTTTATTTTATTTTGCTCTCCAAATTATACGACCTTTTGTTAAGTCATATGGTGAAAGTTCAACTTTAACTTTGTCACCTGGTAGAATTTTTATATAATTCATTCTAAGTTTTCCTGAAATATGAGCTAATATTTGATGTCCATTTTCAAGTTCAACTTTAAAATTTGTATTTGGTAGCGATTCTACTACTGTTCCTTCTACTTCTATAACATCTTCCTTTGCCAAAATATCCCCTCCTATAAGAGCAATCTATTATTATTCCTGGTTTTTATTGTTATTTTTCCAACTTTATTTTGAAATTTTTCCACAATTTTTCCATTTTGATATAATAACTATTACATTATACATTAATTTTTTAGTATTGTCAATATTTCTGGCTCTTTTTCTGTAATTAAAATTGTATTTTCATAGTGTGCTGCCATGCTTCCATCTTCTGTTATAATTGTCCATCCATCTTCTAGTTCTAAAATATTTGGTTTTCCTTGAATTACCATAGGTTCTATTGCCAATGTCATACCTGGTTCAAGTCTTATTCCTCTTCCTGCTTTTCCGTAGTTAGGAATTCCTGGGTCTTCATGCATTTCTCTTCCTATTCCATGTCCTTGGAATTCTCTTACTACTGAATATCCTTGTGAATGAACATATTCTCCGATTGCATGACATATGTCCCCTATTCTATTTCCTTTTTTAGCATATTTTATCCCTTCAAAAAATGCTTGTTTTGTAACGTCTACTAATCTTTGATTTTCTTTATTTGTTTTTCCTACAATAAATGTTCTTGCAGCATCTCCATTAAATCCATCTTTTAATGCTACTGTATCAATACTTACTATGTCTCCTTCTTTTAATGTTCTATATTTAGATGGTATTCCGTGTATAACTTCATCATTTATTGAAACACATATTGATGCTGGGAATTTTGGAACTCCCTTTATTCCTGGATCATAACCTTTCTCTGCTGGTAATGCTCCTAAATTTCTCATTGTTCTTTCTGCAATTTGATCTAGTTCTAATGTTGTAATTCCTGGTTTTATATGTTTTTCTAATTCATCATATACTACTGCTACAACTCTACAAGCTTCTCTCATTAATTCAATTTCTCTTTTTGATTTTATTGTTACCAATTTAGGTCGTCTCCTTTTTATTACATTTTTTTATTTTTAATTACTTAACTTTTATTGTTTTAATGCTTGAATTTCGTATTTTTCTGCTTGTTTTATTTTTTAAATTCTGCTACAACTTCTTCTGCTACATCTTTTCCAAATTTATTTATTGTTTTACTTACCACTTCTGTTTCTAAGTTTCCTTGTTTTTCATAGTAATCTACTAATGGACTTGTTTGTTCAAAATAACTTTGTAATCTTGCTTTTACAGTTTCTTCTGTGTCATCTTTTCTCTTAACTAATTCTGATCCACATTTGTCACATATTCCTTCTACTTTTGGTGGATTTAGAACTATATTATAAACAGCTTTGCATTCTTGGTTTGAACATACTCTTCTGTTTACGATTCTTTCTATTATTTCTTCCTCTGGTGTTGTTAAATTGATTACTTTGTCAACTTTTTTGCCTTTTTCGGCTAATATTTTGTCTAGTGTTTCTGCTTGTTTTACTGTTCTTGGGAATCCGTCTAGTATTATTCCTTCTTGTACATCTGGTTCGTTTAGTCTGTCTTCTACTATTTTTATTGTGACGTCATCTGGTACTAGTTGTCCTTTTGATATATATTTTTCTGCTAGTTTTCCTAGCTCTGTTTGTTCTTTCATGTTTTTTCTGAATATGTCTCCTGTTGATACTTGTTTTATTCCGAGTTTTTCTTGTAATATTCCGGCTACTGTTCCTTTTCCTGTTCCAGGGGCTCCTAACATAATAATAATCATTAAATTTTCTCCTTTCGCTCACTACGTTCGCTCATCGTCATCCAAAATTTTTTTCAAAAATTTTGCCTGCCAAATCTTGGGCTGTTCGCTCATCGTCATCCAAAATTTTTTTCAAAAATTTTGCCTGCCAAATCTTTATATTTTTTATAATAATAGACTATTAATTATAATAATCTTTATAATATTTATTCTTTAATATTATGTACTAATTTGTAAAATATATAATACAAATAAACATTATAAAAACCATTATAGGGTGATATGCAAAGATGCATATCTCCCCACAAAGTTGTTTTTATTCTAAGAATCCTTTATAGTGTCTCATTACTAATAATGATTCTAATTGTTGTACAGTTTCCAAAGCTACACCTACAACAATTAATATAGATGTACCACCAAATGCAACATTTAGTCCTGTAAATCTTAAAAGCATTGGTAATATTGCTATTACTGCTAAGAAGAATCCACCAAACCATGTTAATGTTGAAATTATTGATGTTAAATAATCTGTTGTTGGCTTTCCAGCTCTTATTCCTGGTATAAATCCACCATTTTGTTTAATATTATTTGATACTTCTGCTGGATTGAATGTTGCATAAGTATAGAAAAATGTAAATGCCATGATTAATACTAAATATACTAATGCATTAGCTATACTATATCCAATACCTACACTTGAAGATGATGTAGCTATTGAGAATTTATATACTCCTGCCCAGAATCCAGTTTGAGTAGCTATATCTTTAACAAATATTTGCAATATCATTGCTGGAAATGTTAAGAATGATGAAGCAAATATTATAGGCATAACACCTGCCATTGCTAATTTCAATGGAATGTGTGTATTTTGTGCTCCTACCATTTTTCTTCCAACTACTTTTTTAGAATATTGTACTGGTACTCTTCTTTCAGCTTGTTGTATAAATACAACTCCTGCTACTAATATTATAGCACCAATTAACATTCCTAATGACATCAATAATCCTGTTGTGTTAAATCCATTACTTGTGAATATTAAATTCCATAATGTTGTTGCAAATCTTGGTAATCCTGAAATAATACCAATAAAGATAATTATTGAAATTCCATTTCCAATTCCTTTATTTGTTATTTCATCTCCAAGCCACATTAATATTGATGTTCCTGCTACTAATGATATTACAACTAGAGCTGCTGTTGAAAATTCTGTATTTACGAATATTCCAGAAGATTTGTAAGAAACAAATACACCAATAGCTTCAACTAATGCTAAAACTAATGTTAATATTTTTGTGTATCTGTTTATTTTTCTTCTTCCTTCTTCTCCACCCTCTTTTGTTAGTTTTTCCAAAGAAGGTATTATCATTCCTAATAATTGGATGACAATTGAGGCTGTAATGTAAGGACTAATTGACATTGCGAAAACTGAGAATCTTGAGAAAGCTCCTCCTGAAATCATATCTATTAATCCTGCTACTCCATTATTTGAAGACATTGCCTCATTTAATGTTATACTATTTACACCAGGTACTGTAATATAACATCCTAATCTGAATATTACTATTAATAATAGTGTATATAGTATTCTTTTTCTTACATCAGGTGTTTTTAATGCATTTCTGATTGTTTTAAACAACTAAATCACCTCAGCCTTTCCACCTAAAGCTTCAATTTGTTCTTTAGCTTTTGCAGTGAATCTTGTAGCTTTAACATTTAATTTTTTATCTAATTTTCCTGTTGCTAATACTACTATTCCGTCATTTACTTTTCCAATTATTCCATCAGCTAATAATGTTTCTGCTGTTACGTCAGCAACTGTTGATTTGTTTAACATTGTTAATGTTACTTCTGTGTAATTTTTAGCGTGAATATTGTTGAATCCTCTTTTTGGTAATCTTCTATATAATGGTGTTTGACCACCTTCGAATCCTCTTCTTACTCCGCCACCTGATCTTGCTTTTTGTCCTTTATGTCCTCTTCCTGATGTTTTTCCAAGTCCAGAACCGATTCCACGGCCTACTCTTCTTCTTGAAACTCTTTCTTCAGCTGGTTTTAATTCTCCTAACTTCATTTTGTGCTTGCACCTCCTCTTTCTTTGACAAGGAACATATTTTTTCACGGGTATTCTATGAAAACACGATATTCCACTACCCGTGTGAATATGTTATTTTCCTTTTATAATTTCGTATTTTATTATAAGATATCTTCTACTTTTTTGCCTCTTTTTTTAGCTACTTGTTCAGCTGTTTGCATAGCTTTTAATCCTTCGATTGTAGCATAAACAACGTTTCTTGGATTGTTTGTTCCAATAACTTTTGTTCTTATGTTTTTATATCCTGCAAGCTCTAATACTGGTCTAACGCTACCTCCTGCTATTAATCCAGTACCAACAGCAGCTGGTTTTAATAAAACTTTTGCACTACCGAATTTTCCAACAAATTCATGTGGAACTGTTGTATCAACGATTGGTACTTCAACTAAGTTTTTCTTAGCTTCTTGCATAGCTTTTCTTATTGCGTCTGGAACTTCGGCAGCTTTACCGTTTCCAACACCAATGTGTCCGTTTTCATCACCAACAACAACAACAGCACTAAATCTAAAAGTTCTACCACCTTTAACAACTTTTGCAACTCTGTTTATGGCAACAACTTTTTCTTTTAATTCGCTTTTTTCTTCCATTGGTTTTATTTCCTCCTCTTTTTATTCTAGAATTTTAATCCGCCTTCTCTAGCAGCTTCTGCTAATTCTTTTACTACACCGTGATAAATGTATCCACCACGATCAAAAACTACTGTATCAATATTTTTTTCTAATGCTTTTTTAGCTATCATTGCTCCAACTTCTTTAGCAGCTTCTTTATTAGCATGTTTTGTTTTTATATCCTTATCTAATGTTGAACAACTAACTAATGTGTTTCCTGCAACATCATCTATAATTTGTACATATAAGTTTGTGTTACTTCTATATACACATAGTCTTGGTCTTTCGCTTGTTCCAGATACTTTTGTTCTAACTCTTAAATGTCTTCTTGTTCTTTCCATTTTTCTATCTGTTTTCTTAACCATTTTTTACTCCCTTCCAAATTTTGATTAAATTGGTTATATTGTACAATTTTTGTTCTTTATTACAAGGCAAGGCAATACGTTTGCATACCAAGATTTGTAATAAATGTTAAAAATGTGCAAGATGAGTAATTTAATCGAAATCTTATTTTATTTACCTGTTTTACCTTCTTTACGACGAATAACTTCATCAGCATATTTGATACCTTTACCTCTATATACTTCTGGTGGTCTCTTAGATCTTACAACAGCTGCTGTTTGACCTACTAATTCTTTATCAATACCTCTAACAATAATAGTATTTGCATTTGGTACATCAAAAGTGATTCCTTCTGGTGCTTCAAATATTACTGGATGTGAATATCCTAATGTCATATTTAAATCATTTCCTTGTTTAGCTACTCTGTAACCAACACCATTGATTTGTAATTCCTTAGTGTATTCATCTTTAACACCAATTATCATGTTATTGATTAAAGTTCTTGTTAAACCATGTAAACTTCTGTTAGCTGGTTCATCATTTTTTCTTGTTACTTTAATTACATTATCATTCATTTCTAATGAAATGTTTCTATGTATTTCTCTTTCTAATGTTCCTTTTGGTCCTTTTACAGTAATTTTTTGTCCGTCTATTTTTACTTCTACACCATCAGGTACTGTTATAGGTTTATTTCCTATTCTTGACATTTTTTTCTCCTCCTTATTTTGAATTATGTCATATAGCTTTCGCCTTTTTTAGTGGATATTACCAAACATATGCTAATACTTCTCCACCTACTCCTAATTGTCTTGCTTCTTTATCTGTTTTTAAACCTTGTGATGTAGAGATTATAGCTATACCTAAACCATTTAATACTTTAGGTAATTCTTCTTTTGAAGCATAAACTCTTAATCCTGGTTTACTGATTCTTCTTAAACCATCAATTACTCTATTTCCTTTTTCGTCATATTTAAGAGTAACTCTGATGATTCCTTGATTTTCATCTTTTATTTCCTCGTAAGCTTTAATATATCCTTCTTTGAATAATATTTCAGCTATTCCTGTTTTCATTTTTGATGCAGGTATATCTACTGTTTTATGTTTTGATGTGTTTGCATTTCTGATTCTTGTTAACATATCTGCGATTGGATCTGTAGTATTCAACTCTATTTCCTCCTTTTCCTTTTAATATTTTTTGTATATCTCTTTTTTACCAACTAGCTTTCTTAACACCAGGAATTTCACCTTTATGTGCTAATTCTCTAAAGCATACACGGCAAATACCATATTTCCTGATATAAGCATGTGGTCTACCACATAATTTACATCTATTGTATTCTCTAGTACTAAATTTTTGTGGTCTAGCTTGTTTAACTTTCATTGATTTTTTAGCCATAGTTTTTTATTTTCCTCCTTTTGACTAGTTTTTAAAAGGCATTCCCATTAATCTTAATAATTCTTTTGCTTCTTCGTCTGAATTAGCTGTTGTTACAAATATGATATCCATACCTCTTAATTTGTCTACTTTATCATATTCGATTTCTGGGAATATTAATTGTTCTTTTATACCCATTGAGTAGTTTCCTCTTCCATCAAATGAATTTCCTGAAACTCCTCTAAAATCTCTAACTCTTGGAAGTGCTACATTGAATAATTTGTAAGCAAAATCATACATTTTGTCTGATCTTAATGTTACTTTACATCCTATGTTTGCACCTTCTCTTAATTTGAATGCTGCGATTGATTTTCTAGCTTTTGTTATTACTGGTTTTTGACCTGTAATAATGCTTAAATCATTAATTGCATTTTCTAATGATTTAGGATTTTCTTTTGTGTCACCTAAACCTATGTTTATAACTATTTTATCAAGTTTTGGAACTTGCATAACTGATTTATAATTAAATTTTTTCATTAATGCTGGAACTACTTCTTTTTCATATTGTTCTCTTAATTTTTCCATTATGAATTAGTCCTCCCTTCTCTATTATTTTAATTTTGCACCGCATTTTTTACAAACACGAACTTTTACGCCTTTTTCTTCGCTATATCCAACTTTTGTAGCTTTTCCGCATTTTGGGCATACTACATTTGCTTTTGAGCTTGGTATAGCAACTTCAACTGATATTATTCCGCCTTCTTCTCCTTGTTTTCTTGGTTTAACATGTTTTTTTCTAATGTTAGCACCTTTAACAACGATTTTGTCAGCTTTTGGTATTACTTCTAGTACTTCTCCTGTTGTTCCTTTATCATTTCCTGATAAGATTTGAACAGTATCTCCTTTTTTTATTCTCATTAGAGATTGCCTCCCTTCTTCTTTACTCTTTTTACTATTTAGTTAACATCTTAAAGAACTTCTGGAGCTAAAGATAATATTTTCATATAATCTTTTTCTCTTAATTCTCTTGCAACTGGTCCGAATATACGTGTTCCTTTTGGTGTTCCGTCTTCTTTTATAATTACAGCTGCGTTTTCATCAAATTTTATATATGATCCGTCTTGTCTTCTTAATCCTTTTTTAGATCTAACGATAACTGCTTTTACAACATCACCTTTTTTTACAACGCCACCTGGTGTTGCTGTTTTAACTGAAGCAACTATAACATCACCAATGTTTGATGTTTTTCTGTATGAACCACCTAAACATCTAATACACATAATTTCTTTTGCACCTGTGTTGTCAGCTACTTTTAAAATTGTTTGTTGTTGTATCATTTTGGTTATTCTCCCTTCATTTATTTTACTATTGCTTTTTCAACTATTCTAACTACTCTCCATCTTTTATCTTTAGAAAGTGGTCTTGTTTCCATAACTTCAACTTTGTCACCTTCATGGCATTCATTGTTTTCGTCATGAGCTTTTAATTTATATGTTCTTTTTACTGTTTTTCCATATACATCATGTCTAACATTTGTTTCAACAGCTACAACAACTGTTTTATCCATTTTGTCAGATACGACAGTTCCTGTCATTGTTTTACGAAGATTTCTTTCTTCCATGTATGAATCCATCCTTTCTCTCGCTTCGTTCGTTCATCATAAAACTAAATTTTTAAATCTAATTTTACAAGTCTCTCGCTCAGCTCGTTCATCGTCATTCAAAAATTTCTTCAAAATTTTTGCCTGCCAAATCTAAGCTTTGGCTTCTGCTATTTTTCTTTCTGTTAATACAGTATTTATTTTAGCTATGTCTTTTTTTACTTCTTTAATCTTCATTGGATTGTCTAATCCGTTTGTAGCTAAACTAAATTTTAATTTAAATAATTCTGTTTTTAGTTCACCTAATTCTTTTTCTAAATCTGGTGAAGACATTTCTCTTATTTTACTAATCTTCATCATTTCCACCTACCTTTTCAGATTCTCTAGCAACGAATTTTGTTTTATTAGGTAGTTTATTCATTGCAAGTCTTAAGGCTTCTCTAGCTGTTTCTTCTGGTACACCAGCAATTTCAAACATTACTCTTCCTGGTTTTACAACAGCTACCCAATATTCTGGAGCACCTTTACCTTTACCCATACGAGTACCGATTGGTTTAGATGTTATTGGTTTGTCTGGGAATATTTTAATCCAAACTTTTCCACCTCTTTTTATATAACGAGTCATAGCAATTCTGGCTGCTTCGATTTGATTACTTGTAATTAAACCAGCTGTTACAGCTTGTATTCCGTATTCTCCATCTGTAACTCTATTTCCTCTTGTTGCTTTTCCTCTCATTCTACCTTTTTGTACTTTTCTATGTTTTGTTCTTTTTGGCATTAATGGCATTATTGGTCTCCTCCTTCCATTTTCTTAGTAGGAAGAACTTCTCCTTTATATATCCAAACTTTTACACCGATTTTTCCATATGTTGTATCTGCTTCTGCAAATCCATAATCTATATCAGCTCTTAAAGTTTGAAGTGGAATGTTTCCTTCTTTATAGAATTCAGTTCTAGCCATGTCTGCTCCACCTAATCTTCCTGATACTGAAGTTTTAATTCCTAAAGCACCAGCTTTTAGTGATTTTTGCATACATTGTTTCATAGCTCTTCTGAATGAAATTCTTCTTTCTAATTGTCCTGCAATATTTTCTGCAACTAATTGTGCATCTGTATCGATGTTTTTAACTTCAACGATATTTAAGTTAACATCTTTTCCTATTAATTTGCTAACTTCTTCTTTTAATGCTTCTACACCAGCTCCACCTTTACCAATTATAATTCCTGGTTTAGCTGTGTATAAATTAATTTTTACCATTTTTGCTGTTCTTTCGATTTCTATTTTAGAAATTCCAGCTGTATATAATTTTTTCTTTAAAAATTTACGTATTTTTTGGTCTTCTACTAAATAATTTGCAAAATCTTTTGAATCTGCATACCATTTAGAGTTCCAATCTTTTATTATACCAACTCTCGCACCTGTTGGATGTACTTTTTGACCCATGGTTAAATTAAGCCTCCTTTTCTTTTAATACTATTGTTATATGACTTGTTCTTTTTCTAATTCTTACTGCTGATCCTTTTGCAGCTGGTCTTATTCTCTTTAATGTTGGACCTTGGTTTGCAAATATTTCAGCAACATATAAGTTTTCATGTTTCATATCATGATTGTTTTCAGCGTTTGCAATTGCTGATTTTAATAATTTTTCTAATACTTCTGATGATGCTTTTGGTGTGAATTTCATTATTGCTAATGCTTCATCAACATCTTTTCCTCTTATTAAATCTGCAACTATTTTTACTTTTCTTGATGATATTCTTGCAAATTTAAGTGTTGCTCTTGCTTCTTTTACTAGTGTTTCTTCCACTTTTCTTACCTCCTTTTTTTATTAGGTGGGTACACCTTTATTTATCGTATTTCTTATTTTTTAACTGTTGATTTTTTGTCTCCAGCGTGTCCTTTAAATGTTCTTGTTGGAGCAAATTCACCTAATTTATGACCGATCATTTCTTCAGCTATATATACTGGAACGTGTTTTCTTCCGTCATGTACAGCTATTGTATGACCAACCATTTGTGGATATATTGTTGAAGCTCTTGACCATGTTTTTAGAACTTCTTTGTTTCCTGTTTCGTTCATTGCTTCTATTCTTTTTAATAGTTTTTCTTGAACGAATGGTTTTTTCTTGCTTGATCTAGACATATACCATGTTCTCCCTTCATATTGCTAATTGCCATCCGAAAATTATTAAAAATTTTCGGGTAACAAATTGCTATTTTATATTTTAAAATCTTATTTTCTTCTCTTAACAATAAATTTGTTTGAAGCTTTCTTTTTGTTTCTTGTTTTGTATCCAAGAGCTGGTTTACCCCAAGGTGTCATTGGTCCAGCGTGTCCTACTGGAGCTTTACCTTCACCACCACCATGTGGGTGATCTACTGGGTTCATTACAGAACCTCTAACTTCTGGTCTCCATCCCATGTGACGTTTTCTTCCGGCTTTACCTAATTTAACGTTTTCGTGGTCTGCGTTTCCTATAACTCCTATTGTTGCTCTACATTTAGCTAAAACTTTTCTCATTTCTCCTGATGGTAATCTTAATGTTGCATATTTTCCTTCTTTAGCCATTAATTGAGCACTTTGTCCAGCTGTTCTTACTAATTTTCCACCTTGTCCTGGATTTAATTCGATATTGTGGATTAATGTACCTACTGGAATGCTGTCGATTGGCATGCAATTTCCAACTTTAATATCAGCTGATTCTCCTGATATTACTTTGTCTCCATCTGTTAATCCTTGTGGTGCTAATATGTAAGTTTTTTCTCCATCTTCATATTGGATTAATGCTATATTTGCACTTCTGTTTGGATCATATTCTATACCGATAACTGTTGCTTCCATGTTATCTTTTCTTCTTTTAAAATCTATTATTCTATATTTTTGTCTGTTTCCTCCACCTTGATGTCTTACTGTTATTCTACCATAACTGTTTCTTCCAGCTTTTTCTTTCTTTTTTGCAAGTAAAGATTTTTCTGGTGTTTTCTTTGTTATTTCTGCAAAGTCTGAAACTGTCATGTTTCTTCTTGATGGTGTGTATGCGTTAAAATGTTTCATTCCCATTTTCTATTCTCCCTTCAAAACGATGAAAACTTTCGCATTACTTCGTTAAATTTTAAAATATTTCTTTGATATACTTGTGTATTATCTCATCAATATTTTAAAATTTGCCTTGTACTGCTCGCTTTTGCTCGTTTTTCTTCTCTACTTTTTATTTACGGATATTTTTCCTGCTCCGCATAACAGATATTTTTTATTCTCCGGGTTCTTTCCCGATATTGTTCTCGGCTTTCTTTTTTTCTCTTGCTTTTGAATTTTCTAAAAATTCATCTACTAAGTCTGCCATTGTTATTTTAGGTATTTCATAGCTTAAGCTATCTTTAAAGCTTTTGCCCTCATATCCTTTATTTCCAATCATAATTATGCTCCCATAAATTCATCAATAGAATCTTTGAATTTTTTAGTAGCTTTTGTTGATTTACCACCTTTTGCTAAGTAAGATACTTCTGCTGGATTTGTATCAATAGTAACTATTGCTTTTTTCCAGTCTGAAGTTTTACCTGTATGGTATCCAACTCTTTTTTCTTTTCCTTTAACTGTCATTGTGTTTACTTTTAATACTCTAACTTCAAAAAGTTTTTCAACAGCTTTTGCTATTTCAACTTTTGTAGCTTTTTTGTTAACTTTGAATGTGTATTTTCCTTGTTGTAATTCGTCATTACTTTTTTCAGTAACAACTGGTGCAATTATAATTTCTTCTGGTTTCATTATGCGTACACCTCCTCAATTTTCTTAACAGTTTCTAGAGGTAAAACTAGGTTGTTGTATTTTAATAAATCAAATACATTGATATTGTTTAAAGTTATTGTTTTAACTCCTTCAATATTTCTAGCTGACATTAATACATTTTTGTTGTTTTCTGGAAGAACTATTAATGTTTTTCCTTCAACTTTTAAATCTGCTAATGCTTTTACCATTGTTTTTGTTTTGATTTCTGCTAATTCTAATTTATCAACAACTGTTAATTCATTTTCAATTACTTTTGAACTTAATAAAGATTTAATTGCTAATCTTCTTTCTTTTTTGTTAACAGTATATTTGTATGAACGAGGTTTTGGACCCAAAGCTATACCACCTTTTACCCATTGTGGAGCTCTGATACTTCCTTGTCTTGCTCTACCTGTTCCTTTTTGTCTCCATGGTTTTCTACCACCACCACGAACTTCTGCTCTTGTTTTAGTACTTTGTGTACCTTGTCTTTGATTAGCTAAGTAGTTAACTAGTACACTATGTACTATTGCTTCATTTGGTTCAATTCCAAATATAGCTTCTGCTAATTCAACATCACTTACTTTTTTACCTTTTATATCATATACATCTACTTTTGGCATTTCGTATTTCCTCCTTCCTTCTATTTAGTAGCCTTTACAGCTGATTTTATTTTTAAGATAGATCCTTTTGCTCCTGGAACACTACCTTTTAATAAGATTACGTTTTTATCCATATCTACTCTTACAACGTCTAAGTTTTGTATTGTAATTGTAACTCTTCCCATATGTCCTGGAAGTTTTTTACCTTTAAATACTCTACCTGGTGTTGATGTAGATCCCATTGAACCTGGTCTTCTGTGGTACATAGAACCATGTCCCATAGGTCCTCTGTGTTGTCCATGTCTTTTGATAACACCTTGGAATCCTTTTCCTTTTGATGTTCCTTGAACATCTACTTTTTCTCCTGCTTCAAATACATCTGCTTTAACTTCGTCTCCAACTTTTACACCTTCAACTGATTCTAATCTGAATTCTCTTAAATGTTTTTTAGCTTCAAGACCAGCTTTTGCAAAATGTCCTTTTTCTGGTTTGTTTATATGTTTGTCTTTTACTTCACCGAACCCTAATTGTACTGCATCATATCCATCAGTTTCAACTGTTTTCACTTGTGCTACTGTACATGGTCCAGCTTCTATAACTGTTACTGGAATTACATTTCCTTTTTCATCAAAGATTTGTGTCATTCCAACTTTTCTTCCGATTATTCCTTTTTTCATTTTAAATTTCCTCCTAACTATTGGCTGATTTTTGTATTAGCTTTGGCCAAATCAGCTTGGTTTGATGTTTGTTTAATTAATGTAATTATTAATTATAATTTGATTTCTATATCAACACCTGCTGGTAATTCTAATTTCATTAGAGTATCAACTGTTTTTTGTGTTGGGTAAAGAATATCAATAACTCTTTTATGTGTTCTCATTTCAAATTGTTCTCTTGAATCTTTGTATTTGTGTGGAGAACGTAAGATTGTTACTACTTCTTTTTGTGTTGGTAGTGGAATAGGACCTGAAACTTTTGCTCCTGTTTTTTTAGCTGTTTCTACTATTTTCTCAGCAGACTGATCTAAAACTACATGGTCATAAGCTTTTAATCTTATTCTGATTTTTTCACTTGTTACAACTGTTGTGTTTGCCATTGTAATTTTCCCTCCTTATATAAATTTTATTTTGCGGGTTTTTCCCCTGTTGGCAGTTATATTTTCTGCCTAAATTACCTTGGCAAGTTAAAACGCACTCTGGTGTTTTGAAATTATCCTTTTTAAAAACCCAAAATATGCATGATAATTCTGGGATAAGTGCTATTTTTTAAAACTTACCGCCTGGTCTTTGCCATGACATACTCCGCCGAAGTTCCCTCCATTCCTACTTTCCGTAAGCATGTAGCCACATTCGGTTTCTTCGCTTAATTCATGCTTTTATATTATACAATGCTTTTAGCCGTATGTCAACCGTTTTTTTAATATTTTTCTATATTTCTTACTATAATTTGCATTTTAGAGTTTAATTGTCCTTCTATGTATATAGAATCATTTTTTTATAAGGCGCTTTTGAGCATACAAAAAAGCGCCACCGCTAGATGCCAAGTTCTGATTATAAGGACTATCCTTTTACAAGTATAGTCCTTATAATCAGAACTTGGCATTCTAACGTATTGCATTCGTTAGAAGCGCTCTTTTTGAGTTCTTCTAATAAAAGTTATTTAGTTATACTAATAAGTTACGGTTTAAGCGTTCAGTTCTATAAATATAAAAGTGGACGAAAGCCAACAAGACCGCTGCTATCAGAAGTGTTTCTGTCGCGAATGTTCGTGCAGGTGTAACTAAAGCCGTAAAAGCCTCCTCGATAGACACAAGGATTGCTGGACCCGTCAGACGTCTCTGTTGTCCATTCACAAATATTACTTGCCATATCATATATATTACATTGTATATCTTCTGTTGTTCCTGTTTGAGATAGTGATGTATTTAAACTCTTTTGTCTTGAATATTTTGTATTTGTTCCACAATT
>UMAQ01033160.1_pt1 | contig 20493 bp, 15 predicted proteins | sample 1963751 | NCBI WGS metagenome assembly UMAQ01 (sample SAMEA4835920, study PRJEB28245) | human gut metagenome | biome: gut microbiome; material: fecal sample | place: Denmark | collected 2008
CGCGATTACTAGCGATTCCAACTTCATGAAGTCGAGTTGCAGACTTCAATCCGAACTGAGACTGCTTTTCTGAGGTTTGCTTACTCTCGCGAGCTCGCTTCTCTTTGTGTCAGCCATTGTAGCACGTTTGTAGCCCAGGTCATAAAGGGCATGATGATTTGACGTCATCCCCGCCTTCCTCCGGTTTATCACCGGCAGTCTCGCTAGAGTCCCCAACTTAATGATGGTAACTAGCAATAAGGGTTGCGCTCGTTGCAGGACTTAACCTAACATCTCACGACACGAGCTGACGACAACCATGCACCACCTGTATCCCGGTTAACCTCCTCTATATCTCTATAGATTTGCCGAGTATGTCAAGACCTGGTAAGGTTCTTCGCGTATCGTCGAATTAAACAACATGCTCCACCGCTTGTGCGGGATCCCGTCAATTCCTTTAAGTTTCATACTTGCGTACGTACTACTCAGGCGGAGTACTTAATGCGTTAACTTCAGCACAGCCTTCTGGCTACACTTAGTACTCATCGTTTAGGGCGTGGACTACCAGGGTATCTAATCCTGTTTGCTCCCCACGCTTTCGTGTCTCAGCGTCAGTATTGGCCTAGTGAGCCGCCTTCGCCACTGGTGTTCTTCCATATATTTACGCATTTTACCGCTACACATGGAGTTCCACTCACTTCTACCATACTCTAGACTATCAGTTTCTTTGGCACTACGGCGTTGAGCACCGCATTTTAACCAAAGACTTGATAACCCGCCTACGCACCCTTTACGCCCAATAATTCCGGATAACGCTTGCCCCCTACGTATTACCGCGGCTGCTGGCACGTAGTTAGCCGGGGCTTATTCATTTGGTACCGTCAATTTGTTTTTTCTTCCCAAATAAAAGAACTTTACATACCGAAATACTTCATCATTCACGCGGCGTTGCTCGGTCAGACTTCCGTCCATTGCCGAAAATTCCCTACTGCTGCCTCCCGTAGGAGTCTGGGCCGTGTCTCAGTCCCAATGTGGCCGTTCGTCCTCTCAGACCGGCTACGCATCATCGCCTTGGTGGGCCATTACCTCACCAACTAGCTAATGCGCCGCAGGCTCCTCCTTAAGTAGATTGCTCTTTTAAATAGTTAAACTTTTGTCTTACTATCCTATCCAGTTTTAACGTTCGTTTCCAAACGGTATCCTCGTCTTAAGGGTAGATTACCTACGTGTTACTCACCCGTTCGCCGCTAGGGTACAAGTACCCTCGCTCGACTTGCATGTATTAGGCACGCCGCCAGCGTTCATCCTGAGCCAGGATCAAACTCTCCATAAAATTTTATTTTTATGAAAACTATTGTTTTCCTTTTTGCTCTGATGTATTTTTTTCAGAATTGTTGTTGTAATTAATTCGCTTGGCTTATTAATTGTCATTTTGTTCAGTTTTCAAAGACCTAAAAATGGTGGTCGGGGTTGGTTTCGAACCAACGAACCCTAAGGATCAGATTTACAGTCTGACGCGTTTAGCCTCTTCGCTACCCGACCAGAATTTACGCTTCAAATCATAGCGCTCCCTTATTATATTATAAACTTTTCATAATTGCAAGCATTTTTTTAAATTTTTTGTGTTTTTTGTAAAAAAAAGCTGTAGACATCATCTACAGTTTAATTTCATCTAATAATAAATAAGATAACAAAGCCATTATTTAATCTTTATTTTCTTTTCTAATTCATATCTTGGCATCATTATTACTCTTTTACATTTAACACATTCAAGCTTTAAATCTGCACCTGTACGAATTATCTTCCATTCATTAGAACCACAAACATGATTTTTCTTTGTAATGACGATTGTTCCCTCTTCAAACATTATTTTCCCTCCATTAGCCAATTGATAATTTCTTGAAGTTCATCATGATTTTTTGCTTTAATTGTTACTTTATCATGAGACACCGCTATTTTTATTTTTAAATTATTTTTACCAATAGATTTTGATATTATTTGTTTATCAGTTTTGCGAGGTTGCTGAGCAACTTTTTTATCTTCATTTTTGACAAGCTCCTCAATTTGACGAACGCTCAAGTTCTTCATCACTATGATATGTGCAAGCTCAATAATTCTTTTTCCATCTGATAGTTTAGACAATGCTCTAGCATGGCCAAAAGAAAGCTTACCTGATTGTAGCATTGATAATACTTCATTTGGCAAGGTTAAAATACCAAGCATATTTGTAATATAGCTACGGCTTTTACCAACATGCTTTGCAACATCTGTTTGATTATATCCTAATTCTTTTATCATAAGTGCATATGCATTTGCTTCCTCATAAGCTGACAATTCTTGTCTTTGCAAATTTTCAATTAAAGCTAATTCAATCATCTTAGATTTTTCATAACTTCTCACAATTGCGGGAATTGTTTCACGTTCTGCAAGTAAAGATGCACGATAGCGTCTTTCACCGGCAATAATAATAAATTCACCAGCATTTTCCTTAACAATTATAGGTTGAATAACACCATGCTCCTTAATTGAAGAAGCTAAATCATTAAGTGCTGCCTTATCAAACTCTTTTCGAGGCTGATAGGGATTAGGCTTAACCTTAGATAATGGAAGATCAATAATTTGTTCATTATCTGGTTCAGTAACATTTTCATTAATTAAATCAAGTAATGTTTTTCTTTCATCCATTATTTTTTACTATCTCCTTTGCTAATTCTTTATATTGTTTAGAAGCAGGGCATCTAGATGCATAAGCAATAACCGGCTTACCTACAGTTGGGGCTATTTGAGCCTTAACATTAACATTAATGATCGTCTTAAAAACTTTTTCTCCAAAGCATTCTTTTATCTCATTTACAATTTGCCACGATGAAATGACACGTTTATCAAGCATCGTAAGCAAAATCCCTTCAATTTGAAGATTTTTATCAAGTACCTTCTTACGTTTTTGAACGGTTTTAATTGTGTTTAAAAGCTGTGTTAATCCGTCAATTGCAAGGAATTGACATTGAACAGGAATAAGACAACTATCAGCCGCAAATAAGCTATTTAAAGTGATAATACCAAGTGATGGTGGACAATCCATAATAATATAATCATATTTTTTACGATAGGAAGAAATAGCATTTGAAAGTAGCATTTCACGATTAGGATTATCAATTGTTTTAATTTCTAATTTAGATAAATTAATATTAGATACAACAACATCACATTTTGAATGCTTAGGATGACAAATTGCATCCTTAATTTCACATTCTCCCATTAATACATCATTAATTGTTTTATTCTCATAACGATCTAAGCCCAAGCTTAAAGAAGCTGAGGCTTGAGGGTCTAAGTCAATTAACAATACTCTTTTATCTAATCTCGCAAGTGCATCTGAAAGATTAACTGATGTTGTGGTTTTACCTACTCCACCCTTTTGATTTGTAATTGCGATTACCTTACAACTCATAAAAAAAACTCCTTAACTACAATGGCTTATTTTTAATTTGACTAAATTGACGAGGATATTTACTAGGTGTTTTATTAACCTTTTTAAAAACTAATATCTCACGGTGACCCATTTGATTAGGTAGCTCAACACTTATGGTTTTAAGATGCTCTGCACCTAATGCTTTTATTGCACCTTTAGCTTCTAAAAATTCTTGCTCCGATTCAACACTTTTCATTGCCACAAAAAGACCTCCAACCTTAACAAGAGGGATACATAATTCGGCAAGAATATTTAATCTTGCAACAGCCCTGGCGGTTACAACATCAGCCTCTTCTCGATGAAAAGCGGCATATTCTTCAGCTCTAGCATGTAATGCCTTAGCATTATTAAGTTTTAATTTAGCAATTAATTCATTTAAAAAATTAATACGTTTATTTAAGGCATCAATAATTGTAACATTTAAATTATTAAATACAATAGCATTAGGGATTGAAGGAAATCCTGCTCCTGCACCAACATCTACAAGATTAATAGGCTTTGTCACATCAAGAGCAAGTGATAACGTTAAGGAATCATAAAAATGTTTATAATATACGCCATCATAATCTGTAATAGCTGTTAAATTAACATGCTCATTATATTCGACTAAAAATTTATAATATTCCTCAAAATTTAGAAAGGCTTCATTTGTTAATTCAATATTTATTTTTTTTAAATCTTCTTTAAAATTCATAACTAACCTCTCTTATATGTTTCTAAATAAACTGAAAGAACAGCAATATCAGCAGGATTAACACCCGAAATTCTTGATGCTTGGCCAAGTGTTCTTGGACGAATTTGCATAAGCTTTTCTCTTGCTTCTAAAGCAATATTAGAAACCTTATTGTAATCAATATCTGAAGGAATTAGCTTTTCATCAAGTGCTCTCAAATGAAGAGCTTGACTACGAGCCTTTTCAATATAGCCTTTATATTTAGCTTCAATTTCAACGGCCTCAAGTACATCATCACTAGTGTCTAATTTAAGCAAATACTTAATATCATGGTAGCTAATTTCAGGACGTTTTAAAAGCTCATAGGCTTTTATTGACTCAGCAATTCGAGATGATCCTTTAGCTTCAATATAAGCATTATTTTCTTCACTCATAGAAACATTGGTAGCTTTTAAATATGCTATCATCTCTTCAATACTTTTAATTTTACTAATCAAAGCATTATGTTGCTCTTCAGAAATTAACCCAACCTGATAGCCATATTCACGAAGTCTTATGTCTGCATTATCATGTCTTAACAATAAGCGATATTCAGCCCTCGATGTTAACAAACGATAAGGCTCTTCCGTTCCTTTTGTAACCAAATCATCAATTAAAACACCAATATAAGCCTCATCTCTTCCTAAAACTAAAGGCTTTTTCCCTTGAAGCTTTAAACCACAATTAATACCTGCCATAAGACCTTGACAAGCAGCCTCTTCATAGCCTGATGTTCCATTAATTTGACCACCACAGAATAAATTTTCAACAATCTTTGTTTCAAGGCTAGGCCACAAATTCAAAGGGTTAATTGAATCATACTCAATAGCATATGAATATTGTAGCACCTCACAATGTTCAAGTCCTGGTATTAATCTTATCATCTTATCCTGAATTTCAACTGGCATTGATGTTGAAAAACCCTGGACATAAATTTGATCCCATTCAAGGCTTTCAGGCTCAAGGAAAATCTGGTGACGCTCCTTATCACTAAATCTAACAACCTTTGTTTCAATTGAAGGACAATATCTTGGTCCTACACCTGTAATTACACCACCATACATAGCACTTTCATCAAGGTTATCCATAATCAATTTGTGAATTTCCTTATTTGTATATGTTAAATGACAAGGCACACTTATATTATTAATTGGTTCATATCCTTTATCAAAAGAAAAGCGATAAGGATAGGTATCCCCAGGTTCAAGGCTTGACTTTGAAAAATCAATTGTAGAAGCCTTAATACGAGGCGGCGTTCCTGTTTTTAAACGTCTCACATCAAAACCTAATCTTTGAAGCTGGGCAGAAATTCCAAAGCTTGTTGGTTGGTTTTCAGGCCCTGATGTAGTAACAACATGACCTCTAAATATCTTACTATTTAGGTATGTACCAGTAGTAATGATAACTGCACGTGATGGTATTTTTTCGCCATTAGGCATAATAACACCGCAAGCTTTATTATCATTAACAATGATATTTTCAACGTATCCTTCCTTAAGCTCTAAATTATCTTGTTCTTCTAGATGCTTACGCATCATCTTAGAATATAATACCTTATCATCCTGACTTCTTAAAGCTCTTACAGCAGGTCCTTTAGAAGAATTAAGCATTTTCATTTGAATCTGGCATAAATCTGCATTCTTTCCTTGATATCCACCAAGAGCATCAATTTCTCTTACAACAATACCCTTAGCTGGTCCACCAATTGAAGGATTACAAGGCATCGAACCTAACATATTTAGGTTTCCTGATATTAATAAAGTTTTAAATCCCATTTTTGACGTAGCAAGACATGCCTCACATCCGGCATGACCGCCACCAACAACGATTACATCATACATAAAAATCATCCTCTTAAATTTACAACTAATTTTAGCATTTTAAAGCTGAATAGTAAAGAAAAAGCACATGATAGATTGTGCTTTTTTATTATTAAAATCCTAGTTGATAAAATTTGCATTTCTATTCAAGCAAAATATCTATTTTCTATTTCTTATAAGCTTAACTGCTTTAGAGCCTGTGCAAAGTAGCATAGCAAGAGCATTAGCTTCAAAGGAATCAGCATATATTGTAAAATGCTTATCTAAGGTTCCTCTAGCCTTAATTCTTAGCATATTTCCTCTTGTAAGAATATTATTCTTCTTAAGAATATCAAGGGTTATAATATCACCATCATTAAAATGCTTACACAAAGTATCAAGATATATGCTATTTTCTTCTTTCATACCTTCAATATCAGCACCATTTACGGTTGGAATATGATATACTAAATCAACAGGTAAATCAGTTGGTACATTAGATACATCCATAATATCAACTAAATGATCATTTGTCACTCCAAGTGTATATAAAACGGCATGCCCATCAGGAATTAAAAGAGCTGTAAAATCAGTTGTCTCAAAGCGACGCTTAGGTTTTACCTCACGTCCCTCCATCATCATATCGACTAATTCCTTAAAGTACTTAAGACCTCGATCAGATTTAATCTTAATCTGTGTTGGTACAAGCTGATATTGCTTCTTATCTGATCTATCCTTGAAATGATATTTTGTCCCTTCAAGTGTTTTAGGATCAATTGCTAAATTAACCTTCAATGTTTTACCAGCAAATGCAACCTTTGCTAATAAGCCTTTATATCTAAATGATTCACATTTTTTAGATAAACGAGCATGGGCACGATACATTAATAAATAGTTTTTAACTTCATTATAATAATTTTTAACCTCATCTGATGCTAGCGTTGTTTTTTCCTCGAAGGTTAAACGAATTCTTTTTTCAGATACCACTAATGATGAAGGTGCACTTGCATCTTCCTTATCGTCTTCTTCAAGCTCATCAAGGTCATCATCCTCGTCATTATCTTCATCATCTACTGACTCTTCAGAAATTACAGGTTCAATACTTCTTGATTCTTGTTTTTCTTCTTCTAAAGCCTCTTCTTTAGTTTCAGCTAAAGCCTCATCTAGGGTTTCAGAATTTGAAGATTCAATAACTTCTTCAGTATTTTCTGAGGCTTCAATTATTTCATCATTAACAGGAGTTTCTTTTATATCATTAACAACAGTTTCTTTTTCAGATACGTCTTCTACTTTAATTTCGTAATGCTTAATTCTTAAAATATAAATTACAATTGTAAAGATTTGCATTACAATTATAATTCCTCCAATAATTATTCCAGACATTTTTAAATTTTTAGCATTTGTAATAATTAAATATGTTAAAGGAAGAGCTAATAAAGATATAACCTCTAATACCTTTAAAAGATAATCCGTAAAAACAATATTCTTATTTTTAAAATCTCTTTTTATAAGGATTAATATTACAGGAAGAGCTAATAATACACCACCAATTATATTAAACACTATCTTATGTTTTGAAACATCAAAGCTTGAAGCCGTAATTTTATCAATAATATAATTAAATTCAAGCAAATTAAAGTTAGTCATGGCAATTAACGCAATTGCTAAAGCACCATAAACAAATGCTAAAGCATAATCATATTTAGCTAAAACAGCTGAATGATAATTATTATCCTTTATTTTAGATTCCATACTATAATCACCATTAAAGCTTAAACCTCTAAAATAAAGAATTGTAGCTGTAGTAATTGCTAAAAATAAAGCCTCATCAAATGGATATAATAAATCTACTTCATCTTTTGAATATATGACCATTGTACCAAACAAACATAATAAAGATATTAATAAATAATCTATTATTGTTACTCTGCTTGATGATACTATATTCATAATAGCACCTAGTAAAATAATACCAATTAAAAGAGCATAGAAGTAATTTTCAATATTAGTGTAAAATTTACTAGTAAAGCTCATATACATTGAAGCATATATACCAAGTCCAAATCCAATAACTGCAAAAATTAATGGATTTATCTTCATAGTTATATTATACATATAGCATTTAAATTGATTATTAGTAGCTTCTGGTTTAGAAATAAAGAAACGAACAACAATCCCAATTAAATATAAAATCGCAATTATCGCAACAGTAAGACTAAAGCCATCAACCTTTGAAGCAACCTTAGCATAAATAAGAGCTCCAATAATTCCCAGTAAATTAGCCCAAGCAAATAAATCAAATAAATTAATTTCCTTTGACTTAATTCTTATCAAATAGCATACTGCCAATGAACCAAGAACAATTGTATATAACCCTTTTATTGTATACTTAAATGAATTAGGATTGGATAGTTCTGGCAAGATTGAATTAACATTAACACTTAAAAAATACATTCCCATTACAAATAATGCAATTATAATTACATGAATCACATTAAATGATTTAAATAAAGCTTTAATATAATTATTTTTTTCCATACTTTCACACCTCAAATACATACTTAAGCTTATTCACTATACTTGTATTTTACGACTTAAGAAATATAAAGTCAAACATCAATAAGCCATTTAATTAAATTGGCAATATTTTATTTAAATTATTTAATTTTGAATCATCTTAAAAGATTATCTAATAATATATTTTTGAAATAATATAGTCGTTTATAAAAAATATACTCATAAGTATAATACTTACGAGTATATTAAAAACATAAATATAACATTTTAATTAAATTCCTGCTAAAGGCAATACATAAACGTTATCATCTAAAGGATATACTGTATCAGTATTACATATTATTACCTTGAAACCTATTTGATAATTGGTTTTATCTAATTGTTTAAATCCCTTAACTGCATTATTATTAAATTTGATACCACTCTTACATTCGATTCTATGTAGTTTTCCATCTTGAATAATAACTAGATCAATTTCATTCATATCACTATCTCTATAATAATAGAAGTTAGGTTCTATACCATTATTTACATAGCTTTTCTTAATTTCATTAATTATATATGTTTCAACAAAGCGTCCAGAAAATGCGCTCGCTCCTAAAATTTCACCAGAATTTAGTCTTGCTAAATAACATGCTAAACCAGTATCAGTAAAATACAATTTTGGCCTTTTTATTATTCTTTTAGAAATTGATATCTCATTATAAGGTTCTAATAAATAAACAATATCACCAGCAATTAAAACACTAAGCCATGACATTACGGTTTTCTTATCAATTCCAATTATCTTAGCAATATTATCATAGATAAGCTCTTCTCCTGTAAGAGACGCAATCAATTCCATAAAACGTCTAAATTGGAACTTATCTCTAACATTAAGCATTTCAGACACATCACGTTCAATATATGTTTCAACATAATCAGAATAAAATTTTTGAACATGAAGCATATCATTACTAAAAAGTTCTGGATAAAATCCTTTAACAATATTATTAAATAGTTCTATCATAGATAATGGATTTTCACTTGCTCTTTTTTGAATATTCAATATATCAAAATTAAAGATAGGTTCATCTCGATTAATAATTTCATTTCTAGATAGTGGCATCATATGAATGATAGATACACGACCTGCAAGGGACTCTGTTACACCCTTCATAAGCTTATACATTTGAGAACCTGTTAAAATAAACATCCCATAGTTATTAATCTTCTTCCGCTTTTCATTATTTACAACTTCTTCAATAACATTAAATAATTCAGGTGCACGTTGAACTTCATCTATTATTAGTGGCCAAGGATGCATTTGTAAAAATAATTCTGGATCTTTTTTGGCCATTTCTCTTTCTCTTGAACTATCAAGTGACACATAAGAAAAACCCATTTTTTCAAATTCAAATGCTAATGTAGATTTTCCTACTTGGCGTGCTCCCGTTATTAAAGTAACTGGCTTTGATTTTACACTATCCAAAATTTGATTATAAATATGTCTTTTAATCATAGTATCATATCCTTTTCTAAAAACAATATAACACATTTTTTTAGGGAATTCAATTCCCTTTTTGCAGAAAGCAATATATACTAAACAATTTTACATTTATATAACTAAACTTAAAAATCACTTCATTAAACATAAAATATAAGTTGAGTGCTTTATTTAATTTGTTTAATTATTCTTTACGTCCAATAAATCCCATCTAACTCGACTAACTCCGACTCGGTTTTTACCGAGTTAATTTTATCATAATTTTTTCTAAACAGTGAATTCGTTATTTTATTAACGTATCTATCATTTTGTACCAGTTATAAAATAAAAATTATCTTTTAAAAAAGCACCTACATTTTAATGCAAGTGCTTTTGTATATATTATATTTCCTTTTTAATTACATCTAAAGCCTCTTTTAGGCTATGTACAATAAAATAATCACCTTTTATATTAAGATTGCTTAAATCTAGCCAAATTGGCTTTATTTTAGCATTTAAAGCACCTGCTATATCTGATGTTAATGAATCACCTAGCATTATTACTTCATCGTTTTTTAAATTAATATCTTTAAGTACATAATCAAAAAAAGCTTTATCCGGCTTAGTTAAACTTATTTCTTCTGAAATATAAACCTTCTTTAAATACTTTAAAATACCACTTTTTTCAAGTCTTGATTTTTGAACAATCGTCGCACCATTTGTGACAGCATATATAGGAAGGCCTAAAGTATTTATTTTTTTTAAAAAGATAGCTGCATCCTTAATTAGATATCCGCCATTTTTTAAATTATTAAAATATAATTCATTTATATCTTTAGGATTAACATTAATATTAAAATGACTAAAAAATGATGTCCATCTTAAGGTTATGCATTCTTCTCTTGAAATTTCTTTTTTTTCAAGCATTTTCCAATGTGCTAAATTAATACTTGAATATAGCTTTATATTTTCTTCTGTTGTTGGTATCCCGTATTTAATAAGTACGGGCTTTAAAGCTTCTAGCTCGCACTTATTAAAGTCCAATATTGTATTATCTATATCAGTTAATAAAGCTTTTATCATATTAAATCACACTAAATTTAATTTGTTCTAATATAGCAGAAGAAAAGCTTGATGAAATTGTAATTGTTAACTCTTTTGACATATCAAGTTCACTTACGTCAATACGAGCTAAATGAGAAGAGCTCTTATCTAAAATTTCTGTAGTATATGATGTAGTATTAGTTCCATCTGAAATTGTTATAGTTGCAGTACCTGCTGGTTTTTGTGAATTAGGTTTATTAGATGTAAATGTTAATTCAATGTTTGTAATTGCATCATATAAATTTTTAACCTTTAATACAGCATTTTTACTAGTTTGAGCATAAATACCTTTATCCTTATTAACATATGGAGCTGTATATGATAATTCAATACCATTTAAAGCTAAAGATCCCGTTGTATCACTTAAAATAGTTAAATCCATTGTTGTTGAAATAGATGTATCTTGATTAGCCTTTGAGTATAATACATTATAATCAAATCTGGCTTGATTTAGAATATCATATTCCGTTACAAAGCTTTTAGATACGTCATCTAAGGCATAATAAGATTCTTCAGCTTCTTCTATTTTAGTTTTACTTTCTAATGTAACTGTACCTATTTCTTTAATCTTAGCATTTACTTCCTCTATTTTAGAATCATTCTTTAAGACAGGTGTAATATGTGATAGTGAATAGGATTCGGTAATACTTTTTGATTCACATTCTGCTTTATATAAATAATAAGCAAGCTCGGGATGATCAATAAAAGGATTACGATTTCCTTGTTCCTTATAGATTTCTTCATTGCGGTATAATTCTCTTGAATCGACGGGATCTTCAAAATTCCATTTTAGGATAGTATTTAAAATACCTATATAGCCTTCAGTGCCATTTTCAGCTTTTGAAGCTAGAGTAGTATCGTTTGTAAGCTCTAAATCTAAAGTTGAATCTTCATATCTTACTACCATATATAGTAGCATACGAGCTATATCGCCTTTTACTTCATCTCTTGGTTCAAATACTGTACTAGTCCATTTATTTCCGTAGTCATCTTTGTTTGTTGGATTTGATACTTCATCAAAATAGCTATTACTACGTGAGGAATTAATACGAGCTTCTGATACTCTTAAATGATGTAAATCAGAATAAGCATCATATTTTTGATCATTAAAGCCATGTGACTTAGCCCAAACATGTTCCTTATTCCATTGTCCGGATGCTGAGCCTGAATTATCCTTACCTAAACGTTCTCCGGTATAAATACACTCTACATAATCACCATCATAAGAATCAATTGTCTTAAGTGATGTAGTAGCATCACTATAGGATATCTTTTTTACATTTGAAGATACTATTTGATTTAGGGTTGATTTAAGTGATGTACTATTTGAAAGAATATCTGTAGTAACAGAACTATAGTATCCTTCATATGTAGGTGTAGTTATTGAAGGATTTGTTGTAGAAACATTTGATGATTCTTTCTTTAATCCACATGATGTTGTAGCAAATACACCTAAAGCAATTAAGCTAAGCATTGATAAATGTTTTAGTTTCATAATTTTATCTCCTTTTGAGAAAAATATAAGGGATAATACAACTGATTATCCCTTATTGCTTAAATTTTAGAAAATCTTACTTATAATAAATAGTAATAGATGAGATTTTTACTTGAGCATTAGCAGCAGTAACTGTTATTGTTTTCTTATCATCAGATACTTCAACAACAGGATTTTTATCTTTTGAAGTAGATTCAAAAGTAAATTCAACTTTGTATATCTCATGACCTTCTGCAGCAGTTAAAACTAATTGACCACCTTTGTAAACACGTAATGCTTCGTGACCAATATTAAAGTTTGCATTAGTACTAGTTCCTTGATTTATAACAACATCTGCAATAATGCCAGCTGGGAAATCAAAATATTCAATAACTGATGTTCCCCATGCAACACCTTTTACATCTGAAGCAGGAGCCTTATAATCAACCTTTTGTGATAAAGCATCTTCTGGCACTATTATTGGCTCTGGTAACTTAGTCTTAAATGTAACATCTTCACTCTTAGACTCAGAACCTGAAGTTGCAGTTAAAGTAACTACAACCTCAACTTCCTCATCAGTAGGTGTAATTACAACCTTACCATTTTCAACTTTAGCAGTTGAGCCTGATTTAACAACAGCTGTAATTCCATCACTTAATGTAATAGTTGTATTTGCCTTATAAGATTCAGCAAATTTCTTCTTTGCAGAATCCAAAGCTTTTTGAGCCTTTTCTGCATCAGTTAATTCACTTGCTTTTACAAATGTAATATCATCTACAGCAGTAACAATGAATGAACTACCACAAATAACACCCTTAACATTAATTGTATCACCAACATGAATCTTTGCTAAGATTGCATCATATAAAGTCTTAGTAGCAGCATCTGCAAATGGAGTAGTACCTTCCATTAATACAGCTGTATATTCTTTTGAATTAATTGTAAACTTAGCTAAAGTTTGCATAGTTGAAGAATACTTACCAGTTTCTGACTTAAATCCTGAAGATAATTCACTAACAACAACACCATCAACTTTTGCAATTTGATTTTGTTTATAAAGAATGTCATTTCCAGCAGTTAAATCTGCAGTTAAATCAACACATTTATTTGCAACGGCTGCATTATTCTTTGATGAATCAACTTCAATATTACCAAAGCAAGCTTCATAAATTCCATTATAAACAGAAGATGTTTGACCAGTAATCTTTACATAGTCACCAATCTTAAGTGCTTTATAAGCAGCTTCTTCAATATAGCAGTTATAAGCATAGAATCCACCATAGCCATTTTCTTCTTGAATGAATAATGAGCATTGAGTCTTATTATTAAAAGAACTTAATGTTGACTTTACTTGAACATAACCAGCAATATCCATTGTATTCTTGCTTGCACAAGTATCATAGAATTTCTTGAATGTATCTTCAGCATTGATTGCTTTTTCAATACGAACTCTATATGAATCAGTTTGAGCAGTATTTGAACCACTTTCAAGAGTTGCGTAATATGTAACTTCAGTTAATTTATCAGTAGGAAGTGTTACAACTGCTGTTGCATCTTCTAATGACTCATCTACATCCTTAGTAGCAGGATCATCTTCAACATATTTAAATGATAATAAATTATCATTACTTGAATGCCATACTAATTTAACATTTACTTTTCCATCTGATACATAAGAAGGAACCTTAAAATCATTTGAAACCTTTTGTCCCTCATTTTGAATAACAATAGTCTTTGCTAATTCTTGTAATTTTTCTTCTGATAATGTTTTACTACCACAAGATGTTAATACTGTAGTTCCAGTAGCTAGTGCAACTAATGCACCTAACGATAAAACCTTTTTAAAAGCTTTCATATTTTTTTCTCCTTTGTTCTTCCACTTTACTTTAAATCACTTAATGTATTAATAGTATAAGAATTTTCTGTACTAGTCTTAAAACATTTTACAGATTTAAGACTTTTAACATATTCTTGTGCTATTTCCTTAGTTACAGAACTGTCATTTAAAGTTAACGTAATTTCTTTATTATTTTGTGTACCCTTGAATGTTACAACTCCATTTGTTACTTCAACAGAAGAAATCGTAACATTTGCTAAATCATTGTAATAATTTTTAGATTTAAGTGTGGTATATAATGGTGATCCTGTAGGCATTGTAATATTTGTTGTACAGCCATGCACTGATTTTTCACCAGTTGTCCAACCAACAACCTTAACATAATTTCCAGTTTTTAAAATAGCAGCTAAATTAGTATCATAACCAATTACAACACTATAAGTATAATATTTTTTGGTTGTTGAATCATAATTTTCAACAGTAGCTGTTTGAAATGAACTTCCTGAAACACTTGTTACATATGCATCAAACTGAACACATGTTGGAATATCAGTTGTCTTATCATAGTAATCATTTTCATTTAAATCTTTAATTGTGACTTTATTTATTTCTTCACTATAATAAATATCTACAGTTGATGCATCCGAATGAATATGAAGTTTATTCTTTTCAGCCTTTTTTTCAGCTTTTTCAAAATACTTATAATACTTTCCTTCTACACCACAATTGTTTGTTGAATAACCATTTTCAACTATCTCCAAATTTAGATTTCTATAAGTATCGCTATCAGCAGTTTTGTACCAAATATAACCTAAATATCTACTTCCATTTGTATCTTTTTCAGCTGAAGAGCCTTCTGCTTCAACAATTATACTAGTAGCTTTAGACAATGTCTCTTCATTATATTTTGAAGCTGCCTTACCCCATTTTTCATATCTTGCAGTAGATTCTGGAGTATCAATAGATAAATATCTTATGGCCATTGTTTTTTTAGAATATTTAGTACGAATTGTTGTAGTATCTCCATCTGTATAAGAAACCACTTCACATTCTTCAATGCCATTATCAATAAATGTTTTTGATTCGGTTGCAGTTCTTTCCAGCTTTAGTGTTCCTGTAATGTCATCATTACCACCGCAGGAAGTAATTAATAATCCTGCGGTAGCAACAAAGCATCCAGAAACGATTGCTTTAAAAATTTTTTTCATAGATTAAACCTTTTTATTTTGTATAATATACAGTTTCATCATATGATTCTTTTAAGAAGTCTTCGATTTTTTGATCTGTAACTTGGCCCTTAGTAATCTTTAAAACATTAACAACACATGTTCCTATTTGTGTACGAGCTACTGATGAACCATTAAATGCATCTGATGTAAAGTATGAATTTGAAGCACCAAGAGTTTGGCCTAATAAGATACAATCTTTAACAAGACCTTCCTTAGTTTCAAGACCTGCATTAAAACCTTCATCAGAATATACAGAATTACGAATTGGGTTATAACCTGAAGCTACAGAATATGATGCTTGAATCTTTGTTGATAGTAAAACCTTAACAAACTTCCAAGTTGCAACAGCTTTTTCGTCGCTACCTTGGTCAAACATTACTAGAGATGGTCCTTGTGAAATTGTTTGATTATTTTTTGCATCAATACCAGGTAAAGCTGTTACAGCTGCATCAAAAGCACCACTTGCTGGTTCTTGCTTACTTGCACCACCAGTTGATCCAATTGAGAAAAAGCTTCCTTGATAAGTTGCTTTATTATCGTTCTTTACATCATACTTTGTAAATAATGATGATGTATATGAGTTAAGAATTGATTTTGTTGTGAAATAACCATTATCAAACTTATCCTTAATTTCCTTTAAAAATGCCTTTGATACATCGTTATTAAATAATATTTTTTCTGATCCTGACTTTTTACCATCAGTGTATAATTTACCAGCATTGTTCTTGTTTTGATATTGTTCTAGATAAGTAATAATCCAGTTTGATTCTGAATCATAGCCAAGTGGAGTTGACTTTGGATAAAGTGCCTTTAACTTAGCACATGCATCCCATAACTCGTCCCAAGTTGTTGGAACAGCGATTTTATTAGCATCTAGAACAGTCTTATTGTAATATAAAACCTCTGTTGAACGAGCCATTGGAATGGAATATGTACCATCTTGAACGTAGCTTGTTCCTTCAGTCATGTATGTAGAAATAAAATCAGACCATTCCTCTTTTGAATAACCATATTCTGAATTATCAATATAATTTTGTAAATTCAATACTTTTCCAGTCTTCAAATAAGACGCAACATGGTCGGGATAGCAATATGCTAATGATGGTTGAGTATTAGCACTTAATGTTGAAGTAACCTTAGTCTTTAAAGTATCATAGCTAAAACCATTAGTAATTTTAACAGTCCATCCAGAATTTTCCTTTTCAAAATCGTCCTTTGCAACATTTAAAATAGCCATTAAATCATCACCGGCTGTTGTATAGAAATCAATTGTATGTGAATTGTCAGTTCCACATGAAGTCAATGAAACAGCAGCTAATAATCCTGCTAAAGCAGTACCACTTAAAACTTTAATTTTTTTCATTTTTATATTTTCTCCTTTGTTTTTTGTATTATCCTTATCCTATTTTTATCCTAACCTTTTATTCCACTCTTTGATACACCCTTCATAATATATTTTCTGAAGAATAAGAATACAATGAATAATGGTATAGACACAATTAATGCCGCAGCCATCTTCATTGGGTAATCAGTACCCTCAGACGTAATTCCACAAGAAGCCATCCAGTTAGAAACAAGTCTCCATTCTGAAGAGTTTACAAGTTGTGGCCACATATATGAATTCCATGTTCCAATAAGTTTCAAAATTGTAATTGAAACAATTGTTGGAGCAGAAAGTGGAACCATTACTTTTATTAGATACTTTGCATCACTACATCCATCTACCTTTGCAGCCTTGTAAAGAGTATCAGGAATTTGCAAAAATGCATTTCTCAATAGATAAATATAATATATTGAAACTAAGAATGGCAAAATCATAATTGTATATGTATCAGACCACCCAAAATCTCTTGTTGTTGTAATAAAATTTGTTGTAGTAAACAACTCACCTGGAATCATCATAGTCATTAGCATTAACGTAAATACAAAATTTTTTCCTTTAAATTGCATTTTCGCAAATGCATATGCTCCGACAATTGTCATAATTAAACCAATAGCGGTTGATAAAATACCAACTACTAATGAATTGATTAATGTTTCTACGAATAAATTATTACTATATGAAAAAGCATCCGCATAATTTGAAAAATCAATTGTATGAGGGAACATTGTTGGAACAGTTGCTTCATACTCTGGAGTTGTTTTTAAAGATGTAATTATCATCCAATAGAATGGGAAAATTGACAAGATTGCCATGAATGTTAATAAAGCATATACAACAACCTTTATAATTATTTTCTTTCTTTGGTCCTTCTTCTCTTGATTTTGAATATCAAAACCTAGATTTTCTTGCGAATTTAATGCTACATCAGATGATGTAATCTTTTCATCAATATTTTGACTCATTGAAAACACCTCCTAATAATGTACTTTCTTCTTACTTACAGCTAGATTAATCAGTGTAAAGACAAGAATAATTCCAAATAATATCAATGATCCTGCAGCAGCTATACCTGTACTATCATTTCCAATTTGGTCATAAATATAACCAACCATCGTATTAATATAACTATTAGAAACTTTTTCTGCACCGTAAATACCAACAACAGCCGTATATGCTTTGAATCCACCAATAAAACCAGTAATAATTAAATATGATAGCATTGGAGAAATAAGTGGAACTGTAATCTTCATTAATGTTGTAAACCTGTTTGCACCATCAACCTTAGCTGCATCATAATATTGTTTATTAACATTTTGTAATGCACCAAATAAAATTAAAATCTTAAATGGAAGGCCAGCCCAAATTTCATAAATAATTACAACAAATCTATTAGCCCAAATATTTTCAGGTGAAATACTGGTCCAATTAATGCTCGTTCCTAATATTTTGTTGATTAAACCTAAAGAATATGCTCCTTCTGCTGTACCAGTTGGTGAAATAATTGAGAACATTGTAGCAAATACTGCACCAATAGCTAAAGCATTTGTTAAATATGGTAAAAAGAATATTGTTTGATATGCTTTTTGTAATGCCTTAATAGAGTTCAAACCTACTGATATTAATAATGCAATAATAGTAGATATTGGAACTGATATAAATGCAAACAATAACGTATTAAGTAAGCAATACTTAAACTTATTATATTTAACAACATATGAGAAGTTTCCAATTCCAGCAGTTACAATTCCATCAGCACCTTCAACTTTAAAAGCATCAATTGTTGTTTTAATTAATGGATAAAAAGTAAAGATAGCCATTAAGACAATAATTGGAAGTAACCATAACCATCCTTTATTGTTATAGCAAACTCTACCAAATGCCTTCATATTTTCTTTAAATGTACGTCCACGAAGACGTCCCCACCATGCTTTTGTAGCTTCTTTTGAATTTTGGCCCCACTCTTTCATCGCTAGTCCTTTATCTTTAAACCAGCTTTTAGTTGATGTGCCAATCTTCTTGAAGAAACCGACAAATGCATTGTCCTTTTTTTCTTCTTGATTTGCCATTATCTCAACCTCATTTCACTGTCCTTATTGAATATGAATACTTTGTTTGGTTTCAAATCAAACTTAAGTTCTGTTGAGTCAGGTAATTTAATATCAGAGTCAATTATTGTTCTTACAGTTGGCTTAGTTGAAGCAGCATGCTTAGAAACAATTGACTTATCGCGTCCCATAACTTCAATATTTTGTTTTTGAAGAGTTAATACACCCTTATTATCATTGAAGATATATCCTTCAGGACGGATTGCAACGTAAACCTCTTGATCATCGTGATTAGTGTCCATAATCTTTTCATCATCAATATATACACCATGATCTTTAATTACACCTCTAAAGATATTAATAGGTGGAGTACCTAAGAAGTTAGCAACGAATAGGTTAGCAGGATCATCATAAATTTCCTGAGGATTTCCCATTTGTTGAACAACTCCTTCCTTCATAACAAGAATTGAATCACAAATAGACATTGCTTCTTCTTGGTCATGTGTTACGAAGATAGTTGTAATACCAGTTTCAACCTGAATACGTTTGATTTCCTCACGAGTTTGAAGACGAAGTCTTGCATCTAGGTTAGAAAGAGGCTCATCAAGTAATAATACACTTGGCATCTTTACAAGGGCACGAGCAATTGCAACACGTTGCTGTTGACCACCTGATAATTCACTTGGTTTACGATTTAATAATCCTTCAATTTGAACAAGCTTAGCCGCATCAAATGCTCTTTGCTTTGCTTCATCCTTAGGAACACGCATATTCTCAAGTGGGAACATAATATTTTGTTCTACAGTCATATGAGGATATAATGCGTAGTTTTGGAATACTAAACCAATACCTCTCTTTTCTGGTGCTAGAGTTGTAACATCGTCATCACCAAAAATAATGTTACCTGAAGTTGGCTGTTCAAGTCCGCTTAGCATAAATAAGGTTGTTGACTTACCACAACCTGAAGGTCCTAATAGACCAATAAGCTTTCCTGAAGGAATTTCAACGTCTAAATCGTTGACAGCAACAACTTTAGTTTTGGCTTTCTTATTTTCGAAAACCTTAGTTAAATGTTTTAATGTTATTTTCATAACGTTCCTCCGTACGGCACTAATATATTTTTTTTGCATATCTATTTTATCATATTTATAAAATCAATACAATAAGAGAATTGGTCACAAATAAACCAAAAACAAGAAAATACTTCTTGAAATGTAAACGTTTTTTTACAATATTTAATATTAGTATACGAATTATTTTACATTTTAACAGTAATTTATTTTTATTTTGATTAAACATAATATATTATTACAGAATACATACATCTTTATTTTCTTAAGTTAAAATAGCATTATTCATAAAAAATCCTAAAAGATTTTAAGATTATTTTTTAACTCTATTTAGATAAAAATGCCCTTTTTGGCCTTTTTTTGAGAAAAAGTGGTAAAAAAATATAATTGAATGATACTTTTTAAA
>UMAQ01036351.1_pt1 | contig 19705 bp, 18 predicted proteins | sample 1963751 | NCBI WGS metagenome assembly UMAQ01 (sample SAMEA4835920, study PRJEB28245) | human gut metagenome | biome: gut microbiome; material: fecal sample | place: Denmark | collected 2008
TGTGAGAACGTTGTCGATATTCTCATAGTAGGTGGTTTTCATGGACAGTATGCCGAGGTCATCGAGAAAATCCTCTGCTGCCTTTACTCCCTGCTCGTTTGTAAGCTCTGTGCTTTCGCTGATACGGCTTTTGAGGAAATATGAGATATATCCACCCTGCTTTGTCACCTCGCAAGCCACCGTCTTATCCTCGTTTGAAAATCTCCAGCATGGCATTTTGCCCTCTACCTCTGAGATATCTGTGAACACTGTGGAGTTCATGTTAAGCCCCAGGGAACAGCGTTCAAGGGCTTTGGTCTGTGAAACGTTCTCTGCCTCAGATGTCATGCGTGGGGTACGCTCCATGATATTGTCTGAGAATGGGCCGTCATAAATAAGGCTTGGATAGCTTTCAAAGCTTCCCTCAAAGTCTGAGAAGCCCTCTGTCACTGTGGGCGGGTCGCTCTGCTGTGAGCCTGTTTGGGTGAGGGCTATCTCACCGCTGTTCACTGAGCTTTCAAGCTCCCACATATCCTCGGAAAGTTCTTTGGAAAAGTCATAGAGCGAGGATATGTTCTCATACTCCTCGTCTGTTATCTCCTCGCCGTTTATGAGCCTCTCGCTCACTGCCATGGAGTAGTTTCCTACCTGTGAGAGAAATTTGTAGGTGTTTTCAAGCTGCAGCTCTTCTATGGGAAGCTGTGACAGAGCCGCCTTTGCCGAGGACGCTTCTCTGTAAAGCTTCACCGCAAGTGACTGGTGCATTTTTCCTGAGCCTGCATAAAGTTCCTTTTCAAGAGTGTCGCTCACGTTCTCTACTGCGTCGCACAGATCGCCCATGGCTCTTGAATAGGTGTAGTTCACACTACGCAACGCCCTTTTTTCGCTGCTCATAAGTTGTATATTTCTCACCGCAAGCACACCCACGACAGCCACTGTGAAAGACACTATCCTAACTGCGTTTCGCTTTGATATATCCATTTTTTATGCTCTCCTTTTCTTTTTTCTCCATTATTATGCCAGCTAAAATGCTGATTATTCTCATTAACTGTGCCTTGCAGTGCCATTTAAGGCATATCATGATACACAAAATTTCTTTCCTAATCTTGTGTATCATGAACATCTTTACTTACTTATTATTACATAAATCTCAAAATAAGTGTAATGATTTAACTTTAAAATTACTGAATTGTATTTATTTGTATAAATGCGAATTTGACAACGTGCTGAAAAAGGGCTATAATAAAGGGTGTGTAAAAATTATCGTGTAAAATGGCAGGAAAAATGTTAACTCTGCCTACAATTCTACGGGAGGAAATTATGAAATTTATTCCAAAGCTGACTGGTGTGGTTTTGTCAGCGGCAATAATGGCTCAGTCTGTTCCATTCGTGTATGCGGCAGAGAAAAGCATTGCGTCAAGTGAGCTTTCAAATGATATCCAGATATCAAAGCCTGAATATGCTACAGGCAATATGGAGGCTGATGGTCTTTTAGAGCCTGTCACTGAGGACGACCCTGAGTATCATAAATATCTTGAAAACAACGATCCATACGGCATTATGACAATGTCTGCTCTGTGGGGGGCTGACAGCCTTACTCATCAAAACAGATTCAGCGGTGTTTCAAAGGTCTATGGCATTGACGTTTCCTATTATCAAGGCAACATAGATTGGAAAAAGGTCAAAAACAGCGGTGTGGAATTTGTTATCATAAGAGTAGGCTACCGTGGCTATGGCAGTGCAGGAACGCTTGTGGAAGACCCTAAGTTCAAGACCTATCTTGACGGAGCTACCAAGGCAGGGCTTAAAGTTGGCGTATACTTCTACACGCAGGCGATAACCACAGCCGAGGCTAAGGCAGAGGCTAAGTTCGTTCTTGACAGGATAAAGGGATATTCTCTGCAAATGCCTGTTTATTACGATATCGAGTCTGTTGACTATGACACTGGCAGACTTGACAGCGCAGGGCTTTCCAAGGCTCAAAAGACCGCTCTTTGCACAGCTTTTTGCGACACTATCATAAAGTCTGGCTACAGCGCAGGTGTTTATGCAAACTACACATGGCTAAACTACTACATTGACGGAGCAGGGCTTGGCAAGAAATATCCTATATGGCTGGCTCACTACACAAGCAACACCAATTATGACCAACGCATGGATATGTGGCAATATTCAGGAAGCGGTACTGTTTCAGGCATTTCAGCCTACACTGACGTGAACGTATGGTATTCGGGCAAGCTTCCACTTTATGTGTCCGACCTTATCTCAGTGGCAAACACCTCCACCTCCAACAAATTTGCCTGGAACGGCGCTCCTGACGCAACAGGATATGAGGTATATCAGGGAACAAGCCCTAGCGACCCTCACAAGAAAAAAATAGGGGATACAAAAAATACATATTTTACAAACTCCAATAAGTCCACAGGCACTATGTACAAATACATGGTGAGAGCCTACAGTGACGCTTCAGGCAAGCGTGTTTACGGCGATTACTCTGATGTTTTCACCACCTGCACGCTTCCTGCGAACATCTCAAAGATATCCGCTTCTGCAAGGGGAACTTCTGTTACCATTAGTTGGGACAAAGTTTCAAAGGCGACCGACTACATCGTGGAGCATTATGTGAACGGTGCATGGAAGCAGGTCGGCACAACTTCAAGCCTTTCATACAAGGTGAATGGTATCACACAGAACGGTGTTAATAAGTTCAGGGTAAAAGCAAGAAGAAATTACAGTGGCGTATACTACAATGGTGGTTACACATATGTAAACGCTGAGGTCACTGACATACCAAGTACAGTAACAGGCATAAGAAGCACTTCAAACACTTCTACATCAAACACCATAACATGGAACGCTTCCAAAAAAGCGGAAGGCTATGAGATCTATCAGTGGATAGGTACTAACGACAGCTACAAGCTCATAGGCACGACCACGTCCACAAAGTTCACAAACTCAAAGAAAAGCTCAGGCACGATGTACAGATACAAGGTAAGGGCATTCAACATTGTTGACGGACAGCGTATCGAGGGTGCATATTCCTCTGAGCTTACCACCTGCACTCTTCCTGCAAACGTATCATTCTCCCTTTGCTCCACTGACGTTGATTACATAACACTCAACTGGAACAAGGTATCAAAGGCTACAGGCTATCAGGTAGAGATGTACACAAACGGAACATGGAAAACTCTCTCCACCCTTTCGGGAACGAGCTACACTGCAAGCGATCTTTCACAGAAAACAGCTTATCGTTTCAGAGTGAGAGCCATAAGAAATTATAACTACATAAACTACTACGGTGACTACACTGAAAAGGACATCACCATTCGTCCTGCAAACACACCAGAGGGGCTTTCCTCATCAGTGAACACATCAAGTTCCAACACTATCACATGGGAAAGCGTGAATGGAGTATCTGGCTACAGCGTTTATCAGTGGATAGGCACTACCGACAGCTACAAAAAGCTTGGGGACACTGCTTATCCATACTACACCAACTCGGGCAAGTCATCAGGCACTATGTACACATACAGAGTAAAGGCATATTATGTAAGCGACAATGTTATGCAATACAGCAAACCTGCACAGGTGGTCACCTGCACGCTCCCTGCAAACGTCACTGTCAAAACGGCAAAGCGTTCGGGAAGCAACATCTCACTTGCATGGAACAAGGTATCAAAAGCCACAGGATATGAGATATATGTGAAGTCAGGAAGCAGTTGGAAGAAGCTCACCACAACATCAGGCAAAAGCTACACTGCAAAAAAACTATCAGGCACTAAAACATTCAAAATAAGGGCATACAGAAAATACAATGGTGTGAACTATTATGGTGCTTATACTGAAAAGACGGTTAAATAGTCACTCGCCGTGACGGGCATTTTACGCCATACATTGTGATATGATACAAATTTGCACCGCTGAATAAAAATGAGGGGCGACCTTAGGTCGTCCCATATGATTCATCACTTCACAAAATGTATATACCGGGTCAGTTGTTTCAATTATTTTTTCAATTTCTATTGGAAATTTTAATTGATATGGTGTATAATATTCTTGTGGTTGGTTATTCATGATACTTTAATTATACCACAAAAAAAGACTGCTGTCTTGCTTTTTGGCAAGATTGCAGCCTTTTTTCTTGGGGACTTTTTTTACAGCCTCTTTTTTTCACAATTTTCAATATCCGCACAACATTATTGTAGGGGCTGGCGCCCTTGACAGCCCGTCCCCTCGACGTTTCGTCTGCAATCTCATTTGTATTATCCGCACAATGTTGCTCTACACAAATTCTGGATAATCCAAACCATATCGCCCCGAGTGGGACGTCGTATTTCTGCAAAGCAGAAATTGCGCCGCTCCCCTACATAGTTTGTGCGTTAAATCACAATACTTTGCTTCCATTTGCTGTAAGCTTGAACTTTGCTCCCAGAACACCTGCCGCACCTCTGCACATAAGCATACGCTGCAGGAAAATGTCAAAATAGTCATACATGGTGCAGATACTTTCGTCTATCTGCAAATTAAGGGATATGACCTTTTTATCAGCATTTATCTTTAAGCTCGCTTCTGTTACCGCATAGTTCACCCTGTCATGGATATCAAAAGAGGACTTATCCTTATTTGACACACGATTTCTTCGCACGTCTGTTTTATCACCTATTATCACTGCGGCTGACACCGGGTCTGTTGCGCCCCCTGTTGATTCGTCATGGCTTCCAATGCAGGAAACTATCGTCACCCTATCTTCCAATGGCATATCAGTGTCTTTGAGAATATCGTTTGCAAGTATTGCACCATACTCTGCATGGTGTGTACGATTGACAGCGTTGCCGATATCGTGCATATACCCTGCTATCTTTGCAAGCTCTATGGTATGCTCATCATAGCCGAACTCTTTAAGTATTGCGGCGGCTCTGTCTGCCACAAGAGTGGTATGCACCTCTGAATGGTCTGTAAAACCCAGAGATGTAAGATTTATCCCTGCCCTTTTTATAAATGCTTTTATTTCCTTGTTTTTTCTTATCTCTTTGTATGTCATTGATTTCTCCTGTTGGTTTATGATTATATTTATCTACGCAAGGCTTTTTACGTCCACATAATGTATTGTAGGGGCGAACAGTGTTCGCCCGCATTTGCTCGCCTGCATGAATTTGCGATTATACAAACCATGTCGCTCTCCGAACGGGACGTCGTATTTCTGCAAAGCAGAAATTGCGCCGCTCCCCTACAGTCACTCGCCGTGACGGGCATTTTACGCCATACATTGCAGCATGAGATACACTTGCACCGCTCTTTAAAATGTGTAATTATAACCTGCAATTATCATATCACTAATCAAGCCCATATACAATACATTCCGCATTTATTTTACAATATTTTGACACTATACAGGCACAAAATAGCCGTCAATATGCTCATTGTCAAGCCCCTCGCCAATGACGATAAACACCGCCTGACCTCGCTCTATAGGCTCAACAGTGATGTTCTTGTGGGTGGCATTAAGCTCAAGCCACTCGCCCTCAGCGTTTTGCATAAAGCCTTTTACGCGGAATATCCTTCCGCACTTGCTGTCGCTCATAAGCCTGCTCACAGCATCTTCCATAGCATTGTCAGGAAGCTTCATATTCATAAAATACAAAGAGGTATAAGCTTTATCTTGGTCGAACCACAGCTTTTCGTGGGAATCCGGCTCATAGCCACTGTTGGCTATCCTTTCCATATCATCGTCTGTAAGCCCCGACCAATCTTTCATTATTATCTCAGGCTTAGTCATTCTGTGGCAATGGAACTTTTTCTGCACGGCTTCAAGGTGTTTTAGAGTATCCTCAAGCTCCTGCTTTGTGGCTTCCTGACATTTGCTCATGAGAACTATGCCTGCTTCCGAAAGCTGAGAAGCAAGAAGATAATCAGAAGCTTCCGACAAGTTGGTATCAAGGCAGGCATCTGCAATAGTTATAACGCTTCCTATCTCATACCAATTATCAAGAGGTTCTTCTCTGAGCACGTCAAAGAACTCGTCAGCTTCATAGATACCTGACGGCTCCACAATGACCCTGTCAAGACCACGCATACCCATAGCGATAAGCTTAGTCTTAAAACGCCGTCTGTGGCAATCCTTATCAGCCGCCGAGACCATTTCAAGGTCGCAATTCTCGTCCAAAAGCTCCTGCAAAAGAAGCATATCCACATTCACTGCACCGAAATCATTCTCCAACACGCCAATTTTACAGCCCTTACCCAAAAGATAACGGGCATATTTTTTTATAAAAGTGGTCTTCCCTGCTCCGAGAAACCCCGTCACAAGGTCTACCTTGGTTTTCTTTTTCTCTGTGTTCATAGTTAATGCCTCCTAATGGTCATATTATACCACATTGACAGTGCTTTGGCAATGACAGAAATAAAAAAACACGCCTTACACTAAGTAAAGCGTGTTTTGTACAGGGACTCGCCCTACATTGTAAAGTTGGCAACAAAAAAACGCACCCTGCAAGCTCGCAAAGTGCGTAAATACGCTGGTGCGCCAGAAGGGACTCGAACCCCCGACCTACTGGTTCGTAGCCAGTCACTCTATCCAAAAATAAAACCACAAATTTTCTTTCAGTCAAATAAAATATCATGAAAATTGCTGCTAAGACTTTGGCAGCTTTTTTGATGATATTTACACATATCATCAAGCATAGACAGGGTAGCTCCCTGAGCGGCAGGACGTTCTCCCCTGCCGCTTTTTCTGTGCTTAATACGGAGAACTTAAACATTTTCAGAAAGGGTGTTTTTAATGGAGAACACAAAAACAAAGATCGTATCCGTTGCAAATCAGAAAGGCGGAGTTGCCAAAACAACATCGGCATTCAATATTGCCGCTATTCTTGCACAGCGAGAGAAAAGAGTCCTTATGATAGACCTTGACCCTCAGAGCAGCTTGTCAGTATCGTGCATGAAGTACGAATATGCCCATGACGATATCACTATCACTGAGCTTATGTCATCTATCATCAATAAGAAAACCATTGATTTCAAGACGGCTGTTCATCACAACGAGCCGAACAACATTGACTATATTCCTGCGACTATAACACTTTCAGGAATTGAAGTTGACCTGTGCAGAACACGCTGCTGCGAAATGGTGCTGAAGCGTGTCATTAGTAATTACATCGGCTGCTATGACTACATCATCATAGATTGCCCTCCGTCACTGAGCAACTTGCTCTACAATGCGCTTTCCGCCGCAGATATGGTCTTGATACCTGTGCTTGCTCAGGAAATGGCATTGAGCGGAATACCGCTTCTTCTTGACAGCATTGACGATATCCATGAGTATGCTAACCCTGACCTTGAAATACTCGGAGTATTCGCAACATGGACAGAGAAAAACAACACAATGTCAGCTGAAGTAATTGAGTCAATAAAAGCCGCATTCAATGATAAATACCTTGGCAGCATAAGCAAGTCAAAAGCAGCCCAGGATAGCAGCCGTGAGGGCATCGCCCTTTGCAACTATAAAATTAGCAGCACAAATAAATACAAGAATATGCTCGCAGACGAGTATCGTGTTATAGCTGACAAAATAGAGTGTGTCACGGTGACACACTAAGGAGGTTTCAATATGATAGATATAAAACGCTCCGCAAATCGTCCAAGAGCTAACTTCTCAAATAACTTTGAGGAGCTTCTCATGGATAAGCAAAAGGTGGTTTCACTGCCTATGTCAAAAATTGAGCCTTTCAGCTTTAATGGTGATCCACAGCCCTTTGCAATAGATGAAAATGAGATATCTGCACTTGCCGACTCTATTTCAAAGTGTGGACTTATCACACCGATAATAGTTCGCAGCATTAGCAGCAACAGCTATCAGATACTCAGTGGTCATAAAAGATACGCCGCCTGCAAAAAGCTTATGCACCTTGACATTGACGCCGTTGTTATCGAGGTCACTGATGATAACGTAGCTTTCGATATAGTTTGCCAGGCTAACATTCAGCGTAAAGAGCCACGTCCAAGTGAGCTTTCTAAAATGTTCAATACATACCTAAGTCTGAGGAAAAACGTTTCAGCAGACCTTACAGTAAATGAGATAAGCAATATGTTCGGTATATCCAGAAAAACCATTTACCGCTATGCAAATATCTCAAATCTTAATAATGGGTTAGCAGAGCTGATAGACAGCAAATCTATTCAGATAAAGTTCATTGAGCCGCTTGCAAAGCTCAGTTCTGAGCAACAGAAAGCCATATCAGACTACTACAATTATGACGAACGGCTCAGTTCAAAAGAGCTGACATTGGTCATAGAGCAAATGACAGACAGCGGAAGCAGTGATATCTATGATATCATAAAAGCTATAAGGAATCTGTCTGAAAAGGAAAAAGAGCCATACAAGAACAGCTTATACAATGAGATGTATATCAAAAAGTCGTTATGTATGCAGAACATGACCGAAAGTGAGCTTGATAAGATAATGTATAGGCTTCTGGAAGAATACCTTGACAACATCACAAGTACAAAAAAAGTTACCACAAATGAAAAATAATATGCTATAATCATAGCAACAGGAGGAAAAGATATGAACATGACGTTCAAAATAGACATAGACCGCAGAAAAGTTGAAGCTATCCGCTGCTATATGCCTGACGGAAACATTGAAGATCTGCTCAATGAGGAGATAACCAAAGCTGCTGAAAATGTGGTGAACAGGCTGTACAGCAAGACTGTTCCGAAAAAAGTTCAGGAATATCTCAGAAAATCAGCGGAGATTAAAACTGACAGCAAGAAAAAGGCGGAGCAGGTCAATGAGTAGCGGCGTCATAAAAACATTTGGCAGCAATCATCAGACCGCCTTGTATATGGCTAAAGACAAACGGCTTTATGAGATAGTATCAATAGACAGTGATTGCGCTGTAATGGCGGCGTTTAATGATACATTTGCGGTAGCTGCGAAGCCGTTCCTTGACGAAGTAAACAATGTAATAGACTATTCGAGCATTGAATACTTTGACCGTTTATCACAGGCGAAAAGCTACAGTGATAGACTTCATAAATGCTTTGACAGCTCCAAAGCAGAAGAAAACATCAAAGAACAATGTGTCACGGTGACACACTCAGATAACATCACTCAAAAGCATAAAAGTTTGTAATTGAAAGAGGAGGACCATTATGAACGAAAACAGGAATTTTAACGAAGATTTTGAAATCGAGCAGGCAGGACCAGAAGATGTTGGCTGCGATCTTTTTGAGTATGAGCTTACTCCAGAGGGTACATACGTCCCGAAGATAGCATACACAAGTGACCCCGAAGAAGAAAAGTTGCTTAAGAAGCCTATCCGCAGATGGGGACGTGCATGGATGAAATGGATGGAAGCAGAACACCCAGCAGACGTTGACATTCTCGTGTGCGAATGCCGTTGGCAGATCATTCCGAGAGAAATAGATATCGAAGCTGAGGAGAGGTTTGACGAGCTTGACGAGATCTACAGAAAAGATCACCCACGTCCTACAGAGTTCAATGCTATACGCAAGTGGGAAAAGGAAAGGCTCATGACGCTCGAACATCAGGTAATGGAGGAGATCGTTTATAAGCGCAGAGAATGAAAAATTTCTCCAGTGTGTCACCGTGACACAAAAATATATAAAAAAGATATACACTTTATTGACATTGGCTCAAAAATCTGATAAAATAAAGGTGAAAAGAGAATGATAATAACTGATGAAAAGCTAAAAGGGTCCATTGAGGATAAAATGGCTATCGCTGACAGCTTTAACCTTATGGACGATGACTTCTTTGCCGTGGTAATGCGTGACAAAGCTGCGTGTTCATATACACTGAGCAGACTGCTTGACAAAAAGCTCAATGTCATTAAAGTTGATACGCAATATGCCATAAGAAATTACAACGGACATTCGGTAGTGCTTGACGCACTTGCCGAGGACGAGGAGCATAAGCTATATAACATAGAAGTTCAGGTCAAAAACAAAGATTATCACCCCAAAAGGGTAAGATACTATCAGGCAAGTCTTGATACTCTGTTTCTTGAGAAAAATCAGAATTACAAAGAGCTGCCTGAGTTGTACCTGATATTTATTTCGGCTACTGACTGGCTGAAAGGCGGCAAGTGTAAATACACGGTTCGCCGCATGGTCGATGAAACACATCAGGAAATTGACAACGGCGTACACGAATATTACTTTAATGCAGCAGTTGATGACGGCAGCTCTCTTGCCAAGCTGCTGCAATATCTAAAGAACAGCAGTGCTGACAACAGCTCGTTCGGAGAGCTGTCAAAGGCAGTATACAACCACAAAAGAACAACGAAAGGAGCGGATAGTATGTGTGAGGCTGTTGAAAACTATGGATATAGGAAAGAGGCTGAGGGCAGAGCTGAAGGCAGAGCCTACGAAATAATCGCTCTTATGTTGGAAACTGGAGCAGACGATGAAGCGATAATTGCAAGGTTGATGTCACGGCTTGAGATTTCCAAAGAAAGAGCTATAGAATACTATAACGCTTACAAGAAGCAAGAGGGTAAAGCTGAAAAGTAATTTTGTCCGTGGACAAAGCAGAACAGAATATGATTATAAGGACACTTGAATTTCAGGTGTCCTTTTTTGTTGACAAATGTCACTTTAAATGATAAAATGGGAGAATGAGGAATGATTTGGTATACTATATTTATAATCATATTTCTGTTTGGAATATTGTACATTTCAAATAACAAGAAGAACAGCAGCGAATTAGTAACATCTATTATTGATAAGTTTTGCTTACTAGCATTATATGTTATATCAACAAAACTTACTAAGCGGCTTATTCCCCAACTGACGGTTACCTTATTAATGGATATATATATTGTTCTGAGGGAAAAATACTGCAGTCCTTTATCTAAGACACAGAAAATAATTTTATTGAGTATAACCAATTTTCTTTTAATTTTTCTATGTTGGAAGTGGATTTATGAACTTACTTAAAACTACATTCGAATACAAACGTAAGGACACTTGAGTTTCAGGTGTCCTTTTTTGTTGACAAAAGTCACTTTAAATGATAAAATGGGAGGAAACAATGAATGATAAGGTGAAGAAGAAAATGAAACCAAGGATATTTATTAGTTCAACATTTTATGATCTAAAATACATAAGAGAAGAACTTATGAGATTTATAGTTAGTAAAAATTATGAGCCAATATTATTTGAAAATGGAAATATTGGCTATACACCCAATAGAGCGTTGGATATTTCCTGCTATGAAGCAATGAAAAATTCAGACATGGCTATTTTGATAATAGGTGGCAAATATGGATCTCCATCGACAACTGATAACAACGAATTTGAAGAATATGTTTCTGTCACAAGGAAAGAATTCAGATCAGCAAATGAGAGCAAAATTCCTATATACACCTTTGTTGACAGCAAAGTATTTACCGAATATGAACTATATGAGCGAAATATAAATGAGTCTGAAGCGATATTAAACATTAAGTTCAATAATGCTGATAACATTAATATCTTTAAGTTTATAAATGAAATAAAAATTTTAGGATTACCAATGTTTCAGTTTTTGACAATAAATGATATAGAACACATACTGAACGAGCAATGGGCTGATCTCATGAAAAAATATCTCACCCAGCTTCGTGAACAGAAAACGGCAGAAACGCTGCAAGATATATTGGAAAAGCTGGAGAACACTATTGGCGGAATTGATAATAAGGTCACTTTAGTAAGCAATAAATTGTATGATGGCAAACACGATGATTTCGACAATGAGCTTACAGTATTAACATTAAGCAACAGGATAAAAGCAAACATTAGAATATTTGAAAATAAAAGTTATAGCAAAGAAGAAAACATTAAAATGTTATTCGATGCATTGATATATGCTTTTTCTTTCATTTCAAAAGTCAAAGACATTTCAAGCAAAGAGTTTTCTGATATAATAGACAATTCTCTAAAACATAAGAATATACAATTCTGCAACCTGAATCATGATTTGCGTCGAAATGCCGACCTCTTTAATGCTGTTGCTAATAATACTAAGCTATATAATGATGTGTTATCTAAGTTAATGGAGAATTATGACGTTCTCGTCCGACAGTAAACCAAAAGTTAAACTTAATACAAACGTAAGGACACTTGAAATCTCAGGTGTCCTTTTTTTATAAAAAGGAGTAATTAGACCATGGAAAGAATATTTTACATTTCACTGGGTGCAAGTCTTTGTATAACAGGAATTTGGGCAATAATCAGAGAATTTATTCCTGAGAAATACAGACTTTTCAAGAAAGGCAGGAAAGAAAAATGATTTTTCAAGATGGAGAACACGAGGAACTGTTTAATAAGTTGTGCAAGAAAATGCCCTATCTTGACGGCTATCACTTGTCGCTTGCATATCTTTTGACAATGGATAACGTGCTTCGTGAACATATAAGCGCACTATATGATGAAAAAAAAGATGTTATTATTTTCGAGGGTTTGAATAAGCCGTTTCAGACAAGCACAAGCAGTAAAACAACACGTTTGGCATTCAACCTTTGGAGCGGTTCAGTGTATGACTCAGATCCCCCTGAAGCCTATATCGACAAGAACGGACAGAAAAAATATGTGCCGAGCAAATACTATGCTCCTGACAATATTTTTAACTGCAACTATACTCCGTACTACTTCGAAGCAATCAAGATGAGATTCGAGATTTCCATTTAAGTAATGAAGGTAATGATATGAAAGCTAAGAACTATTGTCCCGAATATGAAAAATACAAAACTATACGTCAGTGGGCGCTCTTAGGACAGCTACCGAAAAAGGACGCTAAAGGCGTTGAGCTTTGGGCAAATAGGAATTGCCAAGCTTCATATGTGTACTACAGCCCTGATGAGGTAGAGCCTGCAACAGAAAAAGAGTTGCAGGATTTTTTTCAGCCTGAGAGGGACAGAAAAAATAAGCTGGCAAGACTTAACCGCAAGTGGCATAAAGAAGCCGAAGAAAAGAAACGCCAAGAGGAGCAGAAAAAGATTTTTGATGAAGCTGTTAGAGCTGCTTTATCACCTTATCGAGATTTGATATGGAAATTAACCGAGAAAACAAAAGAGCTTTATCCAAAAAAAGAGTATCCACAAACAATAGTGATAGACACCGAAACCACAGGACTTGACCCTTTTCATGATGAGCTATTGCAGGTGTCTATCATTGACGAGGAAGGAAACGTTCTTTTTGACAGCTACTTCAAGCCGATCAGGCACAAAGAATGGTCAAAAGCAGAAAGTGTTAATCATATCTCGCCAAAAATGGTAGCTGACGCACCATATATAAACGAGAAAGCCGCTGAACTATATGCGATATTATCACAGGCACACTGGATAATCGGCTATAACGTTGATTTTGATTTGAATTTTCTTGTGGGAAGCGATATCATAACAGATGAGGAGTGCAACGCCTTTCGCACTGAAGATGTGATGATACAATTCGCTGAAATTTACGGTGAATACAGTGTATATCATGAAGATTATAAGTGGCAGAAACTCACAACAGCGGCAGCGTACTATGATTATGATTGGGCTGAGCATGAGGAAGCACATAACAGCTTGGGTGATTGCTTTGCAACGCTTTTTGTGTATCATAAAATACTTAGCGAAGAATAGCAGATAATTGACACATGATGAATAATATGGTAGAATGGAGTGTGTGCGATGTTACTCAATACATCTCAGTTAAAAGAGCTGTATAACAGATATGACAAGAAAAATAGTTCACTCATATCGATACCATTCTCAGCAATATCTGATGAGCCGTTAAAATTTTATAAATGGTATGCAGCTCTATTTCAAATCGAACTTAACGTCAAGGCGTTTGCTGACGTTGACAGCAAACAGATCATAATATATAAAGGAACGAAAATGAAATACTATGCTACCATTTTAATACCCTACGAAAATCGAGAAGCCTACATTGACGCAGTGAATGAAATAAACCAAATCGTATCTTCCAATGGCTGTATCATTTTATTTGTATGTAATATTCCATATAACCTTGTTTCTTACCTTTCAATTGAAGCGAAACAAAATGAGGGACAGCTCATTGAAAACATTATCAAGAAATATGATTTGAGAAAAGAACCTTCACTGGGGCTTCACGAACTGTTCATGGAATTTTGCAACAGAAAATTCAATATGGCGAATATTCCACCTAGTTGCAGCAAAGCAGATATAACGCAAATGTTCAGTGACGCTTATTTCTTCTGTTCAAAATCAGATCTCTCCAAGAAGGGATACAACTTTAATACTCATATTAGGAGGAAAAAAGTATTTATATCATACTGCCACGCTAACAAAGAATTGGTCTATGAAATAACAGAAGCCCTTGAATACAGCGGCATTGATCTTTGGATAGACAAAAAAGACATAAGCGTAGGTTCTCACCTGCTGGAATCAATCCTTGCAGGTATAGAAGAAAGTGATTTTGCCATTCTCTTTCTTAGTAATGCGACACTGTCATCAAATTACGGACAGTTGGAACTTAAAACAATAATGTCAGCGCTAACAAACAAGAAAAAAGGCTGGTACATAGTTAAAATAGACGATGTAGATGTAAATAACATCATGCCGTCATTAGGCGATTATAAATACTATGACCTAAGCAATGGAAATAAAACAGAGCTCATCAAGGATATCATCAATGCGATAAACGCTCAAAATTAAACAGCAATATTTGACATCACAAATCAATTGTGATATAATCTAGTTTGGAAAAGGTAAACTTAAACGGTAGGCGGTGTCCTCCCACACGGAATGATCTGAATATTGTCAGCCGAAAGGCTCAGGCAAAATAGGATATTCGGGAGGTGATAGAATGGACTTAGCTTTCTTTGTCTTGACTATCGTGCTGATTGTCGCTCTCAACGAGCTGATAAAAAGCATAAAAAAATAACCGCCCTCGACCAAAAGTTGCGGTTATTTTTTTACATAATCAAAAACTGAGGATAGCCGTCTATGCGGTTTACCTTTTCTATATATAAGTATACATCACTTTAAGATATATGTCAAGTCTAAAAAAGGAGGAAAACCATATGAAGAACACAATGAAAGCCATAGCCGCCTTGATAATCAGTGCGACAATGATAAGCATAACCGCCTGTGGCAACACAGACAACACATCATCAGCCCCTCCAAAGGCAACCACAACGGCTTCAAGCACAGAAGCTTCAGCAACTACCACAACGGAAGCCACACTGACCTCTCAGAGTGAGGAAACATCTCTTTCGGCTACCACAACATCATCAACAACGTCCGCAAGCACAAGCAGTGGTAAATCATCGACTACCACAAAGGGTGGCACAACCACAAAATCGAACAGCCCACAGGCTAGTAATGGCGGCACAGTAAATAATCAGAGCTACAGCCACAGCACCGCAAACAACGGTTCGGGCAACAACAGCTACAGCAATGACAATAACAACAGCTATCAGCCACAGCAGACGGAACGTCAGACAGAAAGACAGACAGAGCGTCAGACAACGACTAAAAGGCAGACCACAACAACGGCAAAGAAAACGCAAGCTCCGAAGCCAAAGCCGACTACAACTACAACGGCTAAACCAAAGTTTAAGCTTACTCAGAATGATATAGACAGGCTGAAGAGAGAATTGCAGGCATATAGTAATGACATTGCACGTCCTCGATTTCAGAATAATTATTCCGAATTTGGCTATTCTTCTGTAGATGAATTACTTGCTGATGTTGGTTGGATGAACCTTGATAATTCTTCTTGGGGTACGCCTGATACTGTTTCACCTGATACTTATTCCTCATATGATGAACTTTACCGCAAGGTCAAAGGTCACGTTGATGATTTATACACTGTAATACCGAAAGACGCACAGATAGTTATATATACTGAATGGCACGGTGACGGTTCGGCAATCAATTCAGACGGCAAGCCAGCGTGGGAGATATACCTCATATACTAATTAAAAAGAAATAATGAAAATTGAATACGAACTTTAAAGCAATTCGAGAATTTCGAGTTGCTTTTTTTTATTGCAAAAATTCAAGCCACACGGCTTTTCAGATAGATAAAAAATTCTAGGAGGTAAGGACAAATGAAAAGAAAAACGCTTTTCAAAAGGCTGAGCAGTGCTGCAATGGCTCTCCTGCTCAGCTTGTCGGCATTAACGCAGGGCATAACAGCTTCAGCGTTTTCAAGCACTAACAAAGCCACACAGGAGTGGCTCAATGAATGGAGCTATGATTTCAGAGGCTCAGGACTTCCAAACGGCTATGACATTGAAACGGGCAAGTCCAATGACACACACTTCACAGGCTACTGGGCAAGCTCAGTGCCGTATTTCTCAACATCTGACGGCAGCTATGCTTATTGTATCAACTTTGATAAGTTGCACACAAACGGAACAACCTCTAAACAGCAAACACTAGCTGACTATGTAAAGGGTGCTCACGTTCCTGACAGTATGCAAAGACAGATCAAGGAGTTTTGCATTTACAGCTACAAGGGAAAAACTCAGTACGGCTACTCAAAAGATACCGAGATATGTGCCTCAAGCATAATGGCTCAGGCTGTTTCGGCAAGATACTATGACGGCAGTTCAGCAAGCCTTTCAAGCAACGAAACAAAGCTGCTCAATGCCTACAGCTACAACGGCAGCAATGCAAGTGCTCATCATAAAGACCTTGTTGACTGCTATAAAAAAATGAAAGCTGAAATGGTTTCGCATTATGATATTCCAAGCGGCACATCTGTAAACAGTAATAGAACACCAACCTACAAAGCAAAATATGATGTCAAGACAGGCAAGTGGACAGCCACAGTTAAGCTTGACAGCACACTTTCACAATTCAGCGTTTCAAAGCCGAACTCAGTGACTGTTACACGCTCAGGCTCAAATATGACTATCACAGCAGACAATGAGAAAGACCTGAAAAACGTTGTTTTCACGCTCACAAAGACAAAGGGCAAGTACGTTGACAAAATAGACGAGTGTTCACCTCTTATCCTTTCGGGCGGCTCAGACGTTCAGGAAATGGTGGTTTCCTGCTATGAGGACAAAGACCCTGTTAAGGCTTATCTGAAAATAACAACACCAATAGGTTCAGCTCACCTTGACAAGAGCTTCACAGATTACTTTGACAACAAGCAAACAGGCACATCGGATATGTACAAAGCTGTTAAGTTCCAACTTGTCCGCAAAGTCGGTGACAGCTACAAGTTTGTAAAGGCAACTGGAAAGGACGGAAGCTACAGCTTCACTGACCTCGCTTCACAGGCTACAGACCTTACGCCAAACACCAAGGGTGATATTGATGTAACAGGTCTGCCAGAAGGTAATTATGAATGGAGAGAAATATCCACAGCAGACGGCTACATGATATCATCAAAGAAAGCTATCACTGTTACCGCTGACAAGACGGCTAAAACGGAGTTCATCAACAAGGCTTCTGCTCCTGACAAGGGCAAGATAACAATTCACAAGCGTGACGCTGAAACAAGAGCTGACCTTGCAGGCGCAAAGTTTGAAGTGGCAGCAGCCGAGGATATCTACGTTGGCAATGGCTATTGTATCTATCCGAAAGGAACAGTTATCGACACCATAACCACAGGCACAGACGGCATAGCTGAAACAACAAAGGCTATCTACAAGGGCTACAGCTACACAGTGACAGAAATCGAAGCACCAAAGGGCTATTCAATTTCTGATGAGCCAACACAGACTATCAAGCTTGTTGAACAGCAGGCGGAGTTTGTTGTGGATTTTGACAACAAACAAAACACTATTCCTTTTGAGATAACAAAGACTGACATTTCAACAGGTGAGCTTATCCCTGATTGTACTTTTGAAATTCTTAATGAAAATAAAGAACAGGTCATCACAGGAACTACAGACGAGAACGGCATTGCAAAGTTTCAGCTTGCTATAGGCAAATATTTCTACAGAGAGATATCAGCACCAGATATCTATGAAATTGATGATAGTCCTTATCCGTTTGAAATAACTGAAAACGATGATATCGTCAAGGCTGAAATGACAAACAAGAAGAAAAGTGGCTCTATCAAGGTCACAAAGACAACAACAGGAAATCTCAATATCGAGGGCATTAAGTTCTTTGCAACAGGCATTTCAGACACTAACAAGGACTTGAAGTTTGAAGCGACAACAAATGAAAATGGCGTAGCAATGTTTGATAAGCTTGTTATCGGCAAGTATGTCATCACAGAGGACGGCTCTACAGTGCCTGCGGCTTACCTCACTGCTGATGAGCAGGAAGTAACAGTTGAATACAACGAAACAGCAGAGGTTTCTTTCGAAAACGAGGAAAAGACAGGCTCTATCAAGGTTCAGAAAAGGACTGAGGGTCAGAAGAATGTTGAGGGTATCACATTCTATCTGAAGGGTACATCAGACAGCGGCAGAGAGATAAACATTCCTGCGACTACCGATAAAGACGGCGTAGCAGTTTTTGAGAACGTACCGATAGGTACATACAGTATCATCGAGGACGAAGAAACAGTGCCATACGGCTATCTCGTTGCCGATGAAAAAGAGGTCACTGTTATCTACTCAGAAACTGTTGACGCAGAAATAATCAACAACGAGCAGACAGGTACTATCAAGGTACACAAGAGAACAGAGGGTGATCTGAATATTTCAGGTATAACCTTCTATCTGAAGGGAACATCAGACAGCGGACGTGAGATAAACATTCCTGCAACTACCGATAAAGACGGCGTAGCTGTCTTTGAAAACGTACCGGTAGGCACATACATGGTTATCGAAGACGAAAAAACAGTTCCATACGGCTATCTTGTTGCTGCCGAAAAAGAGGTCACAATAACATATGCTGAAACTGTTGATACTGATATACTCAACGAGGAGCAGACAGGAACAATACAGATTCATAAGAAAACCGCCGATATGTCTAACGTTGAGGGTATCAGATTTATTCTTTCGGGCATTTCCGATACAGGTCGAGAGATAAACATTCCTGCGATCACCGACAAGGACGGACTTGCGAAGTTTGAGGGCGTTCCAGTTGGTACATACACTATCACAGAGGACGGCTCTACAGTGCCATACGGCTATTTGGTGGCTGACTCCAAACAGGTGACAGTGGCATATGCACAGACTGTTGACACAGATATGGTAAATGAGAAAGCTCCTGATACGCCGAACACAGGCGTAACGGACAATGACACAGACGGTAGAACAGCACTGTGCAGCGTGGCTATCATTCTCGCAGGAGCTGCGGTCCTGATGTTCAGCCGAAAGAAAAAGGAAAGATAATTGATGCTGTCTGAAAAAGATAGCTAAAGGGGATCAATTTATCTATACATGAAGAAAGCCCCTGCAACTGGGCAGGGGCTAGGGAGGTAGTAATATGAATAATGAAAATGAACTCCATGATGTAACTTTTAAAATCAGGTATCCTAGCAAAAAGGAAAAAATTTTATATGCGGTAAAGTCCATTTTAATAGATGAGTTGAATATTCTTGTTCAAAGTATTATCACAGCTGCAACATTATGCTTTCTTGCTGAAAACGGATGGTCTATATCTCAAAAAAACAATGTATTAATAGTACTTCTATTCGTTGTATTTTTCATTTCACAAATATTGATGTGTTTAAGAGTTTTAACAGGAAAATACACCTTAAAAGAAATTATAATTAGAGAAGTAAAAGAATGAGCATATTTAAAAGATTGGAAAATCACTATAAAAGTAAGAGCTAC
>UMAQ01040908.1_pt1 | contig 19524 bp, 20 predicted proteins | sample 1963751 | NCBI WGS metagenome assembly UMAQ01 (sample SAMEA4835920, study PRJEB28245) | human gut metagenome | biome: gut microbiome; material: fecal sample | place: Denmark | collected 2008
TTATGAGTTCCCTTTGCAGAAGAACTTGAACTATTTCGTGATTAAGGAGGAGCGTACTCAGTTTGCCATGACTGGCGACCATACAGCCTTCTGGATTCCGGGCGACTACGATACGCAGGAATATGATTACACAGAATCCAAACTTTCTGAAATTCGCGGGCTGATGAAAGGGGCCATTACGCCTAACTCTTCGCAAACCCCGTTTTCGCCCACCGGTGTTCAGACTTCTTTGCAGATGAAGACTGCTGATGGTTTGTACATCAACTTGCACGAAGCTGCTTTAGTGGATTACTCTTGCATGCACTTGAATCTGGATGATAAGAATTTTGTTTTTGAATCTTGGCTTACTCCCGATGCAGTAGGCGATAAAGGTTATCTGCAAGCTCCCTGCACGTCACCGTGGCGTACGGTTATCGTAAGCGACGATGCTCGTGACATCCTTGCCTCTAAAATCACGCTGAACTTGAACGAACCTTGTGCTTACGAGGACGTTTCCTGGATTAAGCCCGTGAAATACGTAGGTGTATGGTGGGAAATGATTGCAGGTAAGAGCACCTGGGCATATACAGACGACCTTCCCTCCATCAAACTGGGTGAAGTGGACTACTCCAAAATGAAGCCCAACGGCCGTCACGGTGCCACTAACGAAAATGTAAAAAAGTACATCGACTTCGCAGCTGAGCACGGTCTGGACCAAGTATTGGTAGAAGGCTGGAATGAAGGCTGGGAAGACTGGTTTGGCAAATCCAAGGATTATGTATTCGATTTTGTGACCCCTTATCCCGATTTCGACGTGAAGATGCTGAATGAATATGCCAAGAGCAAAGGCGTGAAGCTGATGATGCATCATGAGACATCCGGTTCGGTGCGCAACTACGAACGTCACATGGACAAGGCCTATCAGTTTATGGTGGATAATGGCTACAATGCCGTGAAGAGCGGATATGTAGGTAATATGATTCCCCGTGGTGAACATCATTATGGGCAATGGCTGAACAACCACTACCTCTATGCCGTGAAGAAGGCAGCCGACTACAAAATTTGTGTAAATGCGCACGAAGCTGTACGCCCTACCGGTTTGTGCCGTACTTATCCTAACTTGATTGGCAACGAATCTGCACGAGGAACTGAATATGAGGCATTCGGCGGTAGCAAACCGTTCCATACCACATTGCTTCCATTCAACCGCTTGATTGGCGGTCCGATGGATTATACACCGGGTATCTTCGATACCAAACTTGACTTTATGGGCGATTTGCCCCACGGACAAGTGCAGACTACACTTGCTAAGCAACTCGCTCTGTATGTAACTTTATACAGCCCGTTGCAGATGGCTGCCGACTTGGTTGAGAACTACGAAAAGCACATGGATGCTTTCCAATTCATCAAGGATGTGGCAGTAGACTGGGACGACAGCAAGTACATTGAAGCAGAACCGGGTGATTACATTACCGTGGCCCGTAAGGCAAAAGGAACCGGCAACTGGTTTGTTGGAGGTATTACAGACGAGAATGCACGTACAGCCAACTTTACGCTCGACTTCCTTGAACCGGGCAAGCAATACGTAGCCACTCTCTATGCCGACGGTAAAGATGCTGATTACAAGGAGAACCCTACTTCTTATCAGATAAAGAAGGGTATCGTAACCAGCAAGACCAAAATGTCCGTGAAGGAAGCGCGTAGCGGTGGTTTTGCATTGAGCTTGATTGAAGCGACTCCGGCTGACAAGAAAGCTGTGAAGAAGTGGAGATAATTTAGGGTAGAAAGAGTTTTTATTAGGCATTAGTGAGGCCCCGCAGAAGTCCAATCTTTGCGGGGCTTTTTTTGTGTTAGGGTAAGCTCATTCTTATACCGTAAAAATAGCATCAAGACCCGAGTTTTTGGTAAGTTCGTTCTTTGGGGAAACCTTTATTTTTGCACTCAGATAACAGATTGCATAATCATTAAAAATCAGAGATATGAATACGGATAAGAAAATCAGTCGTCGGGAGGCTTTAAAGCGTATGGGATTTGCCGTGATGAGCGGTGCTATCGCATCTTCCGGCCTACTCTCGTTGGCATCCTGCGAAACAAAAAGGAGTAAGCGTATCATCTTTTATTTTACCGGAACGGGTAACAGTCTTTACATCGCCCGTCAGTTGGCTGGAGAGAACGCAGAATTGTTGAGTATCCCTCAGATGGTGAAACGGGGGAAGTATGAATTTGAGGCAGATGAAATCGGCATCGTTTATCCCATCTACGGTCATATGCCTCCCTATATGGTACGGCAGTTCATTCAGAAAGCAAAACTGAAGGCAGAATACAAGTTTGCTGTCCTCACCTATGGTGCAAGGAAGTGCGATGCGGTAGAGATTTGGGACCGTATATCCCGTAAAGCCGACAATGCGTTCGACTATATCAACACTATCATCATGGTGGATAACTGGCTACCCAACTTCGACATGAACGAGCAACTCAAGATAGACAAGCACATCCCCGAGAACTTGCAGAAGATAACGGCAGATATCAACAGTCGGCAGCATTGGCACGAACCGGTGACGGAGGAGGAACGGCAACAGCACCAAGGTTTTATGCAGCGGAGTGGACTCGACCCCGAGGTGGGCTTCCTGATGAAAAGCGAGAAGTTCTTTACCGTGACTGATGCTTGTATTGACTGTGGCATCTGCACCTACGTTTGTCCGCGCGGCAATTATGAGCTGACGTCGAGAGGAGTGAAGACGTCCGGTGACTGCGAGTTCTGTTTTGCCTGCATACAGAATTGTCCGCAGAAGGCTATTCAGTTCATAAAGCAGGAAGATGGCTCTTTTCCTGACGGAACGGAGAAGAACCCCAATGCCCGCTATCGTAATGAGCATATTTCGCTAATAGATCTGAAACGGGCAAACAATCAAAAACTATAATCATTAACCTCTGTATTTTGTCGGATTTACACCCAGATGTTGTTGTACGTAACGGCTAAAATAAGCAGGAGAGGAAAAACCGAACATATCGGAAATACGGACGAACGTTAGTGATTTGTCGCGCAGCAAACGCGAGATGTCGAGTGTGGTATAACGGTTTATCCAGTAGTTTGCTGTATAACCGCTTACTTTCTTGGAAACTTCCGAAAGATATTTGGAGGTGACACATAGGCAGTCGGCATAATAGGTCACTTCACGATGCTCGCGGAAAGTTCCGTTCTCCAGCATGTTGAGGAAACGGCTCATGATGGAAGCATTTTGTACAGAGATATTGTCCTCGCCATATAGATGGGAGTGGAAATCGAAGAAGTCGAGTATCAACATCTGTGTGGAGGCGATAAGCATATCGCGATGGAAATGATGGTCTGTATTCCGGAGTCTGTATTCCACTTGTTCAAAATCCCGGAGACATAGCTCTTGCTGTTCGGTAGTCAGGGACATGATAGGATTGAGAAATAGGGAAAGTTGCCCTTTCATGCCGTAGTTGTTCTGTGGTGTACTCAGCACCACAAAGCCCGATGCGATATAGATGACCTTTACGCGAAAATCTTCTGAAGGTTGAATTTTCTCTACCAGTTTTCCTTTGCGGACAATCATCAGGTCGCCGGCACGTAGTTCGCGCTCCTCTCCATTGTACTTCAATCGGCAGATTCCTGACAGACAGAGGGCGTGTGCAAGATAGCCACTGTATGCGTCCGTCCCCAGACCTTGAAGAGTATCGGCTATTATAATATTTGCGGTTTCTCCCATTATACAGTTGTTTGGTTTCGATCACAAAAGTATATGTTTCCAATAATATAACTTCTATTGTGGGCAAGAAATATATTGCCTTTTTTATTCATTTCAAATCTGCCCGAATTTCGCAAGTTTATAACCCTATCTCATTATCAGTACTTTAGCTGCTTTGTTCTTAATAGTCGTACTTATTAGCCCTTATTGAACACTGCAAAGGTAGCATTTAGCCTGAACAATATCAACTTAGAAGTATTAAAATATTTCTCGTATAACTAGTACATTGTTAGTTCTTCTTATATGTCTAATAAGTGTTATAAGGGGTATGGGGTGAAATTTTAGAGGTCTAGCCCGTTAAACCCCAACCCACCTAGCTTTACACGCACTTTAAATTCTGAATACCTAATAGCCTGCATCCATCGGGCTATATGCCTACTTAGTTCCATCTAAAACTAGGCTTTAGTTGCCTATTATATCCTTTAAAGTATTTAAGGAATGTATTTCTATCAACTATATAAGCCTTATCACCTGTAACCTTGCCTTTAACATAGTATGTATTATTATATATCTTTACTTTAGTCGGCTCGTATTTAAGTACTTCTTTCAATGCCTTTACAAAGTGTTTCCTTTTGGCTATTAAATGGTAGTATCTACCATCTATCTTGTATGTATGACTATAGATTGTATCTAAGTCATTGTTATTAATACCTGTAGGTCTGTTATAGGTATAGTTCCAATATTCAAAGTAGAAGTTATTAGTATGTTCTACTAGTGCATCTAACTTGCATTCTATGTAGTATTGCTTATCTGCTTTAGTTGCTTTAATATCATAGCTAGGGTTAAAGTCATTCAATACCTTAGTAGTATATCCTGCCTTATGTAGGTTGCCCGATATTAGTAATTCATTTGATAAGCCTTTATAATTCTTATTACTATTCCTTGTCAGTGCTTTAGTTATAAAGTCCATACTTCATTAGTTTCATTGTTAGTAAATGAAGCATCTATGTTAAGTGCTTTAGTAATATATTCTAAGCTAATTTCATTTGGCTTATTAGTTATCCTCTTATTAAGCACATAAGGAATGTAGCTATTAAGAATAGGAAACTTATCTATGTTTGCCTTAATGTATTCTATTCCGTACTTAGTTATTAGTTCCTGTATATCCTCTTTAGTAATACTATACTTTCCTGCTATTCTGCTTAGTAATTCATTAGTTCTATATACCTTTCCATTCTTCTTAATAATAGTGTCATTCCTATTAGGTGGAACTATATTATTAGTAATACACCAATAATATATAAGGTGAAATATCTTAGTATAGATAGGCTTGCTAGTATTAGATTGTTCCGCTTCTACAAAGTCGGGAACTATAGACTTATTAAGTATTAGTAGTCCATTATCAATTAGTTTAATTTGCTTAGCTTCTATAGCTATTTCTAGATACTTGTTTAATGTCTTGTTGTCTAGTCCTATTAAGTTGGCTAGTTCAGTCTTATTAATGCTTCCCTTATATGGCTTATTGCTAATATACTTGTTAGTTTCTTTTAGGCATATAGACTTAATAAGAAGTAACAAACCTTTAACCTTGCAAGCATCCGTATTATTGTCTATTCCAATATTATCTTTAAATAGACTATTGTAAATGAAATAGTAGTTGTCATTCTCTTTAGTAATGTGATACTTGTTATATGTCTTATATCCTTTGTCTATTACTGCATCCTCATCTACTTTACTAATAAGTAGCCTATTCTTCTTAAGTCTAGATACACAACTTACTATAGTTCTTAGTGGTATTCCTAATTTAGCAGCTATCTCCTTTTCGGTTACTTCTGATATGTAAGTAGAATAGTTCATTCTAGCCTTTATATAGGCATATACTAAAGTATCTATTAGTTTATTATTACCATCTATCTTATTAATGTTTCTTGTTAGTGTTGTATAGTGTTCCATTGTTAGCAATGTTATTGTAGTTCGTTATGTAAATATCTCCATCTTTAAGAGCCTTATTATACTTGTTAGTTCCACCTAAGTATAATTTGGCTTCTTTCCTTGTTTCAAATTGCTTATTATGTGGCTTGTAAATGTACATAGTTATTAGTTCCTGTATTAATAAGGTCTATCTATGTTAGTAGCGTATATCTAATTATGCTTATGAAGTACGTAGTACGATATAAGCTAAAGTAAGTAGTGTATAAGGCTAGTAATGTATAGTAAGCAACTTTTCCCCGACTGACTATAAGCAACTTTTCCTTAGTATCATTCTATATGATATACTTATTTAGTTGGCTTATAATGTTCAATATTCCATCTAGATAAACCTGTAATGAAATGTACTGAATTAATGTATGTCTAAAGTATGTCTAAAGGGCTTTATCCCGAATAGACTAATATAAGTAGTGCTTCTAAGTAGTAGTGTATAGTAGGCAACTTTTCCCTAGTCAACTACTAGCAACTTTTACTTTAGTTCATCGTACTAACTATTATCTATTAATAGGCTTATAAAGTCTGTATTCCAACTACTAAGCTATAACTATTGGAATGCAGACCTTATAAGTAGTATCTATCTATTAATTCGGATATGCTAGTTAGTATATCTTCGTCTTTCTATCTCTGATAGTTTAACTTTACCACTAATAATATATTTAGCTAGATTACACCTTTTAAAGTGTATGTAGTAACCATCTTTAATAAGTGATAGTATATTCTCTTTAGTCAGTCCTGTATTATCGGCTGCATCCTGTACACTATCATATAGTTGTTTAGTATATTTGTTGTATAGCATATTATTAAGACTTATAGTAGTATAGCTTTCTGATTCCATCTTTCATTATACGCTTCTTATTATATCCTAGGTTCTTTAGTTCTATTCCTATATCCTGCTTATTAAAGTCCATCTTATTAATATCTCCAATGTATCTACTATACTTAGTTTGCTTATCTAATATTCTTTGCCTTAATACCTGTATAGCTATAGGCTTTAATTCATCGTATGTATGATATTCTATTCCGTTATGTATCATAGCCAAATGTAATGTAAATAAAAACTAGACCACCATATACTAAGATAGGTAGCCTAGTCAACTATGAAAGAAGTATCTAGTTATTCAGTATATCTGTAGAATATATTCGGGTCAATATCACCACTAGACTTATTAATAAGATGGTCAACGTTATAATTGTTAATTCCTAACTTATTAAACTGCTTATATAAGTCCTGTAATTGCTTTGTCAAGTCTAATACTTTATTTTGCTTATCGTTATTAGTATAGCTAGTATATTCATCTTTAATAAGTTCATTCGCTTGTATTGTCTTACTAGCTATATTATTAATAATGTCAATATACTTACTATCTGCTAAGTATGTATGAAGTGTAAAGCACTTATACAAGTCATCATTTAGACTATACAGATACTTACATTTACCATTAGCCATTTCACTAAACATACTATTAGTAATGGTATATTCAAAAGTACACACCTTGTTATAGTCAACCCCGAATGTATTACATATATCCTTTAATTGGTTAGAATATACTTTCTTATTAAACTTATTATCTCTATCTGCTATCAACTTAATATCTTCTATTGTAAGTAAATAGCCATTAGTAGTAAGTTCTTGGCTATGCTTGTTAATAGTTTCAATTGCTTCATCTAAAGCCTTTGTTGCTTCTGTATATCCTGTATTATCAAAGTGTATAACTTGCTTCTTCATAGTTTAGTATTAATAATGTTACTTAGTCTAGTTATCTCATTCTCCAACTTATCTATCTTGCTTCTGTATAGTTCATCTTTAGTAGCCTGTATAGCATTGTTCCTTATAGCTTCTATACATAGAAAGAATACTATCATCCATATTAAGAAACTAGTTATCATTTAGTTTAATGTATAATGTAATACGGTGCTTATCTATTTGCTTCTTTATCTTTAGGTAGCCATTTAACTTAGCCCAAATTCCTACAGATACTTTATTATCATTGGAATGGTTCTTAATGGCTATTTCTCTTACTTCATTGAATGTGTAATATTTCATAGCTTATTAGTAATTGCTTCTATGTAGTGAAACTAACTTAGTTCCTCTTATCTGTTATAGTAATTTTAATAGTGGAATTAATTAAGTAGATACTATTATAGATAGGTAGTAGTTGTATATCCTCTTATTAAGCATATACAAAGTTAGTCAACTTCTAGGGGTGTACCAAATAAGTATATCACTATCTTTAAACTTTATGTCTATCGTTTACTATTGTCGGTATTCTTATTAGCCTGTTATCACTTACTTAATAATTATGACTTTAGAAGCATTATTAGTGAAATTATTATATTTAGTCAATTAATGGAAACTAATACAATTTTAATTGTTACTTTCTTTCGGGCTTATAGAGGGGGAATTATTAGTTAGTGTAGTAGTGTATTAAGAACTTACTATTGATTGCCTATAATAGTCTATTATGGCATTAAAAAAGGCGGTTAGTAATATCTAACCACCTTAAACTAGCTGTTACTTCTTTAGCTTCTTAAAGATACTAGGTTTAGGTTTAGCCTCTTTGGGCATATTACCTTTAGTAAGTGCATTATATAATAGGTTGTAATTCCTACTATACGTTTTTTTAATTTCTTCATCATTTAATGCTTCTTCAAAGAACTCCTTATTAAAGCCTGCATCCGCTTTAACTGCTATTAGTGCATCTACCTTAGCTTGTGCTTTAGCATATTCTTTAACTACTGCTAATGCCTGTTCATCTAAGTGCATTTCAACTAATTTAATATTACCTTTAGCCATAATACATATAATTTTAAATGGTTAATAATGTTTATTCTATCACCTTGATACTATCTAATAGTTCCCTAGTATTTGGAATATCCTTGTAATAGTCCTTAATATCTAAACTACTAGGTAGTTCATCTATACTTATAAGTCCTATTTCATCTAATGTATTAAAATACATTTGTAACAATGTAGCATCATTCTTTAGTTTGCCTACTTGTTCTATAATTGGTTGTACATACATTCTAAGTGATACTATAGCATCATCTCTTAGTTTGTAGTCTATAAACACCTCTCTAGCCTTATCTATTACATTAGCTAACCTGTTTGTATCTTTAATAACAGACACAATATAATTAATATTACTGTCTAGTCCTATAACATCAATACCTTTCAGCAGTAATGGTAATAATTCCTTTGACTTATCTAAAGCAAACAGATAGTTAAGTATATCATTAGAAGTAGTTAGTACAATTTCTTTACTAGTATAATTACTAATACTTTCACCTACCATTCTTAATAATAGTTCGGGGTGTTCTTTCTTAGTCTTATTAAAGCGTTCAAACGCTGCTGTATCTTTTATCTTTGTATAGCGTTTAACCATTCTATCATCTTTATGACCACTATACATAGTTATCTTACCATCATCCCAACCACGTAACTTTAGTAATGTTATGAATGTTCTTCTACCTGTATGTGTGGTTATACATTCATATCTTTCTTTGTAGGTAGTATTCAAACCGTCTTTAGTTTGTCTGCCTACTACTTCTTTGCCTGTTATTCCTGCTTCTTTGGCTATCTCCTTAATTCGGGCATTTAATATAGTTGTGTTTACCTTAGGAAGTCCATTAGGATATTTATTAAGTATCTCCTTGGCTAATTCAAATATGATACTAAAGTTTAGATACTTGCCTGTCTTCTTCTGTATTAGCTTAATTGTTGTAACGTCTAGAATATCCTCTAAGTTATCATCTACCTTTTCAGTATCACTAATTCTTTGACCTGTTAGACAATTCAGTAAGAATATATCCCTTACTACTTCATCATTATTGTCTTTAGGCTTATAGTTCCATAGCTTTAATACTTCATCATCCCGAAGTGCTATCTTATAGTCGTCTGTTTTGTCTTTTAATAGTGGTTGTACAATATCTAAGAATTTACTTCTGTCCATTAATTGAAACTTAACTACATAGGCTTCTATTCTTTGGTGTATAGTCTTAATAGTATTATTAATATATGGAACTGACAAAGTGCCATCTGTAGTTTTAGCATCATCTATGCTTAATAAGAATGTTTGAAAGTCATTGAAGAACTTAGTATCAATTTCATTGAATGACTTAATAATTATTTCATTCTCCTTAATAAACCGTTCTAACAGTCTAACAGCATTACTATATGTACTTCTAGAGCCATCAGTAATATTATTATCCTTGTCTATACATTGCTTTAGGTATAAACCTACATTGATAGGTTGACTTTCTTCTTTCTTCATATTATCCTTATAGATATACTTCTTTAACAATTCTATCCCTTGTTCTATCTCCTTTGGGTGTTCACAAAGATAGTGTTTAAATTCTACAAAGCTATTCTTTAGTTCATTTAATTTGTCATTAGCTATAGTATTGTTTGTATTGTCTAGTTCTGTTAGCCGTACACTTACATAGGCTTCTTGCTTCTTTGCGTTCCACTGACTAGGATATACTTTAACCCCTGTAGCTAGTTTTACCTGTTTGTTATTGATACTAGCTACTAAGTAAATGTTAGTCGGCTTGTCTGCTTTCGGCTCTCTTAAATTGAAATTACATCTAACTTCATTAATAAATATTTGCCCTGCCATAACCATACGTTATTAAATTCCGTTCTTAATGTTTGTTCTTAATTATGGTTCTTATAGGGCTAATTGTTGACACTATGTAAGGAGATAGCTATTATTAAGTGCTTGATAGATAGGTTGTGCAAATATTCTGTTTACACGGTGCGGAAATTCGCAACTTTGAAAATTTCCCTGAAGATAACAACAAGGATGCTCACGTCTATGTTTATATGGTTTTCTCCCATCAGGGGGATGGTATATACACAAACGACGTGAGTGACTGTTGTATATCCAGGGAAAGGGCAATGCGAAGGCCTGAATAAAGGATATACAAACATAGTTACTCACGTTTTTTTTTATTGTTTAACCTTTAAATAATTTGTGTATATGAAACAGAACAAACCAGACGGTAGAGAAGCATACATCACTCCGTCTATCGAAGTTATCAAAATGGAGAATGAAGGAGTCATTGCAACAAGCGGCGAACCTTACCATCCCATTACGCGCTCCTATTCGGGCAGCACCTCTACCCATTGCTACAATTCGGCATCCAGCAGCGACTTGGAAGACCTAATCAATGACATCTTAACCGTAGAAAACTAAGGGGGACTTCATTATGATGAAATTAAGAAACCTTATGCAAGTTGCCTGCATGGCAACTGCTGCCTTGACCGCATTCAGTTGCAGCCAAGAGGAATTTGAAAACAGCGGGCGGAAAGGAAACATCACCGTTAACGCAACGTTTGAAGGCGCAGGTACCGACACCCGTACTACCGTAAACGATGAATACAAGATTCTATGGCAAGATACCGATGCCCTAGGGTTGTTCTGTAGTAATGCAGAAAGTAATTATAGCAATACAAAATTAGAATATGCAAGCGGTGCTGGTCAAACTTCCGCCACTTTCAACGGCAGCAAGCCAAGCGGAGAAACGGCTGTATTCTCCATCTATCCTTACCAACAAAACATGAGCGTAAGCGGCAATACATTGACCATGACTCTACCTGCCACGCTTACAAATTATAACGGCAGCAGCAATGGCCCGATGTATGCCAAGGTGACAAATCCCGACAATCTGAGCGCTCTGTCCTTCAAGCACATGGCAGCCATGATAAAACTGACCGTCAACAAGATTCCGGCAGAGGCCACTACTTTCAAGATTATTGCCTCCAATAACATTGCAGGTACTTGTACGGTAGACTTAACCGCAGCAGACCCGATACTGGCAGTAACGAGCGATGAAAGCAAGGAAATCACCGCCTCCTTCACAGCCTCAGCTGATATAAAGTCTCGCAACTTCTACATTCCTTTGCCCACAGGTACTTATAGTTCCATCACTGCCCAACTGACGAATGGAAGCGACAAGGTATATTTTACCAAGACGCTTAATGACAAAATCCTAGGCAGAAGAGACATATTGGTAGTACCTCCTTTGGATTGCGTTGTGGTAGAGGCTACAACCCCCAGTGCGCTTAGTACAGCTTTAGCTGATTCAAAAAATCTCCCACAAGAAGCACCGACAGCAGCAACCGTAACCGACATTGCAGTCAGCGGCAGCTTCAATACCACTTCCGGCAGCAACGACGGCATCGCCATCCCGGTTTTACAGAACTCGGACATCAACCTGGCGTTCAATACAGCCCCAACGACCAGTACTGCCGCTCCGTTGACGCTGACCGACAAGACCAATACCAGCATAGGTGCTCCCGCCGCCACTGCCACCAACAGTGTATCCTTGGCTGTGCCGGAAACCAATGCAGAGCAAGAAGCTCCTTCTGTAGCCATCACCATGCCAAGCACCACCGTTACATTGGCAGCAGTAGGCAATAAAGCCACTTACAATGAAGTGACTGCCACTACCGCCCAGCAGACATTGATTATCAATGCAGGCGTCACCGTAAAGAAGCTGACCGTAAAAGGCGGTAACTTGAAGATATATGGAAAGGTAGAACAATTGGTACACGATGCCGGCGATACCACAATCTATATAATAAAAGGAACCGAAGCATCACTTCCGGCAACAATCGACAGCAAATTTGTAGTTCAATCCGACGTGGCAGTCCTAAAGGCCGCTTTCGCCAACGGCGAAGATTTTAAATTGTCCGCCGATGCCGACATCACAGGGCAAAGCGTCAGTGTACCCGCCGGAAAGTCCGTGGTTCTTGACTTGAACGGATATACACTGACTGCCGACAACAGCGCAACAGGCAAAATCATCGTCTTGGGCAAGATGACACTGAAGGACAGCTCTACCGAGAAGAAAGGCAAGATAGTTGCCAGCCAGGATTATACAGCGGCTTCTTATAATGGCAGTCTGATTGAAATAGCCGGTGAAGATGCCTCCATGACCATGGAAAGCGGCAACATCAGTGCAGTCAGAAAGACTCCGAACAGTAACGGCCAATATGGCGTCGGAGTGACGGACGGTGGAGACTTCACCATGACAGGCGGCAAGATAGAAGCCGGATGGTTTGCAGTGGCAGGCAACGGCAATTACAAGACGCAGAACTCCATCATCAACATCACAGACGGAGAACTCATTTCTACTGCTGACTATGCAGTCTATCTGCCCCAATCCGGCACAACGACCATCAGTGGCGGCAAGGTTTATGGTGCCGCAGGAGGTGTATGCATCCAACGAGGCACTCTGAACGTGGAAGGCACAGCCTTGATTACCAGTAAAGGCACAGGCAGCACCGGCAACTGGGGCGACGGTACCGGAGGACTGGACTGCGCCGCCATCAACGTAAGTGGAGCATATGGCATTGCCACAGTAAACATCAAAGGCGGTACACTGATTGCCGAAGCAAAGTCACTCATCACAGAAGGCACCACTTATACACCGGTCATCAACGTTACCGGCGGTACATTCTCCGACCCAAGCGCGCTGAAGTACATGAAGACAAATGCAAATGTGAACATAAAGTTGACCGCCGACAAGACCTGCCCGGGATTCAAGACCACAAGCGGACAAACCTTGACGATGGACTTAGGCGGCAAGATCCTTACACTTGCTGACCCGACCGTAGGTTCCACCGGCACCGAAACGAACAGCTGTCAATTACTCGAAGGTTCAAACGTTACTTTCAAGAACGGAACGCTGAAGAGTGACAACAACAAAATCATGATTCAGAACTACTGCAACCTGACATTAGATAATATGACAGTAGAAGACACAAATGCCCAATACGTAGTAAGCAACAATTGTGGCAATATAAGCATCAACAATACCACTATCAACGCAGGAAGCAATGCGAATCAATTTGCATTCGACGTATGCGGCTATGCAAAGTACACTGCTGGAGTCACGGTTACGGTAAGCGGTACGAGCGTCATCAATGGAAAAGTGGAAATTTCCAAGAGTGCAGGAAATACCGAACCTATGAAGCTGAATATCACAGGCGGTACTTTCAACGGTGACTTAAAGGTAGATGCATCCGTGGGAACCGAAAATGCCAAAAGTATCATCTCTGTTTCCGGAGGTACATTCTCCGACCCAAGCGTACTGAAGTACATGGCAACCAACGCAACTGTGGATATAAAACTTCTCTCAAATATCAACATCGCCAAGACGGAGCTTGCCACAGGCTACATATTGAATGCTGCAAACGCAACGGCAAACTTAAACCTGAATGGCCACGACATCATCAATTCCTCAGAAACAGCTGATGCCACTCCTTTCACACAAATCTTTACTGTACAGAACGGAACACTAAACATTTCAGGCAACGGCAATGTGAAGTGCGATGCATCTGCTACAGCGAAAGACGATGGTTATCGCATGGTAATTGAAGCCCGAGGACACGGGACAGTAAATATTCATGGCGGTTCTTACTATAACACCCAGAAACTGAACACCCAGATAGACCTGATTTATGCAAGAGAGAATGGGAAAATCAATATCTATGGAGGAACATTTGAATCCGGCAAATATGGTACACCCAACAACGACACGGATGGCAGATACTGGGTACTGAACTTAAAGAATACAGACAAGAACACTGCCAGCATCCAGGTGTCCGGTGGAACGTTCATCAATTTCAACCCGGCAAATCCGAATATGGACGACAATGAATCCTATTTGGTAACAGGTTACGAGGTTACCCGTGACGGCAGTGTATATACAGCAGCCCACAAAGTCAACGATGGGAGGAAAGAATATATTGTTGGCCCAACAAGTCAGGAGAACCGATAAGCCAAATTCTAAGAAAGGAAGCAATATATCCTCGCAGACCAAACGAAGAGGTATCGGAATCGCCTTATTACTATCTTTTAGATGCGGCGGACAGCGGATTTTCTTTTATAAATCTGCGTCCTCCGCGTCTAAAAAATGACAACAAGACAGTTGAAAAATCTCTCAAATCTTCCTCATTCACACAAACATTCATTATTTTTCTGAGTAGCCCAAAGTATCATGAATAACAACTAACAATCAAAACATATGAGAATACAGATATTGGATTATCAAGTAGGACCGCACACCTTCCGCATGGTGAAACCTTCCGACTTCAATATATTCAAGGCGTTGCCTTCACTGATTCCGTTCATCACGACAATAGACACGACGCAAAAAGTAATCTTTGAAACAGAGATAGACGATGACGAAACAGCGACAAAACGAACCATAGCGAAAACTCCCGATGATATATGTTTCAACTGGGAAGATGCCGATTGCATCATTCGCCCTTTGCCCCACAGCTCACACCTTGTATCCATCACCCCACGGAAAAGCGGGAAAAACTATTGGATGGAGTGCAACGATAACTTCAGGCAATGCTTCATCCACCTACCGGCCTGCAGGACAGAAACACCGGCTCCGGAAAACGAAACGAACTTCGTACTGAACAACTTCTTGATGATGCTCTATGCCTTCAATGCCGCCCGCCACCATACACTGCTGATGCATGCCTCGGTTGTCGCTACTGAAACAGGCAAAGGCTACCTCTTCTTAGGGAAAAGCGGCACGGGCAAAAGTACGCACACCGGGCTCTGGCTGCAACAGTTCTCGGACTGCCATCTACTGAACGATGACAATCCGATAGTACATGTGGACAGCCTCGGCAAGCAAGCCACTGTTTTCGGTTCTCCGTGGAGCGGAAAGACACCATGCTATCGGAAAGAATCCATGACCGTAGGCGCCTTCGTCCGCTTGGAACAAGCACCGCAGAATGAAATAGAGCAAGAGAGAGCAGCACATGCTTTCGCCACCCTCCTCCCCTCCTGCTCTTGCCTGAAGCAGAACAAGGAAATCTATAACGCCATTGTCACCACTGTGACGGAACTTGCCACGCTGGCACCCGTCTATCATCTGAAATGCCTGCCCGACCGTGAAGCGACGGAGCTTTGCAGAAAGACGGTAGAAGGATAAGTTATGAATGATGAACTGAACAGCCGATGAAGAAAAGCATTCCCAACGAGATATTGCTTCCCGAAGTGGCGCGTCTCATCAAAGAGGGGCATACAGTAACCATCACCGTGCGGGGCAACAGCATGAATCCTTTCTTAGTGGACCGCCGTGACCGGGTGACACTGGGCGATTTCACCACAGAACAGCTGCAACCGGGCGTCGCCGTACTGGCACGCGACCTGACGGAACGCATCGTCTTTCACCGCATCATCCGTCGGAACGGAAATATACTCATCCTGCAAGGCGACGGCAACCTCGCCCAGACCGAAGAAACCGACATCGGACGGGTAATGGGCGTCATGACCGAAGCCATGCGAAAAGACAAACGGTACACCGCCGACGGCAAAGTCTGGAAGCTCTACTCCTACTGGTGGATGAAGCTAAACCCTGCTCGCCGCTGGCTGCTCGCCCTGTTCAGAAGAATATAAAACAAAATAACCATGAAAATCAAACAAGGATTTATCCTGCACCGGATAGGCGATGACTACATCATCATGCAAGACGGCTCGTCGAACGTGGACTTCAGCAAAGTCATCAGCCTGAACCAAACTTCCGCCATGCTTTGGCAAGAGATAGAAAACAAAGAGTTCGATACAGACAGCGTGACAGAAGCCCTGACCAGCCGCTATGATGTAGATAACGAATCGGCCCGTCGCGATGCGCAGAAGTTTATCGACTCCCTTGACCGCGAAGGAATCATAGAATAAGGACGGATATGCAACACGCTTTCTTTTCATTGGTACGCTCCGGCCTGTGGGGCACTCCGGCAGACCGACAACTCTTCCGGTCGGTCTCGCCGGACGACTGGGAAACCGTGTACCGCATGGCAAACTCACAAGCCCTGCTTGCACTGACTTTTGACGGCATAAGCAGTCTACCGGCCGAACTGCGCCCTCCACGCGCCCTCTATCTGAAATGGGCTGCCCGGACTGCACAGATAGAACAAGCCAACAAACGCCTCAACCAGCTTCTGCCCGAACTCAATACCCTTTACCGGGAAGCCGGGCTGCATCCCGTACTGCTGAAAGGGCAAGGCATCGGCACCAACTACCGCACTCCCTTGCACCGGCAATGCGGAGACATCGACATCTATTTAGGAAAACAAGGACAACCCATAGCCAACCGCCTCCTGCTGCAACAAGGCGCCATAGTCGAGGGAGAAGCGTCCGACAAGCATGCCAGCTACAGTTTGAAAGGAGTACACATCGAGAACCACCGCATCATCCTCCGGCTGAACAGTCCGCTTGCCAACCGGCACTTTCAGCAGATTATCAGAAAATGGTATCCGCAGGAAACAGACTATGCCCTATTCTCCGAAACCGGGAAAGAGGACTCGAAGGCCGTCAGTATCGCCATACCTCCGGCCACCTTCAATGCACTTTATATCTTCCTACATGCCTTTGTACATTTCCTGAACAGCGGAATCGGCCTGCGCCAGCTATGCGACTGGACTTGTCTGCTTGCCAATCGCCACAAAGAAATAGATGCCACCACCCTGCTTCGCCAGTTGCAGGACCTCGGACTATTGCATGCCGCACAAGCATTCGGCTACATTGCCGTCACCCGACTGGGATTGCCCGCCAACCGGCTTCCTTTCCCCTTGGAAGGCACCAAGCAGATAGGAGAACAATTATTGGAAGACATCCTGTCTACCGGTAACTTCGGGCAACATGATAACCGCATCAAGCCACGCCCCAAAGGATATTGGGCAGGAAAGTGGTACACCTTCTGCCGCGCCACCCGACGCTGCAACGAACTGCGTCAATTTGCACCGTACGAAGCACTCTGGTATCCCGTGACTCTGATAGGGGGAACGATAGCTATACAAATAAACCGATTAAAAGGAGTAAAAGACAAGAAAGCAAGGACAAAGAAATAAAAGAACCCGGAAAATAAAAGGAATGAAAAAGCAACAGAAGGACAAAAAAGTGAAAAAGGACAGACGTGAAAAACTTAGGTATATTCGAGAGGTATCTGCCGAACAACGCGGACGTATCCTGCTAAGTTGCCTCACCGGCATTCTGGGCGTGGCCTTTGCCCTAGCCTTTATCTATGCAACCAAACGGGTGATAGACACCGCTACCGGAATAACAGACGACAACCTGACGCATGTCGCCGTTCTCACCGTTGTCCTGCTGACTGCCCAATTACTGTGCGGAGCTGCTGACACTTGGATAAGTACCCGTATGCAGATAGAGACGGGCAACGCCCTTCGCCACCGCCTCTTCTCGCGCTTACTGCAAAGCCGCTGGAACGAATTGGAGCGTTTCCATACCGGAGACGTAGTGAACCGGGTAGAACAAGACACCGCCGCCATCGTCACATTGCTCACCTCTTCTGTCCCGGCATTCATCGTCACGAGTATACAACTGCTGGCAGCCTTTCTATTCTTCTACTTTTTAGACCCTTCACTGCCATGGCTGATTGTTGCCATCCTGCCCGTCTTTCTATTAGGCAGCCGTTTCTATATGCGACGAATGAAACGCTATACACATGATATTCGGAACAGTGACGGTCGCATCCAGTCCGTCATACAAGAGAGCCTGCAACATCGCATAGTGATTAAAACATTGGAACAAGGCGAACGGCATCTGGACAAACTCGATGACTTGCAAGACATGCTCCACAGCCAAGTCATGGGACGTACCCGTTTCTCGCTTTCCGCCCACATGTTAGTGGCCCTTGCCTTTTCCGGCGGATACCTCACGGCTTTTCTTTGGGGAGCCGTTCACCTCAGCGCAGGCTGTATCACCTTCGGAACGATGACCGCCTTTTTGCAATTGGTAGGAAAAGTCCAGCGTCCCGTGCTCGACCTCTCACGCCTGATACCTTCCGTAGTCAATGCCCTTACCGCCATAGACCGGCTATTGGAATTGGAAAGACTGCCGGCAGAAGCGGACGGTGACAGCATATTCCTCGCCTCTACCCCGGAACTGGAACTGAAAGACGTGACTTTTGGCTACACTCCCGATGACCGTCCGGTATTCAGCCGCTTCTCCTGCCGTTTCCCCGCCGGTAGCTGCATAGCTGTAGTCGGAGAAACAGGAAAAGGAAAGACAACGCTCATCCGGCTATTGTTGGCACTGGCAACGCCACAAGAGGGACAGATACTCTTGATACCCGCCAAACATCCACTTGAAACCAGTCATACCGTCTCTCCGCAAACCCGCAAGAACTTCGTATATGTCCCGCAAGGCAATACCCTTTTCAGCGGAACTATCCGTGACAACCTGCTGATGGGAAACCCACAAGCTTCTGAAGAAGCCATATATCAAGCCCTGCAAACCGCCACCGCCGACTTCGTCTTCCACCTTCCCGACGGCGTAGACTCCCCACTCAGCGAACGAGGTGGCGGACTCAGTGAAGGACAAGCCCAACGCATCGCCATTGCCCGCGCTCTGCTACGCCCCGGAAACATTCTTCTTTTAGATGAAGCCACTTCTGCCCTCGACCCCGACACGGAACGGCTGTTAATAAAAAACCTGCGCAGAGACTGCGCAGGCAAAACATGTATCTTCGTCACCCACCATCCGGCAGTAGCGGAGGCATGCGAATCTATTGTCCGATTATAATCAGAGAATGAGCCCCAACGGGTATCTGCCTTTGGTTAACAAACTCAGAACAGCTTTGCAGGATACTCGCCTGCATCCACCAAAGCCTGAATCTTGTCGACTACACTCTGACGGTCTTCGGGATAAGTCACACCGAACCACTTGCTGGTTGTGTCGAGCACTTCGCAGGTAGCAGTGCCATCGTTAATCAGCTTATCCACCATCAGCGGGATGAAGAATTCGCTCTTCAGGTTCTCCATGTTCTTCGGGTCGCTCAAGAAACTCTTGAAAAACTC
>UMAQ01052987.1_pt1 | contig 19242 bp, 21 predicted proteins | sample 1963751 | NCBI WGS metagenome assembly UMAQ01 (sample SAMEA4835920, study PRJEB28245) | human gut metagenome | biome: gut microbiome; material: fecal sample | place: Denmark | collected 2008
TTGTATGTTGCAAGCGTTTTCACATTTTCAAAATGGATAAAAAACTAAATATATTGAGTTTTTTTATTCTTGACTCTGTTCTAAAACAAAAACATCGGCTTTCAAGCCGATGTATGTTTTACAAAAAGTGGTCTTATTCTATCTCATCAACCCTTCTTTGGTGTCTATCACCAAGTTCTTCTGCATCCATATATATTTGAACAAAGCGAGCCATTTGCTCTCCAGTGAAAAACTTCGCTCCGAATGTAATGACGTTAGCATGATTATGTTCTTTAACTAAATGAGCAGTCTCATCATTATATATTAATCCAGCTCTAATTCCTTTAACTTTGTTAGCTGCCATTTCCATTCCTTCACCTGTATTACAAATCAGGATTCCAAATGTTGCCTTTCCTTCTTTCACATCATTAGCCACTTTTTTTGCAAAGATAGGATAATCACAAGATTCTTTTGTATCGGTTCCTTCGTCAATAACTTCTATTTCTCTTTCACGCAAATATTTTATCAAGTAAAACTTGGCATCTACTCCACCATGATCATTTCCGATAGAAACGATTAGTTTATTGTTCATTTAGATTTGTTCCCCTTTTTACTTATTATTAAAGGCTTTGTTTATTTGTTCTATAGTAATTTTTCCTTGTCTCAATACAACTGGTTCTTCTCCAGTTAATAAAACTACTGTTGAAGGAATACTATCTCCTGTAGTTCCATTAATAACTCCATCAATCTCATCACCAAATACGTTTTCTATTTCTTCTACACTCTTAGCTGGAGAAAATCCAGATTTGTTAGCCGAAGGGACTAACAATGGAACATTAACATCTAGTAAGAATTTTCTTAGTCTATCATAACCTGGGACTCTAAATCCCAGAGTATCACCACCTAGAGTGACATAGGGAGGAATCTCAGGTTTCTTCTTAAGAATAACTGTCAATTCACCAGGCAATAAGGAATCAATTACTCTTTTTTGTCTTTCATCTACAAATGAATATTTATAAATCCAGCTTACATCTCCTACCATCATAGTAAATGGTTTAGTAGAAGGTCTTTCTTTAACCTTTATCAGTTTATCAAAAGAATCTTTTCTATCAAAACGAACTCCAAGTCCAAACACAGTCTCTGTAGGGAAGGCTATAATTCCACCATCAACTAATATCTTTTTAGGCTGCTCGTCTTCAAATTCATATAATTTCATGATTTCACCACCTTTAAAACCTAGTAGATTATAGTCGTATATACAAAAAATAGAACATACTTAAGGTAGTAATTAAAGCCTAAAATACAAGTTCTTAGATTTCGTATATAATAATGATTATTGTACGAGGTGATAAAGAAATGAAGAAAATACTGAAGAAATTACAAATCACATTGACTCTTTCCTGTCTATTCGGCTTTCTTTGCGTGATTGCATGGTCTTTATGCTTATATCTAGTTCCAAGTTTTAAATACTATGACATCATCGCCATAGTATTTATGGTACTTTTCATTTCTTTCTATACAATTCTTATCAGTTCATACACTATAAAAATTTCATCAATAAAAAATAAAACTGATCTTTCTGTATCTGAAATCTTAGATAACGATGTTTTAGAATGTTACAAATTCGGTCAAATAGGAACTATCATATTCGATGAAGAAAAGAAAATAATTTGGGAAAACGATTATTTACAAAATATAGGTATACATCTAGTTGAACATCCTATAAAAGAAATATCAGAAGAATTAGAGAAAATAATCGATGATGAAAACGATAGTGTAACGACACAAGTTCAATATGAGAACAAAACTTTCTTAATTAAACTTATAAAAGAGGCTCGTCTATTCATCCTCAAAAATATTACTGAGTCTGAAAATGAAAGAAAAATATTCTCCGAAGAAGCCCTGGTTATCGGTCATTTACAAATAGATAACTACTCTGATTTATCTACCTCTATGAAGGAAACCGACTTCACAATTAAAGTTAGTGAACTCCAAAGAGAATTGATCAATTTTGCGGGAAATTATCGCTTCTATATATCAATGATTAAGAGTGATACATATTTTTTATTAGGGAGTCGAAAAGATTTTGATAGAATGCAAGCTGACAATTTCAATATTGTCGACCATATCAGGAATGGTTTCGGTGGATTCACAATATCAATCGGTTTAGCTTATGGATATCCTGGAATTCCTGTTATGGCTCAGGAATCTAGAGAAGCTTTGGATGTTGCTCTATCGAGAGGTGGTGACCAAGTAGTAGTTTCACCTTGCAATCAAAACCTTCAATACTTTGGAGGAAAGAGCGAATCCAAGAGTTCTGGAAACAGAACACAGCTAAGAACACATGCAAAATCGTTAGCGACAGCAATAAGAAAAGCATCTAATGTTTTGATTTGTGGACATTATAATGCCGATTTTGATGCCATCGGATCTTGTATAGGTGTATATAGAATTTGTAAAACATTAAAAATTCCGGCAAAAATTTTGTATGATTCAGCAAACGTAGAAAGCAGCTGCAAACATGCTTTCTCCAAAATCTATTCTTCTGGTCAAATTGGAATGATGACAGTAAACTACAACGAAGCAATGGCTTTAATAAAACCAGACACTCTACTCATTTGCGTCGATGTAAATGAACCATCTAGAATGATATTCCCTAACTTTATAGATGATGATAATAATATGAATGTCGGTGTCATAGATCATCATAGACGTGGCTCATCACAATTCAAAAATGTCGTTTTCAACGGTTCTGACTCTAGTGCTTCATCCGCTTGTGAACTAGTCGCCGAATACATATCGATGTCTGAATATAAGATTGAACTATCTAAAGAAGAGGCTACATTCATGTTGGCTGGAACAATGCTTGATACTAACTACTTTAGAAACAAAGTCAGTGAAGGTACTTTCGATGCAATGATTGTCTTAAAGAGATTTGGAGCTGACTCTTTAATGGCCGATGACTTCTTAAAAGAAGATTATGAGCGTTACACGATGAAGACTAAATTCCTCAACAATATGAAGACTCCTTTTACCGGAATAATCGTTACCAAAGATCCCGACGAAAACGAATTGGTCGACCAATCAGTATTGGCTATGGTCTCCCAGGAATGTATGACCATCTCAGGTATAGATGCTGCTTTCAGTATCGGAAGAATTTCTCAAACCGAAGTAGGAATATCTGCTAGATCAAGCGACCAGTTCAATGTTCAGTTTATAATGGAGAAGATGGGTGGTGGTGGACACCATTCAGCAGCTGCCGCTAGTATTTCATCTACTTCTCCTACTGAAGTAGCGGATGACTTATATAACAAGTTAAATGATTATATTTCTTTAGCAAAAGACAGCAAAAACAATAAAAATACTCAGACTTTAATAGATTTGAAGCCTGTAGGAGGTAAATAGTTATGAAATTGATTATGAAAAAAGATTTAAAAGGTGTTGGAAAAGCTGGTCAAGTTGTCGAAGTTTCTGATGGATATGGTGCTAACTTCATCATTCCTAGAGGCTTTGGTGTTCTTTATACTCCTGAGTCAGTAAAAGAAAGAGAAGAAGAATTAGCGAGATTAAAAGCAATTGATGATGCAAATCGTGCCAAAGCTAATGAAAACGCCAAAAAACTTGAAGGAATTGTTTTTGAATTCGTTGCTCCAGTTGGCAATGGTGGAAGAATGATAGGAACCGTCTCAATTAAAGAATTGAAAAAAGCTTTGAAAGAAAAGCTAGAAATTGATGTCGACAAGGATGATTTCCCAGAACACAATATCGTAAATTCCTTTGGAATGTCGCATGTAAAGATCAATCTATATAAGGGAATTTATGGCATCATGAATGTCAAAGTAAATCCTAAGCCTAGCAAATAATTATTAAAAGTCACTTTTAGAAAGGAGGAGCTAAATGTCAGAGGAAAAAATATTGGCCAGCGAGACTTCAGTTTTGGCCTTAGCTCTTTTGGATGAAGATTGTTTCTACCAAACTATATCAACATTAAAAATAGATGATTTCCAAGATCAGAGAAACAAATTGATTTTTGAAGCTATGAACGAATGTTATGAGGCTAGCAACACAAGACCCAACCCATCCGTTTTAGCTGATAAATTGAAAGTGTCAAATAAACTTGATTTAGCTGGTGGCACTGATTATTTGTCAAACATAATAACCAACGTTCCTCCTTATTCTGATTTAAGCGAATATATTAAGCAGATCAAACAAACTTCTTCATTAGTGAAAATGAAAGAAGTTTTAGAAAAGAATTTAAGCCAAGCTAACAAAGGAGTAGGGGACATTCCTAATTTCTTGGATGGAGTCCAAAAATCAGTCAATGATGTTATGCAAGCGCAAAACGATGGTGGCTTTAAAACACCCGAACAAGTTTTGAGTAGCTACTTAGGCAAATTGGATGAAAGAATAGAAGAAAGAAGAAAAACTGGAAAGAATAGTTTTCTCACCGGAATTTCTTCCGGATATTCAGAATTGGACGACTATACAAGAGGTTTTCAAAAAGGAGAATTAGTCATTATCGGTGCTCGTCCTTCGGTCGGTAAAACAGCTTTTGCAATCAACATTGCAACAAATATCGCTCATAAAAAAATACCTGTCGCTTTCTTTTCTCTAGAAATGACAGCAGAACAAATCATGGGACGTCTCTTAACGAATAGAGCTGGAATAGATTTAAAAACGATAGAATCTTTAAACTATACTAAAACACGTGATAACAGAGGTGGATTTATACTTACTCCAGATAAAAGCGTAACTGCAGGAAGCACGAACATAAGAGATTTGTCTAACTTCCAAAATGCAGTCAACAGTTTAGCTAAAGATCCTTTGTTTATCAACGATAATCCAGGTACAAATGTTAGAGCGATTCAAGGTGAGGTTAGAAAACTGCAAACTTCTCACCCTGACTTAGGATTGGTTATAATCGATTATTTAGGATTGATACAATCTGCTTCAGCTAAAACTAATAGCAGTGATAACAGACAAAATCAAGTGTCTGATATTTCAAGAGCTCTAAAGGCAATGGCTAGAGATCTAAAACTTCCTGTCATCGCTTTGTCACAGTTGTCGAGAACAGTAGAATCTAGAAAAGACGATCACAAGCCTGTGATGTCAGATTTACGTGATTCAGGAAGTATCGAACAAGACGCTGATAAAATTATGATGCTTTATCGTCCTGATTATTATCACGACAACGATAATAAAGAAAATCAAGAAGAGCAACAAGATCAGCCCAACAACGATGATGATGCAATTTCGAATGTCACAGTCATCCTAGCAAAAAACAGAAACGGAAAAGTTGGAGAAATTCAATTCACATTCCAAAAGAATGTCTGTCATTTCAATGCCATCGATACAACTCAAACCGCCAGTTTAGATAATGAAGAGCCTCCATTGGAAGAGATGTAAAAAGCAGGATTTAAATATGAAATATATAAATGTTGGATCAGGATCAAAGGGAAACTCTACTTTAATCTACAGCAAAAACACTACTATCTTGGTAGATTGTGGTGTCACTAAAAAAAGAGTTGTCGATTGTCTAAAATCAATTTCAAGAAGCTTTGAGTCTATCAATGCTATTTTTATAACACATAGACATTCTGATCATGCGGCTCATCTTTCTAGCTATGATTATTTTGCCTCGACAACTTATTCTGGTGATGAGGGTGTCATCGCTCAACAATACAAAAAAACAAATGTATTGAATCCTTTTCAAGAAATTAAAATAGGGGATTTTATTATACGAGCATTACCCACTTCTCATGATGCACCAGATTCTATGGGATATCTATTTAAAGAAATAAATAATGATGAAACTTTGCTGTATATGACTGATACAGGATTTATTCCCGAGAGAGATTTAAATTATATGAAAAACTGTGATTTTTATCTCATCGAATCTAACCATGATCCTAGAATGCTTATGAATTCTACTAGATCAAATTATTTAAAGATGAGAATAATAGGAGACCACGGTCATCTTTCAAACGAGCAATGCTCTCATTATTTATCTATGATAATCGGAGATAAGACTAAAGAAATCGATTTTGCTCATTTAAGCGAAGAGTGCAATACTCCTAAATTAGCCATCAATGTTTTTCATGACGTCATGAGAATACAGTGCGGTGAAGTGCCATCTAACATCACCATAAAAACATTTAATCAAAAAGAACCTACAAGCGGTGGTGATTCAGCTTTATGACTCTAAATTTCTTTTTAGTCGGTAAATCACATGCATCTCATTTCGAAGAAGCTTATGATTATTACAAAAAAAGACTTTTAAAATACTCTAAAGTAAACATAATCGCATTGAAAGAATCAAAGCTACCAGACAAGCCTTCCCAATCACAAATAGACAAAGCATTAGAAGAAGAATCAAAAACAATTTTAAATTCAATTCCTAAAGGATCTTTCTTGATATTAATGGATTTACAAGGAAAAGAATTGGATTCTTTTGAATTCAGTGAGAAATTCAAAGAGATTAGTCAAAACAATGTCTCAATCAGTTTTGTCATAGGTAGTTCATACGGATTATCCGACAACGTCAGAAAAAAAGCCGGTTTTCTTTGGAAACTCTCGCCTTTGACTTTCACACACCCTTTAGCCTTAGAAATAACCTTAGAGCAAGTGTATAGATCGTTGAAAATCATCAACGGTGAAACATATCAAAAATAGCTAAACCTTTGCATGAAGTAATTCCAAGTAATGAATCACTTCATCTTTAGTCGGATGATGTCCATTCAAAGCTTTCGCTGTTCCACAAGCGATAGCAATATCTAATGCTTTATCGAAATCATTGTATAATTTCCAACCACAAATGAATCCTGCTAAAAGAGCATCTCCAGCACCATAAGTTGAAATTGCTTTCTCGGAAAGAGTCTTTTTATTATAAACTTTTCCATTAGAATCTACCATTATCACTCCATTTTTTCCTCTGGATACTATGACATTATTAGCACCCTTTTCCTTTAAGATTTCAATTCCTTCCAAAATCTGTTTTTCATTATCCATCGGCTTCCCAATTATCGCTGACAATTCACGTATGTTAGGCTTAATAAGAAAAGGATGATATTTCAAACAATCCAATAAAGCTTGACCAGATGTATCGATGATTAAGTCGATGTTCTTTTCACTAAGATAAGCTAAAATTTCTTTATAAGTCGATTCTTCAAATCCGGGTGGAACCAATCCATCCATAACTACCGTATCACCTTCTTTAATATCTTCCAAAGTGTATTTAAATTCTTCAATCTTGTCTGAAGTTAATATAGGTCCTATTCCATTTATTTGAGTTTCACTTTTATCTTCGTCACATAAAATTTTGAAATTGATTCTAGATGATCCTGGAACCCTTACAAAATTATTTTCTATATGCTCCCCATTCAAACTATCGATTATGTATTCCCCAACAAATCCACCTATAAATCCTAAAGCTATTGATTCAACGCCCAATCTCTTGAGGATAATTGAAACATTTATTCCTTTTCCACCAGGTTCCATAGAATCAGAATAACCTCTATTAAAAGATCCCTTTTTCAAAGTTTTAACTCTTTGAATGTAATCTATTGCTGGTGCTAACGTTATTGTATAAACCATATAAATAACCTCTTTAAAATAATTTTATATGTTTTTTAACTATATATCCACAATAAATTGTATACGTGTTCTAGCAGTTTAAAATTTTTCTAGTTAATTTCTTTGTATTTTAATTTAAATTATTGAGTAAAAATTAGAATTGATTTATATTCTTTATTTGCGCGGGGAATAGCACAGTTGGTAGGGCACTTGGTTCGGGACCAAGAGGTCACGAGTTCGAATCTCGTTTCTCCGACCATATTGAAACAATAGGATTGATACCAAAAGTATCAGTCCTTTTTTCATTTTATAGGGCTATTTTGCTTATTTTAGGCATAAATTGCTAGTGCTCCCTACTGGCACAGGCAAGACCGTAGTGTTTTCAAAAGTAGTGGAAGAAGAAGTGAGAAAGGGTGAAAAAGCACTCATTCTTGCGCATAGAGGCGAATTATTAGACCAAGCATCAGATAAGCTTTACCAAACCACTGGATTGACTACGTCGCTTGAAAAGGCAGAGTCAACAAGCATTGGCAGCTGTGAAAGGGTGACTGTTGCATCGGTTCAGACATTGTCTCAGGAAGCAAGGCTTAAGAAGTTCAAAAAAGACGACTTTGGCGTAATCGTGGTTGACGAGGCTCATCACGCAATGAGCGAAACATATCAAAGAGTTCTTAAGTATTTTGATTCGACGAAAGTACTGGGCGTCACTGCAACGCCAGACAGAGCAGACCAAAAGAATCTAGGCCAGTTCTTCGATTCGAAAGCATACGAATACACGCTTCATCAAGCAGTTAAGGAAGGCTACCTATGCCCAGTGAAGGCGCAGATGATCCCTCTTGAATTGGATATTAGGAACGTCGGTCTCTCCAATGGCGATTATGCCGTAGGCGAGATTGGGAGCTCACTTGAGCCATACCTTAATCAAATAGCTCTTGAGATGCTTAATTATAGAGAGCCTCGAAGGAAGTGCGACAAAAAGAAAAAGAAAAGGCCTAGGGATCGATGGGAGAACAATCAAAAGATGAATAAATATTTTAGAGGCTTTTGGGATCAATTATCTTCTTCAACCTTACGTGGCCAACGCATCTAATGAATCATTAAATCACCGAAACTTTATTTCATGGATGCAGGTTTGTGTACCGGCTTTTATAAATGGCCAAACAGCGAAACCTTCAAGCCTGTGCCATGAGCGGAGCCTTCTTTGAAACATAGGTAATAGACCGGATTAGTCATTGACGCTCGTGACAAGCTTAGACTTATCAACGAAAAAGCTTTTATGATGCCAGTGAGTTTGATAAGAGCGTAACTTAGAAGCGATTCTCTGTCCAAACCTGCAATCGATTGTCATTTTGGTCGCACACTAAAATCGCAAAACGATCCTGTCATCCAATTTACAAGACACCTTGGATGTCATATGCAAAAAGCACGCACGCAATATCCATAAAAGGGAAACCGTATTTAAGGCTCAATAAGCATAAGTCTACTTATGAAAGAATAGGTTACAACTGCGATCAATCCTTTCAATCAAAAAGCAATTATCGTACGAAGAACCCGCGCGGCTAAGGTAAATAGCTATTTAAAAAAGAGGAAAATAAAATGGAAAAAATCGGCCCTTCAGGGGTTGCTGGTATTTTTAACCAACCATTGCCCCCTGAAGAGCCATGAAAAACTAGAATTTTAAAAACGGTAAGAAACTCTTAGAGAGCTGCAGCTGCACCTAATAAAATGACGTAAACAACGACTAAGACTATCACAGAGAAAGCTAGGGCAATCGAGGACATAATAATGCCCGCCAGCGATTTGCCGTCTTTGTTTTTCACTCTGCCGATGATACCGAAAATCAATCCGAGCACAGCCAACGGCAAGGCTAGATAGTCTAGCCAAAACATGAATACCCAAGCCGGCAAAGCAATCGCGCTAAAGACAAGTGCGATAATTGACAGCACCAGCGAAGCGACGCCAAACCCCTCATGCTTTTTTACTTCTTGTTCCATTTTGTTCTCCTTTCCGAACATTAAATAATAATAACGTAGAGATTTTATACCCCCCCCAACTTTGTCAAGACTCTTCAGTAATTTTTGAAGAATACGTTTGTTAGCTCACAAATGATGTGAGACGCTTTAGGAGCTTCGGGCATCTGACTTCGCCCGTAGTATCCATCAGGGCCCTGAGCAATTCAAGCTCGGCTTGGTTCGGGGACCTTAGCTTAAGCGTCATCCTGGGCATTTCGTTGTATCTCCTCGCCCATCTCGCGCCCTGCTCCCTCAGGTCCTTGAGGGAATGGAACAGAAGGGTCCTGTAGAATTTTTCCTGGTCGATCCTGTGGCTCCTCTCCACCTTGCCGTTGTGCTCGGGCGTCCTCGGCCTTATGAGCTTGTGCGCGATTCCATGGGACTCGCAGTAGGAATCCAGCAGGCACGGGGCGTTCTTCCCGGGCTTGGACCCGGGCTTGGCGAAAGCCCTGTCGGTGAATTCCGTCCCGTTGTCGGTCTGCAGGACGCTCGGCCCGTAGCCGAAGAAGGCCACGGCGGCGTCGAGGGCCCTTACCGACTCGAACATCGAATGCTCGTCGGAGTAATAGAGGAACCTCTTCCTGGTCGCCTCGTCCAGGATCGTGTATTGGTAATAGGACTTGTCGCCCGGGAGCTTCGGCGACTTGCATTCCGAGGGGACGAACTTGACGTCCATCTGCCACTTGTCGCCGGGGTTATCGGGCGTGTGGTATTTCTTGCAATGCCTCTTGGGGTTCGTCTTGTAAGGCGCGTATCCATCGAGTCTTTTCAACTGCCTCAAAACGGTCATGTAGCACATCGAAAGGCCGGTTTGGGCGTTGGCCTTCACCCAGATCTCAACCGAGGACATCCCGTTGGACTTGGATTTGTTGAACAGGCATTTGATCTTGTAGGCGGCCCCCTTGGGGATCGAGGCCGGATGCGGGCTTTTCGGGCGGTGTGGAAGGTCGCGGAGGGCACCCTCGCCCCTTTGGTCGTACCTTTTGAGCCAGCGATAAAGCGAGGGCTTCTTCACATGGTAGTATTGGGCGACCTTCCGGATCGGCCAGCGGGACTCCCTGACCCTCTTGCAGCAATGAAGCCTGGTTTCGTAGGTATGCGGCCTGTAATTCCTCTCCGGGATTTGTGGTAGACTATCCATGCATCTTTCCTCCTCTGTTTCTGTGGTAGAAAACATTGTAGGTCAGATGCCTTTTTTATGCCTATCCATTTTGTCTCACATCATTTGTTATAGAACAGAAATTACACTCAAGTCCCTGCTATTCTTATAAAAGGAAAATGGTTAGAAGAACGTGGGTTTAAATGCGGGGAATATGTGGAAGTTGAAGTTGAAGGGGATAAGATTACTTTGACTAAAACGACTCCGCCTGAGAAAGAAAGCCCAAAAACAATATCAGAAAAAATAAAAGAGCTCGATGAAAACCAATTAGCGAAACTCACAAAATTCATTGATAAGTTATAAGGAATTGTATGTATGCTATGAATAATATAGAAAAGTTCAAAAATGACATTGTTGAAGAAATACATAAGGGATATGACGAATGCGGAATAGAGTATGACAGTTCAGTAAACGATTATGGAACAGTGATGCTTCAATATTTCTCTATGCTAAATAGGCTAATTGGTCCTAAGAAAAGATGTGTCCATATTAGCCGTGAATTGATGAATAGAATTTCAGGGGCGGATTGAAAGTCAAGAATGTTAAAAGGCCTTATAGATGATATGAAAGAAAAACTGGAAAACGGCGATGATGTGAATGGGCATCTTTCTAAACTCGTTTTCAAGGATATGAATAAAACGGACAAAATGTTAGATGATTGGAACATATATCATCTTCATTTAAGACTTGGCTCCCCTAATGTATTTGATAAAGCTAGAACACAGAGTGGAGATCTGCTTATGGCGGTTATACTGCATGATGATGCTTATTTTATCGATGTCACAAGCCATTCTAATGATGATTGGTTTGACGTGAGATATTTGAAAATTATTAAAGATAATTGGGAGCAAGAATTGCTGATTAGGCATGACGATATAATCGATGTTCCAAATCTCGATGAGAGCTTAACAACTATAAAAAGGTTTAGAGAAGCAGGGATTAACTCGTTTATTCATAAAATTGACGATAATTATTATTCTGTAAAATATGCGTTAGGATATTCACTTGCCGAGACAAGCAACAAGGCGATGCTTTGTTTAATAGGTTTAAACAAACATTTGGAAAAGTTAGAGTTTAATTATGACCATATGATTTTTAATGCATTTAACATTAATTGTTTATGCACTATTTATGATGATCAGAATAATTGTGTGGAAATAATCAGAAAAATGCCTTAGGGGTACGAAAACGGCAAAAGGGTACGAACTTTTATGAAGGGGTACGAAATTGTATTAAATGTTATGTTTCTAGACATATTGAAACAATAGGATTGATACCAAAAGTATCAGTCCTTTTTTCATTTTATAGGGCTATTTTGCTTATTTTAGGCATAAATTGCTTAATTTTTGGATGTTTTCTAAATGTTTCTTGAACAATCAAGATCAAAATAATAGACAAGATTAGTACTATATAGTACAATATAGCAGGGTGATTGAATGGTTATTAGCATTAAAGATAAGATTAAGAACATCAACGCGGTTATCGGCTGCAACATCGGCTGCAGGTACTGCTACGCCAAAGCGGTGGCAAATAGATTCCACCTGACAGACGATTTCTCTAAGCCAATTGCGGATTTGCATAAATTGGAAAGACTAAAAAAGCCAGGAGTATATTTTCTGACGGGAATGTCTGATTTGTATCTATGGAAGAAGGAGTGGCTTGATAAGTCATTCGAATTATTGAAGAAATCTCCGAAAACAATAGGGATATATTTGACTAAAGCCCCAAATAAAATAAAGCTTGACGACGTTCCCGATAATGCTTGGATGGGGGTCACCATCACATCGAAATCGGATTTATGGAGATTGAAAGCATTAAAGGAAAATATCAAATGCAAGAACTATCACGTCACGTTTGAGCCGTTGTTCGAGGATCTGGGCGACATTGATTTATCTGGAATCCAATGGATAGTCATCGGAACAGAGACCGGGAAATGCAAGGGCAAGATAGATGCCAAAAAGGAATGGGTTGATCATTTGGTTGATGTCGCTAGAAAATACTGCTGCAAGATTTTCTTCAAGGAACAGCTCGTTTATAACATTATGGGCGAAGAAAACGCGATCCAAGAGCTCGCATTAGAAATGGAGGAAGCATTGAAATGAAGAAGCATTATGGTGGAACTCTTATCTCTCAAATCAAGCAGCTTCAAGACAGGATTTTCAACAAGATTCTAAAAGAAGAGGGCATATACGAATTCAATGGTCAACAAGGGAGAATCCTATTTTCTTTATGGAAAGACGAGAAACTCTCCTTGATTGAATTATCAAAAAGGACTTCTCTGGCTAAAACAACATTGTCTTCGATGGTCGAGAGGATGAAGAACGACGGCCTTTTGATTGTCGAGGAATCCAAAGAGGACAAAAGAAGTTTGATTATCTATTTAAGCGACAAGACGCTGTCACTTGAAAGCAAGATAAACAGGGCCACGAAAAGAATGGGCGATATTTTCTACAAAGGCCTTAGCGAAGAAGAGGCAAGTGAGTTGGATAGATTGTTGGACAAAGTAAAGGAGAATCTAAAAGATGAATAAAAACGTAATCGTAAGGCAAATCCAAGTCAAAGACATAATGACCAAGTCTAACGCCCCTATCGGCGGATATTGCGTCAACCCTTATATCGGATGCACCCATGGCTGCAAATACTGCTATGCCTCATTCATGAAAAGATTCACAGGCCACACGGAAGAATGGGGAACGTTTTTGGATGTAAAGAACTGGCAACCGATCAAGAATCTGGATAAATTCAAAGGCGAGCATATCATCATTGGGACTGTAACCGATGGGTATCCGCCAGAAGAAGCCAAATACAAGAACACTAGAAAACTGTTGGAACAATTGGTGGGCGTTGACGCAGAACTGTTGATATGCACGAAATCTGATTTGGTAGTTAGGGATTTGGATTTATTGAAGAAATTCGACAAAGTCACGGTTTCTTGGTCAATTAACACCTTAGACGAAGGCTTCAGAAGTGATATGGACGATTCCGTATCAATAGAAAGAAAATTAAAAGCAATGAAGAAAGTGTATGATGCCGGGATTAGAACGGTATGCTTCATTTCGCCAGTATTCCCAGGCATCACGGATTTCAAGAAGATATTCGAATTGGCTAAAGATCAATGCGATTTGATATGGCTTGAAAACCTTAACCTAAGAGGTGGATTCAAAGGAAAAATAATGGATTATATCAAAGAAAAACATCCCGATTTGTATCCTTTATACGAAAATATATATAATAAAAAAGACAGGAGCTATTTTGAAGAATTAGAAAAAGAGGCTGAGCAATTAGCCAAAGATAACGATTGTCCATTCGTGGATAACGAAACACCATATGGAAGAGCCAAAAAAGGTCATCCAGTAATCGTTGACTATTTCTATCATGAAGAGGTTAGAGGCTCAAACAACACAGGAAAAAGAAATAGGAAGTAGACTGAGATTCATGTAAGGACTATCGCCACATAAGAGACAACAGGATTGATACCAAAAGTATCAGTCCTGTTTTCATTTTATAGCTTGATATAGTCCTAAATCGTATTATAATAAAAATACGAAATAGGATTATTGGAGGCTAAAGAGGTCAAAAATGAATAGCAAACAATTTTTTAAACAACTTGGTATGCTTCTATATGGAATAGATGGTATTTATGATGAATACGGAAGAAAAAGTAAAATTGCTTCACCTAATGTACTATGGGTTTTGTACGCTTTAAACGATGATGAAAAGCATAGCCAAAAGGATATTTGTGAGGGGTGGTCAATTCCTAGAACTACAATCAATACAATAATTAAGGATTTAGAACAGCAACAAATGGTTGAAATGATTCCAATTCCCGGTAAAAGAAGAGAAAAGTATGTTAGGCTCACAGAAAAAGGTAAAGAGTATGCAGATTATGTTTTAGCTAAACTTTATGAAAAAGAAAGAATGATATTTGAAAAAATTAATGATCCTGAAAAATTTATTAATGATCTAGAAGCTTTATTTAATAACGTCAAATTAATTATTGAGGAATAGATATGAAAAAAATAGTTCAAACAGCTGGTAGAGATTCATTAGGTGAATTTGCGAAAGAATTTGCTCATTTTAATGATGATGTTTTGTTTGGTGAGAATTGGAATAACGAGGATATTGATTTAAAAACACGTTGTATTATTACAGTAGTATCCTTAATATCTTCTGGCGTAATAGATAATTCACTTACTTATCACTTGATCAATGCTAAAAATAATGGCGTTACAAGAAAGGAAATAGCCAGCATTATAACTCATACTGCATTTTATGCAGGATGGCCTAAAGCATGGGCAGCATTTAATATGGCAAAAGAAGTATGGAATGATGATGTGCCATCAAATGAAAAAGAAATTCATCAAAGCAAAATGATTTTTCCAATAGGAAAAGAGAATAAAGAATTTGAAAAACACTTTACTGGAAAAAGCTATTTATCTCCTATTTCTAATAAACAAATAAAGATATTTAATGTAACCTTTGAACCAAAATGTCGCAATGATTGGCATATACATCATGCTTCAAATGGTGGAGGTCAAATTCTTATTTGTGTAGCAGGAAGAGGATACTATCAGGAATACGGTAAAGAGATAGTGGAATTAAAGCCTGGGGATTGTATTAATGTTCCAGCAGGAGTAAAGCATTGGCATGGCGCAGCAAAGGATTCTTGGTTTTCACATTTAGCTATTGAAGTCCCAGGGGATAATTTATCAACTGAATGGTTAGATAAAGTAAATGATGAAGAATACGATAAGTTAAAATAAGGAGTTAAAGAAAATGTTAGGAAATTTTAAATATTGTAATCCAACTAAATTATATTTTGGAAATGAATCACTCAACTATTTAAGTGATGAATTAAAGAATTATGGTAAAAACATTGTATTGATTTATGGTGGAGGTTCTATTAAGAAAAATGGAATCTATGATGAAGTGATTAATATATTGAAAAGAAATAATAAAAATATAACTGAGATTTCAGGTGTTATGCCAAATCCAACAGTTGAGAAATTATATGAAGGTATAGAAATTGCAAGATCTTCTAACGTTGATTTACTGCTTGCGGTAGGTGGAGGATCTGTAATTGATTATGCTAAGGCAGTTGCGGTATCAATCTATTGCAATGAAGACCCATGGAACAAATACTTTATTAAATTTGATGAGCCAAATTGTAAAATTGTTCCAGTTGGATGTGTACTTACAATGGCTGGAACAGGCTCTGAAATGAATGCTGGTTCTGTTATAACAAATCCAAAACAAAAATTAAAAATAGGACATGTTTTCCAAAGTGAAGAGGTAATGCCAAGATTTGCAATTTTAAATCCTACTTATACTTTAACTATACCTGGATATCAAATGGTTGCAGGAATATATGATACATTTAATCATATTTGTGAACAATATTTTTCAGGTGAAGATGATAATACAAGTGATTATATTAGTGAAGGATTAATGCGCTCTTTAATTCATTCAAGTCTAATTGCAAAGAAAAATCCTAATGATTATGAAGCAAGAAGTAATATTATGTGGACAGCAACATGGGCTTTAAATACATTAGTTGCAAAGGGTAAATCTACAGATTGGATGGTTCACATGCTAGCACAAGCAGTCGGAGCTATTACCAACGCAACTCATGGTATGACTTTATCTGCAGTATCTTTACCATATTATCGTTATATTATGAAATATGGACTTGATAAATTCGTTAGATTTGCTAAAAACGTATGGAATATAGATGATACTAACAAATCTAAAGAAGAGGTTGCAACTGAAGGCCTTAATGCTATGGAAGCATGGATGAAAAAGCTTGGTCTTATAATGAATATTACCGAATTAGGTGCAACTAAAGAAATGGTAGATGATCTTGTTAATGCAACTAAAATTCTTGAAGGTGGATATAAGACTTTAAATAAAGAAGAAATTAAAGAAATATTTATTAAATCGTTATAATCAAGGAGCGTAAATAATGAAGAATGTAGTTGTTATTTCATCTTCCTTAAGAAATGGAAGTAATTCAGAAATACTTGCAAAAGAGTTTGTGCGAGCTGCATCATTTAAAAACAATGTTGAATATATCTCATTAAAGAATATAAGTTTAAAATTTTGTATAGGTTGTCTTGCATGTCAAAGAACAGGTAAATGTGTTATTAATGATGATGTAAGACATTACCTTGAAAAAATATCTAATGCAGACATATTAGTATTCGCAACACCTATATATTATTATGGCATGTCTGGTCAACTTAAGACATTCTTAGATAGGTTAAACCCTTTATATGTTAAGCATAATAATTTTAAAGAAATATATTTACTTGCATCATGTGCAGATGATAGTCCGTCCGCAATAAATAAAACTATTGTAGCTTTAAATGGATGGATTGAATGTTTTGATGGAGTAGAATTAAAAGGAACTTTGTTAGCCACTTCGACTTCTGGACCAAATACTCTTGCTGAAGAATTTAAAAATAAAGCTTATTCTTTAGGTGAGAGCATATAAAGATCCTTTAAAATACATGATCAGGCTATTAAATAAGGTTCTTTAAATAATGAGTCTGATTTTTTTAAATTATATTTTTTCGTATAGGAAATATGGATTTGACAAAATAGGGTAACCACCGTTGAAATAAGGGGCTGTTGAAAAAATTCTTTCTCATAACTAAAAAGAGGCTGCCTACGAACCCATACTTCTATGGGTTTTATAGCAGCCCCATTTAATTAATAATTTAGATTGATTAAATTATTGCTCCATTACCATATTTCTTCAAATCCTGAGCTTCTAACTTGTTTTTGAAGACATAATAATAAATAGCAATTCCACAAGGAATAACAGCTAATAACCAAGCTGCCGGATGTGCTAAACATACAGATAGATAAGCCCATCCATAATGATTAGAAGTAAATGATCCAATACCAGGAACATCGAATGTCATTCCATTTCCATTAACAATAAGAGGAATTAAATAAACTACTCCAACACGAGCGACCAATTCAAGACAGCCGGAAATAAAAGGAAACATGCTCTTGCCTAATCCTTGTACAGAACTTCTGACAATGAACAGCAAACAAAGAAGAAAAGAAGTAGGAGCTATAAAGAAGAAATATATTTGTGAATACTGAATGACAGCTGGAGTAACATAGGAAGGATTCAAGAATAAATATAAGACCCCACCATTAATATTAGATAGCAATTCAACACTAGCAACTACAACAGTTATAATTCCACCTATAGCAAAACTCTGTAAAAGCCCTGTTTTTATACGTTGATAATTTCTTGCACCTCTATTTTGAGAGCAGAATGAAAGCATTGTAGCACCCAATGCATCCATAGTTGTTTCTAATGCAGTTTCAAATTTATTAGATGGTCCGAACGCTGTTTGAGCTAAGTTATAAGATAACTTATCCGACCCACCAATTGTAACTTCTTTAATAGGTTCTAAATCAATTCCATTCCAATTAAAATAAGAACCGTTAGCACTATGATAATACATAGCAAATGTGTCGAAGTCGACAATATCAGCTTGTAATATAATCAAACCTATAGCTAAGATTGAAAATTGGAAAGCTAAAGGAAGTCCTAATTTTAAATGTTCCCAGCAGAATGACCAAGACAATTTAAAATCCTCTTTCTTAGGTCTTAAGAATTTATATTTAATCAAAGCATAAATAATACATCCAGCTGCTGAAACAAACTGAGAAATATTAACAGACATAGCTGCTCCAAATATTCCACCTGCACCAGACAATCCAGATTCAGCCATTCCAAATTCAGGTAATGAATTAGGGATTCCAGCAATGAATAAAAAATCCAAACCAACGGATAACAATGTAGACCCAGCCAAAAACAAGAACGGTGTTAAAGAATCACCGATTGATCTTAAGAATGCGCATATCAAATTGTAAAAAATTTGAGTGAATAACCCCGAATAAATAGTCGTTATAAACACCTTTGCTGATTCATATGTATATCCACTGGTAAGTCCCAAGACTCTCAGTAACGGATCGACACAAGGAACTGCAATCGCAGTTAAAACTATAGAAACTATCAAAGCTAAAATCATCTGTGTCCAGAACGATTTTCTAAGACCATCTAGATCGTTTTCACCTTTTTTACCAGCTGATATAACTGAAAATCCAGCAGTACAGCCAAAGGCAAACTGCAAAATCAAAAAGACTAACGAATTAGTATTGTCGACACCAGTAACAAACTGATCGGCAACATATTGACCCAACACCATCTCATCGATCAAAGTGTAAAGCTGTTGAAACAAATAGGATAGAACAACAGGAATCCAGAAAATTAAAATGACCTTCCAAGGCTTTCCTTGTGTAAGATCGACAGGTTTAAAGATTCCTTTAATTTTGTTAGTTATGGACATAACCGATTAGCTCTATAAAGAGTACCTCTATAAATATCGCGCATAACTTTAATCTTCTAAAAATGAAAAATCAACTACTTAAAAGTAAGCTAAAGTAAGAAAGGCGTTTCAAGTGTAAGCGTTAAAGATATCCTCCTTTAAAATTCGA
>UMAQ01032833.1_pt1 | contig 16767 bp, 16 predicted proteins | sample 1963751 | NCBI WGS metagenome assembly UMAQ01 (sample SAMEA4835920, study PRJEB28245) | human gut metagenome | biome: gut microbiome; material: fecal sample | place: Denmark | collected 2008
TTTAACTTCATTTTCAGCTTGTGCATTTTTAGCCTCATCATATTCTGAATTTTCTGATAAATCTCCAAAACCTAATGCTACTTTTATTCTCTCTGCTATTTCTGTTCTTTTTTCAGTTTTTAAATAATTTAATTCTTTATCTAAATTATCATACCCCTCTTGTGTAAGGATTACCTCTTTTTCTTCCATTTTCACAACCTCCATTACATTGTTTGTTATTCATTAAGTCCTATATTGTAAATAAATATAGGACTTTTAAAACTTATATTATATTAAGTCAGTTTTCCCATTTTGTCAAGCGATTTTTTACAAAATTTCTAATCTTTAAACAATTCTTTTCCATCCTTCAAATATTCATACCCAGAAAATACTGTTGCTATTACAGATATTAATAAACAAATTGAAGTAATAGCATTAAATATTATACTACCTTGATTCATATAAATCATCCAACTGCTTTCCATCGCTACTTTAATATCTGTTGTAGCTCTTGTAAAATCAAAGAAATTAAATTTATCTATAAATAAAAGTATTATTGCTATCATTTGTGTTACTGTCTTTAATTTGCCCCAAATTGATGCTGCAATTACTTTTCCACCTTTTTCTACTGCTATTAATCTATATCCTGAAACGATAAATTCTCTTGCTAATACAATAGAAGGTATCCAAGCTGGTATTTTATCCATTTCAACCAGCATAACCATTGCTGTTAAAACTAAAATTTTGTCTGCCAATGGGTCTAAAAATTTTCCAAATGTTGTTACTTGATTTCTACTTCTTGCTATATATCCATCTAATTTATCTGTAATTGATGCTATTATGAATATTAAATCAATAATTAAATATGAAATTGGTATTCCTAATACATCACCTTGAATTCCTAAGAATGGAATTATTACCATTATTGGAACAAGTATTATTCTAAAAATTGTCAATCTATTTGCTAAATTCATTTTCCCAAAACCTTTCTATTTATTTCAACATTTCTATTGCTTTTTGTAATTGAGTGTCTTCACTTTCTTTAATACTTAAAGAATTTTGAACACTTTCAGGTAGTTCTACTTTTTCATCAGGTTCTATTCCAACTTTATGTATTTTATTTCTATTTGGTGTTTGATATTCTTCTATTGTTATTTTTATTCCACTTCCATCATTAAGTTTCAAAATTTGTTGAATTACACCTTTTCCATATGTTGTAGTTCCTACTGTTTTTGCTTTTCCTAAATCTTTTAATGCTCCTGCTAATATTTCTGATGCACTTGCTGTATTTTCATTTGTTAATATTATTATTGGCATATTTATTATAGCATCATTTTTAGATTTTCTTACTGTTTCTTTATTGTTTTTGTCTACTTCATATAATAAAACAGAATCTTTATCTGTCATATAATCAGCTATTTCTAGTGCTTGGTCTACTATTCCTCCACCATTATTTCTTAAATCTATTATTAATGATTTTATGTTTTGTTTAGCTAATTCTTCATATTTTGCTTTAAAATCTTCTGCTGTTGTTTCATCAAATGATGTAAATTGAATATAGCCTATGTTATTTGAAATAACTTTTCCTTCAACTTGATTTACTTTTACTTTTTCTCTTGTTATTTCATATTTAATTGTTTCTGCTCCTCTTAATATTTCAACAACAACTTTTGTTCCTGCTTCTCCTTTGATATTATTAGAAGCTACTGTCATATCACTTGCTTTATACTCAACTCCATCAACTGAAACTATAAGGTCTCCTGCTTGTATTCCAACTTTTTCCGCTGGACCACCTTTAATTGTTGATAATACTTGTATTTTATCATATTGAGTGTTTTTTATCATGTATATACCTATTCCTACAAAATTTCCCATTGTATCATCTAAATAAGTATCCATATCTTCTTTTGAGATATATTCTGTATATGGGTCTCCTAATCCTTCAATATATCCTTTTATAGCACCTTCTTCTAATTTTTCGTCATCAACATCACCTAAGAAATATTTATCTATTATCTCTCTATATTTAGTTAATTTACTTGAAATGTCTTTGTTTGTATTATTTGCACTTACTGATACTGGATTTTCTACAAAATATGTATATAGTGATATTGATGTAATCATAAATGTTATAAAAACTGATAGTGCTACAATCATTAACATTTTATATACTTTATATTTTTTATTTTCTTCCATATTTTTCCTACACCTTTCATAAATTTTGAGCGGAAATAATATAACTCCGCTCTTTAATTGTAAAATAATAAATTATAAGTTTTTAAAACAAATCTCTTTTATTATAAAATATTATAAATTTTACATTTTATGTATGATATTACATATAATTTGCCGGATTTACTCTTGAATCTTGTCCATATCCTGTTGCATATCCATTATAACTATATGGAGATGTTCTCACTTCAAAATGTAGATGTGGTCCAGAAGAATTTCCAGTACTTCCACTAAGCATTATTTGTTGACCTTTGCTTACAGTTTGTCCAGGTGATACACAAATTGAACCATATGTACCATGTGCATAGTATGATTGTAATCCATTAGCATGTCTTATTACAACATAAGTTCCATAACTTCCTGATAAATTAGCAGTAGACATTACCACACCTGCTGCTGCTGCATATACTGGTGAACCTGATGATACTGCATAATCTATTGCTCCATGAAATTTACCACTTGAATAATAGCCATTTGTTGATATTGAACCACCACTTACAGGTCTCATAAAATATCCTGAACCAGTTGATGTTGAATTACCACCATTATTACTATTATTATTGTTTTTACTTTCTTCTTGTCTTCTTAATTCTTCCAATTGTTTTTGATATTTGGCTTCTGCTGCCTTAATTTCACTAGCTATTTTAGCATTTGCTTGTTTTAGTTCTTGAATTTCTTGCTCCAACTCTTTTTCTTGATCTGATAATTGTGAAACATATTTACTTTTTTCAGATTTCGCTGTTTTTAATTCAGCAGATACACTCTCTTTACTTGCCTTCGCAGTAACTAAATCTTGTTTACTAGTCTCTATCTCTTTTTTAGCTGTTTCTATTTCTTCTTTTTGTTTTTCTATTTTTTCTAATAATTCTGTATCCATTTTTGTAAGTTCTGAAACCAAATAATAACTAGAAATAAAATCAGTTAAACTTTTCGAACTTAATAATACATCTAAATATGAAGTTTCACCAGATACGTATATTGCAACCATTCTTTGCTTTATTAACTCTTCTTGTTTTTTATAATCTTCTTCTGCTTGTGCTAATTTTTGTTCTTGTTCTTTTATTTTAGCATTAGCCTCACTTATTTGTGAATCCAAACTATCAATTTGTGTTTCATAGTTTTCTATTTGAGAACTTATACTTTCTACTTGCTTCATTGTTTCTGATTTTTTAGATTCTATTTCTTTTTGTTTTTCTTTTGCTTCATCTATTTGACTATTAATTTCACTTTGTTGATTTTTTTGTTTATTTATTTCTTCTTTTGTAACTGCCAACGATATATTTGTACTTGCTAAAATTATTACTACTAATAGTATTCCTATAATTTTTTGACATATATTTTTCATATGTTACTTTCACTCCTCTTCGTTGTTACTTTCTTGTCCTGGGACTAATCCATTTGTTATATATGGTAATGGATCTGTTGCAACTCCATTTATTCTAACTTCAAAGTGTGCATGTGGTCCTGTTGAATATCCTGTTGAACCAACTTTTAAAATTGAATCTCCTCTTTTAACAGATTGACCAACCTCAACCAATATTGCTGAACCATGTGCATACAATGTAGAAATTCCGCCACCATGGTCTATAATAACCATATTTCCATATGCTGCGTTTAACTCAGCTTTTACAACAATTCCATCATTTGCAGCAACAAAGTTTGCTCCCTCTGGTGCTCCAATATCAACACCTGTATGTAATTTATATTGACCTGTTATAGGATGAACTCTCATAGCAAATTTTGATGTAATTCTTGTATACCCTGGTACTGGCCATTCTAATTCTCCTCCTATATAAGCTGTGTCAATTCCTTGTTGTGCTAATGCCAATATTTGTTGATTTACAATATCATATTGTTGATTTATTTCATCTATTTTTTCTTGTAGATTTTTCTCCTCATCAGAAAGTTTTGCTATAAAATTTTCTCTCATCTTTTTCGTATTTTGTAATGTTCTTGTTGTTCTTGTTTGATTTTCTACTATTGTTGCTAATTCTTTTTTCTCGTTTTCAAGTTTTTGCATTGATAAATCCATTGATTTCTTTTTTGTTTCTAAATTGTTTATCAATTCTTCATCTATTTGTGTTAATTGAGATATTATGTAATAACTAGATATAAAATCTGATAAACTTGATGAATTTAGTAAAACATCCAAATATTGGGTATCTCCTGCAATATAAATAGCTACCATTCTTTGTTTAAACAATTCAACTTGTTTGTCATACTTTTCTGTTATAGTATTTAATTCTGTCTCTAATTGACTAATAGATTCTTTTAGTTCTGTAATCTTACTTTCTTGTTCTGCTAATTCTTTTTCTGCTGTTTCTATTCTGCTATCTAGTTTTTCTACTTGTTGTAAATTTTCTGACAGATTACTTTGAACATCTTCTAATTGTCCATTTGCTTCATCTAGTTGATTTTGTAATTCACTTCTTTGTGTTTGTAAATCTGTTGCAGTATTAGATATATTATTTTCTGTTTCATTTTCTGCATATACATATGTGTATATTGCTCCAAAACAAATTAGTAAGATTAAAACAACACATAAATTTTTACGCATGTTTTCTCTCCTTCGCTCATCGTCATCCGAATTTTTTCCAAAAATTCGTCTGCCAATTCTTAGGCAGTTTGCTTGTCATTAGCTAAAATTTTATACTTTTAAGTATTTTCTCATTGAGATAACACTACCTAGTGCTCCTATTCCTATTCCTAATAACATATATACTACAATTATTGATGAAATCATATCTTTAAATCCTACTAAACTAATATTTATTGTTTTTAAGAATCCGGCATTTACTGCTTGTTCTGCTAAAACACTATATGCTCCACCTACAATTACTATTGAAATAATGCTTGCTAAAATTCCTATTATCATACCTTCTACTATAAATGGCCATCTTATGAAATTATTTGTTGCTCCAACATATTTCATTATTGATATTTCTTTTCTTCTGGCATGAACTGTTAATTTTATAGTATTTGCTATTATAAATATAGAAATTACTATTAATAATACTAAAATTACACCTGTTACTATTTTTATTCCTTTTGCTAAGCTTAATAATGTTGATACAGTTTTATCACTACTTGTAATTTCATTTACATTTTCTATTTGTAAAATTTTATTTTGTACATCTTTACTCAAATTTAAATCTGTTAATGTTACTATGTATGATGTAGGAAAATAATCTGCTCCATATGGCTCTATTAGACTTGATTTATCTCCAAATTTTTCTTTCATAGTATTTAATGCATCTGTTTTGTCTTTGAATTCAATTGTACTTACACCATCTATTGCTCTAATTTCTTCTCCTACTTTTTGTACTTCTTCATCTGTTGCATCTTTTTCTAAGAATACTTGAAAACCTTGTTCTGATTTTACTTGTTCTACAAAATGATTTATGTTTTCTCCTAAAATCAAGAATATTCCAAATATTATCATAGTTGCACACATTATCATTAAAGATGCACCTGTTGATTTTTTATTTTTAAAAACGTTACTAAATCCTTCTCCTATTAAATATCCAAATATATTATATTTCACTATCATAACCACCTTTTTTATCATCTCTTACAATGTCGCCTTTTTCTATATGTATTACTCTTTTTTTCATTTTATCTACTATATCTTTCGCATGTGTTGCTACTACTACTGTTGTTCCTCTCATATTTATTTCATTTAATAAGTTCATTATTTCCCATGCTGTATCTGGATCTAAGTTTCCAGTAGGTTCGTCTGCAATTAACATAGATGGATTATTTACTAGTGCTCTTGCTAATGCCACTCTTTGTTGTTCTCCTCCTGATAGTTCATTTGGATACATTTTTGCTTTTCCACTTAATCCGACTAATGACAATACCATAGGTACTTGTCTTCTTATATGTCTTGGTGTTGCTCTTACTATATACATTGCATATGCTACATTATCATATACTGTTTTGTCTGGTAATAGTCTGAAATCTTGGAATACAACTCCCATACTTCTTCTTAAATATGGTACTCTACTTTGTTTTAAAAATGTTGTGTCTTTTCCATTTATTATGATGTTTCCTGATGTTGGTTCTTCTTCTTTTAATATTAATTTTATTAATGTTGATTTTCCACTTCCTGATGTTCCTACTAAAAATGCAAATTCTCCTTTGTCTATTACAAAATTTGCATTTTTTACGGCTTTTGTTCCTGTGTCATATGTTTTTGATACATTTCTGAATTCTATCATTTTATTTTCTTCCCTTCGTTACTTATCGTACATTTTATCATTTTTCTTTCTATTCTATATTTCGATTTTGTTTGCTATTAATTATTATTTTTCTTTTAAATCATATCAATAATCTACTAATTTTGCAATAGTTTTCATCAAAAAAACACAGGAATTTTTTACAAATTATTATAGTTCAATAAAAATAATAAAAGTTACTTCAAATGGGTAATATATAAATATTTTTAGTCAAAGACCCAATGGTAGACCCCAGATATGTTTTTGACTAAAAATATTTGTATATTACCCACTTAAAGCAACTTTCTATTAAATTATAAAGAAACAAGAACTACACGAAATCCCCAATTACATATACTGCTATCTACTCTCTTTCCCGCAAAAGCAAATAATCCGGCATCACTAGTACCTCCATAACTTCCACCACGTATAAATAATGGTTCATATAATCCAGCATAATAGGAATAAGCACCATACCAAGATGTATTTCCTATGCCTTCTGTTGACGTTTCTCTTATTCCATCACCATATATCTTGGTGTTTTTAATATAATTTGCACCCTTAGCAATTTTTAAATTAGCAACTGTATTTGTTATAGTTACATTATCTTGGGCATTATCATGTGGATATACAGTAATATATTTTGTACTTTTTCCATTTTTCAATTCACTCATTACATAATTAGCATAAGTTTCCAATTTTTCATTTTCATTGTTTATAAGTCCAGCTACATGTTCAGTTGTTCCACCTGTCAAATCATATATTCCATATATTGTTCCTGTTGAACTTGCTAATATTCCTTTTTTTTCTCTCCACGTATATATTCCTTCTTGTGTCTTATTATTTATTGCTTCTATTGTTGTTGACACATTATTTCCATCATATGTTTCTCCTGCACATCCTGTTACTCCATATGCACTTTTAATACTATTACTTAATGTTACATTATTTAATATAATATCATTTCCATTTAATCCATACTCACTATCACTCAAATAAGCAACTGCTCCCCATTCACTATTTTTCATTAAATGACTATCTGTTGAAGTATTACTAAATCCATAAATATTTTCATTTTCTGCTAACACTCTTGATATTTTAAAAGCATCATTCATATTAATATAATTCATTGAATATGTTAATCCTTGAAATGTTGGATATTTTATTGCTGTTTCTTTTCCATCTTTCCACTCATAATTTGTACCATTTTTTATACTATATTCTCCATCTAGCCAATTTCTAGCTGTTGTTGTTACAGTATTTGTTGTTCCTGCTTCTTTTGCTGGAACAATTGATGTCATTTGACTATAATTTACTGAACTTGCTTTTACTGGTGCACTATTATTTCCTGACGCATATCCTGCTTCAAATTTTGCAACCCATATTCCTGCTAATTCTTTATCCCATCCACCATTTGCATAATTTATACTACTTTCATTTGTAAATGCTGGATGTACTGTATAAGTATCTCCATTTGTTACTATTGTTTGATCTTCTGATGTTTGTCTTTGGGCTGTTTGTAATTTTCCATTTTCATCATAATAATTATCTGTTAATCCTACTAAAAATACTATATCAAATTTTTGTATTTCTATTCCATTTTCTTTATGAATTCTGTATGCATATCTTGGTATCCATACCCACATACTTCCATCTTCTGTTTTAGCATTAGCCCATTTTTTATCTTCATAACTATACCATTCTGCATCACTACTTGTTGTATCAACTACTGCTCCTTCTGCTGAATCTGTTGGGTCTGTAAATTTTATTGCACTCATACCAGTCATTAATTCTGGTTTATTTACTTTTCCATCCCATCTTCCATTTTCAACATATTTATTAAGCTCACTTTCATATTGATCTAATAAAGCTGTTTCCTTCCTTTGCGCTTCTTCTGTTGTTTCTTTTGCTTTTTGTGCATTTTTAAATAATCCTTGATTTGTTAACGCTAATATTGATATTCCTGCTAATATTAACAATATTATAATAGTGATTACCAGTGCTACAAGTGTTATTCCTTTTCTTTTGTTTAAAATTTCTTTCATCTTAATCTCTCCTTTTTATTTTTATAACTGAATTTCAGTTGTATATTATATATCATATTTCGATTAAAATGTCTATATAATTTTTAATAAATAAATTTTTAGTGAGGTGATATGTATGGATAAATTTATTATGAAAAAATCAACAGAAGCAAATATTTATAAATCAATTCGATTTCCAGTTGAAATAAATGATGCTATAAATAATATTGTTCAAAAAGCAAATGAAGGAAAAAATAAAAAAGAATACAGTTTTAATGGATTTGTTATTTCCGCTTGTGAATATGCTTTAAATCACATGAAATAAGAAAAAAAGACATTACTAACATTTGCACTTATTATAATATAAAATACTAAAAAACACTTTGTATTAAAAAAATTCAAAGTGTTTTTTTATTTAAAATATTAAAATAACTGTACAATATCATTTGCTGTAATTCCAAAATATTCCATCAATTCTGTTGCCTTACCAGACTTACCAAAAGTATCATTTATTCCCAATCTAGTAAGTTTAACAGGATACTCATCAGCCAAAACCTCTGAAATAGCAGAACCAAGACCACCAATAATGTTATGATCTTCAATAGAAATTAGCCTTTTTGTCTCCTTTGCACATTTTACTATTATATCTCTATCAATAGGTTTAATAGTATGAATATCAACAACTCTAACATCAATACCTTTTATTTTCAACTCTTCTTGTGCCTTTAAAGCTTCACTAACCGTCACACCTGTTGCAAAAATAGTAGCGTCTGTACCTTCACCAATTTGAACAGCCTTTCCTATTTCAAACTTTTGATTTTCATCATAAATCACAGGTGTAGCAAGTCTTGACAACCTTAAATATACTGGCCCATTTAATTTGCTAATTTCTTTAACAGCCCATTTAGTTTGTATATCATCAGATGTTGAAATTACAGTCATATTAGGTAATGTTCTCATCAACGAAATATCTTCTATCATTTGATGTGTTGCACCATCTTCTCCAACAGTTATTCCTGCATGTGTCGCACAAATTTTAACATTTAATTTAGGATAACATACACTATTTCTAATTTGATCATATGCTCTACCTGCTGCAAAAACAGCAAATGTACTTGCATATGGTATTTTTCCACATGTTGCCATTCCTGCTGCTGTTGATATCATATTTTGTTCAGCAATTCCCATATCAAAAAATCTATTTGGAAACTCTTTTGCAAACAAATTTGTTTTTGTTGCAGAAGCTAAATCTGCGTCAAAAACAACTATTTGTTCATTCTCTTTTCCTAATTCTAACAATGCCTCTCCATAACTTTGTCTTGTTGCTTTTTTTATATTTTCATCCATAAAAATCCTCTCTTTCCATTTGCAAAAATACAATATCCAAAACGGGTATATCCCAAAAAGAACAAAAATGTCCTAGATAGATACGTCCTCAAAAGGACATCCTATAATGCCAGCATCATTGCCTAATGCCGCAGGCATTATTATTAGCTCATCTCTATTATTAAACAAATATTTTTTCTTTTGTATATTATTTTTTAATTTTTCTAAAAGAACATCTGCAAAATAAACAAAACTGCCACCAATACAAACTGCTTCTGGTTCAAAGATATTTATCAAGTTAGATATTCCTATACTTAAATATTCAATATATTCATCAATAACTTTATTTATAATTTCATTATTAGGATTTTTTCTTATAATATCTAATAATTCTTGGCCTCTTGTTTTTTCATCTAATCCTAATGCTTCACGTAAATTAGTTTTTAGTGCCTTCATTGACGCATATTTTTCAAAACATCCATTTTTGCCACAGTTACACTTTATACCATCTTTTTGAATTATCATGTGTCCAAATTCACAACCTGATAAATCACCTGTATCTAACAACTTATTATTTATTATAACTGCTCCACCTATTCCTGTCCCTAATGTTAAAAATATACTTCTGTCATAATCTTTTAATGTTCCTATTCTATTTTCTGCAATTGCTGCACATTTTGCATCATTTCTAATTTTTATTGGTAAATTTATTTCTTTTTGAAGATTTTCTACAAGATTATAGTTCTTTACTCCTAAATTGACAGATTTTATTATTGCTGTGCCTTTTATTGTACCTGGCACAGCAATTCCTATTTCTTTTATTTTATATTTTTGTATTATTTCTTTCACATTTTTTATTATATAGCTTTCAATAAATGTTTTTATATCTTTTTTGTCCTTTGATAATAATCTTTTTTCTGTTTTTTCTACTATATATCCCTTATCATCAATTACACCTATTGCTATATGACTTCCGCCCAAATCTATTCCTATTTTCATATTTATTATTATCCTTTCAAAATATAGAACAAAAGGTTTTTATATTGATATTCCTGCTGATTCGAATAAGAATCCTCCCATATATACTTCGATACATGGTGCTAGAACAACCAATACGAAGAAAATTAAGACAACTCCAACAATTAAATATGTAACTTCTGGTAATACTTTAATAATTTTTTGAATTATATTATCAATGTCAATTTCCATATATTCAACAAGTTTGTCCATCATTTCTGGTAAATCTGTTTGCATTCCTATTTTTAACATCTCTGTTATCATTGATTTTGCTAAACCAGATCTTTCAAATGGTTCAATCCAAGATTCACCAATAATTATATTATTTAATGAAGTCTCTATAATTGAAAGCATAACATAATTTTGTACAACATTTTTACTTATTTCAAGTGATTCTTGTATTCTCATTCCATTTTTTAAATTTAGTAGCATTGCTTTCATTAATCTTGAAAAGTCTAATGCAAATATTAATTGTCCAAATATAGGCATCTTATATTTAAAATAATCAAAATTATATTTTCCTTTTGGAGTATTGATATAAAATAATATTCCTGCAACTATTGCAATAATTATTCCAGTTGGTATATACCAATATTCTATTAATCCATTCATTACACCTTGGAACCATATAGTAACTGGTGGTAATGTAGCTGTTGATTCAAATTCATCATAAACATTTTGTATTGCAGGTATTGCAACTAATGTTCCTACTATTAACATTATTATTAAAAATACAAATTGTACTATATTAGGTATTAATATATTTTTTAATTTCTTTGTAATTTTTGCACTAGAATCCAAATATTTTACTGCTTGCTCTAATGAATTTGAAAGTGATCCAGATAATTCTCCTACTTTTATCATATTTACATATATATATGGAAAAACATCTGAATAATATTCCATTGTTGTATACATATTTTCACCAGCTTCAACTCCTGCTAATATGTCTTCTAGAATGCCTTTAAATGTTATATTTTCAGTACTGTTTATTATTGTTCTTAACGCATGTATATTATTGAAATTTGCCTTTTTTAATAGATAAAAATTCTGTGTAAATATAACTAAATCTCTACTTGTAATTGGTTCTGTTTTTGATAAATACATATTAATTTTTTCTTTTGTTGACATTTCTTTTTTTGCTCTTATTTGTGTTGTATTTACATTATTCATTATTTCTTCTATATCTTTTATGTTTCTCTTTTTAGTATTCTTATGTTTTGATGAATATGCAACTTGTTCTATTGATATTGGCATTAAATCATTATTTTTTAGAATACGTATTAGACTTTGCTTACTTCCAGCTTCTACTCTATTTCTTACAACCATACCTGTACTTGTTGCAGCTTTATATATAAATGTAGGCATTTTTACTTAGCACCTCCTAAATTATCTTCTGGCAGAATCTCTCCTAATCTTCATTTGCATAATAGTTCTATTTAAAACTTCAATATTTTTTTCCTCTATTTGAGATTTTGCTTGTTCCAATGTTATTTTATCTTCAACAAAAAGTTTTGCTATTGAATTTATCAGACCAATACTTCCCTTATCAGAGCTTTGTATTGCATCCTCAATTTCAGAAACACTAATTTTATCTTTTCTTATAATTCCTGAAACAATATTATCAACAACCATTACCTCTGGAATTAAAACTAAATTTCCATCTCTACCTTTTAATAATCTTTGTGAAACAACTAACTTTAATACAGATGATAACAAATATTTTATACTTGCTTGATCTCTAACTTCATAGAAATTTATCATTCTATCAATTGTTTCTGCACAAGATTTTGTATGAAGTGTTCCAATTACTAAATGGCCAGATTCAGCCATCTCAATTGCAGCTTCCATAGTAACCTTATCTCTAATTTCTCCTATTACTAGAATATCACAATCCTCTCTTAATGAGTTCTTAACACCATCACTAAATGTTAAGCTATCTCTTCCTCTTCCAATTTCCTTTTGTACAATTAAAGATTTTTTTGAACGATGTCTATATTCTACCGGATTTTCAAGTGTTAAAATCTTTTTGTTTTGAGTTTCATTTATTTCATTTATTAAAGCATTTAATGTTGTTGTTTTTCCAGAGTTTGTTTTCCCTGTAACTAATATTAATCCTTGTGGTTGATATGTTTCTCTTCTTATAATATCTGGTAATCCTAATGACTCATATGGTGGTAATTGACTTTTTATTATTCTTAGTGTACATAGTGGGACATCATTTGAAAGTGAAATATTTACTCTTAGACGAACATCCTTATATTCATATGATGTATCTAATCTTCTTGTTGAATTGAATACTTCATCTTTATCAACATTTCCTCTTACTAAATAATCATACATTTGATTCATATCATCAACTGTTAATACATCCATATCATCTATTGTTACTAGTTCTCTTGTTATTCTCAGCATTGGTTTATTTTCTGCTATTAAATGTATATCTGACGCATCTTTTTGTATTGCTATATCTAAAATTCTGTCCATATTTATCATGGTCAATTCCCCTCTCTTTTGTTTAATATAAAATTAATTGTCTATTTAATTCTTCTAATGTTGTTTCACCATTCATTATTTTTCTGATTCCATCTATAACTAATGGTTTATAATTTTGTTCTTGTGCTTTTTTTCTTATTTCTATTGTAGATGCACCTTTTACAATAAGTTCTTTTATTTCATCAGATACATCTAATGTTTCAAAAACACCTATTCTTCCATAATATCCTATATTATTACATTTTTTACATCCTACTGCCTCAAATGTTTTTGCATTATCAAAATTAACTGTTTCACCGTATTTTTCAGCTATTTTTGTAATAATTTCTTTTTCTTCTGATGTGAATTCTCTTTCTCTTCTACAATCAGGACAAATTCTTCTTACTAATCTTTGTGAAACCGTTGTTGCAAGTGTACTTGCTATATCATAATCAGATAATCCCATTTTTCTTAATCTGTTTATTACTTCTATTGCATCTATTGTATGTATTGTAGATAAAACATAATGTCCTGTTTGTCCAGCTTGTACAGCTATTTCTGCTGTTTCTTGATCACGAATTTCTCCAAGTAGAATAATGTCAGGGTCTTGTCTTAGAACTGTTCTTAATGCACCTGAAAATGTTGATTTATTTCCTATTTCTATTTGGTTTAATCCATCAATTCTAATTTCTACTGGGTCTTCTATTGTTGTTATATTAATTTCTGGTGAATTTAAATAATCAACTATACTATATAATGTTGTTGTTTTTCCAGCTCCTGTTGGTGCAGCAATAATTACCATACTATTTTTCTTATTAAAGCTTTTCTTGAATTCTGCTTCTGTTCCTGGATATCCTAACTCAAAAATATTTCTAATATCTACATCTTTTTTCAATAATCTTAAAACAAATTTTTCTCCATATACATTTGGTTGTGAAGAAACACGGATATTATAATCATCATATAACAAAATTCTACCATCTTGTGCTTCTTGCTTTTCTTGATGCATATTTGATATAGCTTTCAATCTTCCTATTACTTGTTGTTGCTTGTCCTTTGGAATTTTAGCAGCAGTGAATAATTCTCCATCTATTCTATATCTTACTCTTACTTCATTTACTAATGGCTCAATGTGAATATCACTTGCTCTTTTTTCCATTCCTGTTCTTATTATATTATCAATTAATTCTATCATTGAAGTATTTGCTGATGTTGTTGCTTTTGTTATATCACCATTTGCAGTTTCACCTTCCAAAGAAGTTAAAACTCTATCTATATCATCTTCAAATGTGATATATTGTTCCATAACAAGTCCTTTGTTTAGTAACAGCATTTTTACAGAATCTGTTTTATTATTAACAATCTTATCTGTAAAACATACCTTTATTTTCCCATTTGCAACTTCAAAAGGTACACATTTATTTTTCTTACATATATCTAGTGAAAGATAATCTGTTGGTTTTATTTTTATTGTGTTTCCTGTTAATAAAACACCTTTTTCTCCTAAAATCTCGGCTATATTTTGTATTAAAATATCAGCTTCACACACATTTAATATATGTAATATATCTCCTAATTTAGTATTTGGATGATTTCGTTGATATTCCAAGGCTTTTTCTATATCTGTTTCAGTTACAACACCTCTTTTTACCAATTCAACACCAATTGGCAATCTTCTTCTCATTTCCATAGTAAATTCATCCTTTCTTATGTTTTATAAATTATAATTTATTGCATTACTTCCTGTTAAATCCATATTATCTGTTTTAAAATTAACTGTAATTGTAGAATTATTATATGTAAAATCACAGTCTTTTACATCTTCGCAAATTTTAAATTTATTTTTATATATTGTCTGATTTTCACCTATATATGTATATTGATTTCCGGCTTGAAAAAATTATATAACTTATTTTATTCAAACCTTCTCCTGTTGTTTTATAACTAATAACTTTATTATCTTTTGCATTTATTTCATCCAAAAATATGCTTGAAAATTTTGTATATTGCTTTGTATTGCTATTTATATCACTCATTTTAATATTTTTAGAAAAAAATGTCGTTAATGTTGATATTAGTGCAACAACAATCATCATTCCAATTATATAAATAATTAATGATGTTAATGTTATACCTTTGTTACCTTTCATTTTTTACTCCTTCGCAATATATGTGGAAATTTTTACATTTTTTTCTTTATTTCCTAATTTATACGAAATTTCTACTGTTATTTCTTTTACTACATCTTTTTGTTTAGTGGTATCATTTACTATAAGTACGTAATCTTTTATAGAAATTTTTTTATGATAACCTGTAAATTCCGAATTATTATAAATGTCTTCTTCATTTAATATTTCTTCACTTGTAATACCTTTTGAATTATAATCACTTACATATCCTTTTGCTTTTATCTTTTCGATTTCTTGTATTGCATATGATGTTGCAATTGATTTTCTTTGGGCATCTTGTGAAGTTAAATTAGTTGTTGCTATTAAATTTGCAATCATTGCTATAAATATCGTTATTATAATTAATGATATTGCTATATCAACTCCTGTTAATCCTTTTTCATCTTTTATTGACATTTAATTTCATTCCTTCCTAAGGCATTAAATATGTTAATGCTAATGATAGCATTAGACAAACAATATCAGATAATGCTAAATATAATCCTATTTTTAATTGTTTACTATATTGTTTTTCTGTTTTTACATTCTTATTTTTATTAGTCATTTTACATATTAATACAAATGCTATTACTATCAATGTTATAATTATTGAATTTAGTGTTATATATTCTCCTGTAAATATTGCCATTATTATAATTACCATTAATATTGAATATAAATAACTATTTTGAGCATGTTTTTTTAGTTTAATTGTATCTAGTAGTAATAATATTAGAAATAAAGCTAAATATATAACATATCTATATATACTAGTTTTTTCTATTATGTATAGATATATTATATACATAATTGAAATTATTACACCATACATTAATACTGGCTTATTTATTGTTCTATATTCTTTATCTATTCCAGCCATAAGTACAATAAATGTGAAATATAAAACAAAAAATACATATTCTATTATTATAAATTTATCTAAATTATAGATACCTAATCCCATTAAAATTGCCATTACCACAAAAAAGAAACCTGATGTTGCTTCCAATATTAAATATCTTGGTCTTATTTTTTGTTTACAATATCTACATTTTCCGCCTAAAAATATATAACTAAATATTGGTATCAAATCAAATATATTTAATTTGTGATTGCATTTTGGGCAATATGAATGTGTATGTACAATGTCTTGTCCCTTTGGAATTCTATATACTGCTAATGTATAAAAACTTCCAAAAGTTATTCCAATCATAAAAATTATAATATAAAAAAATATCTCCATTTCCTTTTCCTACTTCATTTATTTTTATAAAAGGCATATACATATTTATTATGCATATGCCTTTGTTTGATTATATAAAACTATAT
>UMAQ01044207.1_pt1 | contig 15550 bp, 9 predicted proteins | sample 1963751 | NCBI WGS metagenome assembly UMAQ01 (sample SAMEA4835920, study PRJEB28245) | human gut metagenome | biome: gut microbiome; material: fecal sample | place: Denmark | collected 2008
ATTTATTGAATATCCCTACTTTAAGTATAAATTAGTTGGCTAATTTTATGATATTTATTGTATCTCCCACTTTCGAAGATCAGCGGGAGATGCACTTTTTCTTTTTCATTGAGCTGAAAAATCTTGCTGCTATGCTAAGCATAATAATACAAAGGAGTTAGGAACAGTACAGTTCTCTTTCTATTTATGTGTATAAGCTAGTGCTGCTCCCAATGCCGTGCGATACTCTGCATATTCAGGTATCCAAAAATGGCATTGGTACATTTCTTCCATAACTGGGAATATTTCTTTGCATTGTGGCATTTTGGTCAAATTACCTATTAGGACAAAATCTTTAATGTGGCTATTCAGTGCTGCTAATATGACAGATTGTCCTATTGATTGTAATACCATATGAATGATTCCCGCTGCTACATCTTCCATAGAGGCGTTTGAACTTGCTTTGCCAAATGTGGAAGCGGTGGCATCCAGAGGCAGTCCAGGTAGAGGGGTATTGCAAATATCCTTGATTTGCAGATCAATATTTTCTATTACACCTTTTTCTGCCATCTTTACCACTTGATGAATATTCTGTGTTTTTAACAACAGGCGAGATAGTCCTTGAATGGTTCCTCCGCCAATACCTATACCACCTATGTGAGATATGTTTTTACCTCCTTCCACTTTTACAAAAGAGGTGCCGGTACCCATGCTTACTACAATAAGGTCTTGCAATTGGGAGTCATAGTGAGCTCCAAGACCGTTTGCTAGAAACTCATCCGTATGATCAGTAGAGAGTCCATATAAGGGTTGGTTTACGTAAGCACTTCCCACTCCTGTCAACATGACTTTATCAATGTCGTTTAAGCTGATTCCATTATCATATATGTATTTGCCGAAAGCACCGAATAACGAAGTGATAGGATCTTCGGCTTTTACAATCATAGGATGTTTTATGCCTTCTTTATCCACACCTATTATCTTGGTGGTGCTTCCGCCTACGTCTATACCTATTACCATTCCCATTGTTTTTCTTTGTTTATTTTAAAATAGTGCAAATATACAGGAATTATCTAAGTGGCTATTCATATAGCTTGCAATAATTACCAATTATCTGTTCGGAATGGAGCTACAGGCAGGCCTGATGCTCCGAATAAGGTACCATCAGTATGGTTGGCCCAATTGTATCTTACGGCTACAGGATGAGGTACATCGGGTGATTGTACAATTATTTCTTTCTTTTTTACAGTTACTGTTGCCGGATAAAAAATCCGATCTGTACCTGCGATTATAAATCCGCGTACTGGGTCGGGATGCAAGAATCCTTTTCCTAAGTTTTCAAAATGGATGCGAAGGGTATTTCCTTCGATGCTGTAGCCTTTATAAACCGGATATTGAGGCATTTTTCTTTTTCCGTAAGTTTGCTTTAAAGCTAACTGTGATAGGCGAAGACCTGTTTCCAGAGTACTTTGGAAGGTATTGCTTTTTTCTTTCCCAATATCGGTGGTTACCACCATGCCTGTATGATTCAAGTGTAAAGCCTGTGCTTGTGCTTCACGCATGGCCGCCCAGTCTGAATCATCTTGTGCTTCTTCTTTTTTCTCATGATTGGGCAGTTGCACAAAGTAGAAAGGCATTTGTAGTTTTTGCCATTTATCGCGCCAGTCGGCTATCAATGACATGAATAAGTCTGCATATTCATCGCTGCTTTCCAAATTACTCTTTCCTTGATACCATATAACACCTTGAAGAGGGAAAGAGGTAAGCGGATGTATCATTGCATTGAATAATCCTGTGGGATACTTAGGGTTACTTTCTGGTGAAATGGGTACAGGGGGGATTCCACTTAATGAGAGACCGGATAGGTATTTCCATTCTCCTGCCAATGAGATAGGATCTTTGCCTTTTACACTCAGCTTCATGTCTTCTGGACGGCCATATATTCCTCCTTTGCTTTTGTAATTGGTTACACGTATGGTCAGTACAGCCTTTCCGCGTTTTACCAGCTTATAGGGAATTGTGTAATAGCGGGACGCATCGGCTTTCGTGTTTCGTCCTATTTCAGTCCCGTTATAATATACGATGCTTTCATCGGCAATGTTCCCTAAATTTATTGTGACATTTTTTCTAGCCCAGTTACGTGGAATATCTATCGTTTTTCTGAACCACACTACTCCATCGAAGTCTTTCATTCCCTTATCTTCCCAGTATCCCGGAAGTTCCATTGTTTTCCAGTTTTCATCCGAATAATCAGGTTCCGCCCATACTTGGTGGTCATCGCACCATCCCATATCGTGTTCGTAAAGAGCTTGATACCACTCTTCTCTTTGACGGGCATATTCTGCTTCTATTTTTTCAGGATTGAACCCCAAGGATTCAAGCATTTCAGTTTCTTTGTTGTAACTTGGCAGGTTTTCTAACGCATCATAACTGGCCCATGCTTCTGCAGGAGTATCTTTCCAGGTGCAACTTATTATACCTATGGGTACTTTCAGTTTTTTTTGTAACTGACTGGCAAAAAAATATCCGATTGCAGGGAGTCCGGTTATGGTTTCAGAGGTACATTCTTTCCAACCTTCTTGTGTAGCATGCAAATCTTTCTTGGGAACTAAAGAGATTTCTTTTTTTGTCTGAAACAGACGGATATAAGGTTGGGAGGGTATATCTATGGGAGTTTCTGTTTCACATTCTCCTGTATACAACCATATTTCGCCAATCAGAATATTTTGCAGTATGTGCTCCTCCCCGTCCGAAATGATAATTTCATAAGGACCTCCGGCAGATGGGGTAGGAACTTCTATTTTCCAATTTCCTTCTTTGTCAGGTGATGTCGTATAGGGATGCTTATTCCATCCCGTTTTTATTATCACTTCTTTTTTTGTAGATGAATGGCCATGAAAAATGACATTCGATTTTTGTTGTAATACCATATTGTCTGTGAATAATGCAGGCAGTGTTACTTTGGCCTCTGCCATACAAAATGCCATTAACATTCCCAATAAGATCATTTGTTTTTTCATAAGTGCCAAGTTTGTTGTGTTATTAAGTTTATAGTATTTATTTATGTTGTATAAGTCCCCGGTCTTTGAATATGAGTTGTACCAGGCGGAAAGCCAAATCAGTAAGCAATATTCCCAAGGCCGCACCAATGATGACATCAAACAGCCAGTGACGGTTATTCAGAATGCGGGTAAACCCTGTAACTATAGCTGCTGCGTATGCTACTAATCCTACCCAATATCCTTTGAATCCATATTCCTTATACAATAGGGTAGCTGCCATAAACGCTGCTGCCGTATGTCCGGAAGGAAAAGAGAAATAATTTGTGGCATCCGGGCGAAGCACCCCGGTGGTGAGTTTTAATCCATTTACTACCAGCTGCGTCAGTACGACTGACAAGACTATGAAAGTGAACAGTCGTTTCCATCCGAAATTACCTCTTATTCCTCCCAATTTCAGTCCGAATAGAAGTATGAGTGGAAAAAGTTGCAGATAATTGTCATAAGTTTGATGGAAAGCCGGAGCATGTACATTACGCAAATTACGTATGTATAGATTTGCATTTTCGAAAAAATGGGAGAATGTTCCGCTTCCGTCTTGCAAATACACTGCAATAACAAGTAATACAGCTACGTAAAACGTGATGATTGCCATCATTTTAATTTTTCCTATCATAAGTCAGTTTATTCTACGGATGAATGCCCCGAAAGTACTCATTTTCTCTTTTATCTGTTAATGCGTTAATGATAAATTTTGTTCAAAATAAGTTTCTTTAGGAATCTTATGGTTTAGTCGGTTCTTCCTTCATTTCTCCCTTGCTATATCCGCTAGGACTTATTTTATAGTATTTTTTGAATACCTCGCGGAAATATTTTACATCATTAAACCCGGTCATATCTGATATTTCGGATATATTATACTGTCCTTCGGATAGTAATTGCGCTGCCCGTTTCAGCCGGATCAGGCGGATATAGTCTGCCGGAGCTTGGTCTGTCAATGCTTTTAGTTTATTGTAGAAACTGGAACGGCTCATATTTTGTGAAGCACAGAGTGACTCCACGTTGAAACCTGAATTGTCTAGATTTTCAGTTATTGTTTCTTTTACTGCTTCCAGGAACTGTTGATCCAATGTGTTGCTATAATTTATGGAAATGCTGTCATTGTGTAGTTCCATTTCTGCATATTTGCTACGAAGTAGTGCACGGTTAGTCAGTATATTGGCTATGGATGCTTTTAGTATTCCTATGTTAAAAGGTTTTATCAGGTATTTGTCCGCACCTGTTTCCAACCCTTCAACGATATTCTTTTCGTCATTTAATGCTGTTAGCAGAATTACAGGGATATGAGACGTCAGTATATTATTCTTGATAGCAGAACACAATTCGTCCCCCCGCATTTCGGGCATCATAATGTCCGATAATACTAAATCAGGCTTAAATTCGGGGATGATTTTTAAGGCTTCTTTTCCATTGGTACATGTTTCCACTTGATAAGCTTCGGATAAAGTATGAGACAGATATTCGCGTAGATCGTCATGGTCTTCCACAACCAGGATGCGCTGTGCATTTTGAACATGCTGCCGATACTGATCTTTATAAGTGTGGGGAGAGACTGCACTAGGGGATACTGGTACCACGTTTTCTTGTTGTACCGTTTCTGTCGGAACCTGTTGACTTCGGAATTGTTTTTGGGGGAAGATAACCTTTACGCGGGTGCCTTTATTCTCTACGCTTTCTATGCTGATCTTTCCTTTATGAATACGTACCAGTTTCCACACTAACATCAGTCCGATTCCACTGCCTGTAATTTTTGCATTGATGGCATTGCTGCCCCTGAAGTGTAACTTAAATAACTTTTTCTGTTCTTTGGCAGGAATCCCGATGCCCGTGTCCGTAATCTCCAGACTCCAGTTGTCCTTGTCATGGCGGGTGATAATGTGTACCTCACCGTGGGCGGGAGTATATTTGATGGCATTTGAAATCAGATTTTTTGTGATCGAGTCCATCTTTTCTTTGTCGAACCATACATTTTGATATTCAAAGTTGCTTTTGTAGTCGAGTTTGATCTGTTTGGCTTCTGCATAACTATAAAAGGCATGGTATATTCCTTCCATATAGGTGTTAAGTTCGTGTTCCGATATACGAAGGGAGGAGGAGTACACATTGGCTTTGCTGAAGTTTATCAGATTGGTGGTGAGGCGTATCAAAGTGTCCACGTTCTTCATGGCTGTAAGCATATTGGTCTGACTTTCTTCACTTAAATTTTCTTTTTGTTGAATTTCTTCCAAAGGTGCCTTTATCAGTGTCAGCGGAGTACGGATATCATGCGCTGTATTGATAAAGAACCGAGTTCTTTCATCCGAGGCCTTTTTTTCTCTGCGCATGGAATGAAGGCGGAAAATGACGTATGTTGCTAAAATGATAGTCAGGACATAAATACAAATAGCCCAAAAACTGAGCCACACGGGATGTGCTACAGTTATTTTCAATATCCGCTCCTGCAACACGTGTTTATTATCCTCTTTGGAAACGGAACGTACACGCAGTGTATAGGTGCCGGGAGCAACATTAGTAAATCGGATAGTTCCTTCGTCACTGGGAGTAGTCCAGCCATCGTAGAATCCTTCCAACTGCCAGGTATATAGTATGTCCGACGGATAATCGTAATTGATAGAGGATACTCGGATGGAAAATGTATTTTGCATATATTTCAGATTCAATTTCTCTATTTGGTCGATATCTTTAGTCAGAGGAGAGTTTGGATCATTGGGATATACAGTTTGGTAGAAAATACGGAAATCGCTGAATATCATATGTGAATCTCCTGTTTTGGGCATCTCTATGTTTGGGGGGAATTCCAGTGCACCGTCTGTACTTCCGAATACGGTGTTCCCATTGGCACGTAGTACGCCGGAGCCGGCATTGAAACAGGTGGACATCAACCCTTGTCCGCGAGTCCAGTTGCGGAACTGGCGGTTGGTAGGCGAGAAAATACTGATACCATTTTCGGTACTCATCAAGATATTCCCGTCTTTTGTGGGTAGAATAACATAAATGCTGTTTGATACTAACGGGCTGTTTCCTGTATGGTAATGGGCGCTGATTGATTCTTTTACCGGATCATAAGTAAATAGTCCGGAACCACTGGTGCCAATGTAGAGTAAACCATTGTCTTCTTGGTGTAACGTATAAATGTAGGTTGCTCCACCGGGCAGAGGTATTTCATGGTATTTGCCCGAATTCCGGTCCAGTAGAAAAAGATTGGTGGAGGTACCTATCCACATAGATGTACTGTCCTTTTCTTCAATGGCAGTAACAGAACCTAGTCCGGGATAAAGACGTCCTTGGCGTGTCTTCAGATTAAAGCATTTCAGATTATAATATCCTCCGGACCATATACACCCGTATCTGTCCTTTTTAATGTCGCGTATGTATTTGTCGGCACGTACATTCAGATGGAAGGATTGGGCAGGGGTGAGGTATTCTATGTTCCCGTTTTTCTTGGTAATCTGGAAAATGCCCGATGCATATCCTCCCGCCCATATAATACCCGGAGAGACTTCGCATAAAGTAATAAAAATGCGGTTCTGATTTTTTAGTCCGTGATTGAAAGAGCTTAGGAAAGAACGCCATTGCTTTTGTTTTGAATCGTATAAGCTGATGCCGTTGCTTGTTCCAAACCACAGATCCCCGTCACTGTCTTCTATAATGGAGTTTACTTGGTTGTTTACTAGTGACTGCCGGTTGCCAATAGAGTGCTTTATCCAGTTGTAGTTGGTATATTGGTTATTGCGGACGGTAATTCCCGTAGGATAGTTGGACAGCCAGATACGCTGCTCGTTGTCTACATATACATCATTGATAATGTTTCCATCCATTTCGTTGTAACTACCATAGTTTGCAATGATATAAGGATCTGTTTCATAGGTGTCTATGTTTAACTTGTGTACTCCTGCTCCTTCAGTGGCTACTAATAACTCCTTTGTGTTCAAAGGACTGATCCGTGTAATATTCACATCTGTCAGTTCTACTTCGGGACGTACAATTTTCTGGCTGTTCAAGTCATATATATAGACTCCCTTTTCAAAAGTGCCTATAAACAGTTTGTTGGCTGTACGGTGTAGATATAATTCATGTACGTGCATATCCATCATTCCCAGTTTGCCGCAGGAGAGCTCTTTTAAATTCCCGTTTTCCAGTTTTGCCAGATAGATTCTTTTGTCTGTACCTATAAAGAAATGTTCACTGTTTATCTGTTCTATGCAGGTGATATTTCCCAGTCGGTTAGAGATTTGTTGCTTTTGTCCGGATTCTATGTTAAAAAGGTGGATAGCCGATTTGCCGCACAGCCATACGTTATCCTCCTGGTCTATGTAACTATATCTCACGAAAGCATGGTAGTCCTTATTCCAGTAATTGTACATACTGTATATCTGTACAAAACGGTCGTGGCCTGAATCATAACGAAAAATTCTGCCTTGTTTTCCTGTGACCAGTAGTGTACCTGTTTTATCTAAAAAAGTCCAGTTTATATTCAATAACGGGTCTAGTTCCCTGTTACCTTCTCTTAATTTATAATGTTTTATTTCTTTTCCGTTATATTGGTCTATCCCCACATGGGTAAGGAACCACATATATCCACGAGCATCTTTCTGAATTTTGTATATTTTCTGATTGCTTAGTCCTTCTTCTATGCCAATGTATTTATAAGTCTGCGATGAGACGGTTAATGACAGTAGTAAAAAAATGAGACTTGTGATAGTAGCTTTCATAAAACTCTTTATTCTAAATCTTTTCTTTTTTCAAAAAACAGTAACAAAATTAAGATAAAAAAATCATAGGATTAGTAATTTGAGATGAGCTAAATTTCGGTAAAATTATCCCTTTGTTCGCCTATGGCTCACTTGTGTGAATATAAGAAATATAAATGGAAGAAGGTTTGTAACATAACTGTCAGATGATTATGTTTTCTTAACAAAACTTCGTGCAGCATTATGGTATGGCCTGCATTTCTTTCAATAGAAAGGACTTATAAACTAGAATAATTAACTAAGTAAAGAAAAGCACAATGAAAAAGTTTTTTGGTTTTAATAAATTGCTTGCGTCTGTAGCGGTACTTGCTTCTGTGATGATCTTTCAATCCTGTTTGGATGATGATGATAATGATTATTATAGATATGCGTTGCCCAATGCACTGGTTACTGTGAAACCGGTGGCCGACAATTCATTTTTTATGCAGTTGGATGACAGTACGACACTGTTACCTGTCAATATGAAAAATTCTCCCTATGGTGAGAAGGAAGTAAGGGCCCTTGTAAATTTCGATCCGGTGAATGAGTCAAGCGGAGAGTATGACAAGGCTGTACATATCAACTGGATAGACAGTATCTTGACAAAACCGATTGCCGGTGATTTAGGAGATAAGAATGATGAAGTATATGGTACTGACCCTGTAGATATGATTAACGATTGGGTAACAATTGCCGAGGACGGTTATTTGACTTTGCGTTTCAGAACCATGTGGGGGAATCGCAGTCAAGCTCATTTTGTCAATTTGTTGATGAGTAAAGATGCTGAAAATCCTTATGAGGTAGAATTCCGTCATAATGCTTTTGGTGATGTATATGGTGAACCTGCCGACGGACTGGTGGCATTTAATTTGGATTCCTTGCCTGACACTGAAGGAAAAACAGTGAAGCTGAAATTAAAATGGAAATCATTTAACGGAGAGAAAACTGCGGAATTTGATTATTGTACCCGTAAGTCAACTCCTGCAAACAGTGCAGCCATTACAGCCGGACGAAGTGTCTTGAGATTAAAATAAGGTTTAATAACTGAGGTGCAATTTCAATCCCTCCTGTTCTATGTGGTATAGAGCCGGAGGGATATTTTTTTGCTTTATTCGCTCATCCATATCCCTAGCATTACTCCGAGGATACCCAATACCACACTACCGATGATGTAGGTGAAAAAAGAGGGGTAGAGTCCTGATTTCAGTAATTGCAGACTTTCGTTGCTGAAAGTGGAAAAAGTAGTGAAGCCACCGCAAAGTCCGATAGTGAGCATCAGTCTTATATCATTGTTGATATGAATGCGTGAGGTGAGGGTATAGAATACCCCGATCAGTATGCAACCCAAAATATTGACTGCGAAAGTACCCCACGGAAAATTCGTTGTTCCCTGGCGATAAATGCTTATGGTAAGCAGGTAGCGAAGTACACTTCCTGTACCTCCCTCCCAAGAAGATGAGTAATAGTGATTTCATAAATGCTACATTTTAATGCAAAAATAGCAATGATTATTCATTCAGAGCCAAACTTTTTTCGTAATTTTGCACCCTAAACGAAAAATACGCAAAAAGGAATGGGTGGTTTTTTTGGAACAGTCTCAAAGGCTGAATGCGTCACCGACTTATTTTACGGGACGGACTATAATTCACATTTAGGAACAAAAAGAGGTGGTTTGGCTACGTATGCCCAAGGAGAGGGATTTATGCGTTCTATCCACAATTTGGAGAGTTCTTATTTCCGCACGAAGTTTGAATCTGAACTTCCAAAGTTCAAAGGTAGTTCGGGTATCGGCATTATCAGTGATACGGACCCGCAGCCTATCGTGATAAACTCGCATCTGGGCAAGTTCGCCATCGTCACAGTAGCTAAAATCAATAACATTACGGAATTGGAACGCGACTTGCTGGCAGCTAATATGCACTTTTCTGAAATGAGTCTTGGCAAGACGAATCAGACGGAGCTGATCGCATTGCTTATTGTGCAAGGGAAAAATTTTGTAGATGGTATAGAGAATGTCTTTAATAAAATCAAAGGATCATGCTCCATGCTGATATTGACGGAAGATGGTATTATAGCAGCACGTGACAAATGGGGGCGTACTCCGATTGTGATAGGTAAAAAAGAGGGTGCGTATGCTGCGACAAGTGAATCAAGCAGTTTGCCGAATCTGGATTATGAAATAGAGAAATATGTAGGACCGGGCGAAATTATTCGCTTGCGTGCCGACGGAATGGAACAAATGCGCAAGCCGAACGAAGGAATGCAGATTTGTTCTTTTTTGTGGGTATATTATGGATTTCCTGTTTCATGCTATGAAGGGAAAAATGTAGAGGAAGTACGTTTTATGAGTGGTTATAAAATGGGGCAGAAGGACGATTCGGAAGTTGATTGTGCCTGCGGTATTCCTGATTCGGGAGTAGGCATGGCATTGGGGTATGCTGAAGGCAAAGGAATTCCTTATCATCGTGCTATTGCCAAGTACACACCCACCTGGCCTCGTAGTTTTACTCCTGCCAATCAGGAAATGCGTTCACTGGTAGCAAAAATGAAGCTGATACCTAATCGTGCAATGCTGGAAGGTAAGCGCGTGTTGTTCTGTGACGATTCTATAGTGCGTGGAACCCAACTTCGTGATAATGTGAAAATTTTATTTGATTATGGTGCCAAAGAGGTTCATATGCGCATTGCTTGTCCGCCATTGATTTATGGATGCCCTTTCATTGGTTTCACTTCTTCAAAAAGTGATTTGGAATTGATAACCCGCCGGATGATTAAGGAGATTGAAGGCGATGAAAATAAGAATCTGGAAAAATATGCAACGACAGATTCGCCGGAGTATAAGAAGATGGTGCAAATGATTGCCGACCGCTTCGGTCTGAGCTCCTTGAAATTCAATACTTTGGAAACTTTGGTAGAAGCGATAGGATTACCAAAATGTAAGGTATGTACCCATTGTTTTGATGGTTCCAGTTGCTTCTAATAACAAAATAATAAAATATTAATGAAAAAGAGCCGTGATTTGTTTGGCAATTCACGGCTCTTTTTCTATTTTTACAGGCAAGTATGAATATTAAAACAAAAAGAAAAATGACGGTAATAGAACGATTTTTAAAATATGTAAGCTTCGACACTCAGTCTGATGAGAATAGCGGGGCTACCCCCAGTACACCGAAGCAGATGGTGTTTGCACAATATTTAAGATCTGAATTGGAACAATTGGGCTTTCAGGAAATTTCTTTGGATGAGAATGGTTATCTGTTTGCCACATGGCCGGCCAATACGGATAAACCGGTTCCTACCATCGGATTTATTGCACACATGGATACCAGTCCCGATATGACGGGTGCGGGAGTCACCCCACGCATTGTCTATGGTTATGACGGAACGGATATTGTATTATGCGAAGAAGACAACATTATACTTTCTCCCAAGCAATTTCCCGAACTGTTGGATCATAAAGGGGAGGATCTTATTGTAACCAACGGCAAAACATTGTTGGGAGCTGATGACAAGGCGGGTATTGCTGAAATCATCTCAGCTATGGTATATTTGAAAGAACATCCTGAAATCAAGCATGGAAAAATTCGTGTGGGATTTAATCCTGATGAAGAAATAGGCTTGGGTGCACATAAATTTGATGTGGAGAGATTCGGATGCGAGTGGGCATATACGATGGATGGTGGTGAAGTAGGGGAGTTGGAGTTTGAAAACTTTAATGCCGCTTTTGCGAAAGTGATTATTAAAGGACGTAACGTACATCCGGGATATGCAAAGGATAAAATGATCAACTCCTTGCGTGTAGCTAATGAGTTTGTGTCTTTACTGCCTACGGACGAAGTGCCCGAATGTACTGATGGTTATCAGGGATTCTATCATTTGATTGGCATGACGGGTGAAGTAGAGCAGACTACCATCTCTTATATAATCCGTGATCATGACCGTGCCAAGTTTGAGGCATGCAAGGAAAATATGAAAAAGTGGGCGGAAATCATCAATAAGAAATATGGAGAAGGCACCGTTACATTGGAATTGAAAGACCAGTATTACAATATGCGTGAGAAAATTGAGCCGGTGATGCATATCATTGATATCGCTTTCAAGGCTATGGAAGAGGCGGGCGTGACACCTAAGGTGAAGGCTATCCGCGGTGGAACGGATGGTGCACAACTTTCATTCAAGGGATTGCCTTGTCCCAATATTTTTGCCGGCGGCTTGAATTTTCATGGCAGATATGAGTTCGTGCCAATCCAGTCTATTGAGAAAGCCATGAAAGTGGTGGTGAAAATCGCTGAATTGGTGGCAAGATAAGTAATTTATTAACCTTAAAATAGTAAAGTAATAACATGAAAACAACTCCGTTTACCGAAACACACATTGCCTTGGGGGCGAAAATGCACGAATTTGCAGGTTATAATATGCCTATTGAATATTCGGGAATTATTGATGAACATCTTACTGTATGTAATGCCGTAGGTGTTTTTGATGTATCCCATATGGGTGAATTTTGGGTAAAAGGTTCTAATGCGTTGGAGTTTTTGCAGCAAGTGACTTCAAACAATGTGGCGACTTTGCCCGTCGGTAAAGCGCAATATACTTGTTTCCCTAATGAGGAGGGAGGTATTGTTGATGACCTGTTGGTATATCACTATGAATCCGAAAAATACTTGTTGGTGGTAAATGCGGCCAATATTGAGAAAGACTGGAACTGGTGTGTCAGCCATAACACAGTGGGTGCGGAATTGGAAAATGCATCCGACCGTATGGCACAGCTTGCTATTCAGGGACCGAAGGCTATGGAAGTTTTGCAAAAACTGACTCCGGTCAACTTGTCTGAAATTCCTTATTATGCTTTTACCACAGGTGAGTTCGCCGGTCAGAAAGATGTGATTATTTCGAATACCGGTTATACCGGTGCAGGTGGTTTCGAGCTTTATTTTTATCCCGAAGCCGGTCAGGCTATCTGGAAAGCAATTTTTGAAGCAGGTGCTCCTGAAGGGATTAAACCTATCGGGCTAGGGGCTCGTGATACATTACGTTTGGAAATGGGCTTTTGCCTGTATGGTAATGATTTGAGTGATACCACTTCTCCGTTGGAAGCAGGATTGGGCTGGATTACCAAGTTTGTTGAAGGAAAGAATTTCACTTCACGTGCTTTACTTGAAAAGCAGAAAGCCGAAGGATTGAAACGCAAGCTGATTGCTTTTGAAATGGTAGACCGTGGTATTCCCCGTCATGGTTATGAACTGGTAAATGCTGATGGAGAGAAAATAGGTGAAGTAACTAGTGGAACCATGTCTCCAATGCGTAAGATTGGTATCGGTATGGGATATGTTCAGACCGCTTACACGGCATTAGGTACTGAAATATTTATTGATGTGCGCGGACGCAAGCTGAAAGCTGTAGTAGTAAAGGCCCCGTTCAGAAAATAAATCGAAAGCCGGAAAAGAGAACGCTGATAACAAAGAAAACGCGGATATTCAAGAAATCTGAATATTCGCGTTTTCTTTATATGGCTGATATACATTTACGGTTAGTTCCTTTTCATAAAAACAGCTTTTAATGCAAAATTAATAATAGGATGAAGAATATGATAAATAGATAATTCTTAATTTTGCAATCAAAAATTTATTAGCTATGTCTGAATTGGCTCCATTGATAAGTGATTTGGCTTTGATTCTGATCTGCGCCGGTGTCATGACGCTCGTCTTTAAACGGTTAAAGCAACCTCTTGTTCTCGGCTATATCGTAGCCGGCTTTTTGGCAAGTCCCCATGTTCCTCTTACTCCGTCGGTCATTGATGTGGCCAATATCCATACATGGTCGGAGATTGGTGTGATATTCTTGTTGTTCGCTCTAGGGTTGGAATTTAGTTTCAAGAAACTGGTGAAGGTAGGGGGGACGGCGGTTATTGCGGCGTGTACCATTATATTTTGTATGATATTGGTTGGGATTTTTGTAGGGTGGTCTTTCGGGTGGCAACGCATGGACTGTCTGTATTTGGGAGGTATGTTGGCCATGTCCTCCACGACTATTATCTATAAGGCTTTTGATGATTTGGGATTGAGGCAGCAACGGTTTGCCGGCTTGGTTCTTAGTATTTTGATATTGGAAGATATATTGGCTATTGTTTTGATGGTTATGTTGAGTACAATGGCAGTGAGTCAGAATTTCGAGGGCAGTGAAATGGTATATAGCATTGCCAAATTATTATTCTTCCTTATATTGTGGTTTGTGGTAGGTATTTATATCATTCCTACATTTTTGAAGCGTTCCCGCAAGTGGATGGCAAATGAAACATTGCTGATTGTTTCGCTGGCATTGTGCTTCGGTATGGTAGTTGTGGCGGCCAAGGTTGGATTTTCGGCTGCGTTTGGAGCTTTTATAATGGGGTCTATTTTGGCAGAAACGGTAGAGGCCGAAAATATAGAGAAGCTTGTGGCCCCTGTAAAGGATTTGTTTGGAGCCATTTTCTTTGTATCTGTGGGAATGATGGTAGACCCTGCCATGATTGTAGAATATATATGGCCCATTGTGATTATTACATTGGCCATTCTGCTTGGGCAGGTTATTTTTGGTACAGGTGGCGTGATTTTGTCGGGACAGCCGTTGAAAGTTGCCATGCAATGTGGCTTCAGTCTGACCCAGATTGGTGAATTTGCATTTATTATCGCTTCGTTGGGGGTAAGTCTGAAAGTAACCAGTGATTTCTTATATCCTATTGTGGTGGCTGTTTCGGTCATTACCACATTTCTGACCCCGTATATGATACGTTTGGCGATACCTGCTTATCATATAGTAGAGAAACGTCTGCCCGGCAAATGGAAAAAAATGCTTGAGCGTTATTCATCGGGATCACAAACGGTGAATCATGAAAACAATTGGAAGAAATTGTTGGTTGCCATAGCTAGGATCGTAGCTGTTTATTCTGTATTGTGTATAGCTATGATTACACTTTCATTCCATTTTATTATTCCATTGTTCCGGGCTAGTCTGCCTGTCTTTTGGGCCAATCTGGCAGGAACTGTTTTTACTATCGTTTGCATCGCACCTTTCTTGCGTGCCATTATCATGAAAAAAAACCACTCTGTAGAGTTCCAGGCGTTATGGCAGGATAGCCGTTTCAACCGGGCTCCCTTAATTTCTACCATTTTACTCCGTATAGTGATAGCTGTCATGTTTGTGATGTTTGTTATAGAGAAACTTTTTCAGACTTCCACGACTTTGCTGATCGGTATAGCCGTTGTTTTGGTAGGTATGATGATGTTCTCGCGATGGCTGAAGAAGCAATCTATATTCATGGAGCGTACTTTTATTCAGAATTTGCGTTTCAGAGATGTGCATGCTGAGTTCACAGGTCAGAAGCGTCCTGAGTATGAAGGACATTTGTTGTCCCGCGACTTACATCTTTCGGATTTTGAGATACCTGCGGATTCCTTATGGGCGGGATATACGTTAAGAGAGTTGAATTTGGGGCATAAATACGGAGTACATGTGGCATCTATCATTCGTGGAATGCATCGTATTAATATTCCGGGGGCGAATGTACGTCTGTTTCCCGGTGACACCATACAGGTAATCGGTACGGATGAGCAGTTGGGCGAGTTTGCCCGTCAGGCAGAAAGAGTATCAGCCGCCGCTGAAGAGGAAGATTTGGAAAGGCGTGAAATGAATCTGAAACAGTTCATTATAGATCGTAACTCATTTTTCTTGGGTAAAAATATTAAAGAAAGTGGTATCCGGGATGAGTACAAATGTCTGGTGGTAGGCGTCGAAAAAGAAGAT
>UMAQ01017251.1_pt1 | contig 15253 bp, 10 predicted proteins | sample 1963751 | NCBI WGS metagenome assembly UMAQ01 (sample SAMEA4835920, study PRJEB28245) | human gut metagenome | biome: gut microbiome; material: fecal sample | place: Denmark | collected 2008
ATTGAATTAACCCCTCAAGTTTTTACGTTGATCCTCTATGGTTGGGACGTTTTTTCATCGGAATATATAAAAAGAAAAACCACCGATAATTTAGTTATCGATGGTTTTCTTTTGGTGATCCGCTTGGGGCTCGAACCCAAGACCCCAACATTAAAAGTGTTGTGCTCTACCTGCTGAGCTAGCGAATCAAACCTGTGTTGCATTCATTTCCTGATTGCGAGTGCAAAGGTAGGTGTTTATTTTTAATCTGCCAAATATTTTAGAAGAAAATGTGAAAATAATCTTTTGTTTAATTTTTAATACATTGATTATCTGTGTGTTAATTAGAAGGATTTTTTTGAAAAGAATATTTAAGAACATACTTAATAATCGTCAAAAGCCTGGAAAGGTTTGTAAGATTCTTGTTTTTTTACTTACTTTTGGCAAAGTATTTGTATGATTTTAAATTGAATAGAAACACATAAAGTATAATTATATGTATTGGATTTTATTTATTGGCATTGCACTCATCAGTTATTTAGTACAGTCGAATTTGCAGAGTAAGTTTGATAAATACTCTCGCATGGCATTGAGCAACGGTATGACGGGTAGGGAGATTGCAGAAAAAATGTTGCGTGATAACGGTATTTACGATGTGAAAGTAACCAGCACTCCCGGAATGTTGACAGACCATTATAATCCGACAAATAAAACTGTCAATCTGAGTGAAGGAGTTTATAATACATGTAGCGTGGCTGCTGCGGCAGTTGCTGCGCACGAATGTGGACATGCTGTTCAGCACGCCAGAGCATATGCTCCCTTGCAGATGCGTTCGGCTTTAGTTCCGGTTGTTCAGTTCTCCTCTTCTATCGTACAGTGGGTACTGCTGGCCGGTATGTTTATGATTAATACTTTTCCGCAGTTGCTGCTGATTGGTATCTGTCTGTTCGCTATGACCACCTTATTTAGTTTTATTACGTTACCGGTAGAAATAGACGCCAGCCGTCGTGCTTTGGTATGGTTAAGCAGTGCAGGGGTAACAAATATGTCGAACCACCGTCAGGCACAGGATGCGTTGAAGTCGGCTGCATATACATACGTTGTTGCTGCATTGAGTTCACTGGCTACCTTGGTTTATTACATTATGATATTTACCAACCGCCGCGACTGATAACAGCAGTTTAATAATATAAAGCAGGCGCAGAAGTATGTAGGCCTACTACGGCTGACATGCTTTTGCGCTTTTTTATTGTCTGTATCAGGAAATATCTTCTTCTGTATCAGCTTTCAAATTCAAATATTTCATGTATTTTTGCAACGAAATAAATAAACTTTGATTCATTATGGCAACAAAACCAGGTATACCAAAAGGAACAAGAGATTTTTCGCCTGTTGAAATGGCGAAACGTAACTATATATTCAATACCATTCGCGAAGTATTCTATTTGTATGGATTTCAGCAGATAGAAACTCCTTCTATGGAAAACCTGTCTACCCTGATGGGAAAATATGGTGAGGAAGGAGATAAATTGTTGTTCAAGATACAGAATTCCGGAGATTATTTTTCAGGACTTACTGATGAAGAGTTGTTAAGCCGTAATGCAGCCAAGCTGGCAAGTAAGTTCTGTGAAAAAGGTTTGCGCTATGACTTGACAGTACCTTTTGCCCGTTATGTGGTGATGCACCGTGATGAAATAAGCTTTCCTTTCAAGCGTTTTCAGATACAGCCCGTATGGCGTGCCGACCGTCCTCAGAAAGGCCGTTATCGTGAATTTTATCAGTGCGATGCCGATGTCGTAGGCAGCAATTCGTTGCTTAATGAAGTAGAGCTGGTACAGATGATTGACGCTGTATTCAGCAAGTTCGGTATCCGGGTGTCTATTAAGATTAATAATCGTAAGATTCTGACAGGTATTGCAGAAATCATTGGTGAAGCTGATAAGATTGTCGATATCACCGTAGCTATTGATAAGCTTGATAAGATTGGTCTGGAAAATGTCAATGCCGAACTGGCTTCGAAAGGCATTCCGCAGGAAGCTATCGACAAGTTGCAGCCAATAATCTTGTTAAGCGGTTCGAACGAAGAAAAGCTTGAAACACTGAAATCTGTACTTGCTGCCAGCGAAACAGGCTTGAAGGGAGTAGAAGAAAGTGAATTCATTTTGAAAACAATCTCCACACTAGGAATCAAGTCGGAAGTTGAACTGGATTTGACTTTGGCACGTGGACTGAACTATTATACTGGAGCTATTTTCGAAGTTAAGGCGCTCGATGTGCAGATTGGTAGTATCAGTGGTGGTGGACGATATGACAACTTGACAGGTGTATTCGGTATGGATGGAATGTCGGGAGTGGGTATCTCTTTCGGTGCCGACCGTATATACGATGTGTTGAATCAGCTTGATTTGTATCCGGAAGATGCATCATTCGGTACTCAGCTTTTGTTTGTCAACTTTGGAGAAGCAGAAGCAGCGTATGTACTTCCAGTATTAGCAAAGGTACGTGCAGCTGGTATTCGTGCTGAAATTTATCCTGATAGTGCGAAAATGAAGAAGCAGATGAGTTATGCAAATGCGAAGGCTATTCCGTTTGTTGCTATAGTGGGAGAGAATGAAATGAACGAAGGCAAGGTCATGCTGAAAAACATGGCTACTGGCGAACAGAACTTGCTGGTTCCCGAAGAATTGATCGCTGCTATACGCTGATAGAAAGAAAATTTTTATTTGTTATTTCTCACCCCCTTCACATGCTTAATGCAATGTGAAGGGGGTGAATTGTATATATATAATCGAGTATTCAAGCAAACCAAATCATAGGCTGAATTTATCTGGAAAAGTGATTTCTATATGTGCATTAAATTATCAGCTTGTTTGCCGGAATTTATCCTGATGTTTTTTTTATTTTGTACAAAAAAATAAAAAATATCATCATGTTTTTACTAAAAGAAGCTGATAAATTTTGAAGGGTAAATGAATATTCTTGATTAGATCTTATTTTAAACTATAAATTGGAATTTTCCTCCAGTAAGATATTTCAGTAATACAAACGTAATTGGCTTGTAAGTAAATCATCAAAAGGATGCAATCGGCACGAAATATCACCGCTCTATTTTTGCATCAGAAAAAATTAGTAGCGAAGGATGATTAAAACTAACAAGATGTTTCTTACAGCTTCGGCGATGATTCTAAGTGTCAGTACCCAGGCTTTTACTTTAAAAGGTGTGGTTGTTGATAACTCAACGAAAGAACCGCTTATCGGAGCAACTGTTCAAGTAGGTGGAACCACGACAGGAGTTATTACTGATATCGACGGACGGTTCGAAATTAAAGATATAAAAGGTAAAACATGTACGCTGATTGTACAGTATGTTTCGTATAAGACGCAGGAAATTGTTGTAGAAAAAGGGCAGAAGGATGACCTGGTTATAGCACTTGCTCCCGATAATCAGCAGCTTGATGAGGTTACGGTGGTAGCCAGGAAGAATCTGGAGAATGAACGCTCGTTGATGATGGAGCGTCAGAAGTCGAGTGTAGCTATTGAGAATATCGGGGCGAAGGAAATGAGTACAAAGGGAATTTCCAATGTAGAAGAAGGCGTGAAGAAGATTACCGGTGTGTCGGTTGCTTCGGCTGGACAAATCATCGTACGCGGACTGGGTGACCGTTACAGCACGACGACATTGAACGGGTTGCCTATTGCTTCTCCCAATCCTGATCACAAGTTGATACCGCTTGACTTGTTCCCATCTTCTACCGTGAAGAATATTACCGTAAGTAAAGTCTATGAGGCCAATTCGTTTGCCGATTATTCAGGCGCACATATCGACATAGGTACAAAAGAGCAGACTGGTGAAGATTTTTTCAGCCTTTCGTTTAATACCGGGGGCAAGTTCAATACTTTAGGAAAAGATACTTATCAGATGGATCGTGATGGAACTTTGTTTAAAACTCCGTCACTTGACAATAAGTTACGTGATATGTCGCTAGTGGATTTTGAGGAATATGCCGGAAAAAACCAGTTGTTCAATACCAGTTTTGATGTATCTCGCAGTAAGTCTTTACCTGAATTTGGTGGAAACGTAGGGTTCGGAAAGAATTTTGATATAAACGGGAATACTCTTAGCTTGCTGGCTTCAATGGGGGTAAGCAATGAACAGCAAACGATGCTTGATGCCAGTGTACGTACGCTGGAGGCTACCGGAACCACATTGAATGATTTCAGTTATGACAGTTATTCCAGTGAACTGAAGATTGCCGGATTAGGTAGTCTGGGATATAGTTTCCGTAAGCAAGACCAGTTGAATTATACTTTTTTCTATGCCCGCAATGCGATAGACAATTACATGCTTCGTGAAGGATATGATTATGAAGATCATAACTTGATTGGAAGCAATAACGTAACGCATGTCTATACACTGCAAAACCATCAGTTGGGTGGAAAACACTTTTTCGGTGACAAATGGAGTATGAACTGGAGTGGTTCGTATAGCAAGACTTCGAGTGATGAACCCGACCGCCGGCAGATTATGTTTATCAGAGAAGGTAGTGAAATCAATTTGTTTAAGCTGAACCGTCAGGAAACCATGCGTTATTTTGGTGTACTTGATGAAAAAGAATGGGTAGGCAATCTGTCGGGTGACTATAAATTTGGAAACCAGAACAAGTTGCAGGCTGGATTTACTTACAAGGACAAGACACGCGACTATAGCTCAACTCGCTTTTACTATAATTTGAATAAGTTGAATCCGGTGATTGGAGGTGAAGAGGATATTTATACACCTTCCGGTTTCCTGAATCAGGAAGCTATAGAAAGTGGACTTGTTTCCATCTCACGCTCTCAGCAGCCCAAAGATAGTTATACAGCTGGAAATAAAATTTATGCAGGATATATTTTAGCTGATATTTATCCGGTAGAAGCTCTATTGGTAAATGTGGGAGTACGCTATGAAAGCAGTAAGCAGTGGGTGAATTATGCAGAAGACGGAGGAAAGTTACAGCGCCGTGACTTAAACAGTAACGATTTGTTCCCTGCCATGAACTTACGTTATCAGTTGGATAAAAGAAACAGTCTTCGTTTTTCATTCTCGCGTACAGTGACGCGTCCTTCATTTATCGAAATGGCTCCTTTCCTTTATCAGGAATCGTATGGTTCGGCACAGATCCGAGGTAATGCAGATTTGAAGAACGGTTATAACTATAACCTTGATTTGCGTTATGAGTTCTTTGGAGAAAATGGTGACATGTTCTCGGCAACAGCTTATTATAAACATTTGGAAGACCCTATTGAGCAGATCCAGCAATTGTCGGGAGGAGCTACTATCCATTCGTTCCAGAATGCCAATAATGGTATGGCTGCCGGTCTGGAAGTTGAATTCCGTAAAGAACTGATACGTGATTTACGTTTGGGAGCCAATGCTTCGTTTATGTATACTGACGTAAAGCTTCCCGAAGGAGGAGCGTATACCAATACTCAGCGTGCTTTGCAAGGAGCATCTCCTTATCTGGTGAATGCTGATATCACTTATACTCCGCGTCTGGATGATGTGAAACAGTTGAGTGCAGCTTTGGTCTATAACCTGCAAGGTCCTCGTATTCAGTCGGTCGGTATTTCCGGACTGGGAGATGTCAAGCAGCAGCCGGTACATACTATGAATTTTGTGGGTAGCTTTAAATTCAATGAAAAGGTTTCATTAAAACTACAGATAAACGACTTGCTCAACCAGCCTGTTATCTTTAAGCAGGAAGTTCCTTCTACAGGAGAAAAGGTAGAAGTTGAGCGTTTCAAACGTGGAAGCAGTTTTGAAATCGGTGTGACATATAACTTATAATCGAAATAAATTCTAAATAACTAACTTAAACAAAACATTTTGAGTATGAAAAAGAATTGGAAGTTTGCAACAATGGCATTGATAGCAGGTGTTTCTCTTTTTGCAACCTCTTGCAGTAGTGATGAAGATCCTGTCAATAATCCGGGTGATGGAGGTGAAGATACCTATGTTCTTGACAGTGATATTACCGAAAATGTAATGTTGGAAACTGGAAAAACTTATACACTCAACGGAGGTGTGCATGTAAAATCGGGAGCAACTCTTACTATTCAGCCAGGAGTTACTATCGTTGCACAGCATGATGAAACAGTAGATTATATTCTTATCGAACAGGGAGCTAAGATTGATGCGCAGGGTACAGCTGCACAGCCTATTGTCATGACTTCTGAAAAGAAAGAAGCAGGAGCGTGGGGAGGTTTGCATATCTGCGGTTATGCTCATACAAATAATGGATCGGGAAAATCAGAAATAGGTAATGCACCTTATGGAGGAAACAATGATGCTGACAACTCTGGTACATTGAAATATATCCGTCTGGAATATACCGGATATGCTTTTGATGAAGAACACGAAGCAAACGGAGTTTCTTTCTATGGTGTAGGTAATGGAACTACTGTTGAACATTTACAGGCTTATCAGGGATCGGATGATGGATTTGAGTTCTTTGGAGGTTCTGTCAATATAAAATATATGGTTGTGACAAGCTGTAGTGATGATTCTTTCGACTGGACTGAGGGATGGAACGGAAAGGCACAGTTCTTGGTTGCTTACCAAGAAGGTGAATCTTCACTGGGATATGCTTGCGACTGTCTGATGGAATGTGATAATAATGGTACTAACAATGCTGCAACTCCGGTGGCTCATCCGACAATCGCCAATGCTACTTTGATTGGAAACGGTGGAGATGCTCAGGGAGTACGCTTGCGTGCCGGTACTCAGGTAGAACTTTACAATACAATCATAACAGGCAAAGGCAAACCGCTGACTGTAGAAACAAATGAAACAGAGAATGCTTTAAAAGATGGTACTTCAAAACTGGAGTATGTTGCTATCAGTGGTGAATTGTCATCTAAGCAGGGAATCTATACAAATGCAGACTTTACTCAGGCTGCTGGCAATCTGACAAATCAGGAATTCTCATGGACAGGCAAATATGTAGGTACTCTTGACGGAGGAAAAGATTTGTCTGCCGACAGCTTCTTTACTAAAACCGACTATAAAGGTGCTGTAAAGAGCGGTGACGACTGGACTTCTGGTTGGACACTATAATATCAAGTCTTGCCAAGAGGCATACGAACTTCTGCTTTTTATCCGGAACCGGCGCTGATGACCGGTTTCGGATTAATTTCCCCCTGACTCCGGCTTGTCCGAACTCTCCAGCCTCGAGGAAGCTGTCGCCAACTTTTCTTCCGAATGTGTGCGCAAGCTCCGTATGCAGCATAGCTGTTGCACGGAAATAACAGTCTTTGCCTATACCAGTCGTTTCCGTCTGGATCTTCCGTAGCACTGCATCAACCGCACCATCCACTTGCAGGTACCGACCAACGACCTCCAGGAGCTTGTAAGCACCGCAGTCCGGGCACTCCGTATGGATTTCCGTAAAGAGGGGGGATATTTATATAAAAAAGCCGGTGTCATTGTCTGGAACATAGTTCCTGACTCTGCCGTCCAGACCAACCTTTTTGATACCATAGACCGTGAGAAGCAGTCACGTCTGGCCGCTGCCATAGATGCCATCAACCGCAAGAACGGCCACAATACCATTAAGGTAGCTGTCCAGGGCTCTACGGACAAGTCCTGGCATCTCAAATGCGAACACATCAGCAAGCAGTACACCACCAATCTGGATGATATTATAATGATTTATTGTAATGGTGATAAAAGAGAAAAGGAGGCAAAATAACCTCTTTTCCTTTTAAAAGGTAGGACTATAATACAAGTACTGTCAGCCTTCAAAACTTGTTTCATAATTTCTCCTTATCTATTTCGTTCCTACTTCAGACAAGAGGGTGTGTCAAAACTAAAATAACGACTCCTCAAAGTTACAGATTATAACTATAATATTTAAAAAGGGTCGTATCAAACTCTGTATTGAGTAATGATACGGCCCTTTCTTTAGTCTTTTAGGATGCTCAAATTTCAAATTATAAGTTCATATTTTCAAAAAACGGGTTTTGACACACCCTCCTTTTGCAGATGTTCTCAATCTTTATGTTTTGTTAATGTTCTTTATGTCAGTAAAATACCAGTTACTAACTAATAAGAGGGACCGTTTAAATGTAAGCATACCAGTCTTTTCAACGGCATTTTGACAAATCGATATTCCCTCTTAAGCAGACATAAAACAATTATTTTCGCGTTAAACCAGGTATCCGATTTTTCTATCTCAAAACCTTTATCTACCTTGCAATCAAATTAAAAAATACAAAATCATGAAACAGAAAACACTTATTTTATTATTCGTACCTTTTATGCTATGGGCATGTAAAAACGATGACAACCCGTGTAATGAGCCAAACTATATGGAAACTTCTCTCACCCAAATTCAAGGAGAGCTTACTATTGATTATGGTGAAAACATCCTGCAAGATGAAAATACACTATACGGAATTACTGTACGATTGGAGAACAGGAAAACCTATGCCTATGGACTATTTGATGACCTAAGTAAAGCAATTGTACGACGCGATGCCAACCGACAGTACTGGGCAAATACAACCGTTGTACCCTATGGTAAACAACGATGCTCACACGATGAAAATGGGAATTATGGAGACTTATTCACCATACACGGTAACGGGAAAATAGAAAACTGCCCCGTTACCAATGAATTTATCTATTGTGATACTACAATGGAAGTAAATGGATTTCGGGAAAGCCTATTACCTATATCAAGCTATCCCTACGATATTTATGTAAGTCATGATGCACTTGCATACAAAGAGAAGGAGCATACTTTTACCACATTTAAATACAATGGATACATCCGCTTCTTTGCCTATAACCTTTCACGAGGTAGGTTTGAAATACAAATGAACGAGATGGACAAACAGTTTTCCCTTACCCCGGAGGAACAAGAGTCTATTCTTCCTTTTACCATAATATTAAAAGTGATTCCATTTCCCACATGGCTGTGCGAGGATTATTCCAGTGAAGCCACATTCCAAGTGAGGTACATAGATGAAGAACGACAAATCGACCGATGGATGGATAAATCCGTAATTGTACACAGAGACGAACTAAACATCTGTCTGCTGGATGTGAATGAGTTTACAAACTAATTGTTTAATTATAATTTGTACGACTATGAAAATGACAGGAAATTTTAATCCCAAAACGGGAACAGAAGAAGAGTATTTGATAGATTTTGAAGGAATGATAACAGACGATACCCAAATAAACTGTAAAATATGGGGAAATGCTCAAAGTACAGTTGGCTTTTTTTCTGCTACCTTAGCTAACAAGCAACCTTCTAATTTTTATCAAATATCTTGTCCTAAAGGAACAAAATCTCTTAAAATCAAAATTTTTTGGGCAGAGGAATGTCTAGATGCATACATTACTATTAATGGAATAGGGCATGTTATATTTAATTATGAAACACAGAATTTTCCTATTACCGCTCCAAAACTCTCATTATATACAATACCTTCAGACATTAAATTGGGAAATAATGTATCTTGTGAGACTTTACTGAATAAAGATTACATTGATGAAAATAAATACCAAGTCATACAAACTTGGGATATTCCTAATCAACTGTTTCAAAAAATAGGAGAACCAATTGTCAATCATAAAACTCTATATCAAACAGTAAAAGCTATAGAATTAGGAAAAGGGATTATTTCTCTAATTGTAAGAATCATTTATTTAGAGACAAATGTTATAGCTAATATAGGCAAAGGAAGCCTAAATGTAGAAATTACCCATCCTTATACATTAACAGCCAACAGATCTTCGACCTGCATTGGTAGCTATGTAACATATACTATCAATGGCTTACAAGGTGAAGAAAAGATTGTATGGAAAGCTGTACAACATGCGAAACTTTACAGTGGGCAAGGAACAGGTACTGCTGTATTTCAAGCAACAGAACAAGGTTATTTAAATGTGAATGTTACTATTCAACGTGAGCAAGCAAGTATTCCATTAAACTCAAACGAAGTCTGGTCTGGAAAACCAACTATCAATACCGGCCTTGAAACATCCCACGTAATGACAGAACGGAATCCAGTAATCATAGATGCAAGCAATGAATTTTTCCATTACAAAGGAGGCATATCTTATGCCATAGAGAGCGAAGATACAGAATACGTTACCGTTACAGAAACGAATAAGAAGTTTAAGGTAGAGACTGCCATCCCCGGAACCCAACGAGGAGAAATCAAGCTGCGCCTAAAGGTATCGAACGACTGTGGAGAAGTATCGAATCTGCATACCATCGCGTATGATACATTGCCCGGCTTGGAACCTGCCAAAGCCATTGATTTATTTTCGGCCAAGGAGCATGAATTTTCATGTGTCAGAACATATGACATGGTGAAATATGTAGGGAATCTGCAAACTTTCCAAATGTTCTTTTCTTTTACATTGGAGCGTAAAGCTACAATTAAGTATATACGCCCATTCTGCACAGAAGAAAAATACTTAGGATTCCGCATATTCGACAGAAAGGATGAAGACCTTGAAATACCATTATATACGCACGAAGCATCGGATACCTACATGACCATAGATAATATGCCATCAGGAGAATACATGATGGCATTGGATGTAGTACGTAATTATTCCGACAAGCTTGAAATTCTATTCAGTGGCTTTATTGGCGGCAGTAGCCCAACTCATCCTTATGTAATAGAACCGAATGAAAACGGTTTTAATTTCAGCGACTGTAGAAGCACAGAAACGTATGATGCCAATTTCTACTATAAGAATGAGCAAGGAGAATCTGTAGGTTCGGTAGCCGGAACACATAATACTTATTACATTCTTACATTGGAAAAGCCCATGAAGCTGATAATTCATACAGCCGATTCGAAGGTTAGTACAGAATTTCACATCATGCAAGGAGAACCTTATGACTGGAAAGTGCTGTATCACGAAACTGGAGGAAATTATCGTATGGAAGAAATACAAGTCGATCCGGAAGTATCGGAGGAATTGAAATCCATGCTATTGAACTCCCTTTTGGCTGGACAGACTTATGTAAAACGGCTTTTCCCCGCTGGTGAATACCGCTTTGTATTGAATGGGATCAAGAAATCGAACGGAGGACTATACAACGGAGCCCTTAATTTTAATGTCATAGGATTACCTATCACCGGAAAATCATTTGATACAGCTTTTGATTTGGGAACTTTTAAAGAACATGAATTTCACTTCAGCCAGATTTTCAGTGATGTACAAGCACACAAAGAATCGGGTATACAAAAACTGTATTACCAGTTCCACATGGAAAAGAATGTCAATTTTATGTTGAATGCCAAAAGTAAATCCTCTTTTCTGCCCATTGTTCTTTATAACTCAAATAAGGAACCAATGTCAACTTCTGAAACAGAAGAAGGAATCTGCATTAATGATATGCTGGGAGGCAGATTCTATTTTACTATAGATATTGCTTCTGTGGCAGAAGATGAACTGGAAATAGTAGGAAAAGGTATGTTCCGGGGACGAGATCCTTACTTCTCCTATAATTTAGGTACACATGATAAAGATTTCACTATTTCGGACACAATCAACACAGCTGTTGGAGCATTTTATGAAACATTCATTTATACAGATGAAAGCGGAAATCTGGTCTATCCAAATGAACCAGAAGCGCGTCATGTGTATTATAAAATCACACTACAAAAAGAAATGCAGCTTATTATACATACGACATATTCTGAGATTCCTTTCACCGAGTTGCATATTATGATAGGGGAATCCATTGGATGGAATGTTTTATATTACAAGGATTATGGTTGTGAAGGTATTGAGAATGACCCGGATATTCCGGAAGAAATAAAACAGAACATTACATTCGGACAGATTTGTGTAAAAATCAACCTACCTGCAGGAGAATATAAATTAGTAGTAAATGGAACCAAACGGACAAACGCAGGCTCCAGAAATGGAGTGCTGGTTACAAATATAATAGGTAAGGTTATCTAAAAAGTGGAAAGCTTTCGAAAAAGTTTCTGAGAGGGTTTCTGTTTTCGTCTGGACAAGGTAGTCTTTAAGTAATCCTTCATATATTACGTGAGTTTGAAATAGAATTATAATACCCGCCATTGACAAAATATACATCAATGGCGGGCTTCTTCTCAGAGAAACGGTATTCAGAGATAGCTGACAATGAATTGGCAATGAAATAGCGTGAAAAAGATAACGCGAGTGTTATTATCTGTGTGCTACCAATTTGGATGATATTATAATGATTTGTTGTAATGGTGACATGACAAATCAGGAATTCTCATGGACAGGCAAATATGTAGGTACTCTTGACGGAGGAAAAGATTTGTCTGCCGACAGCTTCTTTACTAAAACCGACTATAAAGGTGCTGTAAAGAGCGATGACGACTGGACTTCTGGTTGGACACTATAATATCAAGTCTTGCCAAGAGGCATACGAACTTCTGCTTTTTATCCGGAACCGGTTGCTGATGACCGGTTTCGGATTCTTTTTGCCGGTTATTCGCTTTCGTCCTTGTCTTCATCCTGACTGATCAGGTGTGAAGATAGTTTCTTTTTAGGGGTAATTCCCAGTTCTTTCAGCATTTCTGCCTGACGGATAACATTGCCTTTTCCTGCCGATAATTGTCCAAGTGCTGTATCGTAAGCTGCTGAGGCAGTCTTTAATGTCTCACCTATACGTTCGAATGTTTCAGTAAAGCTTACCAGTTTTTCGTATAAGGCAGTACCCCTTTTTACTATTTCCCGGGTATTTTTCTCCTGATATTCTCGTTTCCACAGGTCGAGTGCCAGCCTGAGTGCTGCAATCAGGTTGGTAGGACTCATCAGCACGACCTTTTTCTTGTAGGCATAGTTCCAGAGATTCGGATCTGTTTGCAGGGCCAGTACATAGGCTGGCTCGTTAGGAATGAACATCATTACGAAATCGAGCGAGGAGATATTATATCGGGAGTAGTCTTTCTGACTTAGTTCGTCGATATGAGCTTTTACGGAAAATAAATGAGCTCTCAGGTATTGCTCCTGTTCACTACGTTCAGAGCTGTTTACATAATTGGCATAGGCTGTGAGTGAAACCTTTGAGTCGATGATTACCTGACGGTTGTCGGGATACTTTACCAGAACATCTGGTTGCAGGCGTTGGCCGTTTTCGTTACGTAAAGGTTCTCCATGTTCATCTTTTAAAAATTCCTGACGGAAATACTCTTCTCCTTCCCGCAGTCCGGAGTTTTCGAGAATCGATTCCAGAATCATTTCTCCCCAGTTTCCTTGTGTCTTGGAATCACCTTTCAGCGCACGGGTCAAGTTATTGGCTTCGTCACTTATCTGCTTGTTCAGTTGTACCAGTTCCTTAATCTTGTCTTCCAGTGAAAAACGCTGCTTCGATTCTTTGTCGTACACCTCGGCTACCTGATGCTTGAATTCGTTCAGATTTTCTCTGAAAGGATTTAATAAGTTGCTGAGGCTTTCGGCACTTAGTTTATTGAATGATTCTGCCTTCTGTTGGAATATTTTGTTGGCGATGTTTTCAAATTCCAGGTTGAACTGTTTATGCAGATTTGCGATTTCTTGTTTTTGATGGTCGAGTTTTTCTTCGAGTGCACGCTTTTCCGCCTGCAGGACAGCTACCTGCCGGTTTGCTTCTACGACCAGTTTTATGTTATTTTCTGCCTGATTTTGTATGCGCAGATTCTCTTCTCTGTATCTTTCTGTTTCGGTTGCATGTTGCTTTTTTTCTGCTTCCAGCAAGTCTTCATGATGCTTTGTTTGTAAATATAGCTGAGTCTTTAATGAATTTAACTGGCGTGAAGCTATGAAATATCCGATAAGTCCTCCGATAAGGAGTGTAATGATAAGGTAAAGTATTTCCATTTTCTGTAGATGTTGTTATGTTTGGAATGTAAAGATACAGTTAAAGTTTTAATCGAAGCTAGTCTTGATTTGATATTTTAGAGGGACGCTGAGATTCTGTTTGGCAAGTATGTCAGTAGAAAAAGTGGATTTTGTCAGAAAAACCATGTCAGAATGTCATGAAAGAAGTCTGGCACGTTTTTCGTAACAAGTCAAATGTCCGTTTCAAGGATATAAATAAAATGTATATATAAATAAGTAAAAATATAAAGACTATGAACATTAAACCATTAGCAGACAGAGTCCTGATTCTTCCGGCTCCTGCAGAAGAAAAAACAATCGGCGGTATTATCATTCCTGATACAGCAAAAGAAAAACCATTGCAGGGTGAAGTTGTGGCAGTAGGAAATGGCACAAAGGATGAAGAAATGATATTGAAAGTTGGCGATACAGTATTATATGGAAAATATTCAGGTACTGAAATCGAACACGACGGAGTAAAATATCTGATGATGCGTCAGAGTGACGTTCTTGCAGTTTTGGGATAATTCATAAGTTGAACTTTTAAAACATTAAGATTATTATGGCAAAAGATATTCTCTTCAACATTGATGCTCGCGATCAGTTGAAAAAAGGTGTAGACGAATTGGCTAACGCTGTTAAAGTAACTCTCGGTCCGAAAGGTCGTAATGTTATTATTGAAAAGAAATTCGGTGCTCCTCATATTACAAAAGACGGTGTAACAGTTGCTAAGGAAGTAGAATTGAGCGATCCGTTCCAGAATACAGGTGCACAGTTGGTTAAGTCTGTAGCTTCAAAGACTGGTGATGATGCTGGTGACGGTACTACTACTGCTACTGTATTGGCTCAGTCTATCGTGGGCGTTGGTTTGAAGAATGTTACAGCTGGTGCAAACCCGATGGATTTGAAACGTGGTATCGACAAGGCTGTTGCTAAAGTTGTAGAATCAATCAAAGCACAGGCTGAAACAGTAGGTGATAACTACGATAAGATTGAACAGGTTGCAACTATTTCTGCAAACAATGATCCGGTTATCGGTAAACTGATTGCTGATGCAATGCGTAAGGTTTCTAAAGATGGTGTAATCACTATCGAAGAAGCAAAAGGTACTGATACTACTATCGGTGTAGTAGAAGGTATGCAGTTCGACCGTGGTTATTTGTCAGCTTACTTCGTAACTGATACAGAAAAGATGGAATGTGTGATGGAACACCCGTACATCCTGATTTACGATAAGAAGATTTCTAACCTGAAAGATTTCTTGCCTATCCTTGAACCGGCAGTTCAGAGCGGACGTCCTTTGTTGGTTATTGCCGAAGATGTTGACAGTGAAGCATTGACAACATTGGTTGTAAACCGTCTGCGTGGCCAGTTGAAGATTTGTGCAGTGAAGGCTCCGGGCTT